>OHCC01001127.1_pt1 | contig 12922 bp, 7 predicted proteins | sample 1577521 | NCBI WGS metagenome assembly OHCC01 (sample SAMEA3879533, study PRJEB24766) | human gut metagenome | biome: human-associated habitat; feature: feces | place: USA | collected 1985/1987
TGTACTTCCACTCCTTAGGAGTGATGGTATATTCGGGATGCACCTGTGCTCCCCAAGTATTGTCACCCCCTACGCCCATCTGCTTATGGTCGATGTTGAGCCATACCATATCTTTCTTCACGATACTTCCGCCATGACGACGCTCTACTTGTGAAGGACGGTATTCGATGTCTTCCATCGGGAAGTTCCATGCACTGACGCTCAACGGCTCTTCTCCTGTTACCAGCAGACCTTCTCCGGCGGCATTGCGCAAAGCTACCCAGCGCACATCACAATGATTGGCTGTTTCTTGAGCACGGACATACGGATGGAATTGTTCCCAAACAGTGGCGTTGTACAAGCCTACCAATGCTCCGGTCTTGCGGTCGGCATAGTTCTCCTGCGGACCACGGCCCAGCCAGGTCATCATTTCATATTCGGCAGGAAGAATCATGCGCATGCCCAAGCGTGGCATCTCGTTCAATGCTTTCTTGCCGGGGATGAAGTGCATACTTACTTGTACGGCTCCGTTGGGACGGATGTTGTATGTGTTCTGTAAGGTTGCATCTTGCGCTTCCATGCGGTAGGTGGCGATGACAGTTGCCATTTGCTGGCCTTCGGTGACTTCGATGTTTTGCAGTTTGGCATCACGTCCGGCAGTCTTCCAGGTGGCGCAACGTACAATGTGTCCGTTAGGGATGTCGTTATCGGTCAATGCACGCCAGAAGTTGGGTTGCAATCCTTCTTTAATCAGATTCTTACCGTTGTAGCTCAATTCGGTCATCTCACCGCTCTGGGTAGAGAAGGCTATCTGGAAGTTATTGCCTTTCAGTGTAAGGGCATCGTTGCTGCGGTTTACGGTTAGTGTGCCATTGACCGGTTGCGCGGGTTGGGCAGTGCCATTAGAAGGTAACAGCCATTGTTCAATAGCTACTTCGTGTCCTTTCGGAACCAGTGGGGATTCGTTCTTGGTGAAAGCACGGAGGGTGAGGAAGTACTCTTTACCATCGGCAGGGAGTGCTTTCAGAGGCAGTTCGATGTTGGCGGAGCTTCTCGGCGCAATAACGGGGAAATCCATTTCGCCGCTTTGAACAGCTTTGCCGTCACACTCTACAGCCCAGCGGAGAATGTATCCTTCCAATCCGATGAAATCGTGCCAGTTGGTTACCTTCACTTTGTTCGCTGTAAAGGCGAGGGGCTCGAAGTGGATGTATTGATATACTTTCTTTACTTCGTAGATGTGCGGGTGCGGGGTGCGGTCGGCAGCAACGAGGCCATTGGCACAGAAGTTGGAGTCGTTCACTACACCTACAAATCCCATATCACCACCGAATGCTGCGATGTCACGGTTGTTCTTGTCTTTGATGGCGAAGGTTGCGTCCACCCAGTCCCAGATGAAACCGCCTTGCAGTTGGTCGTACTTGTAAATCAGGTCCCAGTAGTCTTGAAGGTTACCTACGCTGTTACCCATGGCATGGGCATATTCGCACATAATCATAGGACGTTTATCACGTTGGTTAACGTGGCGGCGTAAAGACCAGATACGTGCATACATCGGGCAGTAAATATCACTCTTGGCATCATAACCACCACCTTCGTATTGTACGGGGCGGGTAGGGTCAATCTTCTTTGCATAGTCGTAAATGGTCTCGAAATGCTTGCCGTAACCCGATTCGTTGCCCAAAGACCAGGTAACGATAGCGGAGCAGTTGCGATCGCGGGCAATCATTCGACTCATGCGTTGCATGAAGGGGAGTTCCCAGTCGGGATAATTGGCAAGTGTACCGTCTTTGTGGTCCATCATACCGTGGCTTTCGATGTTGGCTTCGTCTACCATATATAAACCGTATTCGGTGCAAAGCTCATACCAAGGGTAGTTGTTAGGGTAATGGCAGTTGCGCACACCATTCAGGTTGAATTGCTTCATCAGTTGGATGTCCTGTATCATGGAAGCTACGCTGATGGTGCGTCCTTTGTGCTGGTCGTGCTCATGGCGGTTGACACCTTTGAAGAGTACGGCTTGTCCGTTAATCAGCTGCATGCCGTTGGTCATTTCTACGGTGCGGAATCCAAAGAGATGGGTAAAAGATTCCAAGGGCTTTCCTTGTGCGTCGAAGGTGCTGACAACCAACGTATAAGTATTCGGCGTTTCGGCATTCCACGGACGTGCATTGGGGAATATCTGCTTTTCGCTGAATAACGTGTCATTGGCAGAAGCTACTGTTTTCTTTTGGTTGTAGATGGTTTTGCCATCATCCAATACCTTTATCTCAAGGATTTCTCCTGCTTTAGGCTGGTGGAGCAACACGTTCAGTTTCAGTTCGCCATCCTTATACCCATTTATCAGTTCGGAAGTCATTTGGAAGTCTTTCACACGGCTTTGAGGACGGGCATACAGATAAACGCTACGCTCGATACCGCTATATTTCCAATAGTCTTGTCCTTCCAGATAAGAACCGTCGCTATAACGGAATACTTTTACGGCGAGTTTGTTCTTTCCTTTCTTCAGCAGTTTGGTGATGTTGAAGTGCGACGGCAGACGGCTGTCTTCGGCATATCCGGCAAGTTCGCCGTTTACCCATACATAATAAGCCGATTCCACTCCTTCAAAGTCGAGGAAGATATCCATGCCTTCCCAACCTGCCGGAACGGTGAAATCACGAAGATAAGCACCTACCGGATTATAGTCTGTAGGTACATACGGAGGATTGGCAGGGAACGGATAGCGGGTATCCGTATAGATAGGCGCATCGAAACCTTGCAATTCCCAACTGCCGGGTACTTCTATCTTACTCCATTTGCGGGGAGTATATCCCGGTTTGTAGAAATCTTTAGGGCAAAGGTCATTGTTCTTCGAAAAGAGGAACTTCCAGGTACCATCCAGCGAAATACGGCGTTCTGTTGCCGGATTCACGTCGAATCTTACATCGGCGGGCAATGCACGTTGCTTCAAGGCATTCGCTTCATTGGTATATGGAGTGAAGTATGCATGCATGGGTTCTCTATTCATCTCATTGACTTGCGGGTTCTGCCAAGGCTCGTTATCTGCCAAGGCGGAAGTGCAAAGCAATGTGGAAAAGAGTAGGGTATAAAGTTTGGTTTTCATGAATTCTTATTTATGAGTTATCAACTATCAATTATCAACTAAATTGAACAGAATAGCGTCACCAGGAAGGGTACACTAAAGTCTACCACAAATCCGTGGAAAATGGAGACTACTACAAACTGCTGTCCTGCGGTACGGGTAATGATGGGCAATGTAGTGTCCATCGTTGTAGCACCTCCGGCAGAGATAGGAGCAAGGTTACCGAACCAACGTACCAGTAGCGGTGCAGCCAGTAGGGTCAGTATTTCTCTGCTGATATTAGCCAGTAGTGCAATCGTTCCTAATTCGGCTCCCTTGTATTCGGTAATGAAGATACTTGAGAGTGAATAGTAACCAAAGCCGGAACCTATAGCCAGACAATCGGTCAGTGAGCGGTGTGTCAATATCAGACTGACTGCAGCCGAACCTGCCAAAGTACCCAGAATGGTCATCACAGGCAGGAATATCAGTCGTGGGTTGAGCGAGCGGAAGTTCTTCAACGTCTGCGGGTCGTTGCCAACACTTAATCCGACACTGAACATCAACGCGCAAAGTGCATAAAAACTGATCTTGCTATCCATCACAATATCAATAGGAATCAGCTTGAAGACTCCGCAAAGCGTGCCCAGTACAAAAAAGCCTACTATGATAAGACTTCCTTTCATGCTTGTCCTCCTTTCCTTTTATACAAGGCTCTCCAAAGTCCCCAGGCAGCAATGACGCTTCCCAGTGTTCCGCCTATGGTCAAGACGATAGCTTCCATACCGATGGTGTGAAGTCCTTTGATAATCTGTTCGTTGCCTCCTACCTCAATCCCCAGGATGAAGAGGAGTAACCAGATAAGCACTGTGATTACTTTATGGATTTTACTAAGATTCCTTTTCCGTAAGAGATAGCCCAGCAGCATGCCTGTGAGCATTAGTCCGATAATTGTAAACATATCTATGTCGTTTTTGAGGGCAAAGATAGTGCAAACCGAAAGCAGAAGCAAGCTTGCTTGTTTATGCAAAGGTGCCGCCTATTTTCGCAAATGCAAAGATAAAGTATTATGATTAAACAAGGCGGCATTGCACGGGGCAAATGCCGCCTTGATATTGTTTAGGTTGAGATTAAGAGAGAATTAATTATTTACTTATCTGATCGTTAGAGTTAATTTCGGTCAACGGTACGGGATAGAATGAATTTTTGGCTTCATCGAATCCTGCACGTCCGGCTTCTGCCATAGCAGATGTAAGTTTACCCCAACGGCGTAAGTCGTACCAACGCCAATTTTCCAGCGGGAATTCAATCATACGCTCGTGTTCAATCTGCTCACGTACTTCATCTTGTGTTGTACCTTTCATGGCAGGCATATCTCCATGTACGCTTCTGAGCTCGTTAATCAGCGGAATGGCTTGTTCAGGATGTCCTTGCTCATTCAGTACCTCTGCCTTCATCAACAATACGTTAGCGTAACGCATTAAAGGAATATTGATTGCACAGCGATTGTTTGATAGCGCGTCGTAATCAGTAGGCATGAATTTGCGGAATGCAGGGCGGTTGTATGTTTCTTCAATCATAATCGGATCACCGTTCTCATCTTTGATGATATTTCCTGCTTCATCTTTCTTGGGCACTTCTCTAACAAACCAATCATTATATTCGTATCCATACACACGACCACTGCCATCGTTATAATAATCGCATTGATAGAAAACACTTTCATACAAGCGTGAGTCGTAACGTCCGGTAGTTGCGATTTCACCTTCTTTCATAAATTCATTCATCAGGGTAGTGCTAGGTAATATTTCATCCCATCCCCAAAGTTCTGATACTCCAATCCAACGGTGAAGTTGTGTACGATAACTTGCTCCATTAGCGGTACTCATAGAAGTTTGTAACTCAAAAATAGATTCTTTGCTATTCTTATTGCTAGCATCGAACATACTTGAGAATTTTTTCACGAGTTCATACCCTGTTACTTTGTTCAAAGCATCAAGGGCTTCACTCAGGTATTCATCCTTCTTTTCCGGTTCTTCATAAGCACGTGTTAAATAAGCTAGACCTAAATAAGCATAGGCTGCTCCACTGGTAGCGCGTCCTAAGTTGTCTGCATTGTAAGAACTGGGTAAAGCGATAGCATGTTTCAAATCATCAATAATGAAATCCCAAGTGTCTGGGCGTGGAGAAAGAGCTTTACTCAAGTCGGCCTGATTGGTGATATACTTATCGCGGATGATGATTTCTTTCCAGTTCAGCAGCAATTTCAAGTGATAATAAGCGCGTAGGAAATGTGCCTCGTTTACTATTTGTGTGCGTATAGTGGGAGCAATGTTTTCATCGGGAATACCTGCTACTTTTTCAAGTACTTGATTAGCAAAACTTGCTCCTTTATAATTGTTAGCCCAATAATTGCTGAATTGTGAATTACCATTTGTATAGGTGAAGTTATACAGCTCCAACCAGTTAGGGTAGTTGCGTGCATCATCTCCCATATTGATGATATCTTCGCGATAGGCTTCTACTGGCCATTTTACTTCGGCAAATTCCCAAGTGTCTATATAGTATTCCAATTGCGAGTATGCCGCAGCAATACCTGCTTGTGCATCACTTTCATTTCGCCAGAAGCTTCCGGAAGTCAACTGGTCGGGAGATTCCACAGTTAAATAATCGTCGCAAGAACTCACAAAGAGGGATGCGAAACAAAGGCTGGCTATATATATTACTTTTTTCATGTTCGTATAGTATTATTAGTTAGAAAGTAAGTTGGGCTCCAACGGTAAATGAACGAGTAAACGGATAAATCAGTTTGTCAATACCTGTATTCAATACACTCGCGCGTGAGAATTCAGGGTCAATACCATCGTAACCGGTGATTGTGAATAAGTTTTCACCACTTACATAGAAGCGTAACTTGTCAATGAAAACTTTTTGCATCAAAGTTTTAGGCAATGTATAGCCTAATTGTAATTGTCGCAGACGGATAAAGTCACCTTTCTCAATAAAGCGATCGGATTCTTTTAAGTTTCCATTAGGGTCGTTGAAGATGGCGCGAGGTACGTTGGTATTAGTATTCTGAGGAGTCCATGCATCCAATGATGAGGTCAGGAAGTTGGAACCGGAATTCATTCCTTCATAGAAATATTTGTTACCATTATAAATTTTGTGTCCCCAAGCACTGCCCAATACAAGTGAAAGATCAAAGCCTTTATAACCGGCAGAGAAGTTTAAGTTAACTTCCAAGGTCGGAATACCGGAACCGCAGTATACTTTGTCGTCATCATTAATTTCACCGTCACCATTTACATCAACAAACTTGATATCACCGGCATCGGCAAACGGCTGATACTCTGTACCGTCTTTGTTTACATATTGGCGGGCTTCGGCGTCGCTCTGGAATAAACCATTCGTTTTGTAAAGGTAGAATGCGCCGATGGGCTTACCTACACGTGTTTGCGTCGGGAAGTGTTCGGTACCATATTTCAAACCTTCGCCATAGAGAACTTGTCCTTTGTCTGCCAGTTCCACAACTTTGTTCTTGGTAGTACTAAAGTTCATACCAATGTTATAGTCAAAGTCTCCCTTATTGTCAGCCCAGTTTACCTCAAATTCCACACCAGAGTTACGTATCTTACCAACATTCAAAATCGGATTAGCTAAACCGGCAGATGGTGGCAGTGCTTTGGTAATTAATAATTCCTCAGTTTGATTGTAATAATAGTTTAATGCACCAGTTAACTTGTTGTTGAAGAGACCGAAGTCTAAACCAATATTCTTTGTATCGGTAGTTTCCCATTTCAAAGAACGGTTTTCTAGTCCTCGTGCTATACTTCCTGCCCAAGCATTATCACCATTACCTTTTACATAACCTTGATACATGGTGTTGTAGGTAGTGATCAATGCCAGGAAGTCATAATATCCCAATGCATTTTCATTACCAAGACGGCCCCAACTAGCACGCAGTTTCAAATTGTTCAGAACAATATCTTTCGGGAAGAAGGCTTCTTCACTGATTCTCCAACCTACGGCTACTGATGGGAAGAATCCCCAACGATTGTCGGCACCGAACTTGGAAGAACCGTCAGAACGTACAGTTGCTTGAAGTAGATAACGATTGTTATAGTTATAGTTTACGCGACCGAAGAAAGAAACTCGGTTATAATCCCATTTGCTACCGTCTCCGTCAAATGTACCACCTGCACCTGCGCCAATTGTAGAGAAACTGGAATCAAGGAAACCGCCTGGTTGTTCGCCTACTACCAACTGACCGTCTTCTACTTTATAGGTAGTTGTTTTACCTTCTACACCGACCGAATTCCATGTGTATCTGCGAGCCATAGTCGAAGTTCCGGCGACTGCATTTACAGAGTGTTTGCCAAATTCTTTGTTGAATGACAAAACATTTTCCCATACATGCTCTTCCCAATAAGCAGTGGTTTCGCTATGGTAAGGATAGTCGCGCTTAGCTTTTTCATCAGCAATATAAGCGGGAGTGTGATAGGTCTGGCGTTCGTGTTCGCCACGGTATGCATAGCTTGTTTTGAAACTCAGCCATTTGGTAAAGTTTGCAGTAAGGGCAATGTTGGCAGTTGTATGATATTTCTTATCAGTAGATTTCTCGTAAAATTGGTCAGCCATTACATTGCGGTTGTTGGGTAGATCATCAAAGTTAGTCAAACCAAAACCATATTCTTCATTTTCATTATAGATAGGAACCAATGGGGAGATCATATACATTTCCTTCAATTGGTATTCGGGTTGTTTGCTGTCAGTGAATTTGAAAGCCATATTGGCATCAATATCAAAAATGTATTTTGTCATGTGTAGTTTTAGACGGGCATTGTCTTGGCGATAATTATTACCTAAGAAAATACCTTTATCGTCGGCATGATTGTAAGAAACAGAGTATTGCGCATTTTCACTACCACCTCTTACACTGAACATATAGTTCTGAGAGAAGCCTGTGCGCATCATTGCGTCCTGCCAGTCGGTGTCAATACCTGTATCCTTAGTGATATATGGTTTAAGTTCCATCAATTGATCTGTCCATGCACCGTTATTCTTAGGGTCGTACTGTGCTTTATGATTGGTGACGTGACCATTCCAGTTTTCGTACATCTGTTTATGAACAGTTTTGTATTGTTCTGCATTCAGCAATTCTAGTTTTTTAGCAACTTTGCTCATGCTGATGTAGGTGCTGAAATCTATTTTCGTTTCACCCTTCTTACCGTTTTTAGTTGTAACAATAATAACACCGTTAGCAGCAACCGAACCGTAGATTGCGGCTGCAGCACCATCTTTTAATACTTCCATCGCTTGGATGTCCTGCGGGTTCACGGCATTAATGTCACCAGGGAAACCATCAATAATATAAAGAGGTTCGTTATCACCAAAAGTTTTTACACCACGTATCTTTACCTGTACGCCAGCACCGGCATTACCACCTGCTTTCATGATGTTTACACCGGCAATTTTGCCTTGTAATGCTTCGGCAGGGTTGGTTGTAGTTCGTTTAGATAACTCTTCAACATCCACAGATGAGATAGCACCCGTCATGTCGCTTTTCTTCATAGTACCATAACCGATAACTACCACTTCATCCAGCATTTCTGTATCTTCTTTCAGAACTACTTTCAGATTCTTGCGACCATTCAAAGGAATTTCTTGCGGTGCATAGCCTACATAAGAAATAGCAATAGTAGCATTAGGAGAAACGCTTAAAGAGAAGTTTCCGTCAATGTCAGTAATTACTCCATTCGTAGTACCTTTCTCCAATACACTGGCACCGATTACGGTTTCGCCGGTGGCATCTGTTACGGTACCAGTCAGTTGGATATTCTGTGCCCATGCGCCTATGGGGAGCATAAAAGCAAAGAAGAAAAGCAGTTGAATAACTCTTTCTTTTAAATAGTTACTTTTACTCATTGTGAATAAGTTTTTAAGGTTAATATTATTGTTCTTCACAGTGCTAAGTAAAGTAATATATTAAGAAAAGTATTAAAAAGTGTTGTCTACAAATGCTCTACAAAAAGGAAATATTGTCGGCTTTATAATCTACAATGATATATGTAATGTGTTGATATATAGGCGTACTATTGTAATTTGTATATCTACAAATGAATATGAAAGTGAAATCGAAATATATACATAAATTATATGTTCTGAAGGTAGTCCGTTAAATCTTCCTCTGAAGATAAATTCAAAGATTTGCGCAAGCGGTAGCGATTCATATTGATAGTTTTGGGAGTGGTGCCTGTTAACATTGCTATTTCTTTGGTAGATAAATTCACACGTAATAAAGTAGCGAGATATTTTTCTCCTTGTGTTAATTTGGGATGGATGGCAATGAGTTTTTGCTGAAATTCATTATGCTTATCTTCAATATTCATAAGTAAAGTATTGTTGGTTTTATCTCCACTTTGATATTGGCTGATGAAGGCATTGATTTTCTTTAAATGCGGAGTAATATTTTGACTGTCCATCTTATATCCCTCCTTTACCATTTCCCGTATCTTATCAAGCAATTCATTCCGGCTTCTGAGAAATACGGCAAAGCTGGTGGCTTCTTGTCGGCTATCTTGGAGTGCACTTTGCACATTTTGGAGTTCAAGCTCCTGCTGGTGGAGTTTAAGTTCGGATACTTCGCGTTCGGACAACTGCAATTGATAGCGAGCTTCTACGAGTTGTAGGTCTTTGCGACGTTTGTACCATTTATATAAAAAGATGCTGAATGCTATTCCAAGAACGAGTATACTACCTAGAAGCCATAAGCTACGTTTCAACAGTTCTGTTTTGTAGGTTTGTTCTTGCATTTCAGTAGCATATTTCTGGTCTTGATATCTCTTGTAAGAAATCTCTTGTTCAATATTGCGTAATTTGTTGTTGCTTTGTAGGTCTTTGCTTAAGTAATACATCTGCTCCAAGTACTTGTAGGCTCGGGCATAATCTCCTACAGCGGCATATACCATGGCAGAATATTCGTAATTGTCGCAAAGTAGTTCGCGGGCACCGATGTTGTGGGCGTAGTCATGGGCCTTATGCAAGGCCTCCAAGGATTTGGAGTACTGCTTTCCATAATAATATTGTTTTCCCATATTATTATAGTTTTCGCCGAGTGACCACTGAGCGTCCAAGTTTTTGTTGATAGTGATTGCTTCCTGTATGAGGGATAGTTTCTCTTCGGTATCTCCTTGATACAAACAGAGGTTATTTAAGGTAGTGGCTATCTCTTTTAAGTTATGTTGGGCACGGTTAATAGCCAATGCCCGTTGGAGGAATCGTTCGGCTACAATGAATTCGTTGAGGAAGTGGTGCATGACTCCGCGTTCGTTGTAACAGCCGGCAACTGATGCAGAATCTCCTATTGCTTTGAAAATAGAAGTTGCTTTGTCATTTAACTCTATTGCTTTGTTGTAGTCGCCTAATTTACTATATACACGTCCCATGAGGGAATAAAGTTGTGCTGTCTGTCGTTTGTTTGCCGGATTAATATATTTCTGAGTATCATATAGATTCTTGATACTCAGGTCGAAGTTTCCTAGTAATTGCTCTGCTTGGCAGTAAAGGAGCATAGCTTGTGCACGGACCTCATTGGGAGCATCCTCTTTGTACATGGCAGCTGCCTGGGAAGCATAATATGAAGCCTGCTTGGGGTTATTAAACAAGTACTTTTGTGCTTGTTCAATCAATGTTTGAGTCTGATTTGTATCTTGGGCTCTCAGAGAGAATGCCAGTAGAAAGAAATATATAAATAGTAGGTATAGAGTATTTTTCATATCAGGGGCTTATTTCTGCAAATTTAATTATTTCTTCTTAAAAGTCCGGTTTACTGCAAAAAGATTTATCTTTGTTGCTCAAAGATAGCTAAATAGTATGTTATTACCTTATTTAAATGAAGATTTGATTGAAGCCGGGTGCGATGAAGCAGGTCGTGGTTGCTTGGCTGGTGCTGTATATGCTGCTGCCGTTATTTTGCCCAGAGATTTCAAGAATGAGTTGTTGAATGACTCCAAACAACTGAGCGAGAAACAACGCTATGCTTTACGTGAAATAATTGAGAATGAAGCGTTGGACTGGGCAGTAGGAGTGGTGTCTCCTCAAGAAATAGATAAGATTAATATTCTGAATGCTTCTTTTCTTGCCATGCACCGGGCGGTAGATCAACTGAAACTACGTCCGCAACACTTGCTTATAGATGGCAATCGTTTCAAAAAATACCAGGATATACCACATACCACTGTTGTGAAAGGAGATGGCAAATATTTATCCATTGCTGCTGCCTCCATTCTTGCCAAGACTTATCGTGATGATTATATGAATAGTTTGCATGAGGAATATCCTTATTATGACTGGAATCATAATAAAGGATATCCTACTAAAAAACATCGTGCAGCTATTGCTGAACGAGGTACTACGCCCTACCACCGTATGACATTCAATCTGCTGGGGGACGGGCAGCTAGCTTTGGACTTTAAAATGATACCTTAGAACCACCGTATCTTTCTGAACCATACAAATGTGATAGTAGAAAGAACAACCGATAGTATGATAATGGATATGAAAGCATGTGGGAAACTCTCCAGGTGAATATCCACATTCATACCGTAGAAGCTGGCTATCAATGTAGGTATCATCAGTGTGATAGAGAGACTTGTCATACGTTTCATGATAGCATTTACATTGTTGGAAATGATAGAAGCAAAAGCATCCATTGTTCCGGTAAGAATGTCGCTGTATACATTTACTGTATTGTAAGCCTGCTTCAACTCAATGATAACATCTTCTAATAGTTCCATGTTAAGGTAATTAGTGTCTTGGAAAATGTTTCGCAGACGTCCTATCATCACCTCGTTTCCGCGAATGGAAGTGTCGAAATAGACTAAGGTCTTTTGCAGTTTCATCAGTTGCAGAAGATCTTCATTGCGAATGCTTTTCTCCAATTCCTTTTCAGCGGTAGCAACGTCATTGTTTATCTGTTTCAGATATTTCAGAAACCAGACGGCGGAGGAGTGGATAAGACGTAAAATTAAATCTAACTTATTGTTTACTACAATACCTTTCCGACGGGTATGTTGAATAAAATCCGGTATCAATTCAGTATGATGATAACATACGGAAATAATAATTTCATCGTTGGTAATGATACCGATAGGGACCGTTATGAATGGAACACCGCGCTGGTTACTTTGCATCGGGATGCGCAGAATGGTCAATAGCCAGTTGCCTTCAGTCTCAGTACGAGGACGTTCGTCTACGTCGGCAATATCTTCCAGAAATGATTCGGGAACTTGAAGTTGTTCGGTAAGGAATTGAAAATCGTCGTTGTCAGGGCATTCTACATTTACCCAGCAGTTGGGTTGCCATATAGTTTTTTCTACAAAGCCGTTTTCGCTGTAGAGATACTTTCTCATAAGGTTTGCCTCCTTTCTTTAAAGTGCGAGTAGAGGCGTTGCGAAAAACGGTCTCCGTTCGCTTTATTGGTGAATACTATTGTACGTTCGTGGGTTTGAATCGTCCATCTTTCTTGATTTTTGTTTTTTAAGCGTGGCAAAAGTACATAAATCATTTGAAACAGCATGAGTTAACCGCCGTTTTTTGTACCTTTGCACCCGGAAAAAGAGTAAACGCTTTTCCTACATATAAAGATTTTACAATTAAATTCTATTAATATTATGAGTAAGAAAGCCCTTTTAATGATTCTTGATGGCTGGGGTTTAGGCGATCAAGGTAAAGATGATGTAATTTTCAATACACCGACTCCTTATTGGGACAGTTTGTTGGCTACTTATCCGCACTCTGAGCTTTTGGCAAGCGGTGAAGACGTTGGTTTGCCCGACGGACAAATGGGTAACTCAGAAGTAGGTCACCTTAATATCGGTG
>OHCC01001129.1_pt1 | contig 12901 bp, 3 predicted proteins | sample 1577521 | NCBI WGS metagenome assembly OHCC01 (sample SAMEA3879533, study PRJEB24766) | human gut metagenome | biome: human-associated habitat; feature: feces | place: USA | collected 1985/1987
ACGATGAGCGATGATGGAAGAGCGAAGCTGTATGAGAGATATGGCATGAGCCTGCCGAATACGGCAGAAGGACTGCAAAAGGCCGCAAAAGAACTGATGGAGCGATCAGGCAAGGAAAAAGTGGGGAAACAAGTAACCGATGCAAATGGTCATCTGTCTTTTGATGACATAGGAAATGGTATCTATTTGTTGGTGCCATCCGATATGGAGACATATGGAACGATCGATCCGTTCCTGGTGACCTTACCGATGTATGAGGAATTGGGCAGCGGGATCCAAGGACCAAGCTATGATCTGCAGATAGAACCAAAGGCATCACCAAACAAGGAACCGATCGAGCCGACACCACCGCTCGATCCAGATGAACCTGATGAGCCGGTGACACCGGATACCCCGGATACACCAGACACCCCAAACACTCCGGATGAGCCGAATCCACCGCTCAAACCAGAAGAGCCGGATATCCCAACGGATTCAGATCATCCCAACGGGCCTCACAAGCCACAAACACCAGATACATCAACGACGACAGATGGACATGAGGGGCCAAAAAAAGATGTCACGACCACACAGACCGGAGATGCATCACGAAAAGGGCTATATGCCTTATTGATAATGCTGTCTGCTTTTGGCATGTACATCGTATATAGCAAGCATAGGAGAGGAAGTGAGCTAAGTGATGAAAAATAAGAGGAAACTTATCGTGTTTCTATTAGCATTATCGATGCTGTTCATGAATGTTAACTCATCAATGTTCGCTAAAGAAGAAACAAAGGCAGGAACAGGGAGCGTTGAGGTGATAGAAGGATCCAAGGATACCGATCCAGAAATAACGTCAACGAAGGAAGATGCTTTAAAAGAAGAGAAAGAAAAGACACCTGCGGAAGCAGAAGCGCAAAAGACAGCACCGCTCCTTACGGATGTAAAGGGGAGGATCTACTTCGATGCGAATAAAGATCATACCTTCGATGAAGGAGAAAAGGGCCTTCCTGATATGGAGGTGCGCCTGTATAAGATAGAAGAAGGAGAAGCTGCTAAAGAAGCTGCCTATCATACCTTGACCAACATCAAAGGAGAATATGAGATCAAGGGAGCAGAAGCAGGAACTTATAAGGTCGAATATGAAAGCGTCGACAGCGAAAAGGATCTGAGAGATTATACGATCCTGCAAGAAAACAAGGAAGATAAAGAGCGAGGAGAGAAAGAAGAACAGAAACTGATCGAAAAAAACAATAAATATATCATCGCTCAGGAAGAAATAGAGATCAAAGAAGGAAGCGAGCTGGAACTGGCGCTATACAAAAAAGAAGCTGAGAAAAAGGAAGCACCAGAAGCAAGCAAGGAAGCAGGACCAGCAAAGCAGGAAATGACAAAACAAGAAACGAACGCAACAAAGAAAACAGAGACGAACACAGTAAAGAAAACAGAGACAAATTCAGAAAAGAAAACAGAAACGAATACGACACAAAAAACAGAAGGCAAGCAGCCGGTGAAGAAGGCGGCCAATAAGAGCGAAGCGCTGATGAGCCCATCGCAGCTCAATAAGCTGAGCAGCACAAAGGCAGGTGCAGCCTATGCACGAGACAGTGAGTTTGCAAGGGCACTGTATGAAACGCTGGATGCCGAAGATTGGACATTCAATGCCTATTATGTAGGACAGAATGATAAATATCATGTAGAAAAGACGAATGATTTCTCATTGAAATATCAGGTGGAATTTCATAATAGCCGTGACCTGGAAAAGGGCTCGGTAGAGATCCGCATACCGGCATATCTGAACAACGACAGAGATAAAAAGGGCGTCCTGCCTTCGAGCATCGCTATCCCACAGGGAACCCTGGAGGATCCGGTAGGAAATAAGATCACACCATTCAATTATTATCTGGATGAAGAAACAAATGAGCTGGTATTCTTCAACTATGAGAAGATCACATCCGGTGCTAACATCGCATTCCAGGTATTGTATAAAGATCTGGAGATCATGGAGCTGATCGATGACAGTACCTGGAGCCTGGCACCAAAGGCAACGGTCAGCTTTGATGATAAGACAGAGGAAAAGACCTCGACACCTCTGACAGGGCACATCGATTCCAAGGTCGACCTGTCGAAGGTGACAAAAACACCATATACGCTGGGCGGGAAGAGCTATTGTCCCGGCATCTATACGCAGCAGCAGCTTGACAATGTCATAACGAGCATCCCGGACAAATATAAGGGAGACAACTTCGGCAAGTATAAATATGTGGCATGGAGGATCCAGATCCGCGGAAGCGCGACGCAGCCATGGGAACTGTATCTGAAGGATATTCCCGATCTGGGCGGCGAGGTCGTAGGATTCAACAGGGATTACAGCAAGATGACCTATGAAGGGGACGATGCCTATTATAAGATCTCAGGCATGAACAAGGATAAGCTGATCCAATACGAAGATACATCGGATCATATCATCGTGGTGGTGGCCTATCCAGAAGATGAGATCCAACCGGATACACAGATAAAGAACAAGGTCCAGGTCGTGGCCCATCCTTATGATGACGTAGATAAGGATCAGATGCTGGAGAGCGAGACCGTTTGGAAGTATAAGGATTATGAATGGGTATATGATGGAGATGTCATCGGTGTCGATAAAAGAAGCGACGAGACCTATAAGAGCTGGCTGGAGGTCTATAAGGCAGCCAGAAAGCAAAAGAAAGATATCGGGGACATCCCATTCACCATAAAGGGCGTGACACGAGGCTATGCGCTCACGCACAGCATATCCAATGATGAAAAGCTGGGAGAACGGATCGAAGGAGCCAGCTATGTGATGACGACCGTCGATGACTTCATCTATGCATATCCGACGAAAGGTTCCCAAGAGGAATATAAGATATTGGATGGCGATGATTATTATTACAGCAAGGTGAGGATCAACCAGGAGGATATCGGCTATGACCCATGGGAAGACAGCGCGACAGCGCCGGAACGTTCCAAGGATACGATCGTATCCGCATGGTTCAAGGATGGAACAGGCTGGGAAGAGGTAGCCGTGATCCCATGGAACGATAAGGGCAGCATGAGCTATACCTTTACCCAGGAGCAGATAGCACGCAGACCATGGAGGGTCAAGGTGGAACATGAATCCGTGAACTATCGCTCAACATGTTCGATCGATCTGAACGTACGGATCCAGCATGATTCCCCGGTATTCAAAGAAATGGTAAAGGATGAGGATAGCGAGCAGACGGTGACCTTGGAGAACATAGCCGGCATCATGGGACAGAAGAAGCAAGATGGGGTCCTAGGTGCCTATTTCCATGATACATCAGCTGAAGGTGGAAATTATTCAGAACCGGAACTGATAGAACGAACAAAAGATCTATATGGCGTGTTGCTCATGAGGGATAATGCATTTGCATATCTGACCTCGGTGCAGAAGAACGCGGGATCCTATAAATACGGAACGAGCTGGAACGATGCAGCAGCCGGAAGGGTGCATCTGAAATATAACCTCATGGCATACGATGGCTATGAGCTCTATGGAACAGAAGCCGTAAGCTATCTAAAGGATAATGGGGTAAGATCACCGGGAAGGACGGATGTGGTCTTCTATGATCTGTTGCCATATGGCGTGAAATATGACCCTTCGGTACCGGTCATCGCAGGCCGGGTGAAGACGACCGACTCGTTATATTGGAGAAATGAGAAGAGCTGGGATCAAGGCCAGGTCAAGGTCAGCATCGATTCCAAGGAAGATGTCATAACGAACTATAATGGAACAGGCAGGACGATGGTGCGCTTCCATATCCATTATGATGGTGCAGATCCGGCAGGCGTATATAGCCGTGGCAGCGATCATCTTTGGATGGAAGGCTGGGGCGTCAGCTTCGGTGCCTATTATGAATGGAAGGATATCGATATCTGCAATGAGGCGACCAATATCTCCGCCTTCATGCCTGAGAAAGATGATAATGAACCATTGTTGGGCAGAGACGATCAGGTGATGCGGGATAATGGCGAGGATTATCCGGATACCCTTTCCAAGGATGAATATAAGATATTCGGAAAGGACCTCGATGGCGATGGCAATACCGATGAAAGAACGGTATTGTATGCAAATACCAGCGTCGTCGATGATCTGGTGATCGCGAACAGTGACAATATCGATAAATTGGTCAAGGCAGATGAAGACCGCTTTGGGGTATTTTCAGAAGAAGCCGTCGTGGCGCCCGGTGAAGGCTATACCTATGAGATCACGGTAAGGAACGCGAAGGATACGCTGCGCAATATCGTGGTATATGATCGCTTGGAAGATGCGGCACGCTATCGTTCGGAGCAAGAAAAAGATAAGCATTTTGATGATAACTGGTGGTATGGGACCTTTGATGGTGTCATCACCACAGGGCTGGAAAAAGCAGGGGTCGCACCGATCATCTATTATAATGCGGATCGAGATGCAAGGATCTCAACGGGAGAAGAGCTGCCAAGCACCATATTGACAGAGGACAATGGCTGGTATACAGAAGCAGAATGGAAAGCAAAAGGACATACATTAGCAGAAGTAAAGGCAGTAGCCGTAGATATGAGCAAGAAGAAGGATGGAAGTGCCTTTGAGATCGTAGATATGGGCTCAGTGACCTTCCAGATCCATATGGTATCCCCAAAGGAAGATGAATCCAAGGAAAGCGCAGATCATAGCAACACGTCCACAGGAAAAGATCCGGCATATCATGCGTATAACAATGCTGCTTATTATTTAGAAAAAGTCGGGACCGATACGAAGCAGACGGTGATCGGCAACTCGGTACAGGTATCGCAGCATGATAAGGAAAGGGTAGAGATCGTAAAATCCTTTGGCGGCAGCGTACCGAAAGATAAGCAGAATACTGAGTTCCGCTTTATCGCGACCTATAATGGTTCCGTATATGCCTCACAGGAATATCAGCTTTACAAGAAGGTCGATGGGAACTGGGAACGTCAGGGCACGGATCGTGTCTATGCGACGGAAGCAGATGGCAGCTTTTATCTGCATGCGGATGAAAAGGCCGTCTTCGAGATAAAGGACAAGGTACTGTTCACGGTAGAGGAAGAAGAGAGCCCATTCTGGGAGGTCGAGACAGAAACGAGCGAAAAGGGCGAGGAGCAGATAAGGACCTTCAAGAATACATATCGTCCGGTGCTATACGTACAAAAGAAATTACAAAACCATCCCAAGGATGCAGATATCGAGAAAGAGATCTTCACCTTCAGGGCAAGCGCGAATGGGGAACCATTGGCAAATGCAGAATACTGGCTGGTAGACAGCGTCAGGGTCGATGGCGGAACGCCAAAGAAACTGAATAAGGAAGAGCTGAAGACAGATGCCAACGGCGAATTCCGGATCAAGGCAGGGGATATCGTAGCGTTGTTCCCGGGAGCAGAAGGGACCGCCTATCAGATAGAAGAGATCGAAAAGGGCAAGGATTGGTTCACGGAAGCAGGGAAGGACAGCGTCAGCGGAACGATGGCCGAAAACGGAAATGCGGAAAGCATCACGAACTATTATAAATGGAAGGACCTGTATCTGACCAAAGAACTGAGGCATCAAGAAGCAGAAGAATGCACGCAGGCATTTACGTTCCAGGTATATGCCGATGGAAGAGCGTTCGCAAATGCACAATGGGTCATGCTGAACGAAGATGGCAGCGAAGGAACAGAAAGCGGAACGACGGATGAAGCAGGGCGATTCACGGTGAAGCTGGCAGGGAAAACAGTGAAGATCAAAGGATTCGAAGCAGGAAAGAGCTTCAAGATCGAAGAGATCGATGATCCGATGGATAACTATAAGCCGATCCAGGGGATCGTAGAAGGAACGATGCCGCTGTATGCCCTCAAGAGCGATGCGACGATCATCAACGATCATATCCTGCGTCCGATCAGCATAACCAAGCTGGTCAGCTATGATACGAATGGAATGAGCGAAGAGAAGCTGGCGGAGATCAATGAGCGAGGATTTACGATGACCTTGACGGTGGAAGGAAAGGTCTATGGAAACAAAGAATATACGATCAGGCGAAGCGGAGAACCAGATGAGAAAGGGACCACTACCGAAGCCGGGACCTTCACCATCAAGAACGGACAGACGGTGACCTTCGAAGATGTCGGACCGGAAGGGACCTCCTATAAGGTAGAAGAGACACCGGATCCGGAGTATCCGCAGATCTTCCCAACCAATAAGGAAGCAGCGGAAGGAACGATCGATAAGGAAGGCTCAAAGGTAACCTTCGTGAACGGAACGGAAAGCACATTGATGATCGGGAAAGAATATGTCGCAGGAGAAGGCGATGTCGACAAGATAGGGGAAGCCTATCTTGAAAAGATCAAGAACGACCCGGCGATACGAGAAAAAGAAAAGGTGACGCTGAAGCTGGAGGTACAGGATAAGGACGGAAAGTGGAAGACCTGGCCAACGACAAGGACGGTCGTAGAGGTAACAGATACGCTGAGCAATAAGGTCGAAAAAGTGACATGGGAAGCCAACGATACGTTGACGATCGCAGCATGGAAGCAGGTCATCATCACTTCGCTGGATAAGAATGATCGATATCGCCTGAGCGAAGACAGCAAGGACCAGCATAAATTATATAAGGAAGGATCGGCATTCATAGAGATCACGCAAAAAGAGCCGGAAGATGATGGAGCGATCAGCGATACGATAGAAAACAAGCCGCTGGCCATCATCACGAATCAGATCGAAGGCAAGAAACAAAGCTCCATCATCCAAAAGAAGATGAAGCTAGGATCTGAAGAAGTACCAACAGGAGAGCGCTTGGTCTTGCGGGTAGAGGTCTATGATGGAAGCGTATGGGATCCGGCAGGAGATGTAGCATACATCGTAGGAGACGATAAGGAATGGATCAATGATCGCATACAAAAAACGGAAGCAGATGGAAAGATAACGGTAGAGAAAACTGAAAAGGGATATCCAATTCTCTATTTCACGGAGCAGGATGTAAGGATCAATCCGAGCAATGCGACGAAAGGGACATATCGGATCGTAGAACGCATAGAAGAAAGCGATGATGGATGGGGAACGTTGTCGGGATATCTGAAATTAGCGGATAGCTATAATGGCAGTTTGGATATCGAAGATGCAACGACATTTGTCAATAGCAATCGCACGACACCGATAGAGATAGCAAAAGTACTTAATGTAGACAGCGAACAGGAATTCACCTTCGAGCTGAGACAGGTCACACGCTCCAAGCAAGAAGTGATCACGAGCTTAGAGGATATCCTAGAGAGCAGAAAAGGAACGAATATCAATTATGTGATCTATGATGCAAGGACGAAGGAACAAATAGGAACAGGAAACACGGGAGCGACAGGAGAAATCAAGCTGCAAGGAAATCAGTATGCAAGATTAGAATTGAGCGATGATACAGCGTGGACCGTAAGTGAGAAACAGGATACGCCATTCGTCTTGACCGATATGACGGGAAGCAAGGATACGACACGATTATCGAATAATGTGATGCTGATACAAGCAAAGGCACCGGTGATCATAGCGGATCTATCGATAGAGAGCGATCGCAAATATTATTCAGAAAACAGTCAAATAGATAAAGCAGACTTTAGGGTCAAGGTAATCTATTCAGATGGAACGATGGAACTGTTGCAGGAAAGCGATTATGAGATAGATCAGACGACGGTACCAACGAAAACAAATCAATTTGATCTGATGTTCACCTATACAGATAAAAAGACAGGACAATCCATAGAAAAAGCAAAGACCTTAAAGATAGCCCGAACGATCACCCTGACCGGAGATATGGTCGAAAATGGAGTGATCGATGCAGAAACGAAGGAAGCAGTTATCTTGAATACAGGAGATGTGGTGATACATGAAACAATATTAGTGGATGGAAATCTACGGATAATAAATGCGATCGGCACTTACGCATTTAGCGGAAACCAAGAGATCACCAGTATAAAGATGCCGGATACGATCACGCTCATAGGTGATCATGCATTCTTCAACTGTGAAAAACTAACGGGAACCTTAACGATACCGGAATCAGTAGCAGAGATCGGAAGATTTGCATTCTCGGGATGCAGCGGATTAACCGGGGATTTAAAAATACCAGAAGGAGTAACGACGATAAAGCTTGATGCCTTCCATGGTTGTAAAGGATTTGATGGAACGTTAACGCTCCCAGATTCATTGACCAAAATAGAAGAGAGTGCTTTTGAAGGTTGTAGAGGTTTCACAGGAAGCTTGACGATCCCAGATACAGTAACAAGTATAGGAAGTTATGCCTTCTATGGCTGTAAAGGTTTCACAGGAGACTTGATTATCCCAGATTCAGTTATTAGTATAGGCGATTCTGCCTTCTATGATTGTAGTGGATTCACAGGAGACTTGGTAATTCCAGATTCAGTAACCAGTATAGAAGGTTATGCCTTCGATGGTTGTTGGGGATTCACAGGAGATTTAATAATTGGAAATAATGTTACAAGTATAGGAAATTATGCCTTCGATGGTTGTATTGGATTCAATGGAACGTTAACACTCCCAGATTCAGTAACCAGTATACAAAGTCGTGCCTTCAGTGGTTGTAAAGGTTTCACAGGAGACTTAGTAATTCCAGATTCAGTAACTAGTATAGAAAATGGTACCTTCCAGAATTGTAGTGGCTTTACAGGAGATTTAATAATTGGAAATAATGTTACAAGTATAGGAAGTTCTGCCTTCTATGGTTGTAGTGGTTTTACTGGGGACTTGATAATCCCAGATTCAGTTACAAGTATAGAAGATAGTTCTGTTTTCTACGGCTGTAGGAATCTTGATAAAATCATCATTCAAGGTAAATCAAAAGGTGAGCTTTCAGGTTCTCCTTGGGGGGCACCTAACACAGTGATCATCGAATGGCAACCATAACAGAAAGGAGCATGATTATATGAAATATCTAAAACGAATAGGAGTCATTCTGCTTGCTGCTTTCTGCATGGTCGCAGGGATGCAAGCGGTACAGGCACAGGATAATACCAATGTGACCTTCACGAATGAAGAAAACAAAACACCCGATCTCTTTATTTCTAAGCATGTAGAAAGTGCGGATGATCGTTATGAGATACCTAAGGATGCAGCTTTCCACTTTGTTTTGAAACTTGGTGGAAAGCCTGCTAACCGTGAACAATACCGTGTGTTTGATGAAAATGGAGATGAGGTATTTAATCATAGTGATGGTACGATATCTTCAGATACGACGAATAAGATCCCGTTCATGACGGATCGTAATGGTAACTTTACCTTATATGGGGAACATACCGCAAAATTTGAATATGTCGGTAATGGTGTATCCTATGAGATCTTCGAGCTGCCGCAAGAGAACTTTCAACAGATCTCTCCGGCAGCGGGGACTTCTGCCACAGGTACGATCAAACCAGATGGTTCCAGGGTAGAGTTTGTCAATCTCTATGTGCCGAATGTAGAGAAGAAGACAACGGATCTAGTTGTGACAAAGCGTATCTCATATCCACAAGGATATGTATTCGAAGAAGAAACATCATTCCACTTTATTTTGAAGCTGGAAGGAAAACCTTATGCAAATGAGATCTATACGATCAAGGACAATGTCAGCGGCGAAGAATTAAAAGAAGCAAGGACAGATGAAACCGGTAAGTTTACCTTAAAAGGTGGACAGAGCGCTGTCTTTAAGGAAATCAAGACGAATATCGATTATGAGGTTACAGAGGAAACAACGGATGGCTGGCGAGTAATTGGCGATGTGAAGCAGAGCGGAGCTACCCAGGCACCGGTAACAGCAGTGCAATATACCAATGCGATCGCCTCTTTCGGGGTCAACAAGACATTGAGCGATAACAGCACATCAGAGGATACGTTCCGTTTCTTATTGATGGATCATACAAAGAAAGCATGGAGCGGCGCAAGATATTATTTATATAATAGCGTAAGCGGCAAACGTGTGGATGATCAAACATATGAGACGGATGAACATGGTTATTTCACATTGAAGGCGAATCAAACAGCGCTCTTTATCGAAATAGAACCGGGAACGCTGTATGATGTACAGGAAGAGGCGAAGCCTGGCTATATCCAAAAGACCCCGGTGAGCACGACAGGGTATGAGGATAAGGTCGTAGGAGATAACGTCGAGATATTGCCATTCGTCAATGAACCGATAAAAGAAGAAGGGGTTCTATCTGTCACGAAGCTTATAGAGAATACGACGGATGAGATACCGATGGATGATATCAAGTTCACCTTTGTATTGAGCAGAAAGAATGGGGAAGTCTACGAACCAGTAAAAGATGCAATTTATGTCATACCTATCGGAAATTCAGAAAGTACATATAAAACAAATGAACAAGGAGAATTTCCGTTAAAGGGAAATCAGACGGTATTCTTCAAAGGGCTGAGACAAGGGGAAACATATAAGGTAGAAGAGAAGCAGACGAACGTGGAATATGTGATCAAGACAGAACAGCAAGAAGATAAGTTGGATAAAAACATCAGCTTTACCTTTACGAACGTATATACACCGAAGAAGCTCGATCTATACCTCAGTAAGATGAATCACGATAAGGAAGCCCTCGAAGGAGCGGAATTCACATTATATAGCAATGAAGAGATGACGAACATCGTGGGAAGCTATGTAAGCGAAGATAAAGAAGGACTGTTCATAGAAGATCTAAGAGCGGGTACTTATTATCTAAAGGAAACAAGGTCACCGAAAGGCTATAAGCTGTTAGAAGGAATCATCAAGCTCGAGATAACGAGGGAAGAAGGAACAGGCAAGCTGCTGGTAAAGGTAAATGGAAAGGATATCACTCAGACAAAAGAGGAAGATCAGATCCATATCACGACGACAGGAGCAGGGGAAAAGGATGAGATCCACATGACGGTGTATAATGTTAAGAATTTCTGGATACCGATAACGGGAGGCAAAGGAATCGCACAGCTTATCGGATTTGCGATGATCGGTTGTGCAGGTGTCGTATTGGTACTCAAGAAGAAAGCAAAGAAAGAAGGATAAATAATGAGGAAAGCAATGAAATGCCTGCTTGTTGCGCTCGGTCTTTGCTTAGGCGGAACGGCCGGATTGCAGTGCCTGCCATCAGAACAAGCAGTGATCCAAGCAGCAACCAAGAAGGTCGCGTTGAACAGATCATCGCTCAAGATGATAAAGGGAACGAGCTATCAGCTCAGACTGAACAACAACAAGAAGAAGATCCGCTGGTCTTCCAGCAATGCAAAGATCGCCAGCGTAAGTTCAAAAGGAACAGTAAAGGCAGTTAAGAATGGCAGTGCGAAAATATATGCGAAAGTATCCGGTAAGACATATAGCTGCAGCGTAAAGGTGGAAACACCTTATATGAGCAAGAAAAGCGTGACGATGTATAAAGGCAAGAGCTATAAGCTGAGCATGAAGGGAAACACGCAAAAAGTGAAATGGAGCAGCAGTAATCCGAAGATTGCGAAAGTATCCGCAACAGGAACGGTCACAGGAGTAAAGGCCGGCAAGACGACGATCAAGGCAGCGATAGGTGCAAAGAAATATACGAGCACGATCACGGTTAAGAATCCGTCCTTCACCTTGAATGCTTCCAAGATCACGCTGAGCAAAGGGCAGTCTTATATAGTGAAGCCGAAAGCAGCACCAACAGCAAAGATCACATGGAGATCAAGCAACAGTGCGGTGGCTTCCGTGAATACAAAAGGAGTCATCCTTGCTAAAAAAAGTGGAAGTGCAACGATAAGTGCGAAAGCAAACGGCATCACGAGAACGCTCAAGGTAAACGTGAACAATGGAAGCTTTACGCTGGATGCATCCAAAGCGACCCTTGGAGTCGGCGGGAAGCTGAAAGTGTCAGGAAAGGTATCACCATATGCCAAGGTGAGCTGGAAAACATCGAATGCCAAAGTAGCTACGGTATCTGGCAGCGGAACGTATGTTACGATCACAGCGAAAGCCAAAGGAACAGCGAAGATCACGGCAAGAGCGAACGGCATCACGAGAACGATAAGCATTACGGTCACAAATCCATATTTCAACATCAATAAGACAAGCATCACGCTGAATTATGGAAGCAGTGCTAAGATCGGTATCAGCGCTTCTCCAAAGCCTTCCTATATATCATGGAAGACGACATCGAATCAACATGCAGCCAGCATAAAATCAGATGGTACGATCAAGGCAATGTATATCGGTACAGCTAGCTATACGGCGACGGTGAATGGTGTGAAGCGTACGGTCAAGGTAACGGTGAAGAATCCAACAAGCAGTACATATAACCCCGGCTGGTATAAGGTCGGAGTGAATATCCCGGCGGGAGAGTATCTTTTGACATCGATCAATAGGAATCTGCCAGCTTATCAAATTTATAATGATGGCAGCTATTATCGTCCAACAAAGACGACACAATATCCGGGGAATGGCTTCGTTACATTAAGGAAGGGGCAATATGTACAATTGATGAATTGTAAGATCACGAAGGCCCCTTCAAAGATAGCGGTAAAAAGTTCAGGAACCTATCGCGTAGGGAAAGACATAGCCGCAGGGACCTATACGATCAAAAAGCTGAAACCAAATAGCAGTGCATATGCAGATACGGCATCCTATTATGTATATCGGAATACATATTTTGATGCAAACCCATATAAAGGGAAGTATAATTTGATGAGTGAGACAGTTACGCTAACAAACGGCGATGTGATCATGGTACAAAATGCTAAAATCAGTAGAAGCTAAGAACGTATCTTTCAAATGTAAAAAAATGCGAACCTTTCTCTCGATCATGAAGATGTAGATCGAGATACGATAGATGGCTTATCTTAAGATAGGTCATCTTTTGTTGTGTGTTGGGCATGCCACATATCTAGGGTGAAAATCCCTCGGGGCGTAGTTATCGACGAACC
>OHCC01001130.1_pt1 | contig 12893 bp, 10 predicted proteins | sample 1577521 | NCBI WGS metagenome assembly OHCC01 (sample SAMEA3879533, study PRJEB24766) | human gut metagenome | biome: human-associated habitat; feature: feces | place: USA | collected 1985/1987
CCACTTGCGTGTGGGAAATTTACAGGAGGATCATAAATGAAAAAGTATACTAAGGAAATTGCCGGTGCAATGGCACTCGTATCTGCCGTTACTGCTTTCTCAGGCTGTTCCGGCAGCGGCACACCTGCCGCAAGCGGAGCAACAAGCAGCTCGGCCGCTTCAACAACAGGCGAGACTCAGAAGCAGATGTCGGAGAATGAAGGCGTACAGAGCGCTGTAGATAACGTATCGGCAGCCGAAGACTATAAGGACATCAAGGTTGACACAAAGATCAAGTGGATGGCCTGGTGGGATATTCAGGAAGCATCTCCCGCAGTAGAGGTATTCAAGAAGCTCTACGGCACACCTGCAAACAAGCCTAAGGGCTATGAGTCGGTTGACGATGCAAACGTATTTGTAAACATAAAGGTTACAACATACAAAGACAGATACACAGGTCTTGCAAAGCTGGTACAGTCTGATGATTCGCCCGACTGCTTCCCCTTTGAAATATGCAACTACCCCTACAGCGTATACCAGAACCTTTTCCAGTCGCTTGACGGTGTAATCGACTTTACAACAGATGACTGGGCTGACTATAAGGACGCTATCGACAAGTTCAACTGGGGCGGAAAGAATTACTGCCCGATCATGAGCCTTACTCCTACAAGCTATCTCTGGTACAGAAAGAGCGTTGTGGAAGAAGCAGGTCTTGACGACCCTTGGGAGCTTTACGAAAAGGGTGAGTGGACATGGTCAACATTCATGGAAATGGCAAGAAAGTTCTCCGATCCCGAAAACGGCAAGTATGTTCTTGACGGCTATAACCCCGAAGATAACTTTGTCTGCACAACAGGTACACCTCTTGTAAGCCTTGAGGGCGGTAAGCTGGTAAGCCATATGAATGACGCAAACATTGAAAAGTGCCTCGATATGCTTCGTTCATTCGATAACACTCAGGAAAAACTCCGCTACCCCAGAGATACCGAGAACAGCTGGAACCCCAGCTATAATGAATGGGCTGACGGCAATACGCTCTTCTTCGAGGACGGTTCATGGAGATATGAAGAAACATGGAGAAAGTTCAAGAAGAAAAACAAGTGGGAAGATGATGAAGTCAACTTTGTTCCGTTCCCCCAGATGGACGGCGCAGATAAGTATTATCAGAGCATGACGCAGGGTTCTATAATGCTCGTTGCCGGTGCTAAGAACATTGACGGTTATAAGGCATGGATCTATTCCAACTTAGTAGCTTCAAACGATCCGGAAATCGCCAAGGCAGGCAGAGCGCAGTCAAAGGAAGAATATGACTGGTCAGATACACTGCTTGACAGACTTGATACAATGAAGGATCCCAAGACATTCACAGGAGTGTTTGATTTCAAGAACGGTATCGGTCAGGATATTGCAACCAAGGACAACCAGGATAACCCCGTAGAGCAGCTCACAAAGGGTCCCTACATGACAGGTGAATCCTATACGTCGTTCCGTGCTACGTACCAGGGTCAGATAGACGCTCGTCTCGCAGAACTGAACAAGACGGTTGGATAATAATCATAAAAACAGCTACGGCGGCTCTTTTCTAAGAGCCGCCGTGTTTTTTTGAAGGTATTGCGGTAGGTGCGTTTGTCGATGACAAAAAGTCGGGAAGGTATCTTAACGCACCGTTCTTTACAGGGCTTACTCTAAGGCAGGCGGTAGAGAAGGCGGAGAGGGAATTTGACAGTCTGTATGATAAGTAAAAAAGCGGGGCGCATCGTGTGGTGCGTCCCGCTTTTAATATCTTAGTCGTAATAAAATCAGTTCTGGCTTTTGTTGATTTTGTCGATTTTTTCTGAGGTCTGTGCAATTTTTGCACTGAGCGATTTTACTGTAGCAATGTTGGTTTCAATCTTTCCTACCGCTAAGGTGATCTCCTTATCGATAGCGGAAATTGATGAACGGACACTGCCAAGCACATCTTCAATGCTCCGTGTCTGGTTGGAGGTCTGCTCGGCAAGCTGTCTTACCTCCTGTGCTATTACGTTGAAGCCTGCGCCTGCCTCGCCGACGTGCTTTGCTTCAATAGACGCATTGAAGCCGAGCAGGGTCATCTGTGTAGCGACATTCTGTATGTACTTAAGTATAGAGTCGGTCTGTGCGACAGCCTTTGCGGATTCGGAAGCCTTTTCACGAAGTGTGTCGAACTCTGCGGAAAGAACTTCGATAGCGGAATTGAGATCATCGACGTTTCTGTTTATATCCTCGTAGTCGGAATGTACTTCATCGAAAAGAATATCCGCTTCTTTATGCTCCTCGGTTATGCGGTACTTTTCGTAGCCGACCTGTGAAAGTGCCTGAGCCATCTTGTATAAAAGCTCGGCGGCATTGTTTACCTTTTCTTCGGAAACTATCGGTACTTTCTTTACAGCCTCTACATATTCATCGGGATCAACGTCGATCTCCTTTGCTATTGCACGGAACTTGTCAAGATCCGGCTCTTCGGTAAGCACCTGTCCGCCTATAAGCGAGCCGATCTGTTTACCGTTTACGATTATCGGGGATGCAAAATCGACAAGTCCGCCGTGGCAATAATATACTGCAGGCTTACCTGTTCTGCTTGCCTGCTCGCCGCCCTTAAGGTCGCAGAGATTGCAACGCTCACAGCCTACGCTCGATTTTCTCGTATAGTTCATGCAGAAATCGGTAGGACATGAAAGCTGGGTGACAGGACCGCTTTTATCTGTAGCCAATGCAGCCATACCGGTAGCCTTTGCAAATGCGTCCTGCAGTGATTGCAGCTGCGCTCTGTCTATAACGTCAAGTAAAGTAACTTCTTTTTCAGCCATTGTAATGACACCTTTCCTTTTCTATGTTGTACAAGGCGGACTATTGTTTATGAAAATCCGTGAAAACAACTGCCTCAATTAAGATTATACTCCGATTTAGATAAAAATGCAATACCAACGGAGAGTGATTTTGTTAAAATGAACAAGAGAAATTGAAATATTTAGTTATTATTTCCGATTTTTCTTTCTTCGACATAAAGGCAGACAAATTTTGCTTGATTTTGAAAACGAAATATGATATATTTTTAAATAGGAATAAGAAACTATAAAAATAGCCACATACTGAAAATCAGACTGCGTGGCTGAAAGGCGGAAAAAACATGAAGATCCTTTATGCAGCAAGCGAAGCTCAGCCGGTAGCGGCTTCGGGCGGACTTGCGGATGTTGCAGGCTCACTTCCCAAAGCGCTCGTTGAAGAAGGCCATGAGGCTTGCGTTGTAGTACCTCTCTATGTGAATACGATAAAACAGCAGTGGCGTGATCAGATGACGTATGTTACTAATTTTTCTGTGCCGGTAGGCTGGAGAAATCAGTATTGCGGACTTTTTACGGCAAAGATAAATAATGTTACATATTATTTTCTTGATAACGAGTATTATTTCAAGCGTGATTTCGGACTTTACGGTTATTATGACGATGCGGAAAGATATGCTTTCTTCTCCCGTGCTGTTCTTGAAATGCTCAAGGTCATCGACTTCAAGCCGCAGATAATAAATTCTAACGACTGGCAGTGTGCTCTTATACCTGTATACTACAGCATTTTCTACAGAAACGATGAAAAGCTGTGGGGTATAAAGAATGTATTTACTATACACAACATTCAGTACCAGGGCAGATACGGTATGGAGATACTTGAGGATGTTCTGGGTATACCCAAGCACTTCGCTTCTCTTATGGAATATGACAGGGATATAAACCTTATGAAAGCCGCTATTGAGGTTGCAGACAAGGTCACAACGGTATCTCCGACATATTCGAAGGAAATACTCGACCCGTGGTTCTCGCACGGTCTTGACAGGGCGCTTTCGGACAAGCAGTACAAGACCTGCGGTTTCCTGAACGGCATAGACACGGATATGTATAACCCTGCTACAGATCCTTCCATCCCTGCAAACTTCACGGTTTCGAAGAAGGCAGGCAAGAAGATATGCACGCAGAAGCTGCTTGAAGAAGTAGGACTTCCCCAGGGTGACGAGCCGGTTCTCGGTATGGTATCAAGACTTGTTGAGCATAAGGGCTTTGATCTTGTAAAGTGTGTGTTTGATGATATAATAAATCTCGGCTACAAGGTAGTTATATTAGGCTCGGGCGAGGCTCAGTACGAGCAGTTCTTCCACGAGATGCGCTGGAAATATCCCGACAGAGTGGCGTTCACCTGCGGATATATCCCTGACCTTGCAAAGAAAATCTATGCCGGAGCGAATATGTTCCTTATGCCCAGTAAGAGCGAGCCGTGCGGACTTGCACAGATGATCTCTCTGCGTTACGGCACTATCCCGATAGTACGCAAAACGGGCGGTCTTGCTGACAGCATAGTTGACTGCGGAGATGAGAACGGTACAGGCTACACCTTCCAGTCGTACAACGCTCACGATATGCTCTATGCGGTAAAGAGAGCGAAGGATTGCTACTGGAACAAGACAGAGTGGAACAAGCTGGTTACCAGAGCTATGAAGGCGGACTTCAGCTGGAAGCAGTCGGCTAAGCTGTATATCGGTCTTTACAAGGAGCTTGTAGGAGAGCAGTAAGCGATTAAAATCAATATGTACGGGCAGTCGCTTCTATGAAACGTCACTGCCCGTCATTCGTGTAACCGAAAAATTTAATGTGTTAACAGAGAAAGAGGACAGAAAATGTTAATTGCGGTAATCGCTCTTGTGATAGGCGCTGCACTGTATGTTATGAATATGGTCGGCGTGAACATCAATGCAAATGTTATATGCTCGCTCGGCGTGCTGATAGTGGGATTCGCTATGCTGATAAAGGGTGCGGATCTGTTTGTCGAGGGTGCGTCAAAAATTGCGGCTAAATTTAAAATTCCGCAGATAGTAATAGGTCTTACGATAGTGGCGATGGGTACTTCTGCACCTGAGGCGGCTATCAGTATAAGTGCGGCGTTTCAGGATGCGGCGGCTATTTCTATAGGTAACGTGGTGGGCAGTAATATTATGAATATACTGCTGATACTCGGCGTCAGCGCAGTGATAACAAACCTTAAGATAAAGCCGAACACGCTTAAATTCGAGATACCGTTTGTTGTGCTAATAACCGCTGTATTACTGCTGCTCGGCTGGATAGGCGGAGGGCTTGACAAGATAGACGGCGTGATTATGCTGGTGCTTTTTGCGGCGTTCTTAGGTTATTTGTTCTACCTTTACAAGAAGGGTGACGACAGCTCGGCAGATGAAGTGCCGCAGCTTACCGAAAAGGACAAGATACCTGTTCTGATACTTATCACTCTTATAGGACTTGTGAGCATCGTACTCGGAAGCGACCTTACGGTTGCGTCCGCAAAGAGCATAGCACAGGTAATAGGAGTGGACGACAGGACTATCTCGCTGACCGTTGTTGCATTCGGCACATCACTGCCGGAGCTTATAACCTGCATTGCGGCTTCGCTCAAGAAGAAATCGGATATTGCTATAGGCAATATAATCGGCAGTAACATTTTCAATATCTTGTTCGTTGTAGGTCTGGCGTCAATATGCTCGCCGAGCGTACTGACCTTCGGCGAGGCATTTATCATTGATACTATAGTTGCGATAGCTACTGCTGTACTGCTGGGTCTGCTCGTTTTGCGCAAAAAGGAGCTTACAAAAGCGGGCGGTATAATCATGCTCGCTGCTTACGCAGGATATTTTGCATATCTGTTTATTAACCCGTTAGGGCTTGCATGACAGGAGGAAATATGGTATTTGAAAAAATAAGAAAAGCTGACCGTGAAGAATATCTCGCTATGGAGCATGATTTCTATCATTCTCCCGCTGTGCTTCACCCTATCCCCGATGAAAATCATAAGCTGACATTCGATGTGCTTATGGAAGGCTCACCGTATACGGTCTGCTTTATGTTCCGCAGTGACGATAAAAAAGAGGTTTACGGCTTTGCACTGCTTGCACTTACTTATTCAAATGAGGCGGGCGGTATTGTGGTGTGGCTTGAGGAGATATATGTAAAGCCGGAGCATCGCTGTAAGGGCATAACAGGAGAATTTTTTAAGTTTATTGAAAAGGAATATGCCGATGTTGCAAGAATCCGTCTTGAAACAGAGCCTGACAACGAAAGAGCGGTAAGGCTGTACGAAAGAAACGGATTCACAAAACTCGGTTATTCGCAGATGTATAAAGGTAATTAACTTAAAAAACGTGTAAACGGTGTGAAAACGCAAAATTCGTTGTTGTTTATCCACAAAAAAGTTTTCAAAGTTTGGATTAACTAATGGTTGATTGACGGTCGTAAATTTGGTATAATATAGGAGTATTAAGCGGTGTTATAATGCCGTATCGGAGGTACATTATATGAAGAAAACGACCAAAAAGATTTCAGCGGCCGCTCTTGCTCTTATAATGGGTGCGACAGCGTTTACGGGTTGCTCGGGAAGTACGAATTCCACACCCGGCGGAACGGACAGCGCCGCATCAACAAGCGGCGGAGCAGCTACCGGCAGTCAGAAGATAATGTCTTCTAACGAAAATGTAAAGAGTGCCGTAGACAACGTTTCTGTAGCGGAAGACTACAAGAATATTAAGGTTGATACGAAACTCAAGTTCATGGCGTGGTATGATATTCAGGAGGCATCGCCTGCGGTAGAGCTTTTCAAGACGCTTTACGGAACTCCTAAGAACAAGCCCGAGGGTTATGAATCAGTGGCTGACGAAAATGTTTTCGTAAATGTTAAGGTTTCAAACTACAACAACAGATACCTTGACCTTGCAAAGCTGGTTCAGTCGGATGAATCACCCGATACATTCCCTTTTGAAACATCTAACTATCCTTACGGAATTTATCAGAATCTTTTCCAGACAATCGACGGTGTTGTTGATACAAATACTGAGGATTGGGTTGATTATAAGCCGATCATAGACAAGTTCAACTGGGGCGGTAAGGTTTATACGCCTATTGTTGACGTAAACCCCGCAACTCTGCTCTGGTACAGAAAGTCCATCATTGAAGAAAACGGCTTTGATGATCCTTGGGAGCTGTTTGAAAAGGGTGAGTGGACATGGTCAAAGTGCATCGAAATGGCAAGAAAGTTTACAGATCCCGACAACGCAAAGTATGCGTTTGACGGTTACGGCCTTGACCACGCATTTATCGCTACAACAGGTAAGCCCCTTATCGGTCTTGAGAGCGGTAAGCTGGTAAGCAACCTCTATGATGCAAACATCGAAAAGTGCATGGATATGCTCCGTACATTCGATGATACTCAGGAACAGCTCCGTTATCCCAGAGAGATAGAAAACAACTGGACACCCAGCTATAATGAATGGGCTGACGGCAATACGCTCTTCATTGAGGACGGCACATGGAGATATGAAGAAACCTGGAGAAAGTTCAAGAAGAAAAACAAGTGGGAAGATGATGAGATAAACTTTGTACCCTTCCCCCAGATGGACGGTGCGGATACATATTATCAGGAAATGAAACAGGACGCTTATATGTTCGTTTCGGGTTCAAAGAATGCTGACGGTTATAAGGCGTGGATATATGCTAACCTGTTATCATCTAAGGATGAGGAAGTGAAGAAGGCCGGAAGACAGCAGTCTATTGATGAGTTCGACTGGAATGAAACACTTCTTGACAGACTCGATAAGCTGAAGGATCCTGCTACATTTGAATCGGTATTTGAGTTCAAGAACGGTATAGGTCCTGATATAGCAGACTCTACAAACGGTGAAAACGCAGTGGGTCATCTCACATCAGACGTTATAATGGGCGGTAATTCGTTCACTACAGTCCGTGAGGAAAACAAGGGCGTAATTGAAGCAAGAATCAAGGAGCTTAACGCTACTGTTTCCTAAACCGAAAAATCAATACAGATATAATGCCGACGGCAAAAGCCGTCGGCATTTTTATATATCAGAATACGCTTGCCGGCGTTATCTGCTGACGGGTGATATACAGCTCGATAAGGCGTTTAAGCACGGCGCATTCGGAATAAATATCGTCCTCGCCGTTTTCGGCAAATACTTTTATTCTGGCAAGGCTCATAGCTATTTCGTTGTCGCATTCGGTATCCTCTACAAATATGGTATGCTGTGACATTTTCCGCCAAAGCTGTTCGGCAAGGTCTGCCTTTTCGATGGCTTTTGCGGTGTCGTTTTTGTCAACCGCCTGTGTAATCTCGTCGGCGGCAAGATAGATTCTTCTTGCACAGGTGCCTGAATAATTGTAGCCGTAAAGGGCAAAAGCCACCATAGCTATGACTATTGCCGCACAGGCGGTAATTCGACCCATTTATTTATCCTCCGCTTTACATATCGGCTGTGTGCCGTATTTGTCATTGCTTTTAAGCACTGTATAAATGCCTTTGTCGGTGCTGTCTGTCAGCAGGAAAATATCCTTTATATCGAGCTTCATACTTTTTATTATTTCACGAAGTTTTGCTTCATCGCCGTTCCAGCGGCGAAGCCCGGGATAGTTTATTTCGCCGTCCTTTATAAGCAGGCAGGGCGGATCGCAGTTTGTCACCTGAATCCCGACGTCGCCGTTTTCAACGTTGCGATAACGGCTTTTCTGATAGAAGTTTATCTTGCCGGTGGTTTCTACTATTGCGTACTGCACCTGTGAAATATCGAATATCATACATTCACGCATTGCTTCCATAAGCTCGTCAACGCTGTAGCGAAGGTGCTTCATAACCTTGCGGTCGATTATGCCGTCGGTAATGATTATCTGAGGTGTGCCTGTCACAAGGCGGCGGAAGCGTGAATTCTTGAGCATAATAAAAGACATGAAAACGTCCATGCAGACTATCATCAGTATAGGGATAACTCCGTATATCATCGGGACGGTCGAATCCTCGAGCGACAACGTGGCAATATTGGATATAAGTATTGTCGTTACAAGCTCGGAGGGCTGTAACTGAGCAAGCTGTTTTTTGCCCATAAGACGCAGGGCGAATACTATAAGAATATACAAAAGCACGGAACGGATAATTATTATCAGCATATTTTCCTCCATTGACGGAAAAGATAAGTTACAGATTGGCTACACAGCTATTATCTGCTGATTATCTTTCAATATGCGAGGAACTTAAATGAGCAATTCAAAAAAACTGCCTGATTTATCCGAAAAATCGGTAGAGAGCATAAACAGCGGCGACAGCAGGCTTGCCGCAAATCTTAATATCAACTGTTCTGAGGTAAGAAGGCTGATGAACAACAGCTCGGATCTTATAATCAAGTATTTTTCGTCCGACGGTCACAGGATGGCGGTTATCACCTGCGAGGGTATGATAGGAAAGGCGGATCTTGCAAATCTGATTTTCCGTCCGCTTGTATCCGCACCGCCGAAAATACAGGACGATAACGAATTTTTTACAAAGGTCTGCTCGGATATGCCGATTGCCGAAGAACAAAAGCAGGTGTACGATTATGACTCGCTGTGCCTTTATATAATGTCGGGGTTCGCCGTGCTTTTGTGTGACGGGGCAGGGTTTGGCATAGCGATAGGCATACAGGGCTTTGCCCACCGAAGCGTAGACGAGCCTTCAACGCACATAAATCTGAGAGCGTCAAGAGAGGGCTTTATCGAGGTGGTAAGAACCAACGTTGCTATGGTAAGGCGGAGAATGAAATCCCCGACGCTGAAAACGATAATGATGACCGTAGGGGAACGGAGCAAGACCGATGTTTCGGTTTGCTATCTTACCGACAAAGCGGATATGAATATCGTAAATGCCGTGACGGATAAGCTGAAGAACATTCCGCTTAACACTATTGCAGGGGGTGAGTATTTACAGAGCTTTCTTGAAGATGATGATTCTGTCCTTTTCTCACAGATATATACAACAGAACGTCCCGATGTATTTGTATCGAAGCTGTACGAGGGCAGAGTGGGGATAATCGTGGACGGAACGCCTTTTGCGCTTGTTCTTCCGTGTCTGTTTGCGGAGAACTTTGTAACGATGGACGATTATACGCACAAGCCGTACTTTTCGGCGTTTCTTCGTATCATACGTTTCTTTGCGTTTATTGCAGGGGCTGTTCTGCCGGGTCTTTATGTCGCACTGTGCAACTTTCACCCGGAAATGTTCCGCTCGGCGCTCTTGCTGAATATTTATTCATCGGAGCAGACTACCGCCTATCCCGTATTCGGAGAGTGTCTTATAATGTATATCCTGTATGAGATAATGAGGGAGGCGGGACTGAGACTGCCGCAGAGCATAGGTCACGCAGTAAGCATAGTCGGTGGTCTTGTGATAGGAGAAATCTCGGTATCGGCAGGTCTTATGAGCGCACCTGTGGTGCTTATCATAGCGGCAACCGGACTATGCTCGTTTGCCGTACCGGATCTATACGACAGCTGTATGATACTGAGGCTGGTATTTATAGTCGCAGGAGGCACGTTTGGCTTGTTCGGAATTACGGCCGTAGGGGTCGTTATATTTTTCAGATTTTGTTCAAAAAACACATACGGAGTGCCGTATACTGCACCGTTTGCGCCTGTTACGCTGAAAAGCATTATCCGTGATACGTTTCGCAGAGAAAGCTGGAAGAAGCTGTCCGATACGGATATGACGGTACAGCAGTTATCGGGCAAGGCAAAGAGCGGTCACGGCGCAGAAAGGACGGGAGGCAATGAGCAGGATAAGTAACAGACAGCTTGTTATCACGTTTCTTGCCTGCAGGCTGTCGGCGGAAATGATGACTCTGTCTGCCGAAACCGTATTATACGGACCGGATCGCTTCACGGCGATACTTCTTGCAAAGATTATTGCGGCACTGCTTTATATCCCTCTTATCCTTGTGACGCTGAGGTTCAAGGGTGACAGCCCTATAACCTGTGCTTTCAGAAGAAACAAGGCCTTCGGGGCAGCTGTGGGGGTTATTCTGGCTGTTACCCTGACGGCGGCCGCCGTGCAGACGGTCATAAGCATACAGCATTATATAACCGATACGCTGCTCAATAACATTCTTACAATATCGGGTATTGCTGTGCTTGTCGCTGTGTCGGTATACGGTGCATTGAAGGGGCTTAGTGCGGTTACGAGAAGCTCTGTGTTTGCGGCGGCGGTATTCGGTCTGTTGATTTTTCTTATCGGAGTCACTATGTGGGACAAGGTCAACCCGGATTTCATATATCCCGCCTTTATTGAGGACGGGCGGTATTTTGTGAAATGTACACTTTCTGAGATAAGTATGAACAGTGAAATTCTGATTTTTGCGGTGATAACCGATGAAATACGCAGTAAACCGCATAAAACGGTGCTTTATTATCTGCCGCTGCTGCTTGTGATACTGGAATTTCTTAACCTGCTCTACAACCTTATATTAGGTCCTTATATGAGTAAAGTCGAATACCCTCTGTATATTATTGCAGCTTTATCCGATATTGTAATATTCCGCAGGCTTGACGGAATAGACGCTATAGTGTGGCTGATGTGCGGAATTATTAAAACGGCGCTTATTATATATTGCGTAGGGCGGATATATTCTGTGTGCAGTAAGAGGCCCGACACGAAAAAGGCGGTTGTGGTATACGGAGCGTTTATATTTATGCTGTGCATAGTGCTTGGCAGTGACAGAACGGTATATGAGCATTTCAGAAGCATTATGTCGGGTGGAATACACATATTGCTCGGCGGTGTTGCAGTTCCGCTGACAGTGCTTGTTGCAGGCAGAAAAAAGCAGAGCGGAGGAGAAAAGAAATGGGAATGATAAGAGCGGTTGCTATAATGCTTACGCTGACGGTGACAATAACCCTTGTCGGATGTGTCAGCTATGTTGACCTGTCCGACAGGGCGATAGTGCAGGCGATAGGGATAGACTATCTTCCGGACAAAAAGGTATATCGTATAAGTGTGCAGTATTTCAATCAATCGAGCGAGGGCGGACAGAATCAGATAGACAAGACGCAGGACAATGTGCTGAAAAGCGTAGGTGAGGGCGAAAGCATATTTGCGGCGGCGAAAAACGCTTCGATGCTGACGGGAAAGGATCTTCTGCTGAGCGAAAACAGGCTGATAATCATCGGAAAAGAACTGAGGAAGTATAAGCTGGGCGACACGCTTGAATTCTTCGTGGGCAATTACCATTCGCATCCGCAGGCATATGTTGCCGCCGCAGAGGATACGGCAGAGGAACTGCTCGATATACGCTTCAAGGAAGGCTCGACCTCTTCGCAGAGATTGGCGAACCTTATACACAACGCATCAGTCGAAAGCAGGAACAAAAGCACATATCCCTATCAGGTGATGACTATGCTATGCACATCTACGGAGAGCGCATTTCTTCCGCTGCTCAGAACTGCAACACTTAAGACAGATGTAACTATTCCGAAGGAAACCGGAGGCGGTAAGGGCAACGGAGGCGGAGAAGAACAGAGCGAGGACGGAGAAAAGACGATAATACTTGACGGTGGAGTGGTTTTCAAGGGCGGCAAAGAGCTTTGCAGAGTTGACGATGATGGGGCAATGGCTATATTCTTTATGAATGATATGCCTTCGGAATATTCGTTTACCGTGCCTTTGGGACAAAATGCAAAGCCGAGTGTTACGCTTATTGGTGTTACAAGGAGTATAAAAGCTACAGAATATAACGATAAGGTGAAATTTGATGTATCATTCAGCGCATCGGGAAAGATAAAGGAAGATGATAAAAAAGCCGCCGAAAAGGTAGCCGGGCCTGCCGAAAGGGAGCTGAAGCGGAAAATAGAAAGCTCGGTGATACCGATTGCAGAAAAAGGCTGTGATGTGTTCGGGCTTGAAAATACGCTAAGAAGGTGCTGTAACAGATTTTACAGAGAGAATAAGGACAGGGTAGGGGAAATAATAGCGGAAAGTGAAATTGAGGTCAATGTGAATATTGATATTTTTTCGCAGGGGATAGGCGGTGCGTGACGGGTGACAGAAAAGCTCCCTCA
>OHCC01001137.1_pt1 | contig 12805 bp, 9 predicted proteins | sample 1577521 | NCBI WGS metagenome assembly OHCC01 (sample SAMEA3879533, study PRJEB24766) | human gut metagenome | biome: human-associated habitat; feature: feces | place: USA | collected 1985/1987
CCCGCTCCCGGGCCAGCCGGGCAGCCTCGCCGACGCACCGCACCGAGTTGTGGTCGGTCAGCGAAAAGGCGTCCAGCCCGCGGGCGGCGCACAGACCGACGATTGCGGCGACGGGAAGCTCTCCCCGTCGCTGCTGTATCCGGAATGGATGTGGAGGTCATATGCGGCCATAATCAGTAGAGGTAAAACACGATCCCGGCGAAGTGCGCCGCAACCGCGAGGTCGATCAGCAGATGCCACACCATGTGGTGGTAGCGGAAGCCCTTGCGGGCGTAGAACCACGCGCCGAGCGTATAGAGCACGCCGCCCAGCGCGATCAGCGCCACGAGAGGCGTCGAAGCGTGGCTGATGAACAGCGGCAGGAAGAAGACGATCGTCCAGCCCATGACCAGATAGATGGTCAGACTGATGGCCGGTATCGACTTTCGGGAGAGCGACTTGTAGAACACCCCGAAAATCACCATCGCCCATTGCAGGACGGTGATGAACACCCCCTGCCAGCCGCCGATGACCGACAAGGCGATCGGGGTGTAACTGCCGGCGATCGCCACATAGATGAAGATATGGTCGAGGATATGGAAAACGGCCTTGTGCTTCGACGCCGGGTTCATCGAATGGTAGAGCGTCGAGGCAAGGAACATCAGGAAGATCGAGATCACGAAAATGCTCACCGAAACCGATGCCGTAACCGGGTTGGGGTCATGCACGTAGGCCCACACGGCGGCAAACGGGAGCGCCACGAGAGCCACGAGCGACATCACTCCGTGCGTAACCGTGTTGGCGATCTCCTCGCCCACGGTCGGAATATAAACATCCTTTTTATTTGCCATAACGCTGTGTATTGGTCTGACGTGCCAAATTTATGAAATTTTTTCATATCTTTGCCAGCAAGGTTAAGCGGTTAGGCAAAAATGGACTTTTCACGGTATGAAAATCTCCGCACGCTCGTGCGCGCGAACTTCTCGGAGCAGACCCGGGCCCTCGTCGACGAGGCGCTCGTCTACGCCGACGGGAAGCTCACGGGCCTGTGCCGCTATGACGGCACGCCGCTGCTCGACCATGCCGTAGCCGTGGCTATGGTCGTAATCTCGGAAGTGGGCCTCGGCCGCAACTCCACGGTCTCGGCCATCCTGCACGACGTGGTGCGCCTGGCCCACAAGCAGCTCCCCGCCGAAGAGTTCCTCGCCCTGACCGCCGACATCCGCGACCGCTTCGGCGAACAGGTCGTCGGCCTCACAATGGGCCTTGCGAACATCTCCGAACTGAAACTGAAGGTCGCCAAGGAACAGGCCGACAATTTCCGCGACCTGCTGGTTTCCTATTCGGAAGACCCGCGCGTGATCCTCATCAAGCTGGCCGACCGGCTCGAAGTGATGCGCTCGCTCGAAATGTTCCCGCGTGAAAAATGGCGCAAGAAGAGCTGGGAGTCGATGAACCTCTACGCCCAGATCGCCCATAAACTGGGTCTTTACAGCCTCAAGAGCGAACTGGAGGACATCGCACTGAAATACCTCGAACCCAAGGACTACGAACATATCGTCACCAAGCTCGAAGAGAGCGCCGAGGAGCGCAGGGCTTTCATCGCGCGGTTCCTGGTGCCCATCGAGGAGAGGCTCGGCAAGCTGGGCATCAAATACCACATCAAGAGCCGCACCAAGTCGATTTTCTCGATCTGGACGAAGATGCACAAGCAGAACGTCCCGTTCGAAGGGGTCTACGACATCTTCGCCATCCGCATCATCATCGACTGCGACAAGGAACAGGAGAAACAGCAGTGCTGGACGGCCTATTCCATCGTCACGGATTTCTACACGCCCAACCCCAACCGCATGCGCGACTGGATCTCGATCCCGAAATCCAACGGGTACGAATCGCTGCACACCACCGTGTCGGCCGGCGGCCGGTGGGTCGAGGTGCAGATCCGCACCGAACGCATGGACGCCGTGGCCGAACGCGGCATCGCGGCGCACTGGCGCTACAAGGGGGTCAACCAGGGAGCCCAAACCAGCGAAATGTGGCTGGGACATCTGCGCGAACTGATAGAGGACACGACCCACTCGCTGGCCCAGCGTTTCGACGCCAAGCCGGCCTCGGGCGAGATCTTCGTCTTCACGCCCAACGGCGACCTGCGGAAATTGCCCGAGGGGGCTTCGCTCCTGGACTTCGCGTTCGACATCCACACCTCGCTGGGTTCCACGTGCGTGGGGGGCAAGGTCAACAACCGGGCGGTCTCGATCCGCGAACAGCTCCACAACGGCGACATCGTCGAAATCCTGACCCAGAAGAACCAGACGCCCAAGTCCGACTGGCTCAACTTCGTAGTCACGTCGAAGGCCCGCAACAAGATCAAGTCCTACCTGCGCGAAGAGCAGGCCAAACATACGCGCATGGGACGCGAAGAGCTCGAACGCAAGCTCAAGAACTGGAAATTCACGCTGACCATCGACGAGGCGGTGGCCTACCTGGTCAAATACTTCAAGGTTCGCACCGGCACGGAGGTTTACGCACTGATCGCCACGCAGAAAGTCGACTTGGGCACGATCAAGGAGATCCTCGCCCGCCATATTTCGGGTGAGGCCGACGAACAGCGCCGTGCCGCCGCGGCCGAAGCCGAGCGCAACAAGGTGCACAACGTCAAGGAGAGCACCGCGCCGCAGGACGCGCTGGTGATCGACGACGACATCTCGAAGATCCAGTACAAGCTGGCCAAATGCTGCAACCCGATCAAGGGCGACGACGTTTTCGGGTTCGTGACGATCAACTCGGGCATCACGATCCACCGCAACGACTGCCCCAATGCCAAGCGCATGCGCGAGAACTACCCCTACCGGGTTATCGAAGCGCGCTGGCGTTCGACAGCCGAGGGTGCCTTCCGCGTCTCGATCCGCATCGTGGCGGCCGACACGACGGGCATGGCCAACCACATCACCGAGGTCATCAGCCGCGACCTGAAGCTCAACATCCGCTCGATCAACTTCTCATCGCTCGCCAACGGGTGCATCGGGGGCACGGTGAGCGTCGAGGTGCCCGGCGCGGGCGTCGTGGACACGCTCATCCACTCCATCATGCGGATCAAGGGCGTGCAGCGCGCCTTCCGTATCAACAACTGATTCATACCACAATTTTACCCACATAAAAGTAAATGAATAACAACTCTATCAGCGTCGTATTTGCCGACTCGTCACACGCGCACTACGCCCAGCGTATCTGCGATCTGATCTACGAGTCGGCATTGCAGCGTGGCACGGGCATCGCCAAGCGTTCGCCCGAATACATCGCCGCAAAAATGACCGGTGGCAAGGCCGTCGTGGCGCTGGACGGTGAGAAACTTATCGGTTTCAGCTACATCGAGTGTTGGGGACACGGCGATTTCGTCGCGACCTCGGGACTTATCGTCGACCCGGAGTACCGCCATATGGGACTCGCGGAGCAGATCAAGCGACGAACATTCGAGCTGGCCCGACGACGATTCCCGTACGCCAAGTTATTCAGTATTACGACGTCGCTGCCCGTGATGAAACTCAATTCGCGCATGGGCTACACTCCGGTAACCTTTTCCGAGCTCACCGAGGACGAGGAGTTCTGGCGGGGTTGCCAGGGCTGCTGCAACTACGACATCCTGCAACGCAACAACCGGCGCATGTGCCTCTGCACGGGTATGCTCTACGACCCTGCCAAGGAACCCCCGCAGGTACAGTCGCGCATGGCGCCCTACGTCATGTTCTTCAAAAACAAGTTCAAAAAATTATTCCACCTGAAATAAACAAAACGATATAAGAAAATGGGAAAGCAAAAAGTAGTTCTGGCATTCAGCGGAGGTCTCGACACCTCGTTCTGCGTGAAATACCTCTCCGAGGATAAAGGGTACGATGTCTATACGGCCATCGCCAACACGGGCGGCTTCTCGAAGGAGGAGCTTGCGAACATCGAAAAACGCGCCCTGGCGCTGGGCGCCGTGAAGCACGCCACGCTCGACATCGAGCAGGAATACTACGAAAAGAGCATCAAATACATGATCTACGGCGACATCCTGCGCAACGGCACCTACCCCATTTCGGTCAGCTCGGAGCGTATTTTCCAGGCCATCGCCATCATCGAATACGCCAAGTCGGTCGGCGCCGACTGCGTGGCCCACGGCTCGACGGGCGCCGGCAACGACCAGGTGCGTTTCGACCTGACGTTCCAGGTACTGGCACCCGAGATCGAGATCATCACCCCGACGCGCGACATGACCCTGACGCGCGAATACGAGATCAACTACCTCCGCGAGCACGGCTTCGAGGCCGACTTCAAGACGATGGAATACTCGATCAACAAGGGGCTCTGGGGCACGTCGATCGGCGGCAAGGAGACGCTCCGCTCGGAGCAGACGCTGCCCGAGCAGGCCTACCCGAGCCAGGTTACGGCCCACGCCGAGGAGCGCCTGAAGATCACCTTCCACGAGGGCGAGATCGCCGCCGTGAACGGCAAGCCCTACGCCGACAAGGTCGAGGCCATCCGCGCCGTCGAGGCCATCGGTTCGAAATTCGGCATCGGCCGCGACATGCACATCGGCGACACGATCATCGGCATCAAGGGCCGCGTGGGCTTCGAGGCCGCCGCCCCGATGCTCATCATCGCCGCGCACCGGATGCTCGAGAAACACACCCAGACCAAATGGCAGATCTACTGGAAAGAGCAGGTCGCCAACTGGTACGGCATGTTCCTGCACGAGGCGCAATACCTCGAACCGGTGATGCGCGACATCGAGGCGATGCTCGCCTCCTCGCAGCGCAACGTCACGGGTACGGTCGAGCTGATCCTGCGCCCGTACAGCTACACGCTCGTGGGCGTCGATTCGACCTTCGACCTGATGAAGACCGACTTCGGCGAATACGGCGAGGTCAACAAGGCCTGGACGGCCGACGACGTGAAGGGCTTCACGAAGATCCTCGGCAACCAGATCAAGATTTACCACAACGTCCAGAAACGCAACAAGAAATGATCCGGGCCGGCATCATCGGAGGCGCCGGGTACACCGCCGGCGAACTGATCCGCCTGCTGCTCGCCCACCCGCAGGCCCGGATCGTCTTCGTCCACAGCACGAGCAACGCGGGCAACCGCCTCGCCGACGTACACGGGGGACTGGAGGGCGACACCGAAATGCGTTTCAGCGACGCTTACGACCTGGGAGCCATCGACGTGCTGTTCCTCTGTTCGGCACACGGTGAGAGCCGCAAATGGATGGAGGCGAACACGGTGCCCGCAGGCGTGAAGATCATCGACCTGGCGCAGGATTTCCGCGACGAGAGCGGCGGGTTCGTCTACGGGCTCCCCGAGCTGAACCGCGACCGTATCCGCACGGCACAGTGCGTCGCCAACCCGGGCTGCTTCGCCACGGCGATTCAGCTGGCACTGCTCCCGCTCGCGGCAGCGGGACTGTTGACCGGCGAAGTGCACGTGACGGCCGTGACCGGCTCGACGGGCGCGGGGGTGAAGCCCTCGGCCACGACCCATTTCAGCTGGCGTTCGGACAACATCTCGGTCTACAAAGCCTTCACGCACCAGCACCTCGTGGAAATCGGGCGCAACCTGCGTCGGCTGGAGCCCTCGTTCGACAAGGCGGTGAACTTCGTACCCATGCGCGGCGATTTCACGCGGGGCATCCTGGCAAGCGTCTACACCGCCTGCCCGCTCGACGAAGAGGCTGCACGCAAGCTCTACGCCGACTATTACGCCGCGGCAGCCTTCACGCACGCCACGACGCGCAGCATCGACCTAAAACAGGTCGTCAACACCAACAAGGCGCTCGTGGGCGTATCGAAATACGGCGACAAGCTGCACATCGTCTCGGTGATCGACAACCTGCTCAAAGGCGCCTCGGGACAGGCCGTGCAGAACATGAACCTGATGTTCGGGCTGGACGAAACCACGGGACTGCGGCTGAAAGCATCGGCATTTTAAAACGCCGCCTATAACAGCCGCTTTCGGGGCGGCAAAATGCGGCGCGACATCTCCGCATTGCCGTTCGGGGAGGGAAACCGGCGGGATAAAAGCCAAGCGTCAAGAAACGGAGGACGGGTTGCCCGCACACCCCGCGAAGACGCCCGTTTTAGCACAGCCTTCCTACCGCCCCACAGGGAACGACACGCGGATGGTTTTGGGCACCCTTTTGCCACCAAAAGGTGCAATAATGCAAAAATTGTAAAAATGGAACTTTTCAACGTATATTCGCTCTATCCCGTAGAGCCCGTCCGGGGCAAGGGCTGCTTCGTCTACGACGCGGCAGGCACCGAATACCTCGACCTCTACGGCGGCCATGCCGTCATCTCGATCGGCCATGCGCAGCCCGACTACGTACGGGCCCTCTCGGAGCAGGCCGCACGGCTGGGATTCTATTCCAACTCGGTCGAGAACTCGCTCCAGACCACCCTGGCCGAAAAACTGGGCCGCGCATCGGGCTACGACGATTACAGCCTCTTCCTCTGCAACTCGGGAGCGGAGGCGAACGAGAACGCCCTGAAACTGGCTTCGTTCCACACCGGCCGCACGAAGGTGCTGGCCTTTTCCAAGGCGTTCCACGGCCGCACCTCGGGCGCCGTCGCCGCGACGGACAACCCCGCGATTTCGGCCCCCTTCAACCGCACGGCCAACGTGGAATTCGTGCCGCTGAACGACCTCGCTGCCGCGCGCGCGAAACTCGCCACAGGCGAGTTCGCAGCCGTCATCATCGAAGGCATTCAGGGCGTGGCCGGCATCCACTGCCCCGCGGACGACTTCCTGCGCGGACTGCGCACGGCGGCGAGCGAAACCGGCACGCAGCTTATCCTCGACGAGATACAGTCGGGCTACGGACGCACGGGTCGCTTCTTCGCCCACCAGGCAGCCGGCATCCGCCCCGACCTGATCACCACGGCCAAAGGCATGGGCAACGGCTTCCCGATCGGCGGCGTGCTGATCGCGCCCCATTTCGAGGCGCGCCCCGGGCTGCTGGGCACCACCTTCGGCGGCAACCACCTCGCCTGCGCAGCGGCCATCGCCGTGCTCGACGTGATGGAGCGCGACGGGCTCGTCGAGAACGCCGCCACGGTCGGCGAATACCTGCTCGGCGAACTGCATAAGATCGGCGGGCTGAAAGAAGTCCGCGGCCGCGGACTGATGATCGGCATCGAACTCGACGGCTCGGGGTCGGAGTTCCGCAAACGGCTGCTCTTCGAAAAACACATCTTCACGGGCGGCGCCGGCGCCTCGACCGTGCGGCTGCTGCCCGCGCTCTGCCTGACACGCGAACTGGCCGACCGCTTCCTCAACGCATTCAAAGAACTCGTACGATGAAAAAATTCACCTGTGTAGCAGACATCGGCGACCTGACGACAGCCGTCGCCGAAGCCATGGAGATCAAGCGCGACCGGTTCCAGTTCACGGGGCTCGGCCGCAACAAAACCCTGCTGATGCTGTTCTTCAATTCGAGCCTCCGCACGCGGCTCTCGACGCAGAAGGCAGCGATGAACCTCGGCATGAACGTCATGGTATTGGACGTCAACCAAGGTGCCTGGAGGCTCGAAACCGAGCGCGGCGTGGTGATGGACGGCGACAAGGCCGAACACCTGCTCGAAGCCATCCCCGTCATGGGATCGTACTGCGACGTGATCGGCGTACGGTCGTTCGCCCGCTTCCACGACAAGGCCGAAGACTACGAGGAACGCGTACTGGAACAGTTCATCCGCTACTCGGGCCGCCCCGTATTCTCGATGGAGGCCGCCACGCGGCACCCGCTGCAAAGCTTCGCCGACCTGATCACCATCGAGGAGTACAAGACCACGGAGCGCCCGAAGGTCGTGATGACCTGGGCACCGCACCCCAACGCCCTGCCTCAGGCCGTGCCCAACTCGTTCGCCGAGTGGATGAACGCCGCCGGCTACGACTTCGTCATCACCCATCCCGAAGGCTACGAGCTCGCCCCGCAGTTCGTCGGCAACGCCCGCGTCGAATACGACCAGCGCAAGGCGCTCGAAGGGGCGGATTTCGTCTATGCCAAGAACTGGGCGGCCTACGCCGACCCCGATTACGGAAAGGTGCTCAGCCGCGACCGGAGCTGGACGGTAGACGCCGAAAAGATGGCGCTCACCCATGACGCCTATTTCATGCACTGCCTGCCCGTGCGGCGCAACATGATCGTCACGGACGAAGTGATCGAATCGCCGCGCTCGCTGGTGATCCCCGAGGCCGCCAACCGCGAGATCTCGGCACAGGTAGTACTCAAAAGGTTGCTGGAGGGGTCGAAGTGATGGAAAAAATCACGGTAGTAAAGATCGGGGGCAACGTCATCGACGACCCCGCGGCCCTGCGAGGCTTCCTCGCGGACTTCGCCTCGCTGCCCGGGGCGAAGATCCTCGTCCACGGAGGCGGCAAGCTCGCCACGCGCCTCGCCCAGAAACTCGAACTGCAGGTGCAGATGGTCGACGGGCGCCGCATCACCGACAAGGGCACGCTCGACATCGTGACGATGGTCTACGCCGGGCTGGTCAACAAACAGCTCGTGGCCGGGCTCCAGGCCGCCGGATGCAATGCACTCGGGCTGTCGGGCGCCGACGGCAACGCCGTCATGGCACGCCGCCGCGCACCCGAACCGATCGACTACGGCTTCGTGGGCGACATCGAAAGTGTCAACCACACGCTGCTCGGGGAACTTCTCGGGGCAGGCGTCACGCCCGTATTCTGCGCCATTATGCACGACGGGCAGGGCACGCTGCTCAACTGCAACGCCGACAGCGTGGCTTCGTCCGTGGCACTCGGTGCCGCCCGGATCGCCCCCACGGAGCTGGTTTTCTGTTTCGAAAAAAGCGGCGTGCTGCGCGACCCGGAGGACGAGACGACGCTCATCCGCGAAATCACGGCCGAATCGTACGCCGCGCTCAAAGCCGGCGGCATCGTCAGCAAAGGGATGATCCCCAAGGTCGAGAACGCGCTGAAAGCCGTTGCCAACGGCGTGCGGAGCGTCACGATCAAACACTCGGAGAACCTGCTGAACGACACCGGAACGGTAATCAGGTAATACGCCCGATCCCTGTGGCCGCACGGCCACAGGGGAACGGACAGCCAGCTCACAAACGACATGGATGCAAAAACCAAGGAAGCCATCGACCTGCTCAGGACGCTGATCGCAACGCCCTCCCCGTCGCGCGACGAAAGCCGCACGGCCGACCTCATCTTCGCCTACCTGGCGGAACACGGCGCGGCACCCGAAAGACTACACAACAACGTTTTCGCCCGCTCCGCAGGCTTCGACCCGGCGCGCCCGACGCTGCTCCTGAACTCTCACCACGACACGGTACGCCCCGCAGCCAGCTACACCCGCGACCCGTATGCCCCGACCGTCGAAGGCGACCGCCTCTACGGCCTGGGGAGCAACGACGCCGGGGCTTCGGCGGTGAGCCTCACGCAGACCTTCCTGACGCTGCGCACACGCCCCCTGCCGTTCAACCTCCTGCTGGCGCTTTCGGCCGAAGAGGAGTGCATGGGCGAGCACGGTATGCGCGCCCTGCTGCCGCAGCTGGGACGGATCGACATGGCAATCGTGGGCGAGCCCACGGGGATGCAGGCCGCCGTCGGCGAACGGGGGCTGGTCGTCCTCGACTGCGAAGCCCGCGGCAAAAGCGGCCATGCGGCCCGCAACGAGGGCGTCAACGCGCTCTATATCGCACTCGACGACATCGCCCGCCTGCGTACTTTCCGCTTCGACCGCCGCTCCGACCTGCTGGGCCCCATCGGCATCGCCGTGACGCAGATCGCGGCAGGCACGCAGCATAACGTCGTTCCCGACACCTGCCGTTTCGTGGCCGACGTCCGCACCACGGACGCCTACACCAACGAGGAAACAGTCGAAATCCTGCGTCGGGCACTACGCAGCGAGGTGACGCCCCGCTCGACACGCATCCGTGCCTCGGCGCTCAACGCCGCCCATCCGCTCGCACGGGCGGCCGCCGCCACGGGGCGCGAAAGCTACGTATCGCCCACCACGTCGGACATGGCGCTGATGCCCTTCCCGTCGCTCAAGATGGGGCCGGGGCAATCCTCGCGCTCGCATACGGCCGACGAATTCGTGTTGCTGCCGGAGATCGAAGAGGGCATCGGAATTTACGAAAAATTCATAACACAACTGGCTGAAACCCTCTGATGCCCGCGGCAGGAGACTGCAACCCCGCTGCGAAAGAGCCCCCTCCGAGGCAGATGGCAGCCCGGCAAACGCGGCGCACCGCCGCAAGCCGACGGCCGACGGCAATAGGGAGCCGGTACAAAGAGAGAAACGAATATACACAATATGGCAACGAAACTTTGGGACAAGGGCTTCGAGCCCGACAAGATGATCGAGGAGTATACCGTCGGCAACGACCGCGAACTGGACATGCGGCTGGCGCGCTACGACGTCCAGGGCTCGCTGGCGCATATCGCCATGCTCGAAACGATCGGGCTGCTGACGGCCGGCGAACTGGAAAAGCTGACGGCGGGACTGAAAGAGATCGCCGCCGAGATCGAGGCCGGGCGCTTCGAAATCGAACCCGGCACCGAGGATGTCCACTCGCAGGTGGAGCTGATGCTCACCCGCCGCCTGGGCGACGCCGGCAAGAAAATCCACTCGGGCCGCTCACGCAACGACCAGGTGCTGGTCGACCTCAAACTGTTCCTGCGCGACGAACTGCGCCAGACCGCCGAAGACGTAAAAACGGTCTTCGACCGCCTGCAAACGCTCAGCGAGCAGTACAAAGAGGTATTGATGCCGGGATACACCCACCTTCAGATCGCCATGCCTTCGTCGTTCGGCCTGTGGTTCGGCGCCTATGCAGAAACGCTGGTGGACGACATGCGGCTCATCGCCGCGGCATGGCACATCGCCAACCAGAACCCGCTGGGCTCGGCCGCCGGATACGGCTCGTCGTTCCCGCTCGACCGTGAGATGACCACGCGCCTGCTGGGTTTCGAAGCGCTGCACTACAACGTCGTGGCGGCACAGATGAGCCGCGGCAAAAGCGAACGCGCCGCCGCCAACGCCATCGCGGCCGTCGCTGCGACCATCGGCCGCCTGGCGATGGACGTCTGCCTGTTCATGAGCCAAAACTTCGGCTTCGTATCGCTGCCCGACAACCTCACCACGGGATCGAGCATCATGCCCCACAAGAAGAACCCCGACGTCTTCGAGATCATGCGCGGCCGCTGCAACCGCCTTCAATCCGTCCCGAACGAGATCGCCCTGCTCACGGCGAACCTTCCCGTCGGCTACCACCGCGACATGCAGCTGCTCAAGGACATCCTGTTCCCGGCGACGACCGAAATCAAACGCACCCTCTCGATGTGCGACTTCATGCTCGCGCACCTGAAGGTCAACACCGACATCCTCGACGAGCGGAAATACGACTACCTCTTCACGGTCGAGGACGTCAACCGCCTCGTACTCGCAGGCGTCCCGTTCCGCGAAGCCTACAAGCAGGTGGGGATGGCCGTACAGCGCGGTGAGTACCGTCCGACGCGCGAGGTGCACCACACCCACGAAGGCAGCATCGGCAACCTCTGCACCGCCCAAATCCGCCGGAAGATGGAGCGCGTGATGTCCGAATTCGAATAACGGGCGCACCGTCCGATCCGCCCCGGACAAAAGGGGCTGTCTGACAAATCTGATTTCAACGATTTCACCCCTGCCAGAGCTTATTCTGACAGGGGTGATTTTCGATTTTCGGGACTTGTTTGACAGCCCCTGCCGGAACGCTGCCGGCTTACTTGATGCGCTCGTAATACTCGCGGGTGCGGGTGTCGACGCGAATCTTGTCGCCCGTGTTGATGAACAGTGGAACGCGCACCGTCGCACCGGTGTTGACCGTAGCGGGTTTGAGCGAGTTGGTCGAAGCGGTGTCGCCCTTGATGCCCGGCTCGGTATAGGTCACCTCCATGTCCACGATCGGGGGAAGCTCGGCCGAAAGCACGGTCTCCTTCTCGGTGTGGAACATCACCTCCACGATCTGGCCGTCGGCCATCAGGTCGTAGTTGGTGATCAGGTTCTTGTCGATGTTGATCTCTTCGAAAGTCTCGGTGTGCATGAAATGCGCCCCCAGGTCATCCTCGTAGGTGAACTGGTAGGGACGGCGTTCCACGCGTACGGGTTCGATCTTCGCCCCTGCCGAGAACGTATTGTCCAGCACGCGGCCCGATTCGAGGTTCTTGAGTTTGGTTCGTACGAAAGCGGGGCCTTTGCCCGGCTTCACATGCTGGAAATCCACGATTTGAAAGGTCTTGCCATCCATTTCGATGCACATACCGATCTTGATGTCAGCTGTAGTTGCCATAAGGTATTGTTTTGAATTGATTTTTTCGTGGGCGCAAAGTTATGAAAAAAATCCGGAATTTCCTATTTCCCCCATTCATAGCGCGGTATATCGACCCCGAGCAATGCTACGGTGCGGTCGGCGACCGTACCGCACAGCTCCTCGATGCCCTGCGGCGCGGCATAGAACGACGGCGATGCGGGCAGGATCACCGCCCCGGCCTCGGTCAGCGCCGCCATGTTGCGCAGGTGTATGAGCGACAGGGGCGTTTCGCGTACGACGAACACCAGCCGGCGCCGCTCCTTGAGCATCACGTCGGCGGCCCGCTCGATCAGGCTCTGCGCCGTGCCGGCGGCCACACGCCCCACGGTACCTACCGTCGACGGCACGACCGCCATGCCGTCGTAACGCGCCGAGCCGCTCGCCGGAGGGGCGAACATGTCGTCGTTCGCATATTCGCGGATGCGCGTGTCCACGGGCAGCGACACCCCCTCGTGCGCCATCACCTCGCG
>OHCC01001139.1_pt1 | contig 12799 bp, 10 predicted proteins | sample 1577521 | NCBI WGS metagenome assembly OHCC01 (sample SAMEA3879533, study PRJEB24766) | human gut metagenome | biome: human-associated habitat; feature: feces | place: USA | collected 1985/1987
GAAAGGAATGAATTATTGTGGCATTTGATAAAGAAAAAGCTCTTGAAACAGCACTTCGCCAAATAGAAAAACAATTCGGTAAGGGAGCAGTTATGCGTCTTGGACAAAACCCAGCTATGCAGATTGACGCTATTTCAACAGGTTCTCTCACTCTCGATATGGCTCTCGGTATAGGTGGTCTTCCTCGTGGAAGAATTACAGAAATCTATGGACCTGAATCCAGTGGTAAAACTACACTTGCCCTCCACTGTATTGCAGAGGCTCAGAAAGCTGGCGGTACAGCGGCATTTATAGATGTTGAGCACGCACTCGACCCTGTTTACGCATCAGCCCTTGGTGTAGATATTGATTCATTGCTTGTGTCACAGCCTGATACTGGTGAAGACGCTCTTGAAATTACCGAGGCACTTGTTCGTTCTGGTGCGATTGATATTATAGTTGTTGACTCAGTTGCAGCTCTTGCACCAAAAGCTGAAATCGAGGGCGAAATGGGTAGCTCTCATGTTGGTGTACAGGCTCGTCTTATGTCACAGGCTCTCAGAAAACTTACAGGCTCAATTTCAAAACTTAATTGCGTTGCAATCTTCATCAACCAGCTTCGTGAAAAAGTTGGTGTTGTTTATGGTAGCCCTGAGGTCACCCCAGGCGGTCGTGCGTTGAAGTTCTATTCAACCGTCAGAATTGATGTCAGAAAGGGTGAACCTATCAAAAATGGCAGTGAGATTATAGGCTCAAGAACTAAGGCTAAGGTTGTCAAGAATAAGATTGCACCACCATTTAAGGTTGCTGAATTTGATATTATGTATGGCGAGGGCATTTCTCGTGTCGGTGAACTTCTTGATTTGGCTGTTATGGCTGATGTTGTCAAGAAAAGTGGTGCGTGGTTCTCCTATAAGGAAAATCGTCTTGGACAGGGTAGAGATAAGGTCAAGGAGCTTTTTAAGAATGACCCTGCTCTTGCTAAGGAAATCGAGGAAGAAACTCTCAAGCATAAGGACGAACTCCTTGGTCAAATATCTAAAAAGCCAAAGGGCAAGTCTGTTAAGTCTAAATCTGATGATGAGGAAAGCTCAGAAACTGAAAGTCCAAAAGCAGAAATTAAGGCGGAGGATACAAAAGAGGAGAAATCCGACCGCATTGATGATGCTGATATTGATATTATGGTTGAGTAATTATGCAGATTACAGCTATTGAGGAAAAGAGAAAGGGCTTGAGTGCTGTCTATATTGATGGCGAATATGCTATGAAACTTGATACCTTTGCTCTTGCAAAATCTGGCGTTAAAGTTGGTTCAGAAATCGACGATGACAGATTACACGAAATTGTCATAGAATCAAATCTCAGCCGAGCAAAGGAAAAGGCTCTTTACCTTTTGGAATATAGAAGCCGTTCAAGAAATGAGCTTGTCGAAAAGATTAAACCACTTTATGGAGATGATGCCGCAGAGGCGGCCGCCGATAAAATGGTTCAGCTTGGACTTGTTGACGATGAAAAGTTTGCGAGGGATTTTGCGGAGGAACTTTTCCGCAGAAAGAAATACGCACCTAAGCGTGTAGGCTATGAGCTTTTGCGAAAGGGAATAGATAGAGAAATTATTGATGAGGTTATCGAGGAATTAACCCCAGACCCTGAGGAGCAAATTCGCTCATTGCTTGAAACAAAGTTCAGAAATAAACTCGGAGATATAAAATCCCGCCGTAAGACAGCAAATGCTCTTGCGGCATTGGGATACTCCTATTATGATATAAACAGTGTATTATCAGAATATGAAGATGAATAACACTTGAGGGCATAACTATGCCTTCAAGTGCTTCTGTGCAGGAGGAATTTTTAAAATATGGCTACTAAAATCGGTATGGTAAGTCTTGGTTGCGCAAAAAACAGAGTAGACGCAGAAATGCTTCTCTTTACTTTAAAGCAAGAGGGCTTTGAGATTGTTGCAGACCCGGCTATGAGTGATGTTGCGATTGTAAATACTTGTGGTTTTATCGAGGACGCAAAGCAGGAAAGCATTGATGAAATTTTAGAGCTTGCAGAGCTTAAAAAAGAGGGCAGAATCCAAGCTATAATTGTTACAGGCTGTCTTGCTGAAAGGTATCAGACTGAAATTCTCAAAGAGCTTTACGAAATTGATGCTGTTGTTGGTATCGGTGCAAATAGCAATATTGCAAATATCGTAAGAGAAGTTCTCAAGGGTAAAAAGGTTGAGGAATTTCCTGATAAGCTATGTCTTGATATTAATGCTCCAAGACTGCGTTCAACACCATTTTATTATGCATATCTTAAAATCGCAGAGGGCTGTGATAACTGCTGTACCTACTGTGCTATTCCAAAAATCAGAGGTAAATTCAGAAGCCGTAAGATTGAGGATATCGTTGAGGAGGCAAAGGGCCTTGTCAATAATGGTGTAAAGGAACTTATTCTTATCGCACAGGATACTTCAAGATATGGCGAAGATTTATACAAAAAGCGTATGCTCCCTGAACTTTTGAGAGAGCTATGTAAAATCGACAGCAATTTCTATATAAGAGTGCTATACTGTTATCCGGATAGAATGACAGATGAGCTTATAGATACTATCGCAAGTGAGCCTAAGGTTCTGAAATATATAGATTTACCACTTCAACACGCAAGCGGTAAGCTATTAAAGCGTATGAACCGCCACGGTGACAGAGAAGTTCTTACAGAGCTTATCAATAAGCTAAGAACTAAAATTCCAAATCTTACAATTCGCACAACCTTTATAACAGGCTTCCCAGGAGAAACTGAGGAGGATTTCACAGAGCTTTCAGAGTTTGTAAGAGATATGCGTTTTGATAGAATGGGTTGTTTTGCGTATTCACCCGAGGAGGATACTCCAGCGGCAGAATTCCCAGACCAGATTGATGATGAGGTCAAGAAGCACCGCAGAGATATTATTATGGAACAGCAGGCAGAGATTATGGCTGAAAAATGTGAATCTATGATTGGCAAGACCATAAAAGTCCTTTTTGAAGGCTTTGATAGATACGCTGAATGTTATTATGGCAGAAGCTCTGCAGATGCACCAGAAGTAGATGGCAAGGTTTTCTTCACAGTAGAAGGCAAAAAACCAGCAGTTGGCGATATTATAGATGTAGAAATTACAGACTATATAGATGTTGACCTTATTGGCGAATATAAAGCTTAATTTTTATAGAACGAAAGGGAGTGGCTTCAAAAATGAATACGCCGAATAAACTTACAGTTTTGCGTATTATACTTGTACCATTTTTTGTAGCAGTATTGCTTTTGCCGCAAATTCCACATCATTACATAATAGCGGCAATAATTTTCGGAGCTGCTTCATATACAGACCATCTTGACGGAAAAATTGCTCGAAAGAATGATCTTATAACAGATTTCGGAAAATTTGCCGACCCATTGGCTGATAAAATAATGGTTACTGCGGCACTTGCTTGTTTTGTGCAAGTTGGTTTGACAAATGCGATAGTTCTTATACTAATTCTGACAAGAGAATTTATGGTAACATCAATGCGACTTGTGGCCGCTGGCAAAGGCAAGGTAGTTGCCGCCAATAACTGGGGTAAAGCTAAGACAGTAAGTCAGATTGTAGCTGTACTTCTCATACTGATTATGCAGTATATACTTGAGCTGAACGCAATGGGCTGTATATCACTTGAGAATTTAGGACTTATAAGTTCGATATTTTATGTTGCAAGCGATATTCTGATGTGGATAGTAGTTGCTTTGACCTTAATTTCTGGTATAATATATATGTGGGATAACCGAGAATTCGTCAAGAACGCTAAATAATGACAAACTGTGTTTGCTCTCTCGGTAGATATTTCCTCTGCGTTAATAAACTTCTTTTGTATTAGCTAATTGATAGAAATCCACTAAGCAATTTTAAATAAGGACTGAAGATAATGGATTATGAACTTAAAAATGCTCCAAAGAGCAATGATACTATATTGTCTATATATAACCTTGATATTGAAAAGGCTGATTCATCAGACGGTCTTTATGATGTCCGAAAGGAATTTTTTAAAGCAAGGCATAACATAAGGGGCAGACTTACTCTGAAATGTGACAATGATACATATAAGCTCTCTTATAGTATGGAGCAAGGTAAGGTTCTTAACTGGAAAAAATTCTGCGGAAATAGCCAGTGCGAAAGAACAGTTCCTTGTGATGGTGGATATAGAATAGAGTGTTTTGATAAGTCAAAGCGCCTATATAAAAAAATATTCTTCAGTCTTGAACACGAAATCATTCGTGTAGAATTTTTTGCTGATAACAGAGTTATTCCGACTATGATTATCACACCATCTATTGAAAATAGCGAATATATTCTTATAAAAACTGTAAATAACCAGTACGAAAAACTCCACGCTTTCACTGAACGCACAGGCAAGGATATTACAAAAGAGCTTAACGGACTTACAGGCGAACCACAGATTTTCTGTAAAACAAGCACAGGTGCATACTATTACTGTACTAAGGACGAAATTGAGGTTCGTACTGCCGCATTAAAAAAACTGCTTGAAGTTCAAAGCGATGAAGATGTTGAAACAGTAAAGTCAGCATTTACAATAGCGGAAAATGGCGAAGGAAAGCATATAAATCTTTCCGAAGCAGAGGCTTATGAAAAAACTGACACTAAAAAGTCCGAGCCTCAGCATATCGAAATGGCGAAAAATGCCGAAGATTTAGAAAAAACGGATAAAATTGAAAAAATCGAGAAAACAGAAAAGCGTACTATCAAAGTTAAGCCGAAAAAATCTGAAAATAAGTCTACTGAAAAGGAAGATTTAGCAGAACCCGATACTGAAATCGCAGATGAAAACGAAGAACTTCCTATTCCAAGCATAGATGACAGCGTTTTTGAAACTGTCACAAAAGATGAGTTTATCGCAGAAATCTCAAAAGAAGATGAGAAAGAAAAAGAACAAGACTCCGAAGATGAGGGCTTTGTTTATGAGCAGGTAATTCCTCAGGAGCTCAGAGAAACACTTTGTGCTTTTGCGTCAGATTGTCCTTACGAAAATCTTCCCAAAAAAGAAATCAAAACCGAAAAGGATAGATATTTCTATTTTGGAGAACTTACAGACGATATGCGTGATGGCAGAGGTCGCACCGCAATGGAAAATGGTATAACAGCCTATGAGGGTAACTATAAAGACGATAAAAGAAGTGGATTTGGTGCTTATTATTTCAAATCGGGTAATCTTTGTTATGTTGGTGCGTGGTGCGAAAATAAGCGTGAGGGTCTTGGAACAGCGTATTCCATAGATGGTGCTTGCTATACAGGAAAATGGCATAATAATAAACCGTCGGGTTCAGGAGCAAGCTTTAATAGCGAGGGCGAGCTTAAATATTTTGGTACATATAAAGACGGTAAGCGTGACGGTGCAGGTGTTATGACTATCGGCGAAAATGTTGTCGTAGGAATTTATCAAAACGGTAAATTTACTGGCAGAGGTACGATTTTTGCACCATCAGGAGCTTTGCTTTATAGTGGTGAAATGAATCGTGGTGAACGCTCTGGCAAGGGTATTGAATACAATGAAGACGGCACAATCCATTATAATGGCGAATGGCGTGGCGGAAGATATAACGGCAAAGGAATCCTTTATCTTGCAGATGGTGGCTTTATTGAGGGTGAATTCAGATATGGTGCTGCCGAGGGTGAAGGCAAACAATACGATAAAAATGGCAAGCTTATTTATGAAGGCTTGTTTGCAAATAATCTTTCAAGCGGAAATGGTAGAGTTTACAATTCTGATGGTTCGTACTATGAAGGTCGTTTCTCCGATGGCGAGGCAAACGGTTTGATGTCCGAATATACTGCAAATGGTGAACTTGTCTATTCAGGTGAATGGAAAAACGGCAAACGCTCTGGCAAGGGTACAGAGTATATCAAGGGCATAAAGGTTTATGACGGCGAATTTTCAGAAGGTGTTTACTGCGGTGAGGGTAGACTTTATGAAGATGATTTGCTTGTTTATGCAGGTTCATTCAAAGACGGCAAGAAAAACGGCTATGGATGCAAATACGAAAACGGCTCTATGGTCTACCGTGGAAAATTTTTTGAAAACGAATATAATGGCTGTGGAATTTGCTATTCTAATGGCGAAATTTCTTGTGTTGGTATGTTCAAAAATGGTGAGAAAAACGGCAGAATAAATGAAATCTCAAATGGAAAAATCATTCGTGAGTGTATTTATTCTTCAGGTGAACTTGTTTATATGAGAGAGTACTCCGAAGAAAACGGTGCATTGCGGTTTGATGGAAATGTCAGAAACGGTATGCGTGATGGTTTCGGTGCGAGCTTCAATGAAGATGGTGAAAAAAGCTTTGAAGGTATCTTTAAGGCTGGTCAGGAACAGAAGAATATGAGTGTTATTCTCCGTAAGATTGAAGAGCTTCCGAAATGTGATGAGCTTGCTGATGGAGAATACGATATGTATCGCAAAGGAACAGGATATGTTGTTGAATACGCTTTAGATGGCGGACAGTTTACTGGTAAATTGAAGAATGGCAATCCAGACGGAAAGTGTACTATACTTTATAGTGACCATAGATTTACTGGAGAATTTGTTGATGGCAGAATTGACGGCAAGGGCGTTATATATATGCTTGACGGCGAGGAAATTAAGGGCGAATTCAGAAGTGTTGAGTTTGAGGGTTCAAAAAAGATAGAGCTTTCAAATAATAAAACATACTATTATTTATAGTGTTGGTTAAATTAGATTGTAGCTGCGGAGGACTAAACTACCGATTAGCTAACGCAAAGCCCTAAGACAAATTAAAGTTTATGTCAAGGAGTTGTGAAAAAACAGCCTTGCAAAAACAAGAAGGCACATAACCGTTATCACTTTCGGTTATGTGCCTTTTGTGGTATAATAAGTTTGTGAAGAACACCGCGATTAATTATAGTCCAACATACAAAACATTCGGCAACTTCATAAACGAGAATTTGATAGACACTGCGGAAGAAATATTCAATGATATTATAAAATATATCACGCACAAAGATAACCGCAACTTCATTTCTTCACAGCCCCTTAGAATCTTTTAAGTTTAAGAATTTATACACGCCTTAAACCCTTAGGATATTTATTTTTCATTCTGCCGTTTGAGCATTTGCCAAAACCAAGTGAAACTCCCTCAACAGCAAGAAGTGTATAACCTTTTTGGTTTTCGCAATCAATTTCTTCTCCACTAAGAAACTTTTCTACACGTTCATCATTCAGTTTGAGATTGAGAACATTTTTGAAATATTCTTTCGTATATGCCGAAAATAATGCGTGTGCAGGCTCTATACGATTTTTCTTGATTTCACCAAGAAAAACTCCTGCACGAATAACTCCAAGTCCGTTAAGCTTGGGAAGATTTTCTGGGAAAATATAAGCTCTATCACCAATAATTTCAATATTTCCGCTTGGCTTTATGCTAAATACTTCGTCAATAAAACCTGAAACAAGTTTATTTTCATTATTATTGAACTTGTAATCTCCGTAACAAGCAGGCTCATTACCAGATTTTCTTAGCCTTACCATAAACTGTCCTTCGCCACCTTCAAGTGGACTTATTCTGACACAACCTTTTAAATCAGATTTTCTGCCAAAAGGATACTCAATTTCATCAATAGCGAAATCTTCATTGCGTTTCAGAAATTCTGAAACTACTCCTTCATTTTCCTCATAAGAAAATGTGCAGGTAGAATAAACAAGCATTCCGCCTGCTCTTAGAGCCTTTGATGCTGATTCAAGTATAAAAAGCTGTCTTTCAGCACAAAGCTTGACATTATCTCTACTCCATTCATCTGAGGCATCGTGATTCTTTCTGAACATTCCTTCTCCAGAACAAGGTGCGTCAACAAGAATTTTGTCGAAAAATCTCTCAAGACCATCACAAAGTGTATCAGCACTACAATTTGAAACCACAAAATTTCTTGCACCCATTCGCTCTAAATTAGAAAGCAAAATTTGAGAACGGGATTTTACATATTCATTAGACCAAAGTAAGCCAGTATTATTCAATAAAGCAAGTATCTGAGAGGATTTTCCGCCAGGAGCAGAGCATAAATCAAGTATACGCTCTCCCTCCTGAACATCAAGCAATGAAACTGGTGCAGAAGCTGATGGTTCTTGAACATAAAACGCTCCTGCGTGATGTAATGGGTTATTACCCAATCCTTCAATTTCACTATCAATATAATAACCATTCTTATACATAGGCGTTTTTTCAAGTTTATATACTAATAACTCTTTAAGCCTTTCAGCAGTAATTTTAAGAGTGTTTACACTTATTCCACGATAAGGCTTTTCATTATAGGTTTCAAGAAACGCTTCATAGTCTGAACCAAAAACGGATTTTGCGTCCTCGAGAAAATCTTGTTTTAAAAAATCTATATTCAATATTATCACCTGAAAAAATCTTTTTTTAAAATAATACCATAAATATGGCAAGTTCTCAACGATTTTATTGTAAAAAATATTCTATTTATTCTTGAAGCCTGTTTGAATAAAATTCTAATTCCCGTCGATAATATATTTCAGAAGGGGGTGAGATGATGAGCAGACAAAATCAGCAGAACAACCATTCTCAAAACCGTCAAAGCAACAATAATTTCAACAATCAGCAAAATAGCAATCAATCACAAAATCAGCAAAATAATAATCAGTCACAAAACCATAAGAACAACAACAATTTTAATAATCAGCAAAACAATAACTTCAATAACTAATAAAATAAAGGCGGAAAGGAATACAGTCCTTTCTGCCTTTGTTTTGTAACTGATAGACTTTTAATTGTCTTAATATATTACTTGATTGAGATATAAGCCCTCCGGTGGTGCGGTAGGTCCAGCTTTATGACGGTCTTTTGCTTGTATAATTTCCGGTATGCTATCTGGTGGAAATTTTCCCTGTGCTATTCGCAAGAGAGTACCTACCATTATGCGAACCATATTATACAGAAAGCCGTCAGCCTCTACTGTAAAATATACCATATCACCGTCACGAGTTACTGATGCATTACGCACTGTACGGCGAAAATCTCCGATTTCTCTTGAATCGAGCGTACAGAAAGATGTGAAATCGTGATAGCCGATAAAATCCTTTGCCGCCTTATCAAGAACCTTTTCATCGAGCGGATACCAATAATGCAAGGCATAGCCCTCGAGAAATGGGTCACGAATTTTTGCGTTATATATCTTATATACATACTCCTTACCAAGTGAGGAATATCGTGCGTGAAAATCTTCCGAAACATAACAAGCCTTTTTAGCAGCTATGGTCTTTGGAAGATAGGTGTTAAGTGCGTCTACAAGCCTTTCTGGTGGAATAGAATGTGTTGTTTTAAAGCTTATACAATATTCATATGCGTGAACGCCTGAATCTGTACGGCTTGAGCCTTTTATATCGACACGCTCTCCGATAACCTTATATAAAGCTTTCTGAAATTCCTCTTGAACAGTGACAGCGTTTTTTTGAATTTGCCAACCATGAAAAGCACTGCCGTCATATGAAATTGAAACAAGAATATTCTTCATCTCACTGGAGATGGTAGAAATATGTTGCAAAGTATCACCCCAACAAATACTAATACTGAAACGCTTAATGCGATAATATCTCTCGGCTTTATTTTCAGAACTTTCATTCGTGTTCTGCCATCACCGCCATTATAGCAACGGCACTCCATAGCAGTGGCAAGGTCATTTGCTCTGCGGAATGACGATATAAAAAGCGGAATAAGTATAGGAACAAAAGCCTTAATCCTTGTAATAAAGTTACCGCTCTCGAGGTCAGCGCCTCTTGATTTTTGTGCATTGCTTATCTTATTAAATTCATCAAAAAGAGTAGGTATAAACCGTAGTGCAATAGACATCATCATAGCAATTTCATGTACTTTTATATGGAAGATTTTCAGCGGTTTCATTATTCTTTCCAAACCGTCTGTTAGGTCTGTCGGAGAGGTTGTAAAGGTCAGAACCCCACTCATAAGTACTATAAGTATAACTCTTGCCGCAACAAATACAGCATTATTTATGCCTGCCTCAGTTATCTCCATAAAGCCCCATTTGAATATAGGCTCACCACTACCATAAAAAAGATTCAAAATCGCTGTAAAAAGAACTATCATAATAACGGCTTTTATGCTTTTTATATATTTGAAAAGACTTATGCCCGTAAGGAGCATTATAAAAATCGTAAAAGCTGTTATAAGTGCCATTGAAAAGTAATTTCCTGCTATAAATACAAAGGTTATGCCACAAAGCATAAGAATCAGCTTTACTCTTACATCAAGGCGATGTATAAGCGACCTGCCCTCTACATATTGTCCTATCGTAATATCACTCATAAGTTTTCCCTCCTCGAAAGTAAGCTTATAAGCTCAACGAAGGCTTCATTAACTGTAAGAATATCATCACGAACGGCACAGCCTCTTTGTTTTAAGCTTTTCATTATACGGGTTATCTGTGGTATGCCGAGTGAAAGCTCTGAAAGCCTTTCTTCTTGTGAGAAAATTTCTTTTGGCGTGCCGAACATCTCGCACTTTCCTGCATTCATAACCATAATTTTATCAGAAATCTTTGCAGTATTTTCCATACTATGAGAAACGATAATTATTGTCGTACCATTTTTATCTCTCAGCTTTATTAGGTTTTCTATAAGATTTCTGCCACTTCCAGGGTCAAGACCTGCGGTTGGTTCATCAAGAATAAGGATTTCGGGTTCCATTGCAAGAATACCTGCAATGGCTGTTCTCCTCTTTTCACCGCCAGAAAGCTCAAACGGTGATTTACCCAAAAGTTCACTACGCAAACCAACAAAGCTTGACGCTTCAAAAACTCTCCTGCCAATTTCTTCATTGTCAAGTCCAATATTTTTAGGGCCGAACGAAATATCCTTAAAAACGCTTTCCTCGAAAAGCTGATATTCAGGATATTGAAATACAAGTCCTACTCTGAATCTTGCTTTTTTCAAAAGCTCAGTGCTACTGAAAATATTCTCGCCGTCAAGACAAACTGTGCCTGATTTTGGTTTTAGCAAACCGTTGAGAGTTTGAACGAGAGTGGATTTTCCCGACCCTGTATGACCGATTATAGAGAGAATTTCTCCCTTTTCGAGCGAAAAGCTGACATCATCAAGTGCGAGATTTCTGAATTTGCCCGTTCCGTATTCAAAGGTAAGATTTTTAACTTCGAGTAATGACATTTTACACTCCCTTAATCAGCTTAACCAACTCATCAACACATTCATCATCGGAAACAATTCCGTCTGGAAGCTCAAAGCCAGCCTTTTTTAATTTATAAATCAATTCGCTGCTTTGCGGAACAGAAAGACTATGCGAAAGTAAAAGCTCCGTTTCGGAAAATACCTCTTTTGGCGTGCCCTGTGCGAGAATTTTTCCTCTATCCATAACGATTATTCTATCTGCAAGAGTTGCCTCCTGCATATAGTGCGTTATAAGAACTATGCTTATTCCTTGCTCGGCTCTTAGTTTTGTGACAGCCTCAAGAACTTCCTTTCTGCCCTTTGGGTCGAGCATTGCTGTTGGTTCATCAAGCACAATGCACTTAGGCTCCATTGCAAGAATACCTGCAATGGCAACTCTCTGTTTCTGACCACCCGAAAGCTTGTGTACGGCACTTCTTCTATGCTCATACATATCAACCGCTTTCAAAGCCTCATCAACACGCTTGCGTATTTCCTTTGGCTTTATGCCAAGATTTTCAGGTGCAAAGGCTACATCTTCTTCAACAATACTTGTTACAAGCTGGTTGTCGGGATTTTGCAAGACAAGTCCGACTCTGCTTCGTATATCAAAGATATGTTCGTCATCTGCGGTGTCCATTCCGTCTACAAGTACAGTTCCATTATCGGGAAGTATAAGTCCGTTCAACATTCTTGCAAGCGTGGATTTTCCTGAACCGTTGTGTCCGAGAATGGCAATAAATTCTCCCTCGCCCACATCAAGCGAAACTCCTCTTAAAACATCTGTCTGTTTATTTTCGGTGTCCTCCTCATCGGCAGGATATTTATAAAAAATATTTTTTACTTCGATAAGCTTATTCATAACTTACTTTTCCCAGATAGCTGTACTTCCGCAAGGAAGTGTCATACCTGATTCTGTGACATGAAGTCCGATTTCCGAGCTTGAAACCTTACCGCCAAAACGCTTTTTAAGCATTACACCGAGAAGATATTCCATAACCGCAGGTGAAAGACCTGTTGTATAGGAATTGAGAATAAAGAAAAGTGCGTCATCACTAAGAATCGGCATACAAAGTTCAACAAGAGAATAAAGCTGTTCTTCGAGCTTCCATACTTCTCCACCCGGACCTCTGCCATAGCTTGGAGGGTCCATAATTATGCCGTCATACTTATTTCCACGCCTTTGCTCACGCTGTACAAACTTAACGCAGTCATCAACAAGCCAACGAACAGGTTTGTCCGCAAGACCACTTTTTACAGCATTTTCCTTTGCCCACTGTACCATACCCTTAGATGCGTCAACATGGCATACGGACGCACCAGCTGAAAGACAGGCAAGAGTTGCCGCACCAGTATATGCAAACATATTCAGAATTTTTACAGGTCTTTTTGCTGATTTAATTTTATTTATAGCGAAATCCCAGTTTACAGCCTGTTCGGGGAAGATACCTGTATGCTTAAAGCCCATAGGTTTTATGCCGAAAGTAAGACCTTTATATTTAATCTCCCATTGCTTTGGAATAGGCTTGTAGGTTTGCCACGCACCACCGCCAGTATTTGAGCGGTGGTATCTTGCGTGTGCCTGTCGCCAA
>OHCC01001146.1_pt1 | contig 12672 bp, 8 predicted proteins | sample 1577521 | NCBI WGS metagenome assembly OHCC01 (sample SAMEA3879533, study PRJEB24766) | human gut metagenome | biome: human-associated habitat; feature: feces | place: USA | collected 1985/1987
TCGACATTATCAAAATTTACTTTAATATTGTCCATCTTATCCTCCTCCTTTGTTTTGTAACTAGCAATAGTATATAACATTTAAGGACTTTATTCAATAGCAAACAAAAATAAATGCTATTTTTCTGAAAAAACGATAATTTTAAAAATATAAATGACTGCTATGGTCATCCTTTTGGCGATTACTGTCTCACATCAATCGCTGCCTGTATTCGAAAGGTCTTTTTCAAAGCAGGACATTGCTTCCGAATCGGCGGAGATGAATTCGGTTTGCCTCAGCGGCGAGCGTTCCTGTGCTGCGGCGATTGCACAACCACATGTCAGCAGGAGCAGAAGGAGTGTCTTTTTCATGTCGGTCTTGTCTGTCTGTTTGTTTCGTTTCGGCCGGGTTCGGGCAAAAATACAAAAAATATGCTCTTACCCGGTTAAGTCGCTGCAAAGTTGGGCGGTAAACCTGAAAAGAATATGAAATAGCCGTTGGAATCTTCCCGAAAAGGAACTAAATTTGTGGTGCGGCATCCGTGCACGGTTTCCGTTGGCGGCATGTCGCCTGCCGGACAATAAACCTGCCGGTTTTACGTTTTATGAAACGACAGAAAAATAAAAAGACGATGACAACGACAAAATTCAAGGGCACGCCCGTGCATATCGACGGCGAATTCATCCGGGCCGGCGCCCAGGCTCCCGATTTCGAATTGGTAAAGGGGGATCTCTCTCCGCTGAAACTCAGCGACCTGAAAGGCAAGCGCGTCGTGCTGAACATATTTCCCAGCCTCGATACGGGCGTCTGTGCGACTTCGGTGCGAAAATTCAATAAGCTGGCATCTTCGCTGTCCGATACGGTCGTCGTGGCCGTGTCGAAAGACCTGCCTTTCGCGCAGTCCCGGTTCTGTACGACCGAGGGTATCGCCAACGTCGTTCCCGCGTCGGATTTCCGTGCTGCGGGTTTTGCCGGCGCCTATGGCGTGCTGATGGCCGACGGCCCGCTGGCTGGGTTGCTCGCCCGTGCCGTGGTGGTGATCGACAAGGCGGGGAAGGTGGTCTACACCCAGCTCGTGCCCGAAATTACCGAGGAACCCGATTACGATGCGGCCGTCGAGGCCGTGAAAGCCTTTTAAACTTAATTAAATAGAACGAAATGATACGATTGAATGTTTTTATCCGTACGACGGATTCCAACCGCGAGGAAGTGGTAAATACGGCCAAGGAACTGGTGGCGGCTTCGCTCAAGGACGAGGGCTGTGTTGCCTATGACCTGTTCGAGAGCACTACGCGCAAGGACGTGCTGATGATCTGCGAGACGTGGAGCGACGCCAAGGCGCTGACCGCGCACGAGCAGGCGTCGCATTTTACGACCCTCGTACCGCGCCTGCACCAGCTCGGCGAGATGAAACTCGAAAAGTTCGTCTTCTGATTCGGTGTCCATGCGGCGGGAAATCCGTTCGCCTTAGAAGGAAAGACAGATATGGAACAGGCCGGCTGGTAATACCAGCCGGCCTGTTCGTATTCGTAAGGATGACCTGCCCGCACTTTAGAACGGATAGCCGATCGCCAGGTGGAACCCGAGCCCGTCCTTGAAACTGGAGATGTTGTAATACCCCGTCTTGTCGGGATTGGGGTAGGGGGTGTGGATGCCGATTCCGAGGTCGGCACGGATGACCAGGTAGCTGATGTCGTAACGCAACCCGAATCCGGTGCCCAGCGCGATTTCATTGAGCAGCCCTTTCCATTTCAGTTCCGCACCGGGGCGTTTGGGGTCTTTTTTCAGCAGCCAGATATTCCCGGCGTCGAGGAAAACGGCGCCGTTCAGGCGTCCCATGATGCCGAAGCGGTATTCGACGTTGGCCTCCAGCTTGAAATCGCCCGTCTGGTCGAGATAGCCGTTGCGGTCGTCCACCGGGGGACGGTAGCTGCCCGGCCCGAGCGACCGGATCGTGAAGGCGCGGATGCTGTTGGCGCCTCCGATGTAGAACTGCTCGCTGTAGGGCATCACCTCGGAATTCCCGTAGGCATATCCCACGCCGACGAGCAGCCGCGTCGCCAGCCAGTTGTTCCGGCGCCCGATGCGGTGGTAGAACTTCACTTCGCTCACCTCCTTGACGAACTGCGAAAAGCGGTTCCCGAACAGGTGCTGGGGCTGTTTTTCGCCGAACAGGCTCAGCACGCCCGAGAGGATGTTGCCGGCCGAGGTGACGCTGTTCTGCCAGTAGAAGCGGCGGTTGCCGGTGCTGCCGTAGGTCTTGTCGAACGTATAGGTATAGTTGATCGACGGTACGAACTGGTTGCGGAAACTCATGGCGATGGCCGGGTTCTCGTCCATCGTCTTGTCGAAGGCTTCGGTCGTGTGCAGCAGCTTGTTGTAGGTGAGTTTGAATACGGTCAGCGAATGGCGGCTGTAAGGCGAGGTCTGGAAATTGTATCCCGCCGAGCCGCTGAACGCGATCAGCCGGAAGAAGCTGGGGCGGTTCATCAGGTCGACCCCGAGTTGGAACGTCGTGCTCCCGGGGTATTTCAGCCTGCGCGTGATGAACGACGGCAGCAACAGCCGCGGAATGCTGAGGTTCGCATTCAGTCCCAGTTCATAGGAGTTGAGCCGTGAGGAACGGCCGCCGGAGTTTTTGTTGCCCGTCTGCCATTCGTACGAGCCGTTCAGTTTCAGGGCGAGGACTTCGCCGCCCCGGAACAGGTTGTTGTTGCTGACCTTGAAGGTGATGCCGGGGCCGATGAAGCTGTTCGACTTCGAGGTTACGTCCGTTTCCAGGGCGGCTTCCAGCGGATAGTCGAACTGCGCGTCGATGGCGACGTCCAGCGTGTCGGAGCCCCGCAGCGAGTCGAGCGGCGTGACGCTCAGGTTGACGGAACGGAAAATGCCCAGCTTGTTGAGGTCGGTCTGCGTGCGGTTCTGGGCATCTACCGTGAAGAGCTGCCCGCTTCGGAGCGTGAGGGCCCTGGACAGGATCCTGGGGCGGATTTTCATCGGCCGCTGGGCGATGACCGTCGCATTGGGCAGGCGGAGCGTGTCCGTCGGGCCGGGTTTGATGTTTGTCAGCCGCACCGTGATGCCGCCCACCCGGTAGGGCTTGAGCGCCACCTCCGGCAGGTTGGGCTTGAGGTTCAGGCGCAGGTCGACCTGCCGCAGACCGGAGGTCGTATCGGCCAGGTATTCCAGGTATTCGGGACGGAAATAGTAATATCCCCTGTTGCGCAGCAGCTGGGAGATTCGTTTGCGTTCGAGCGTGAGGCTGTCCATGTTGTACTGCGCCCCCACGCGGAGCAGGGACGTGGCCCGGAGGCTGTCCATGAGATGCTCCATGCCGCTGTCCACCTCCGGGTAGGCGATCTTCGAATAGTGCCAGGGCGGCGCTATGCCGAGCGTATAGTACACCTTTGCCTTCCGCCCGTGTTTGCGGTAGAGCAGGGAGTCTGCGGCGTGCGAGCCGAAATAGCCGTAATTTTCGAGCACCTGTTCCGCGACCTTCGTCCGGAGCCGGGGCTGTACCTTCGAGATCAGCACGGGCTGTTTGGCCAGCCGTTTGAATAACCAGTATTTGAATCCCTTTTGCCTGGGCGTGTAGAGGTAGTTGTAGGCCCACAGCCCGATCGGCAGCGGGGTGCGGATATAGGGGCTGTAAAGCGGGTTGTTCGGGGCGACCGACAGCGGTTCCTTCACGGCCGATTCGGCTGCGGCGGAGAGCACGACGCCCGAGTCGGGTTCGATCCGGATTTTCTTCACGCCCGTATACAACACCTCGTCCGACCCCAGCCGGCGGGTGGTGGAGCAGGCCGCTACCGACAGCACGGCGCAAACCAGGATGCAGGTATTTCTAATGTGTGCCGGCCTCATCTCGTTTCTGTTTTTTCGCTTTGGGTTTCGTCGACTTGAACAGGTCGCCCAGCCTCAGCAGTTTTTTCCGGATCACGAAGCCCACGCCCGTTTCGGTGATTTCGCCTTCGAGGATGCTTTCATACCCGGTGTGGCGGAATACTTTCAGGTACATGTTGTCGCGCTTGGTCAGCATGTATTCCAGCGAAATGTCGTCGATCAGGTTCTCCTTGAGGTTCTGCGACGGGTCGGCGTCCGTGCTGAACTTGCCTCCGATGACGGCGCGCACGCGGTTGCTGAACAGGTTTTTGGACAACCGGTAGGAGTAGTCGGTGCGCTGGCCGTTGGGGTCGTCCTCGCCGTAGGAGTTGATGCCGAAGCTCAGGTCTACGCCCTTCAGGTTGTTCTGCGCCCACTGGTTCAGCTCCTTCTGGATAAACGAGTTGAGCGGGTTCTCAGAGCTGACCTTCGCCGTGGTTCCGGGGCCCGTGTAGGTGTTGTATATCAGCAGGTTCATAGCCTGGTTGGCGCGTTGCTCGGCCGTGAGCGAATTCAACTGGTTCTGCATGGTGAGGTCTTCGGGGGCAGAAAGTCCGAAGCTGACCTCCAGGTTGTCGAGCGAATTGCGGATGTTGATGGAGATGTCGAAATTCACCGCACGGTTGTCCTGCCCGTCCGAGGAGACGTTGGCACGTACGGTCTCCACGGCCGTGATGTTGAAAGCCGGGTCGGCGATGTTCCCTATCCATTCGACATAGCTGTCCGGCGTGATCTTGAAGATTTTTTGGGAGATGATGGGCGGATTGTAGCGTACGCTTCCGCCCGAGAGCACGTATTTCCCCGACAGGCGGACGTCGCCCAGCGGGTTCATGGTATAGGTCAGGTTGCCGCCTCCCTTCAGGTCGATCCGGTTGTTGCCGTCCGCCGAAAGGTCTACGGCCGCCTGTACGTCGTTGTTGATGTCGACATTCACCAGCACGTCCATGCCTCCGATGCGTATTGCCTGCGATGTTTCTTCCTGTCCCTGGGAATCCAGTTCCCGGAACGAGACGAACGTCACGATGTTTTGCGGACGTTCCTTCACGTCCATCGGGGAGTCCTGCATGACGTAGTTGATGTCCGTGCCGCCCAGCAGGGCTACGTTGCCGCGGACGACGAGTTCGTCCAGGGGGCCTTTGGCCGTCGCGTCCAGGTCGAGGTAGGCCTTTCCGTAGACGGCCGTACCATCCTTCCGGGCTACGTCGACTACCTGGAAATCCGACGCCCGGAGCGCGATATCGGCCGTCATGCGGCTGAAATCGGCCAGGTCGACCTCGCCGACGATCGTCAGCGGCTTGCTGTTCGGGGCGAGGAGCGTGTAGTCGTCGAATATGACGCGGCTGTCGTCGATGCGGATCGTGTCGGACGACAACCGGAACGACGTGCCGATCATCGGTACGCGGATTTCGGTCTGTGCGAAGTGCACGCCCCCGTCCAGCCTCGGCCGGTTAGCGGTGCCTCCTGCGTGGATTTTCGCCTGCAACCGGCCGGAGAGGCGGATGAGGTCGTCGGGCAGGAACACGTTGGCCTGCTGCAACGGGAATCCGGGGATCGTCGCCGTGAGGTCGAGCGGGCTTTCGCGCTCTGCGCGGTAATCTCCCCGGACGGTCAGTACCTCGGCGCCGTCGAGCGTCAGCCGCGCATCGGCCACATGTCCCTGATCCTGCTTGTAATAGAGTCCGAAGTCGACGTTGCCGAAGCGCCGTTTGTCGTACGACAGTTCCGCGATGGACAGGTCGCCGCGCAGGGTCAGGCTGTCGGGCGTCATGCCCAGCGTCATTTCCGTACCCAATACGCCGTCGACGGGCGGGGCGGAGGGCAGCAGCCCCAGTGCGGAACCGATGTTCAGGCCCGCGATGTCCAGCCGGATGTCGTCGGACGCCCCCTCTCCGGAAACCGTTTGGATTGCGAACCGCTGGTCGCCGTGCCTCATGTCGAGGTCGGCGTCGATGCTTTTGCCATACCTGTAAACGAGGTAATTGCCGGGGTTTACCGTCCAGGGTTCGTACCCGAATACCGGGTCGGGCGGCGTTACACCCGCCCTGACCAGGCTGTCGTTCCATTCAACGTCCAGCCCGAAACGGAACCCCTCGCGTCCCGCCCGGTTTTTCTGGCAGAGGTTTACCTGGCCCCTATTTCCGGCCACATGGCCGTACAGCCCTGCGAGGGCTACGTTGTCCAGGTTCCCAGGGACGTTCGCCGTGCGGAGGAAATAATCCAGCCGGCGGCCGTCCTGCGCGATGCCTGCCGTCAGCGTGTCGAGGACGACGCCTCCCCAGGTCAGCCTCTCCGCCTTTATCCGGAGGGATACCGGCAGGGAGTCGCAATTCACGCCTTCGATGTCCAGCGCGCCGAACGACATTTTTTTTGTTTTCAGAAAATTATTCAGGATATTTTCGCGTCCGGCCGTGACACTCAGGCTGAAATCGGGCAATGCGGGTTTCAGGGTCTCCATGTCGACGCTTTGTGCCCGTATCTGCCGTGCGAGTATGTCGGCGCTCCGCGTCAGGGCCGGAACCAGCGAGTCCACGGGCCCGGGGGAGACGAATGCCAGCGACAGGTCGCCGGATGCCAGTTTGGCCCGCGTCGCCGTCGTGTCGGAGCTCAACGACAGGCTCGTCGGACGGATGCGGTCTGTGCGGTGCCGGGTTCTGACCTCGATGCTGTCCAGGGCTATCCGGGCCGTATAGCTGCCGGCGTCCGAGGCGGACGCCCCGGCCTCCAGCGCGAACGACCCGCCGATTTTCTGCGGGGAGATTCCCAGCTCTGCCAGGTCGAAATCAAAGACGTTGCCCGTGAGCCTGACTTCCTGTTTCCGTTCGGTCAGCGTGCCCGAGACCAGCAGCAACAGCCGCAGCGCCTCGTCACGGTCGGACAGGCGGCCGGAAAGCTGCCCTCCTTCGAGGTTTGCGTTCAGCTCCACGCCTCCGAAATCCCTGCCGCGGAACTCCGCCCGGTCAACCTGCAGGCGGATGTTCCCCCGGGTCTGCGCCCGGAGCGGATCGAATCCGCTGCCCCCGGCCTGCAGCGCCAGGTCTATAAGACCCAGCGAATCGGCCGGCAAAAACCTGTTCAACGGGAAGCTGTCGCACCGTAATTCGATGCCATAGGCCTCGCTGCGGGTATCCAGCCGGCCTTGCAGGGCTATCTCCCCGCCGTCGGCCGAGAGCGTCGAAGCGGCCGAGAACGCCCCTTTGTCTGCGCCGGCCGTTCCGCGGAGCCGGATGCGGTCGGGAATCGCTATGCGCCGCCGCAGGGCGGAGTCGGGCAACAGCGCTTCGAGGAACGCCATATCCCTGAAATCGCCTTCGAACCGTGCGGAAGCCTCCATGCGGCCGGGGTCGAGCACGTTTCTCGCCGCCCCGTCCGCCGTGAATGCGACGTGTCCGGGCGAGGAGATGTCCAGCCCGGCTTTTCCGATGTCGCCCAGCGTCCCCGCTGCGGTGAGCGCCAGGCTGACGATACGTCCGTCGAGCACGGGCGGTATCAGCGCCGGATAGAGGTATTTTAGGTCTTTGGTGTTCACGTCGGCCGTGAGCGCTGCCTTGAGTGGCGAATCCGGAGCCAGTGCCAGAATCCCCTCCCCGGCGGAGATGTTGGCCTCGATCCGGGAAAAGGGCGTTTTCAGGGTGACGCCGGCAAGTGATATGCCCGAGGCGTCCATGCCGATGTCCCCGGTCATGTCGCTCACCGTGAGCCCGCTGCGCTCGGTGAACGCCATGCGGCGGATTTGCAGGGCTATGTCCGCCCCCCGGTTGTAGATCGAATCGACCGCCAGGTCGAGCGTCGAGAGGGCGATGAACGACGGGTCGAATCCCGCTGCGGGACGATGGTTCAGCAGCCCGTATTCCGCCCGGTTGCCGGTCAGCACGACGCTGCCGACCCGAACCGTCCAGGGGAGCGACGGCGTGCTGCCGCCGGGGGCGGGAGCTGCCTCCTGTTTCTCTTTTCCGGGCACTGCCGGCCCTGTCAGGTAGGAGTAGCCGCCCCGGTTCAGCAGTACGCTTTTCACGGATACCTGCTGGCTGTCGAGCCGCACCTGGCATTCATCCACCGTGCCTTCGGCCAGGCGGACGGAGAGTTCGGAAACCGCAGGGGAGGTGCCGTCCGCATCCCGAAAGCCAGGTTGCCCACCGAGAGTTTCCCGATGCCGATCGTCCACGGCAGTGCGGCCGTAGTGTCCGCTTCCTCTTTCGGAGCCGCTTGCGTTATGTCCAGCCGGACATCGGCATCCGACAGGACGAGGCTGGCGATGCCTGCCGTATTTGCCGAGAGGTCGGCCTTGGCCGCATCCAGGGACAACAGGCCCGCCGAAAGGCGCATGTCCATGCCCGCCAGCGAATCCTTGTAGCGGGCGGCGACCCGCTCCAGCCCGAAGCTCCGGATGACGACCTCTTTCCGAACCAGGGGCCACAGGGCGACATCCAGCGAGAGCCTGCCGCAGCTGAGGAGCGTATCGGCCTTGTCGACCAGCAGCGTGTTGTCCACCGACAACCGGAGCGGAAAGGAGAGCCGGAGACGTTCGACGGACAAATCCATCCCGAGCGCCCGCGAGGCATAGCCGACCGCGCGCTTCCGAACGAAATCCTGTACGGCCGGTATGTAGAGCAGGGCGGGAACCAGTATCAGGACGACGAGGACAACGAGCAGCGCACGGAGCGTATATTTGATGATCTTTTTCAGCATTAAAATAGTGTCGTATGTCGTAATATCTTGTAATGCAAGACGTTGGCATATGATGGCATCCTTGGTTTTACGGGCAGCCCGTAAAATTGGGGCAAGTTACTAAAAATCCGATGATTGCACAACGGCAATTCCCCCGATAAACGGGCTTATTCGAGGTCTCAATCGTCTTTTTTGATTTCACCCTGCTGCCCGGGCGGCACCTTTGCGGCTGCCACAGCCGTTGCCGGAGGGCATATATCGCATATCCTCGCCGGACGCCGTGCCGCGCCTACCGGAAGAAGCTGACGAGCAGCATCACATTCAGGACGGTCACTACGGCCCCGATCCCGTAGAGCAGGTATTTGGTGAACCGCGAGTTCCGGTATTTGCCCATCACACGCTCCGAAGAGGTCAGGTGTACCTGCAGGAAGACCGTGAAGGGCAGCTGGATGCTGAGTATCATCTGGGAGTAGATAAGCCCTTTGAACGGGTCGCCGATCAGCAGGATGATCAGGAATGCGGCGACCAGCGAAACCATCACGCCCGTCCGGGAGTGGTTGTCCCTGATGTCGTAGGGCTCTTTGAATATCCCGGCGAAGATTGAGCCCGCGGCCATCCCCGAGGTGATCGTCGAGGAGATCCCCGCGAAGAGCAGGGCGACGGCAAAGATATGCGTCGCGCTTCGCCCCAGGAGCGGTTGCAGGAGCGAATCGGCCTGCTGCAACTCCTCCACGGGTGTTTTCGTCACGAAGAAGGTCGCTGCGGCCAGCAGGATCATCGCGCTGTTGATCGCCCAGCCCACCAGCATCGAGAAGATCGTGTCTGCGTACTCGTAACGCAGTTGCCTGCGGATGACCGCGTCGTCGCTCAGGTTCCACTGGCGGCTCTGGATCACCTCCGAATGAAGGAACAGGTTGTGGGGCATTACCACGGCGCCCAATACGCTCATGATGATGACCATCGAACCTTCGGGGAACGAGGGCGTCACCCATGCCCGGGCGGCTTGCGGCCAGTCGATCGTCACCAGCGACAGTTCGTAGATGAACGACAGCCCGATGATCGAGACGAAGGCAATGATCCATTTTTCGATCAGCCGGTAGCTATTGGTGAAGAGCATGACGACCACGAACACGAGCACCAGCAGCGCGCCGATGCGCACCGGTACGCCGAACAGCATTTGCAATGCGATCGCCCCGCCCAGGATTTCGGCCAGCGAGGTGGAGATCGACGCCAGCACGGCCGAACCCAGCAACGGGCGCGACCATGCGGGTTTGAGGTATGCAGATGCCGCTTCCGACAGGCAGAGGCCCGTGGCGATGCCCAGGTGTGCGACGTTGTGCTGCAATACGATCAGCATCACGGTCGAGAGCGTCACCATCCATAGCAGCGTGTATCCGTATTGTGCGCCTGCGGCCAGGTTTGAAGCCCAGTTGCCGGGGTCGATGAACCCCACGGTGACGAGCAGTCCCGGGCCGATGTATTTGAAAATCTCCAACCCGCCCATCCGGGGCTTGTGATCCGGGCCGAAGAGTCGAGACCAGAATGACATAGTTACATAGTTTATTTCGGCCCGCAAAATAAGAAAAATAAATCGTTTTTACGGGTTGCCTGCCGGACAACTTCGTGCGGGCGCGTCAATTGCCGGCTCGGTTTTCGGTTATATGTGCAGGTGGAATAATTTGGCGATGCCCGTCACGACGATCTGCACGCCGACGCAGAAGGTGAAGAAGGCGACCATCTTGTTGATGACGATGCTGCCGCTGGTGCCGATTTTCCGTATGATGCGCTCGCCCTGCGACAGGAACAGGTAGAGGATCAGGCACATCAGCACGACTACCAGCGCGATGATCGCATAGGAGAGCAGCCCTTTGGCCCAGCCGTCCTTCATGCTCACCGAGGCCATCAGCGTCAGGATGACCGAGACGCTGCCCGGGCCGATGCTGATCGGGAAGGTGATCGGGTAGAAGACCTGCGATTCGAGGGCTATTTTGTGGAGCGGATTGACATCCTTGCCCTGCGCGTGCCCCACCGAGGAGTCCGAGTCGCTGAGCCATTGCAGGGCGGTGCGGCAGATCAGCAGCCCGCCGCCCAGCTGGATTACCGGCAGCGAGAGCCCGAAGAGCGTCAGCACGAAATGCCCGACGGCCAGGCTGCCCAGCCCGACGAGCAGATAGTCGGTGATGATCCTCCGGATGATCGACTTGCGGTCTTCATCGTCCAGCCCCGACAGAAGCCCGTTGACCAGGAAGCCCGCACCGACGGGGTTCGCCACCGGAAACAACGCCATGAAGGCGGATATGAACGTGAAAAGAAATCCTTCCTTTAACATCTTGGGGTTCGGAATTTCGTATTGTGGTGCGAAAATTATCAATAACTATTCCAAACCTCCGGCTTGTCCGCATAATATGCCCGGGGTACAAATCAACGGGCCGTGCGACGTCGTTTTCCCCGGGGTGATCGTTAGGGACTGTATCCCGTGCCGGTTCTCCGCATCCGTCCCGAACACGTCGTGACGCGGTGCTCAGCGCATGATTCTTGCGGGCTCCACAGCCTCTTCCTCGGTGTCGCCGGGGCTGAACTCCTTGTCTGCGAAGAGCTCTGCGAGCCCCGTGATCTGTTTCAGGCGCAGCAGTTCGTCGCGGTCCATGCCGATGTGGCGCATGATCCACTGGTCGGACATCTGTGCCCGCGTCAGCTCGGCGACGATTTCGCTCATCAGCTCTACGTTGTGTGTGCCGCGCGCCCGGTTGTGGCGGATGGTCGAGGCCATGCGGTTCGAGAGGTCTTTTTCGATCACCGCCACGGGCAGCAGGCCCCGTTCCCGCTCGTAGATGCGTTTCGACCGCTTGAGCACCAGGTAGCGGTGGTAGCCGTCCACCAGTTCGTAGAGATCCTTTTCGGCATCGTAATAACAAACGCACGGCATCGTGTAGCCGTCCTCCCAGATCGACAGCTCCAGCAGTTTCATTTCGGGCGGGGCTACGACGTTGGGGTTGTAGCTGTTCGCCACGACTTTCTCCACCGGCACGGCCCTGACGTCATAGACAGGGCTTCGGTACGTTGCTTTTGTCGGAGGGTTGCAGTAACGATTCATATTTTTCCATGATTTTATTTCGGCGCTGCGTCTCGCTTTTGTTCGGCGAGAATCCCATGTATTTGCAGGCATGGTCGTTCTTTAGGATGCAAATGCAGATCCGCTTGAACGTCGGCAGCCGGCTGAATTCGGGCAGGTCTATGTCGTCGAGGTATTCCATGCGCACCGGACGTTTGTCCGTCCGGTAGGCGCTCTTGCCGCCGATTTCAATCCGGATTCCCGCCCTTTGCAGCTTTGCGATGGTTTCGTCGGGGAGGCACCCGCCCTTCTCGCGCCAGAAACGGATGCTTACGGAGAGCTTTTCGAGGTAGTTGCTCCGTGTCCGTTCCGGGAGCGTCGAGAGCAGGAAGTGCATGTAACCTTCCCAGGTCATCCCTTTCGGCAGCTTGACCGATTGCCAGCCGGCGGCGGCCGTCCGGCCGTACAGCGCCGCGAAGTTGGCGCCGTTGACCCGGCCGATCATGCGGCCCCACGTGTCCGGGTCGATGGCCTTGTAGAGATGCAGGCTCGAAATCGCCTGCGAGATGAAAGGGCTGGCTACGCGTTGGCTCTCCAGCGGCACGCCGGCCATGTAGAAGAGGTCGTAAAGGTGGTTGTAGGGCCAGCCGAACCGGCCGTTCGCCGTCCAGATGTCGGTCGTGAGCCAGTCGTAGAGCGGGTAGGCGTTGCAGATTCCGCCGCCGACCCATTGGCGTATCCACCGTTTGCCGGCGAACCGGTGGTGGTTGCGGTCGCTGTATATGGTGCGCCAGCGGTTGAAACTTTCCTGCGTGCGGATGCCGATCAGGCAGCACGTGCGTGCCGCCCGGTTGCGGGCGTGGAGCCACTCGGCAAAGCAATTCTGGAATTCGTAGTCCCACATGTCGTCCCTGAAGAACGGGAAGTCGCGGTGCGTGAGGCAGCCCGCAGGCATCTCACGCACCCACAGCTCCCGCTTGGACTCTTCCCACGGGCGCCAGTAATGCCGGAACATCGATGTGCAGGTTTGTACCTTGAACGGCACGCAGACCCGGTAGACGTCGAGTATGTCGGGGTTTGCGGCCAGCGTCCGG
>OHCC01001151.1_pt1 | contig 12652 bp, 12 predicted proteins | sample 1577521 | NCBI WGS metagenome assembly OHCC01 (sample SAMEA3879533, study PRJEB24766) | human gut metagenome | biome: human-associated habitat; feature: feces | place: USA | collected 1985/1987
CAACAGTTAGCAATGGGGAATTTTGTTTGATAATTATCTTATTTGACATCAATGAACTTTTTAGCCTTTTCTTTTTCTTGTTCAGTGAATTTAGGCAATAAAATATTCAAAACGCCATTCTCAACCTGAGCAGATATTTTATCCTTGTCTACATCATCAGGAAGGATCATGGTCTGTTGGAATTTCGTATACGAGAATTCACGACGTAGGTAGCGACCTTCTTTCTTTTCTTCTCCTTTATTCTCTTCTTTACTTTCAGTTTTCTTTTCCATACTGATGACCAAGTTGTTTTCTTCATCGATATGAACGTTGAAGTCTTCTTTCGTCATACCTGGAACTGCTAATTCTACTTTGTATTCTTTTTCTGTTTCGAATACGTTGATGGCAGGGGCTGTTGCATTAGCTTTTACCATCCAGTCATTATCAAAGAAATCATTAAAAATGTTTGGTAACCAATTAGGGTTTCTTCTTACAGGCATCATAGTTATAGTCTCCTTTTCTTTAAGTTAAACATATAATTTAGGTTTGAATGAATTTGGGCTCGTTTGTTATCAGATATTCTGTTTACTAACTTCTACTATCAGTTTCCGGAACCGTCATCCACTAATCATATTGCAAACTTTATGCCACCTGTATTTTGCCTTTATCTTTGACTATTTGTCACTATAATCTGACTAAATTACTTGTTTAGTGTCAAAATGCTATCTTATTTATTTAAAATTGATAGATTTTTAGACTAATTTAAAACGTATCCTCCAGCGTTTGGCTTCGTCGTCCCAGTCGTGACTGATGATTTTGAAGGTACCGATTTCCGATGTGTTTTCAACGTGTGTGCCGATGCAGAGGCATTGGTCGTAATCTCCTACTTTTACTACACGTACGGTTTCGGAAGCATCTTCCGGCAATCGCTCTAAGTCGAAGCGTCCTTTTGCCTCTTCTTGCGAAATGAATTCCGTGGTTACTGGCAGATGTTGGGCAATCACTTCATTTACTGCCTCCTCCAGTTTTTTCACTTCTTCTTCAGAAGGGCAGGCTCCCAAACGATAATCAAGTTTACTCTTTTTGCGTTCTATATGTGCTGAAATTGAGCGTCCACAATTAAATAACCTAATCATTGTTTGGTTGATGATGTGTTCGCAAGTGTGCATAGGAGGGTATTCCTGCTTGTTGTGATTGTTGAGTTGAATTTGTTGTTCCATAATTATTTCAATAGCTTTGTGCTTTTAATTTCTTCTAAAACATTCATTTGCTGAATTGCAATTTGATTGAGTTTAATGAGCCGATCTTTTTGTGCTAAACCTTCATTTATGAAAACGGCATTTAAGTTTTCCATATTTGATAGACAAATAAGTTCATTGATCGAAGCATAATCACGAATATTGCCTTTTAAGTCAGGATGTTTATCTCTCCATTGTAGTGCTGTCATACCAAACATTGCGACATTAAGTACATCCGCTTCGTTAGCATAAATAATGGATGCTTGCTGAGGAGTGATTTCCTGAGGAATAAGATGTTGCTTGATAGCATCGGTATGGATGCGATAATTGATTTTAGATAGTTCTCGCTTTGCTGACCAGCCAAGTTGGGCTTGCTCTTGTTCTTTGAGGCGCTGGAACTCTTTTAGCAAATATAGCTTAAACTGCGGAGAAACCCATGAAGCAAATTCAAAAGCAATATCCTTGTGTGCATAGGTACCACCATATCTTCCTGCTTTAGCTATAATGTCTTTAGAATTAGTTCTTTCAGTCCATTGTTTTACAGAGAGAATGAATCTATTAAGTCCAGCTTCATTTTTAATTCCCTCGAATTCGGGGGAATTAAATTCAGGATTATACATTTCTTCCCATATTCCAAGAAACTCTATTGTGTTCTTATTGCGTAACCATTTTTCAATAAGAGCTAACCCGTTTTCTATATTACGTACCATGTCGGTCAGGGAGATATAGTCTTTCTCATCGTATGTGATGATGGTTACTTCTGTATTTTGGACTTTAATTTTAGCCATATATTTTAATTTTACTCAGTATTTATACTTTTTCTATCCTCTCCTCATCCACATACCACAGATAACCGGTAATATTCTCGTACCCCATCTTAGAAAGTAACTGCATATATCCCTTCACCTGCTTGTTATATTTAGGATTCTCCTTGCCAAACTTAAAGTCTACTACAACCACCTGATTCTCTTTCATCATCACACGGTCCGGACGGCGGGTTTGCAGCACACCTTTCTCCTTGTAGATGATGGAACATTCGCTGAATAACGTCCATTCTCCTGAGTACCAATCCTGTATTTCGGGGGAAGAGAAAGCCTTTTGCACCACTTCGCGCACCATTCCCTCTTTTTCATCATCCCGGATAACCCCTTCAAAGACAAGGCGGTCGATGGCAGAATCGATGTCTTCTTCCGTCTCAATGGCGGAGAATAAAGTATGCAACAAACGGCCACGATTGATAAAACGATCGTCGGAATCTTCCTCCTCAATGCCCTGAATAAAGTCCGCAGAACGGTTGGATTGGCGGAACTCGATGTCGTGCCGCATGGATTCCATACGGATAGGACGTTTCTCCGGTTTTTGAGTAAGTTTGTTGGTCGAAGTCTTGGCCTTTTCTTCTTCCGAAGAACAAAGTTCACCCTGCTCGTAACACTCTTCGTCCCATTCTATATCCTCTTTCAGCGCCACTACCGGAAGAACATTCGCCAATAATTCCGACATTGTACCCTTTTGGCCTTTCTTGCTCCAGATGATGAGATTCTTTCCTGCACGGGTGAAGGCAACATAGAGCAGATTCAGGTTATCCACCCAAAGTTGCAGGCGTTCGTTCAAGTAATCATCCCCGTAGATAGATTCCGCCATTTGTGTGGAATAATTAATGGGAAGGATATCCAGCCCATCGAACGGAGCCACCTGCGGGGTACACCACACAAGCTGACTGTTCGTCTCGTTCTCCAACTTCCAGTCGCAGAAAGGAAGAAGTACCGTATGGAACTCCAGTCCTTTGGATTTGTGTATGGAGAAGATGCGGATACCCTCCACCTCACCGCTTGGAATCGTCTTGCCGCACAACGTTTCGTCCCAATAACGGATGAATCCGTCGAGCTCGGAAGAGTTACTTTGCAGATAATCCGTCACTGCATCGAAAAAGGCGAACAGGTAAGCGTCCTGATCGCTGATGCGGTTCATCTCGAAGATACTGAAAAGTTCCTCCAAAAGTTCGTAGAGAGGCATTAACCGCAGTTCTTCCAGCTTCTCAAGGAATGCGGCAGGAAGATAATTCTCTACGGGAAGGAGTAGGAGCGTGTTCCAGTCCAGCCCTTTCCGCAGCACTTCGTTCTGATAAGCCACAGCAAGTTGGGCACGCGCTATCTTGTTGTTTCCGTCGGAGAGATAACGCAAGGCGTCCAACATCATGCAGATAGCGAGCGAGGCGTCAAGGCGGAAAGCTTCGTCCGACACGATCTTATAATGCAGCTCCTTGTCAAAGTAATCGGCAATGCGGGGAATGTTCTTATTCTTCCGCACGAGAATCGCTATATCATTCAGCCGTACGCCGGAGGAGAGAAGACGGTTCACCTCTTCACCTAAGCTGATCAATGTCTGTTCGGTATAGTCATGTTCCTCATCGGGTTCGAGGAACGAAACCTTCACGTAACCCTTTTCCGTTTCCTTGGAAGATTCCTGCACAACATCAGCGTAGGCTTTCTGCAAATCCTTGCAGTCTTCGCCCAACTGACTGCGGTATATCCCGTTCAGATAATCGGCGGCGGCAGTAAAAACACGGTTGTTGAAACGGATGATATTGGTTTCGCTCCGCCGGTTGGTAGCCAATGTCCTTACATGGATGGGGAAATGCTCAATGCGGTCGTTCAGACTGTTCAGAATCCCCCAGTCACCATTCCGCCAACGGTAAATGGACTGTTTGACATCTCCCACAATCAAGCTGTCCGCTCCTTGTGAAAGCCCTTCGAGCAAAAGCAGTTTGAAATTCCCCCATTGCATTCGGCTGGTATCCTGAAACTCGTCTATCATCACGTTGCGGATATTGGTTCCTATCTTTTCGAATACAAAAGAAGAATCACCGTCTTTTACCAATTGATGAAGCAGGGCATTGGTGTCCGACAATAAGAAACGGTTGTTATCGTGGTTCAGTTGGCGCACTTCCTCGTCGATATTGGCAAGAAGCTGCACTTTATTGAGATGTTGCAGGGACAGTCGGCAACTGTTCAGCAACAGGTTATTTTTTAAACGGAGCTTTTCCGCATCCTCCAGGATATGTATCAGACTGGAATCTGCCAAAGCGATGATGTCCGCATAGCGGGAAGAACTTTTTGCCGCCCAGTTCTTTGCATCTTCCAGACACTTCTCCACAGTCGCATTGCGGATATCGTTTCCTAAGATACCATTATTCAGTTTACGGAAATAACTGCCGATTCCGCGTGAACCGTTTTTCAGATCGTCGGCGGTTAGCGCATGGCCTTCCAATTCCTCCTCAAAATGATCATAGAAACCTTTCATTTCTTCCAGCACTTCGGTTTCCAGCTCTTTCAGTTGCTTGCGGTATTCCTTGATGGTGTCCGGATTGCGCAACCGCTTCCGAAGTCCTTCCCCTTTTTCAATATAGCCCTCGTCAAAGATATTGCGGCCGAAACTTTTCACCTCATCCGATACATTCCAACGCTTGTCGTCGGTAATCCGTTCGTTGATATAATCCAGCAGCCATGCGAGGACAGGGGAGGTGGGACCGAGTTTCTCAATCATGCTGTCTACCGCATCGCTGAGCACTTCGGTATTGTTCAGTTCGATATTCAGATTCGGGCTGAGTTCCAGTTCCCGCGCCAGGTTACGCATGACGGATTGAAAGAACGAGTCGATGGTTTCCACCCGGAAACGGCTGTAATCGTGCAACATATAGCCGAGAGCGACTCGCCGCTTCCCGTATTTCCTGCTCCGTCCTTCTGGTTTCTTTTTTTATCCGGTCGAGATAGGCTTGAGAATCTTTGTCACCTATCTGAATGCCGTATAGCTGGCTGAGAATACGCTCTTTCATTTCAGCCGTCGCCTTATTGGTAAAGGTAACGGCCAGAATCTGACGGTAGGCACGCGGATTGAGGATTAATAATTTAATGTATTCCACTGCAAGGGTAAACGTTTTACCCGAACCGGCGGAAGCCTTATATACTAAAAGTTCACTCATGCTTATTGTAAATCTGTTAATAGAATTTTTTCATAAAGTCCGGTCCGAAACAGAGCAGGAATAGAGGGAGATAGTCTTTTAAAGCCACTCGGAGTAACTTTAAGGCTTGTCCGATCCTGTAATTTACAGTCTGGGGGGAGACATTCAGTTTTTCTGCTATCTCTTTATGGGTGAGATGTTGGCTACGATTCATCTCGTATGCTTCACGACACTCTTTGGGAAGTTGCCTCAATGCTTCTTCGTAGAGTCGGAAAAGCTCGTTGCCCAGATAGAAATCAGGGTTATTGAATTCGCCTTTGTATTTCTCTATGATTTCCTGATGTACTCTTCGCTTGATCTCAAAATGGGAAAGACGATTGAGAGCCTTGTTCTTTACGATGGTGAAAAGTAAGGTTTTCAATGTCAGTTCCGGTAAAAGGCTGGAACGGTTTTCCCACAGCCACATCATTGTTTCTTGTACGATTTCCTCAATCTCCTCCTGTTCATAGACATATTGGGAACAGAAAGCGCACAATCTCCGGAAATAGTAGCGGTAGACTGCGTCAAAAACATTTTCGTCTCCTGCTCTGAGGGCGGTGATGATGGACTTATTGTTGTTAATATCAAAAGATATCGGAGATTGCGGCATTATCATTTTTTTAATGTAAGACAAAAATAATCAAAGAAGTAGAGATAAAGAAATAAAAACACGAGAAAAAAATTTTTTCTTTCTTTGTTTAGTATATTTGCATCGCCAACTGTATAACTACAAAGGTATTATTTTTATATTGTAAAAAGATTGAGTAGAACATGGATGAAATAATCTTATTGGCCTACTTGCGAGGTGAATGTAGTGACGAGGAAGCAGAACGGGTGGAAGCATGGTGCGAGGAAGCACCGGAAAACCGGAAAGTTCTGGAGCAACTTTACTATACTCTTTTTGTAGGCGACCGTGTAGCGGTGATGAATACTGTGGATACAGAGGCATCATTAAAGAATTTGAAATCGGCAATCAGGGAGAAGGAGGAAAAGAATCAACGGAAAGGGATGCCTGTCCGTTGGGGGCGTTATGCCACTGCGGCTGCCGCTTTCTTCACCGGGCTTGTTGTTGCGGGTGGAATCACTTGGGGATTGCTGTCCAACAAACTTTCAGATTACGAGGTGCTGACCATTGCAGGCCAGCGGGCGCAAACGGTATTACCGGATGGCAGTAAAGTGTGGCTGAATGCATCTTCCAGATTGGTTTATCACAATTCCTTCTGGAGTTCGGAGCGTGAGGTGGACTTGTCGGGTGAAGCCTATTTTGAGGTGACTCATGACAAATATGCACCTTTTATTGTAAACAGCAAGCAAATCAAAACCCGCGTACTGGGCACAAAATTTAATGTACGTGCCCGCGAGGAAGAGAATAGGGTAGTGACTACCTTGCTTCAAGGTAAGGTCCAAGTAGATTCTCCACGCACGGAGAGCAACGGATATGTGCTGAAACCGGGACAGACCTTGAATATCGATACAGATACTTATCAGGCGGAACTGATCGAATATAACCAACCGACAGATGTTCTTTTATGGATTAAAGGGAAGTTGATGTTCAAGCAGAATTACTTATTGGAAATCACCAATATCATGGAAAAGCTGTATGATATTAAATTTATCTATGAAGATGAAACGTTGAAGACCGAACGCTTCACCGGTGAGTTTTCTACGGATAGCACTTCTGATGAGATCCTGAATGTGCTGATGCATACACATCATTTCAGCTATAAGAAAGAAGGAAGGACTATCCGGTTGAGAAAGAGATAGCTTTTTGATTATTCTTGTTATTGATAAACAGATATAAATATGAGAACCTCATCTTACACGCAGGAAACAATGGTGATAGAAAATCCTTCTAAACCACTTGTTATGCTTATGAATAAGCTAAGAGATAGAAAAATGGCTCAATTAAAAGAATTGAAAGAAAAGAAAGATTTTTATTTTCCTAAGAACAAGCAATGAAAGTCACTCACCCCTATATCATATATCTCGAAAGCAACATCAAGGATATGTAGATTGTATCAAAAGTAGAATTTATTCAATGTCTAAATAAAAAAAGCGGAGATTAATTCTCCGCTTTTTTATTATTAGATGTATTATTCAGGCCATTTTATGAGATTGAATTCAGAGATTCCAATCAGATAATCCCCATAAGATTCCATTCTCCACGAATCAAGGAAGTTTAATTTGAGATATTGTGTCGTTATAGGAGTGTAAAATTTTATTATGTTGTTTTTGATTCTGTCGGGTTTTGGGAATAATTTGCTTCCTACCAAAACCCAATCAGTTCTATTTTCACTCGTATATATATCAACATTTTTCACATTTGCTTCGCTACTGTATGCTTTAATAGTTCCCATTGATATCCCATTAAATGTAACTTCCTTTTTAAAATTGAAAACTAAAGTAACATCTTTATCGTATCCAGATACAAGCCATTTATCTGTATTATCATTAGCATCTTTTCCGTCCACAAGGTAAGCACAATCGTAACTAAATGGCGTAGAATCAATATACCATTTACGATCAGCTATATACTGTCCGTTTCCCAATTCAGATTCTCCCGGATCTACGTTGATACAGTTATTGATGAGTGCACAATACATCTTATTCATATTGGTACTCAATGCTACGTGCTCATCCGATACTTCTTTCAATTTTATCGGGAATAGATATTTACCGGACAAATCCATCGCTGTAAAATTGGTAAGCGTGAGACAAGCGGAGTCTTTCGAAACATAGTCTCCTGCCTTTATGGTAGCGGAACCTTTAGTAAACTCATAGGTACCTTCTAACGGAAGCGCATAAGCCGTACCGTTCTTAGCATTGTACGCATTTACAGTTTCCAGATCTCCCATTTCCAACGTCACTGTGATATCTGTGGACAAAGGAGAAGTGATTCTTACCGGTACTTTATATTCCACTTTTTCAGGAAGTGCGGCAGGATTGAACTGTACAGTCAGATCCATAAAGTCCATAGGTGTCATTCCATTACTCAGATATACTTTCTGAGTGGTATCGTCTCCTACGATTTTTTCTTCATATTCGTCCTCATCGCAAGCACTGAAAAGGCAGAGGCTTATTAGGCTAATTGCAATCAGACTGTATTTTCTATAATTTATGTGATTCATAATCTATATTTTAAGTTATTCTACATTTTCAACGTCCTTGTCAGGCTTGTTATCAGCTATAATATTTTTTATCCAACGAGTGTCGCTTTCTGAAGTACAAAGATTTCCATGTCCGGTATAATCACGGAATTCATTACCTTCTCCTTCATCCAATCTCCAATATGCTTCCAGGCCATCTGACTCCGGATTCACGTTAAACATATTATTTAGAATTTGGGTAGGAGTAATTGCTTTTGTCCAGAATCGTAATTCACTCACCTTTACGTTTGCCACTAAATATTGTCTATCATCAGGGTTACCAAAGGAAAATTTATTCTTACCCAAATTAGTGACAATACCTTTCATGGTCTTTTCCGAATCTTTCACACCATTTACATAAATTGTAAGTTTAGTGCCATCGTTTACAAAAGCTAAATGATACCATGTGTCTGTATTAAATAACATATTAGTATTCATCTGACTGTCCTGGTTCTTTGCTTGAAGCCGATTCCCTTCTGTAGTCGTATCACCGAATCTTGTATAGATTTCTCCTGTTTTCCCGGCTGGAGCGAATGCGGCAAATAAAGCCTGATTATTCCATTTACCTATTTCTTTGCCTAGCTTGTCAATACTGATTCTAAATTCTACCGACCATTCTTTTAATTCATAATCTTGGCGCATTTGCATCTTCAGAAGGTTATTTCTGTTGATGACGGGAACAGATATGGTTTTCAACGGATCCATGATGTATATCATCATATCGGCTCCTTTCAGCGTTTTGATACTTCCTTCGGTTGCAATACTGACAGGCAGTGCATAATTCCTGCCTGATTTCTTCATTTCTTCAGTCATCGGCTTGAAAGTTACTTTTACTCCCTGTGCATCTAGTTTACCTTGTTTGATTGTTACAGTATTGTTTTCAACATCGTATCCTTCTTGCGGAAGTAATACATAGTCCGTACCGTTTCTTTGGTTGTATGCTTCCAGAACCGCTTCATTGATGGCAACCTGAACCTTTACATCTTCCGGAACTGCCTGTCCGGCACACGGAGTGAAATATACAGGCAAATCAGCACTTCGGATAGGAACCTTCTGCGCAATATAGGCTTGCGTTTTCGATTCTTTGATATAAACCATGCTGTCAACCGTATCATATTTAGCATCATTACATCCCATGAGGGATATGACAATACCAGTCAATATAATTGAATATTTGTTTCGTTTCATAATTATCGATATTTAGTTTATTTTACAGGAGGGTTCATAATTCGAGTGGCATTGCGTAAAAACGGATAAGTACCTTCATGACCGGGTACATAAAACTCATATTCCATGTGATAAGTACCAACTCCGCCTTTCCGTATCTTTTTACCGTTTACAACGGGATTCCAACGGGCCATGCCTTCCAATGATTTCATTTCTGTTCCATCGGGAGCTATAAAATCGTATCCTCCCATTTGTGCATACTTCTCAAAATCTTCCGTCACTATGAGCTTTCTTGCCAATTCTTCGGCGGGAACTTCCGATGAATACTCGTTTATAAGATCATTTAAACGGCTGTTAAGTGTATATTCACCGGTACAAGTATAAGCCTGCGTAATGAAATAATCAAAATAGCTGGCATACTTAGCTGGCAAATTTGAAATCTCACCATCTACTACAAGATATCTTCCTGTACCGGATTTAGGACCTACACGCTTGGACATGGTATCCAGAAATACGTCAATACGTCCCGGTCTTCCCATTTCACGATTTGTTTCAAAGGGCTGTGCAGTAGTTATTTCCCAGTCCATATCAAAGCCGTCATAGTTATATTTGTCGATGGTATCGCAAATGGCATTCGCAAATTTCACTATTGAGGCTTTGATGGCTTCTTCGTCATTATCTACCCATCCCCAGAATTTATGCCGGTCTGCACGGGTCGCGTTATATTCTTCCGGAGTAATCTGGTCTCCCATCTCCAATACAAGGAATACGACTAATGCCTTAGTCCCTTTTTTCTCCTGCACATATCTCAGGTCTTCCAACATTTCGGGTGTCGGGCTTTTCCAGCCGCCCCACATTGATATGAAATCGACACTGTCCGGAAGTCCGACCAGACAGTTCTCCAGACTGGATCCTTTACCTGTCCAGTTTCCATACCAACCGAAAGTGACAGAATGATCAGATTTCTTATATGCGCGTAAATTCGCATAATATTCTTCTGACATACTGCTTCCGCTCATAGATTGCGAATGCAACGTTTCTATTTCCGTCCAGTCGTCACAAGCGGTATTGACCGCTATGGCCCCGAATAATAGCATTATAAAATAGAATATTTTTTTCATTTCAGTTCTCGTTAAGTTATACTTCATGTAAGATTATTTATCTTTTCTTTGCCACCAAACTTTGGTTTCGTAATTGTCCGCACCCAATTTCTGTACAGCCTCATTCACATTGACTGTATTGCGAATGTATTCCGACGGAGGGAATGGTATACGATTGGCTACGGGAAGATTTGAACCGTTTCCGTTCATCAAAGGGAAGAAATGAGGATATCCGGTACGCCGGTATTCACTCCATGCTTCTTGTCCCAATGGCCACAAAGCAATCCATTTTTGAGTAATAAGTCTTTCCAGGCTCCTTTCGTCATCTCCATCTTCCCACTTAATGGTAATTGAACTTACGGCAGCCACACTTCCTTGATTGAATGGGTCCGTATAATTGGATTGAGCGGATGTATTGTCATTCAAGTACGCTTCGACACCTTCTGCTCCCCATTGTTCGAAAGAAAGTTTGATGGCAGCATTGTACAGGTCTTTGGCGCTCTCTTTTCCGATATTCCAATGAAGCATGGCGGCTTCGGCCATATTGAAAGTGGTTTCGGCAGCACTCATCCATAATGTGCGGTCCATCGTACCCACTTTGATTGTTGAGAATTTAGGTCCTGTACTTTCATTTCCATAGGACAATCCGGCACGCATACCCAGGTAATTATCATATCCTGCACCAATGGTATGTTTCTGAAAATACTTTTCCATACGGGGATCCTTGTATCCTTTCATATAAGATACGATATCAGCAGCCACACGATGGTCAGGCCATTGGCACAGTACTGTGTACAATTGGTTTTTGCTTCCCAATGAGGTTGCATTATCTTCGTTGGAACGGATAACCCCGATAGGATGAGTAATAGCTTCCACTGCCATTGCTTCAGCTAAATCCGGCGCAGCGAAACGTACCCTGATTGCCATACGCAATTTCAATGAATTGGCGAATTTTACCCATTTCCTGAAGTCACCGTCATATACTTTGTCATATTTCGCCATACTTTTATTGGTGGGATACTCATTTACATAGTTCGTCATTACATCAATGGCGTTGGTCAAGTCTGTAAACATAGCCCGGTATGCTTCCTCCATTGTGTCATAAGGAGTAGAGAGCTTATCACTTGAGATTTGAGAATAGGGGAGAGCTCCATACATATCGACCATGCGTTGCATTGTCGCTACTCTTAGAATCTGAGCCCACGCAAAGTTGACACCTGTCCCCTGAGTCAGATTCTTGATTTTGTTCCATGCTCCGTACACCATGACCATTACATTGTTATCCCTAAATTGATAGTTCAGCCAAGCTTCCGGTGCATTGTAGGTCGCAAAATTGGAATTCTTGAATTTATCGGTTGCCATTACCTGATAACGTCCGTAACAGTCGCCTATCAAAGATTCATTGGTGTTATAGATATTCTCGGTAGCTATAGGATACGCATAATCGCAAAGCGTCAGGAAAAAAGCATTGGCTGCAAAACCATCCCTGCCGATCTCTTCTTCCGAAACCTTTCCAGTGGGATCATTCAAGCTGTCTTCCATACATCCCTGAAATATAGAAACACCGAAAAGCATACAGCTTGCAATGGAAATCCGTGTTAAGTATTTATATATTTTCATTTCTTTATTTTTAATCATTAGAACTGTATTTTTACATTAAATCCCCAACTCTTCAGACTGGGTTGCATAAAGTAGTCGATACCCTGATAATAAGTACCGGTAGAAGCGGTTGATTCCGGGTCGAACGGAGCTTTATTGTAAATCATCCACAGATTGTGCCCGGTCAATGTCAGACTAAGATTGCATTTGTTGTTAAACCATTTAGCCGGGAATGCATATCCGACAGACACTTCCTGCAAACGTACATTGGTGGCGCTGTATATATAATTGGACATCAGACCGCTTACTCCCGCTGTCTCCGTATAGAAAGTCTGAGTATCTACCAAACCGTTATTGATTGCGATACCTTCACTTTCACGTGCCAGTTCTGTAGTCTTGGATACTCCGAACTGATCCATCACGGCT
>OHCC01001160.1_pt1 | contig 12538 bp, 10 predicted proteins | sample 1577521 | NCBI WGS metagenome assembly OHCC01 (sample SAMEA3879533, study PRJEB24766) | human gut metagenome | biome: human-associated habitat; feature: feces | place: USA | collected 1985/1987
TGAGAGAGACAGGAGAAATAGATACTTGGGAAAAAACAAAAAAAATATTGGCCGAGAACACCGGATTATGGGATAAAATTCCTGTAAACGCAGGGGAGGAGGCCCAGTTAATGCAATGCTACTACGAGACGATTGTTAAAAAAAGCAGTAAACAGGAAATTACACTATATGCAAAAAGCGAACCGCTCGTTGCCGATGCCATTGCTCTATTGAATAAAAAAATAGGAGTAGGCTGGACCAGCTTTTCACACACGGGTGGATTCGTTCCATTCTACGCCATTGGCTGCCAAGCCCGACAATTCGGAGCTTTGAACGATAACATCGAAATACCCAATACGATTCGGAAAATCATGAAAATAAAATAAGCGGTAAGTTTTAAAAAACCTGAGAAACTGACCGATAAAAAACGGCTATAACACCGGGGTTCTTCAAAAGTTCTCTATCGGCTATTTGAACCATCGAAACCATAGAACTTGAAATACATACCAAACTTCCCGAGGCGCAGGTCATAAAAACACCTGTCGCCGACGGCGGGAAGACTCATGCAAGCATAGATAATTTTATCAATAAACAATAATCTGTAATTTAAGAACATGAAAACAGAATTTCAAAAATGTATGGACGGAGAAATCTTTGATGGGAAAGACAAAGAATTGGCAGAGATGACATTAAAAACCAAACGTCTGCTTGTAAAATTAAATTCTACGGATTATGCCGACACGAAACAAAAAGAAGCCATCTTACGGGAAATGTTCGGGCATTTGGGAGAAAATGTCCATGTAGACATCGACTTTCGCTGCGAATACGGAAAAAATATATTCGTAGGCAATAAAGTCATTATCAACATGAACTGTACATTCGTAGATAATAATCGTATCGAAATAGGCAATAATGTTTTGATTGCCTCCAACGTACAAATATACACAGCCACACACTCGACAAATGTAAAAGAAAGAACCATGCAAAATTGGGACGAAAGTAAAGCCATTTGCAATACATTCGCACTTCCCATAAAAATCGAAGATAATGTATGGATAGGAGGTGGAGCCATTATCTTGCCGGGAGTTACGATCGGGCGTAACAGTGTCATAGGCGCCGGCAGCGTAGTCACCCGTTCCATTCCTGCCGACTGTGTGGCGGTGGGAAATCCTTGTCGGGTAATCAAGCACATGAACAACGAGCCGGACTAAAAATAAAAAGAGCTATCTCTCGCCCGAGAGTAGCTCCAATTCTTTCCTTGTTTAAGTTGCAAATTATTCAGCAACAACAGCAGCAGAGTCAACTGCAACAGAGTCAGCAGCAACAGTATCAACTACTTCTACTGCAACTTCTTCTACAACAGCAACGCTATCAGTAGCTTCTGTAGATTCAGCGGCTTTATTGCCACAAGAAGCGAAAGACATTGCAAATGCAACAGCGAAGAACAAAACTAACTTTTTCATTTCCTTCAAATTAAAGATAAAACAATATTTTTTTGCTTCAAAAACGCCACAAAGGTATATATTCTTTTTATATGTTGTACTCTTAATCTTACTTTTTTTTCAGAATCTTTCATTTTTTCTGTAAAAAATGATTCAAAAAAAGTTCAATTATCATATAAATATCGTTTTATACTCCTTTTAGGTGTTTTCTCGAATTCATTCGGATAAAGTTGAATGCGAGTAATCTGCTCGTATGGAGCCAACATCTTATTTAAATTATTTCTGACCTCCTCCATAGCCATCGGTAAATCTCTATTAGAGACACCGTAACTATCCATCGCTTCATAGTCGGGACATACCAAAGCGACTAATTTCCCGTCCCGCTCGACAATTAGGCTTTCCATCACAAAAGGCATATTATTCAGTTTAGCCTCTATTTCCTCGGGATAAATATTTTGCCCGTTCGAAGTGAGAATCATTGTCTTAGAGCGACCCTTTATAAAAATAGTACCATCGGCGCTTATGGTTCCCATATCACCGGTATGCAACCACCCGTCCTCATCGAGAACCGCTTTCGTCGCCTCCTCGTTTTTATAATAACCTTTCATCACATGTTCGCCCCGTACACATATTTCACCGGGAATATTTTCCGGATCGAGAGAATCTATTTTGGTCTCTACATACCCGAACAATGTCCGCCCCGACGATCCCGGTCTAAACTCCCGATGGGGTGTATAACTGATCAACGGAGCGCATTCGGTCATTCCATATCCCACCGTAAAGGGAAATTTTATTTTATGCAAGAAAGTCTCTACCTCCCTATTTATCGGGGCTCCACCCACAATCACCTCCTCGAATCGGCCTCCGAAAACATCGATCAATTTCTTCCTCACCTGTCCGTAAATCCGACTGTCCAATATAGGAATATTTAACGCCCACCGCATAGGCGTTTTATTGAGCAACGGCTGTATCTGTTTTTTATAAATTTTTTCTAAAATCAGAGGAACACAAATAATCAAATTAGGCCTTATCTCTTCCAACGCTTTCAGCAAAATTTTAGGGGAAGGAATCTTACCCAACAACGTGATATGTGTACCCACGGCCAAAGGAACCAACAAATCGAAGGCACACCCGTAAGCATGAGCCAACGGTAGAAACGAAATGCATTTGCTACCTTTATAATGCAAGTGAGAACGAACACCGAACATGACATTTCCCGCCAAATTGTTCCCGGTTAGCATCACTCCCTTACTAAATCCAGTTGTCCCCGATGTATAATTAATCAAAATAACTTTGTCGTTATCCAAATCGGCATACTTGATGTCCTCTCTATTGAAACCGTTCGGATAAGTAGCTTTGAATTTCCGCTTCATCTCCCGCAAACACTTGGCAATCTCCTCGCCATCGCGTTGCACAAGGCAAGAAAAATCTTGTAAAGAAATAGCAGCCCTCACTTCGGGTAACTTCTCCATTTCGATATTTTCCCAAATATGATCGCCGACAAACAGCAACACCGAATCGGAATGATTGATAATATGATGTATATCATGAGGGTTGAACTCTTGAAGGATCGGAACCAAAATAGCACCATACGAAACGGTGGCCATAAAGGCGATACACCAGTTAGACGTATTTTTTCCCACTAATGCGATCTTATCGCCTCTTCTGATTTGACAATGGCGAAAAAGGATATGCAATTTTGCGATTTCTCGCGCCATGTCTTCATACGTGAGCGTACGTTGTTCATTATAATCGGTCAAAGCTGGCAAATCCCAGTTTTCACGAAAACTTGACTCATATAGCTTTATAAAATTTTCGGGAATCATATTCAAGATTTAAATAGTTTGGTAACAAAGATAGTACAAACGGAAACAGAAACAAATGATATTCGGTTGTACCAAATCCTGTTTATTTGTGCATTTGCCGACAAATATACAACATAGTTTGCAAAATAGTTCCCTCATAAACAACTATTAGAAATCTATGGGAAGATATTTTCAAACGAAATGAGTACCTTTGTTTTTTATTTTGCATCACGACCGGCTGAATATGATAGACATCCATACATTCGAAAATAAAACAGCGGCCTACTATACATTGGGCTGTAAACTTAATTTTGCCGAAACCTCCACACTTGGAAAAATTCTCGAAGAAAACGGTATTCGCAAAGTACGATCGGGAGAGAAAGCAGACATTTGCGTGGTCAATACTTGTTCGGTAACCGAACTGGCCGATAAAAAATGTCGTCAGACAATCCGTAAGATAGCCCGGCAACACCCCGGAGCGTTTATCGTCGTCACCGGCTGCTACGCACAACTCAAACCCGAAGAAATATCCCATATTCCCGATGTCGATTTGATCTTAGGAGCTGAACAAAAACTCGATATCCTGCAATACTTGGGAGACTTGCAGAAAAAACAAAAAGGAAATATCGTCACGACCCCTACCAAAGACATCAAAAAATTCTCTCCCTCTTGTTCCCGAGGTGACCGCACCCGATATTTTTTAAAAGTTCAAGACGGTTGCGACTACTTCTGTACCTATTGTACGATTCCGTTCGCACGGGGCAGAAGCCGAAGCGGAACCATCGAACAACTTACCGAACAAGCTCGGGAAGTAGCCCTGTCCGGAGGAAAAGAAATTGTCATTACCGGAGTCAACATAGGAGACTTCGGCAAACAAACCGGAGAAACCTTTCTCGACCTCATCGAGTCGCTCGATCAAATAGAAGGAATCGAACACTACCGTATATCCTCGATAGAACCCAATCTACTGACCGACGACATCATTTCGTTCGTCGCCCGGTCGAAACGATTCGCCCCTCATTTCCATATACCTCTGCAATCGGGTAGCGACACCGTTTTGAAATTGATGCACCGTCACTACGACACCGATTTATTTGCCCGTAAAATCGAAACCATACGGGAAAAGATACCCGATGCATTCATCGGTGTCGATCTCATTACCGGTGTACGGGGCGAAACCGAAGAACTGTTCGAGGAAAGCCGTCGTTTCGTCGAAAGCCTCGACATTTCACAACTACACGTGTTTACTTACTCCGAAAGACCCGGAACGCAAGCGTTGAAAATCAATCCGGTCGTTCCCGTCCCCGAAAGACACGAGCGTTGCCGTCGCATGCTCGAAATCTCCGAGAAGAAATTGCACGACTTCTATTATAAATTTCAAGGGACAATACGTCCCGTATTGTTCGAGCAACCGCGCAAAGGGGCTCCTATGCATGGATTCACAGACAACTACATACGGGTAGAAATGCCCTATCGTAAAGAGTGGGTAAATACTTGTCGCCCTGTTAAATTAGGAGAATTTAACGAGTCGGGAGATGCTCTGCTCGCAATCGAAATATAAATTCGTGATATGAAAAAAGAGACTCTTCAAAATATCGTCTATTCTCCGCTTTACCTGTGGTTCAAACTGCATGCTATTTTGCCCATGCGGATACTATATATTCTATCCGATATTTTATATTTCCCTCTATATTACATCGTTCATTACAGGAGAAAATTAGTATCCGAAAATCTGCGCAAAGCGTTTCCCGATAAGACCGACAAGGAACTGAAACAACTGGAACAGAAATTTTATCACCACTTCTGCGACTATATCGTCGAAACTATAAAGCTAATGCATATCTCCGACGAGGAAATGCGTCGCCGCATGAAATTCGAACAGGTAGAAATCATAGACCGTCTCTTTGAAGAAAACCGCTCTATCATTATCCTGTTAGGGCATTTCGGTAATTGGGAATGGGTTCCGTCCGTAACGCTGTGGACTCGCACACCCGATGTCATGTTCGCACAAATATATCGCCCCTTGAAAAACAAGTGGTTCGATCGTTTTTTCCTGAAACTTCGTTCCCGATTCGGTTCCGTATGTATTGCCAAACAAGATACGTTAAGAGCCATCTTACAAATGAAACGTTCGGGCAAACCGTCCATTACAGGCTTCATGTCCGATCAAACCCCCTCACCGACAAATATACACCATTGGGCTCGATTCCTTTCGCAAGACTCTCCCGTATTGACCGGCTTCGAAAAAATCGCCCGTAAAACGGATTTCACCGTTCTTTACTTCGATGTCGAAATCGTTAAGCGCGGATACTACAAAACGACTATACGGGAAATAGCCCTGCGCCCCAACGAACTGCCCGAATTCGAAATCACCGATCGCTACACGGCCATCATGGAAAAAACGATTCTCAGGAATCCGTGGGCATGGTTGTGGACTCACAAACGTTGGAAATACAAACACGAGGATTTTCCCGGTACATGATATGAAAAAAATCGCCGTCATTATACTCAACTGGAATGGAGCGGATTTACTGCGTAGATTTCTTCCTTCGGTATGTGCCCATACCAATGCCAATATAGCCGATGTCATAGTCGTTGACAATGGTTCCGACGATAACTCGGTCGAAGTTCTCAAACAGGAATTTCCACAAGTTAAAACGCTGCTATTCCCTCAAAATTACGGATTCGCCGCAGGCTACAACAAGGCGTTGGAGATGCTGGATTACAAATACGCCGTATTGCTTAACTCCGATGTCGAAACCACTCCACACTGGCTCGAACCTCTGTTGGAATTTGCGGAGGGCAACCTCGATGTAGCGGCTTGTCAACCCAAAATCAAGTCATTAAGGAAGCGTGAAGAATTCGAATACGCAGGTGCGGCCGGCGGATTTATCGATCGTTACGGTTACCCGTTCTGCCGGGGAAGAATCTTCAATACCCTCGAAACCGACCGGGGACAATATGATGATATATGCGACATCTTCTGGGCCAGCGGTGCGGCTCTTTTCGTCCGCTCTGAAATCTATAAAAAAGTCGGAGGATTAGACCCTTCATTCTTCGCACACATGGAAGAGATCGATCTCTGCTGGCGCATCCATCTCGCAGGATACCACATCGCTGTCGTACCGCAAAGCACGGTCTATCATTTGGGAGGAGCATCGCTCGATGCCGCCAATCCCCGGAAAACCTATCTCAACTTTCGCAACAACCTTTTAATGTTGCACAAGAACCTGCCCTGCAAAGAAGGGAAAAAGACACTGTTTGTCCGCAGGCTTTATGACACGCTGGCTTTTGTGCGGTTCGCCCTTTTAGGACAGTTTTCCCATGCCCGTGCCATACTACGCGCCCACAACGACTTTCGGCAAATGCGTAAACGATACACCGAATTTCCGAATACCGATTTGTTAAAAACATTCCCCGAATCCGGGCGCAACATAACAATAGACTATTTTCTCAAAGGGAAAAAACGATTCCGATAAAAACCGGTTCTACCGAAACATCTGAACGACACGCTTCACAGCCGCAACAAATGCTTCCGCTTCGGCATTCGTATTATATGCGGCGAACGAGGCTCGCACTGTACCCTCGATACCGAGAGAGGTCATCAGCGGTTGCGCACAATGATGCCCCGTGCGAACGGCAACACCCAGTTTATCGAGCAACATACCCATATCGTAGTGGTGTATCCCGTCCACCAAAAACGAAATAACCGAACTTTTATGTTCCGAAGTACCGAATATACGCATACCTTCTATGTCTTGCAATCGATCGGTCGTATAACGCAACAATTCGTTTTCATGAGCGGCAATAGATTCCAATCCTATATGATCGACATAATCCAAAGCCGTCGCAAAAGCGCTCGTCCCCACATAGTCCGGTGTACCGGCCTCGAACTTGAAAGGCAACTCCCCGAAAGTCGTACCCGAAAAATCGACATGAGCGATCATCTCCCCACCTCCTTGATAAGGAGGCATGGCATCGAGCCACTTTTCTTTACCGTATAACACACCTATCCCCGTAGGTCCATATACTTTATGAGCCGAGAACACATAGAAATCGGCATCGAGCTCCTGTACATTCACCCGCAAATGAGGTACGGCTTGTGCGCCGTCCACCAAGACAGGAACCCCCTGCGCATGAGCGTAAGCGATCATTTCACGCACCGGATTAATCGTCCCCAATACATTCGAGACATGGGCGACACCGACCAAACGAGTATGCTCATTGAAAAGAGACTTATATGTTTCGACGTTCAAATCTCCACGTTCGTCGATGGGAACTACCCGGAGTTTGATATTGCGCCGGCGCTGCAAAAGTTGCCACGGCACGATATTGGCATGGTGTTCCATAACGGTGAGAATAACCTCGTCGCCGTCGTGCAGGAACTCATCTCCAAAAGAAGAAGCCACCAAATTGATTGCCTCCGTTGTTCCTCTTGTAAAAATAATTTCCGAAGACGAACCGGCCCCGATGAACTGTTGCACCCGACGGCGGGCAGCTTCGTGGGCATCGGTAGCCTCTTGACTAAGCGTATGGACTCCACGATGCACGTTTGCATTTACCCGATAGTATGTATCGGCAATATGATCGACCACACACTTGGGAGTCTGAGACGTAGCGCCGTTATCCAAATAGATTAACGGTCTTCCCGAAATCTCCCGACTCAGAATAGGAAAATCTTCCCTTATTTTTTCGACATCAAACATAACGGCACTCCTTTCTCATAAATCTTAATGACATGCTTGACAACCGGAGCATTTCGCCAACTCTCCACGAAACCTTTTCTCAACCAATTGACGCAGCCGATCTTTCAAGGCATCGAGTCGTACCAACTCGATGACATCGTTGGTAAACGCGAACATCAACAACATGCGAGCTTCAGACTCGGGAATACCGCGCGACCGCATATAAAACAGGGCATTTTGGTCGAGTTGACCGACCGTGGCTCCATGACTACACTTCACATCGTCTGCATAAATTTCGAGTTGAGGTTTCGTGTACATTTTGGCGAGCGGAGATGCACACAAATTCTTATTACTCTGATAGGCTTCGGTTTTCTGAGCCCCGTGTCGGACCAATATGCGTCCGCTGAACGAACCTCGCGCCGAATCGTTCAACACGTATTTGAACAACTCGTTACTGTGGCAATGAGGGACGGCATGATCTATATGCGTATACGTATCGACGACCTGTCCTTTATCGGCGATAGCCATACCGCAGAGAGACAATTCGGCATGCTCTCCTTCAAAAGCCGAATAGTAATTATTACGGGTTACTCCGTTATGCAATACGATACCATTGACCAATACGTTAGATCGTTCCCCTTGACGCACGAACACCGACGAAACTTTCGACGTATTCTCCGAAGACTCCTCTATATCGTAGTAGTCGAACACAGCGTCGTCGTCCACGAATATCTCGCAAACTTGCGACGACAGAAATTTAACGGTGGCCTCGTCCGAGTGATCGCACACCAGCAATTTGGCCTGCGCCCGTTTTCCTACGACAATCAACAACCGGCGATTCACCATAAAATCGACATTGCCCCGAAGGATATTTACCAACTGTATCGGTTTTTCCACGACGACTCCGTCCGGAATATACAAAAAGAAGCCGTCTTGGGCAAAAGCCGTGTTCAAGGCAACGGTCCCGTCTCGTTTCATATCGGCGACCTTTCCGTAATAACGCGATACCAAATCGGGGTATTGCAAGGACATGTCACAAAGGCTACCCACCAAAACGCCGTCAGGGAGTTTAGATGATACCGGCTGAACCCGTTTGTAAAAAGAGTCATTGACAACGAAATAGAGCAACGTACTCAAATTAGGCACATCGCAACGAAACACTTCGTAAGGATTGATCTCTATATCTATCCGACCCAGATTCAACCCGTAATCGAGAGAATAGACCGACTCTATATCTGTCCGCCGGTGTTCCTCATCTTTCAAAGAGGGTAATCCCCGACTCTCCAACAAAGACACAGCCTCTTCGCGCAACCCGTTCATCACGGCCGACGAATGGCTGTTTATCAAATCTTTTTGAGACCTATATAAATCTATATATTGTTGTACTGCACCCATATCGACTTAAATTTCGCCCAACTCTTTTTTTATCCAGTCATACCCGCGCTCTTCCAGTTCAAGAGCCAATTCGGGGCCGCCCGATTTCACGATTCTCCCCTTATAGAGCACATGGACGAAATCGGGGGCGATATAGTCCAACAAACGTTGATAGTGTGTGATGACAATCGTCGCGTTCTTCTCGGACTTCAATTTATTCACACCGCCGGCAACGATACGCAGGGCATCGATGTCCAGCCCGCTGTCGGTCTCATCGAGAATAGAAAGACGGGGTTCGAGCATAGCCATCTGGAATATCTCGTTCCGTTTCTTTTCTCCACCCGAAAAACCCTCGTTTACCGAGCGACCGGCCAGTTTATTGTCCAACTCCACAATCTCCCGCTTTTCCCGCATAAGTTTCAAGAAATCGGTAGCCGACAGTGGTTCGAGGCCTCTGTACTTGCGTTGCTCGTTCACAGCCGTGCGCATGAAATTAACCATACTCACACCCGGTATCTCCACCGGATATTGAAAACTCAAAAATATACCTTCGTGAGAACGATCCTCGGGTGACAAAGCCAAAAGGTCTTTCCCATAAAACTCGACCGAGCCACGAGTCACCTCATAAGCCGGATTACCGGTCAATACGGCGGAAAGCGTACTTTTCCCCGAACCGTTAGGCCCCATAATCGCATGCACCTCGCCCGGTTTCACTTCGAGGTTTATACCTTTCAATATCTCTTTGCCATTTATGCTGGCATGTAAATCTTCAATCTTCAACATAGATATTTCGTTTTATTCTTTTCTTTATTTATTCCCTGCCGTTACTGCGACTACTTGTCCCGCCACGACATATACACCACAAGGCAAATAGTCGGTATTCAAGCCCTCAACTACATTCATCATCTTCACTATTTGTCCCGTCACTTTGTAAACAGGCAACTGCATCGACCGATCACTTTGTACGAACAAACGTCCGTTTGCAGCGTACACTCGACCCTCCGAATGATCTGCCGGTGAATCCACTCCATCGACAATACGGTCGATATGCACCGGATAGCCGTCGTTTTCCCCGGGAATATATCCCCAATTCCGGCATGAAGTGCCACCTTTCGTCGCATTATTATTCAACGCTTCCAAAAAACCGCTTCCGGCAGACTGCATCTCTGCTGTGCTATACGCAATACCGTTCTCGCCGACTTCTGTACCTTCTATGACTGCATCACTGTTATAATAACAAAAATGCACGTTCGACTCACTCAACCGGCACACCTTGACACTAGCGACATCGCTGTATACATCACCAGTCGAATAACTATTCCACAATAACTTATAAGCCTTTCCAACCAAGCCTCCGACGCTTCCCTGTGAAGAACCTTCCTCATCTATATGTGCATCGATTAAAGAGATATTTCCTCGATTATAGCTATTGTACACCGGTTCTTCACAATATCCGACCAGTCCACCTGCATAAATAGCATTCCAACTGGACGAAGAGCGGGGAGCCGAACTTTCGATTTTCAAACCTCCACGATTCCAACAATCTACAACCGGGCAATCTGTATTCTGACCCATCACTCCCCCGACCGACAACATCGAACCATTCGATTTAACCTCGATCTCACCTTCGTTTCCACAGGTGTACAACGAATCGGTTTGCAAACTATTATAAGAGGAATAAGAGCAAACACCTCCTACCTGTACTTCAAAACCATCGCTTTCACAAATCACGGAGTCCCTATTGAAACAGTACGTTATACCCATGCTCGCCGAGGAAACCCCGCCGACATAAGCACTCCCTTCATAAGCATTCACCTTAACGACCGAATGGTTCTCGCAACTATCCACCCGGAATGAATAATTACTCGAAATTCCGCCTACCGACACACTTCCCGAAGTATTGCCCGATACGAAAATATTTCCCCGGTTCGTACAAGAGACAATACGATTCTCTTTACCATAAACCGGTCCGCATCTACCCACAAGACCCGACACCCTTATGTCGACCACATCGCTGTTATCTTGAATATCCACTATTATCTTTCCCTCATTGGAACAATCGAGGAACTTCACCTCATCAGCATGAGCCACAAGCCCGCTTACCGAGCAAACGATCTCATGTGAATCGCCAGTTCGCAATACAGGAGTAGTCACAATATCGGCTCGATTCACACAGCGAATGAAACGGACATCACCCTCTGCCGAAGCCGCTATCGTACCTATCTTCAAATCCAAGTCCCCGAAAGAAAAGTAATAGGTTCCAGATACTTCTACCCGACAAGTCTCATCTAACGTCAAGTCCCTTATTTCGGCTCTTCGGACCTTACCGAACAAACCGGCTGTAACACGTTTGTAATCATCGCTGTATCCACCACCTTCTTCTGCCGGCACGACCGTCAAACCGCTAATCGTATATCCATCTCCATCGAATACGCCGCTAAAATAACCACCAAACTGCTCGTTAACAGGTGTTATCCATTTGTGTGCCGACATATCTATATCGGCCGCTAACCGAACGGTTTTATCCCGATAATTCCACGACCATCTATTCATGGCCGCCCCCCAAGCAGCGAACTCCTCGGGCGTGGAAATAATCATCACATTGTTATCGAAATTCTTGTCAAGCCATTCTTCATCGTAATTCCCTTCATCGAACCACGAGTCCTCTTGCGCCGAAACAGGAAAAACCTCCACAGCCAAAACACTCAATAACACAATGAGAAAAAAACGATACGCAATCCTTTTCATATCACTCTACTATTTTCCTTAACCTACCGAACCTTCCAACGAGATCTGCAATAGCTTTTGCGCTTCAACGGCAAACTCCATAGGCAGTTTATTCATTACCTCTTTGGCATATCCGTTCACGATAAGACCCACGGCATCCTCGGTAGGGATTCCACGCTGGTTACAATAGAATATTTGGTCTTCGTTGATTTTCGAAGTAGTCGCTTCATGCTCTACCACGGCCGAATCATTCAGAATCTCCATATACGGGAAAGTATGTGCCCCGCAATCGGAACTCAACAACAAACTGTCACACTGGGTAAAGTTCCTTGCATTCTCGGCACTCGGCAACACTTTCACGAGTCCTCGATAGCTATTCTGGCTACGACCCGCCGAAATACCCTTCGATACGATCGTACTGCGGGTGTTTTTCCCGATATGTATCATCTTCGTTCCTGTGTCGGCTTGTTGATAATTATTGGTAACAGCCACCGAATAAAACTCCCCGACCGAATGATCGCCCGCC
>OHCC01001176.1_pt1 | contig 12369 bp, 13 predicted proteins | sample 1577521 | NCBI WGS metagenome assembly OHCC01 (sample SAMEA3879533, study PRJEB24766) | human gut metagenome | biome: human-associated habitat; feature: feces | place: USA | collected 1985/1987
ACAGCGGCGTGGTCTCTGTCGGGGCACCGATCCTGCGTGTGGATGCAAAGGAGAAAGTTCTTGGAACCGGGCAGTATCCGGATGATGTGTATCTGGATGATATGATCTATGCCAGTGCGGTGCGCTCCGAATATCCAAGAGCAAAAGTGCTGGCGATCCATACAGAGAAGGTATTGGAATTAGAAGGTGTGATCGGAGTATATACGGCGGATGATATTCCGGGTTCTGTGAAGGTGGGACATCTGAAACCGGACTGGGATACAATGATCCCGGTCGGACATGTGACACATTATCTGGGAGATGCCATTTGTCTGATCGCAGCAGAGACACCGGAGATTCTGGAACGTGCAAAGGCATTGGTAAAGGTGGATTACGAAGTGCTGCAACCGGTGCTGGATCCGTTTGAAGCATTAAAGGAGGACGCACCCCGCATTCATCCGGGAATCCAGCCGGATGGAAATGTACTCGCCCATGAGCATCTGGTCAGAGGAAATGCAGAAGAAGTGATCGCCAACTCGAAATATAAAGTGACCAGACATTATGAAACTCCGTGGACGGAACATGCCTTTTTGGAGCCGGAGTGTGCAGTGGCCATGCCGTTTGATGACGGAGTATTTATCTATTCTTCGGATCAGGGAACCTACGATACCCAGCATGAATGCAGTATGATGCTTGGACTTCCGCCGGAAAAAGTGATTGTGGAAAACAAGCTGGTAGGCGGCGGATTTGGTGGAAAAGAGGATGTCAGTGTACAGCATCATGCCGCACTGGTGGCATACCTGACAAAGCGTCCGGTTAAAGTAAAGCTGTCCAGACAGGAAAGTATCACCGTGCATCCCAAACGGCATCCGATGTGGATGGATATTACCACAGCATGTGATGAGAACGGATATCTGACTGCAATGAAAGCTGTAGTTGTATCGGATACAGGTGCGTATGCATCTCTGGGCGGACCGGTTCTGCAAAGAGCCTGTACCCATGCGGCAGGGCCTTACAATTTCCAGACCATTGACATTGACGGAAAAGCCGTGTATACCAACAATCCGCCGGCTGGAGCATTTCGCGGATTCGGCGTGACACAGACCTGTTTTGGAGCAGAACGGAATCTGGATCTGCTGGCGGAGATGGTGGGAATCTCTCCATGGGAGATCCGATATCGGAATGCGGTGCGGCCCGGACAGGTGCTTCCAAACGGACAGATCGCAGATGCCTCTACAGGAATTGCAGAGACACTGGAGGCTGTCAAAGAGATTTATGAACAGGCGCCGTATGCAGGAATCGCCTGTGCGATGAAAAATGCCGGTGTAGGCGTGGGGCTGCCGGACTGGGGGAGATGCCGTCTGCTGGTGCAGAATAAAATGGTACAGATTCATGCGGGAGCTTCCTGTATCGGTCAGGGACTTGGAACAGTCCTGACACAGGTGGTTTCGCAGACCGCTCAGATTCCGGTGGAGCAGATTTGGTACTGTCCTGCAAACACATCCAATTCTCCGGATTCCGGAACGACATCCGGTTCCAGACAGACATTGATCACAGGAGAAGCGGCAAAACGGGCCTGTGAAAAATTGTGTGAAGATTTAAAGACACATTCACTTCAGGAACTGGAAGGAAAGGAATACTACGGAGAATATCTTGCAAAGACGGATAAAATGGGCAGTGATGTTCCGAATCCGGTTTCTCATGTGGCATATGGATATGCAACACAGGTCTGTATTTTGAATGAAGATGGAACGATTCAGAAAATGGTGGCAGCCCATGATGTGGGGAAAGCCGTAAATCCAATCAGTGTGGAAGGCCAGATTGAGGGCGGTGTTGTCATGGGAATGGGATATGCACTGACAGAACAGTATGAGATCAAGGAAGGGCGTCCGGTTTCCAGATTTGGAACACTGGGATTGTTCCGGGCAGATAAGGTGCCGCATATTGAGTCCATGATCATCGAGAAAACAGGAGTAGAACCGGGATACGGTGCAATCGGAATTGGAGAGATCACATCAATCCCGACAGCTCCGGCGATCACGGGAGCCTATTATAAACTGACTGGTGAGTTCCAGACGAAGCTGCCGCTTCATGGAACACCGTATGAGAAGAAAAAGAAATAAAGAAGAAATGAGCAGGCGCTGATTTCTCAGGAAATTCAGCGCCTGCACGATTTACACATCAAGTTGTTTTTGAAAATAACTTGATGTATAATAAAAGAAAAACACAAAACGAGGAGGTATGAGATGAAACGAAGAAAAATCTGGAGTATTCTGGCACTGGCAGCATTGACAGGTTCCCTGCTTGCAGGATGCGGAGAAGTAAAAACAGAAGAACAGACAAAAGAAACAAAGCAGGAGGAAAAACCGGTAGAATTACTGGTGGCTGCTGCAGCGAGTCTGGAATATTCTTATGAAGAAGAACTGCTTCCTATGTTTGAAAAGGAAAATCCGAATATTACCGTAAAAGGCACCTATGACAGTTCGGGAAAATTACAGACACAGATCGAAGAGGGGATTGAGGCAGATGTCTTTATGTCAGCGGCGACGAAGCAGATGAATGCGCTGACGGAGCAGGGATTGGTGGAGAAGGACTCTGTGGTAGATCTTCTTCAGAATCAGATCGTACTGATCACAGCAGCAGATTCTACGCTGGATCTGCAGAACTTTGAGGATATTACCAAAGCAAATGTGATCGCAATCGGAGATCCGGAAAGTGTTCCGGTAGGACAGTATTCGAAAGAAGTGCTGACCAATCTGGGAATCTGGGATACAGTGTCTGCAAAGGCAAGTCTCGGAACCAATGTTACAGAAGTTTTAAAATGGGTAGAAGAGGGCAGTGCAGACGCCGGAATCGTGTATGCGACAGATGCAGCGACTACAGATAAGGTGAAAGTAGTGGCAGAAGCACCGAAAGACAGTCTGGCAGAGCCTGCAATCTATCCGGTCGGTGTGGTAAGCGCATCGAAGCACAAAGACGCAGCAGAAAAATTTGTAGAGTTTTTACAGTCCGAAGAGGCGCTGAAAGTATTTGAATCCTACGGTTTTCAGAAGAATGCAGAGTAACTGGGGAAGGAGAGCACATGGAGATTTCACCGATCATTGTTTCTATGAAAACGGCTTCTGTGTCCATTGTGATCACTTTTTTTCTGGGACTGGCAGCCGCATATGGCGTGGAGCGTATCCGCAGCAGAAAGCTGCAGCTGGTCTGTGACGGTATTCTGACGCTTCCTCTTGTCCTGCCGCCTACGGTGGCAGGATTTTTCCTGTTGTACATCTTTGGGGTAAAACGCCCGGTGGGGAGATTTTTTCTGGAATTTTTCGGGACAAAGATTGCATTTTCATGGCAGGCAACAGTATTGGCAGCAGTGGCGATTTCGTTCCCTTTGATGTACCGTTCGGCAAGAGGAGCGCTGCAGCAGGTAGATGAAAACCTCCTTTATGCAGGCAGGACGCTTGGGATGTCCGAATGGTGCATTTTCTGGAAAGTATGGTTTCCAAACGCTATGTCCGGAATTTTGTCAGGCGGAATCCTTGCATTTGCAAGAGGATTAGGAGAGTTTGGAGCAACTGCCATGATCGCAGGAAATATTGCAGGAGAGACCAGAACGCTTCCGCTTGCAGTATATTCCGCGGTGTCAGCCGGAAATATGGAAGAAGCGTATCAGTATGTGTGGATTCTGGTGATCATTTCATTCCTGGTAGTGACAGGAATGAATGCAGTCACGCACGGATTTCAGAAATTTAGCCGGAGGTAGTACAGATGAACGTATTAGAAGTGAATTTTGAGAAAAAACTCAAGAACTTTCCCCTGCATATACAATTTCAGGCAGAAGGCGGATGTATCGGGATTCTGGGAGCCTCAGGCTGCGGAAAAAGTATGACATTCAAAGCGATTGCCGGAATCGAGACACCCGATTCGGGAAAAATCTGCCTGGGAAAACGGGAATTGTTTCACAGAGGTCATAAAGTAAATCTGCCGCCCAGAAAACGCAGTGTGGGATATTTGTTTCAGAGTTATGCCTTATTTCCCAATATGACAGTGTTTCAAAATATTGAAGCAGGAATCCAGGGAAAAAAGGCGGCGAAAAGAGAGCGGGCAATGGAAATGATGGAAAAATTTCATCTGTCAGAGCTGGCATCCGGTTATCCCGCCCGTCTTTCCGGAGGGCAGCAGCAGAGAGTGGCCCTGGCGAGGATACTGGCTTGTGAACCGGAACTGCTCCTTTTGGACGAGCCGTTTTCTGCACTGGACAGTTACTTAAAAGAAGAACTCCAGTTTGAGTTGAAACAGCATCTCCGGGAGTTTGGAAAAACGACAATCATTGTAAGTCATGACCGGGATGAAATATACAAGTTGTGTGACAGAACGATGGTGATGGGGCAGGGCGAAATTCTGGTTTCAAAAGATACGAAAGAACTGTTTGAACAGCCGGAGCGTGTTATTGTAGCGAGGCTGACAGGATGTAAAAATATTTCGAGAGTAAAAAAACGTGGAATGCATAAAGTGTATGCAATGGATTGGGGCGTGGAATTGACGGTAGACCGGAAAGTTTCAGAAAAAATCACCCATGTAGGAATTCGGGCGCATGATTTTCATCCGGCGGATGCTTCGTCACATGATAGTGAGAATAAAATTCCGGTGGCTGTGGACCGCGAGGTACGCGCGCCGTTTGAGTGGACGATTTTATTTCGAAACAGAGAAAATCCGAAAAAAAATATGTGGATGAAGATGGAGCGGGAACAGACACAGATCCCGCAGTGGGTACAGGTGGACCCGAAACGAATTTTACTTTTAGAAGAATAGGAGGATGTGGAGATGTTTCATCCGACATTAAAAATTAAAATATATCAGGAAGATCTGGTATTTGGACCGGGACTGGTCATTTTGATGGAGCACATTCTGGTGACGGAGTCCATGAAGGATGCCTGTGGGGAAATGGGAATGTCCTACAGCAAAGGCTGGAAGATCATCAACCGGGCAGAAAAAGAACTGGGCTATGAGTTGTTGGAGCGCAGGCACGGCGGAAAAAGTGGTGGAAAATGTACGGTGACAGAAAAAGGAAAGTCCCTGATGAAGCGCTATCGCCAGATGGAAAAAGAAACAAGGGACTGCCTGCAGAAGAGCTTTGAAAAGTATTTTCCGGAATATCAAAGGATTCGGTAGATTTTCCTTTCATTCAGAAGTATAATAAAAAACAGGTCACAGAACAAAACAGTGAGCCGGAAATGGAGGAAAAAAGATGCCGAACTGGACAAGAGGACAGCTGAAAAACAATGCAAAGATGAATTTTTATAAAAATTACTGGATGTGCGTAGGCATGGCATTGATTTTGACACTTGTGCTGATGATGGAACCGGATGGACCGAAAAAAGAGATCATGTTGAAGATCAGAGATTACACCGATATTCTTCCTGCTTATGGATATCAGGGCTGGTTGTCAAGTCTGTTTGATGGGTTGGGATACTGGTTTGGAGTATTATGGTCCGTTTTTTCATTGTTTATTGCATTGGTACTGCTTCTGATCAAGATTGTTGTGGGAAACGTGGTCTATGTAGGCGGCATTCGTTTCTTTATTCAGAACAGGAGAGAGAATCCGTCTGCGGGAACTATCTTTTTCGGATTTCAGAATGGAAATTATGGAAACATCGCATTGACCATCTTTTTGAAAGATCTGTATACTGCACTTTGGACACTTTTGCTTGTCGTGCCGGGGATTATCAAGCACTATGAATATCGGATGATTCCATATATTCTGGCAGAGAATCCGACGATGCCAAGAGAAGAGGCATTTCAGATCAGCCGCCGTATGATGATGGGGCAGAAAATGGATGTATTCGTATTGGATCTTTCATTTATCGGCTGGTTTATTTTAGAAAAGATTTCATTTGGACTGGCAGGATTATTTTTTGTAAGACCTTATTATGAGACTGTATTTGCAGAGCTGTATGAGGCAAATAAACAGAAGGCATACCGGGAAGGATATATCCGGTAATATGAAAAGGGGCTGCATCAGGACTTTCATCCTGTGCAGCCTTGAGAAAAGGGAAAATTTATCTAAAATTAGGTAATGTCAAAAATAAATATCTGGGCGAAGTCCAATGACCACAGATGCACTGCATGTGCAGCCATCGTCTTCTGTTTTTGTTGATAGATATAGAATACCAGTGAATTGTGAATGAGATGTGACAAGAAGTGAAAAAATATCTTAATTAAATGTAATGAAAGTATAAAAAGGAGCTTATAGATTTTTTAGAATTAGGAAGTCTGATTGATGAGATGCATCGTGTTTTTGGAAACAGAGTTCCAGAAATCCCTGCGTGCATCGTACTGCTCCAAAAGCCAGGAAATCGCAGCATCCATTCCATCCTCGGTCATGGGAAATGTATTCTGTGTTTTTTGTTCGTCTGGTGTCTTTTCAAATGACCATGGCTCCGGATATACAAATACGAGAAAGTTTTCTTTTGTATCGTCAGCACAAAAATAATAGCGCATTCCAAAATGAGAACCTGAAAAGGGTTCTTTTTTTAATCCTTTGACAGGGATGAGTTTCTTATCAATCATGGTGTTCCCTCCTGAAAAGTTATTAACTATAGAGTAACACTGCATCAGAGAAGATGCAAGAATAAAAGGACAAAAGGAAAGAGCCACATTTCTGTGACTCAAAGGGGGAAAAAGTTTATGAAAAAGTGTTCTGTTCTTTTGAACAATTATAGTATAAAAAGAAATTGTGTAAAAAATGTGATATAAATTTGAATCTAATGTTAATAAAACCAAAAGAAATTGTGAAGCACTAATTTTGTCCGGCACTTTCTGCAAAATCAGTTGTGACCAGCTTTTCATAAGGCGCGCGGGATTTTAATTCGCCTGCACTTTCCAGAATATCCTGAAGCAGTTCAAAACTGTCACGTTCAAAGATTAGGTTTTCTTTCCAGGAATCCTGTTCATAATATCGGGATACGATGGTGGTGATTGTGGAAAGGTCTGTTTCCGGGAATTGCGGTTCAATGATTTTGGCAATCTCTTTGGGAGAATGTGTCTGTACGTAGTCCATTCCCTTTTGCAGGGCATTTACAAATCCCTGAATGGTATCTGAATGTTCGATGATATAGCTTTTGCGGGCACTGAAAGCGGTATAAGGAACGTATCCGCTGTCGGTTCCGAGAGAAGCGACCACATATCCTTTCCGGCCTGTTTCCAAGGATGTGGCTCCTGGTTCAAATTCTACGGTATAGTCGGCCTGACCTTCTGAGAATGCGGCGGCAGTGGAACCAAAATCAATGTTTTGTACAATGTTCAGATCGGTTTTCGGATCCATACCGTGTTGTTTTAAGATATATTCAAAAACCATTTCCGGCATTCCACCTTTTCGTCCGCCAAGTACAGTGCTTCCTTTTAAATCTGTCCACTCAAAATCGGGCCTCTCTTCTCTGGCAACAAGAAAATTGCCTGCGCGCTGGGTGAGCTGGGCAAAGTTTACAACAAAGTCAGAAGCGCCTTCGTTATACGTGTAAATGGAAGCTTCCGATCCCATAAATCCGATATCTGCTTCACCAGAAAGTACAGCAGTCATCGTTTTGTCGGCTCCAAACCCTGTGACGAGCTCCAGTTCAATGCCCTCTTGCCGGAAATAATCTTTTTCAATGGCAACATACATAGGGGCATAGAAAATCGAGTGTGCAACTTCATTTAAGGTGAGTTTTGTCAATTCCTCTTTGGAAGAATCCGGATTGCCGCCGGTCGGGGTACTGTTGTTTGAAGAGTGGCATCCCGTAAGCAGGATCATGGATGCGGCAAGAAGAAATGTGAGAATTCTTTTTTTCATAAGCACTCCATAGTTTTTAAAGATGTTACTAAAAGTATATGCCGGAAAAAAAGAAGCGTGAAAAAAACCGGTCTGAATGAAATCAGACCGGCATAAAATTATAATTTAAAATTAGTAGTTATCGTGATCCTCTTCGAATGGATCATCATAATCATCAAAGTATTCGTCTTCCTCAGTGTCACGTCTGGACAAGATCGTCAGGATCAGGAAGATCACTGCAAGTACAACACATGCGATCGCACTGTATAAGAGCATCTTGTCATCACCATGTTTCAGGAAACCGATCACGCTGCATCCGATATAAAAGAGCATCGGGAGCAGGAATGCAAAAATCGTATTGCTCTTCTGAAGAATGAGAAGAAGCAGTCCGGAGATCAGCATGCAAAGTGCCATGATGACATAGAAAGTACCAATGTTGGAATTACTTCCGGAGGTAATGCTGTCCAGTCCGCTGATCACTCCTTTGTATGTAAAGAAACCAAACGCTACGATAGAAAGAAGTCCGAAAATCACACGGAGTACCCGGAATCTTGGAGTGATGTAATCATCCTCATATTCTTCCTCGTCTTCGATTTCTTCCGGTTCTTCTACTGGCTTCGGCGCCGGCTTGCGTTTGTGTACAGACTTTCTGTCCGGATCAGATGCAAGCATATCCTCGTAACTTTTTTTCACTGCACGTTCACGTTTTGCACGTACTTTTTCAGAAGGAATATTACCGTAACGCTGCCCTTCTTCGGAAGGTTCCTGTTTGAATTCTTCCGGAACAGAAATCACTCTTGTTTTTGAATCTGCAGGAGCCGGGCGTTTTTTCTTAGGTACAGCATCAGAAGCTTCGGAAGCAAGACGTTTTTTCCGAGGCGCTTCTTCAGAATGATCAGAGACCGGACGTTTCTTTTTCGGTCTTTCGGAATGCTCAGAAACAGGTCTTTCGGAAGCTGGACGCTTCTTTTTCTGTACAGGCTGTTTTGGCTCGTCTGTGTGCTCAGCGATTTTCTTTTGTTCTGTTGCTTTTGTTTCTTCTGTTTTTTCTACAGGTGCTTTTGGCGCCTCCTGCTTTGGAGCTGCTTCTGTATGTTTTGCTACAGAAGCAGCCGGTTTAGGAGCCGATTTTTTTGCACGTTGTTTGTCAAGATTCCATTGTTTTTTGCAGTCTTTGCAGATTGCGTATTCGTTTAAAACCGGATTGCCATTTTCATCAACCCCTACTTGCTTTTTCTGTAAAATGACATCCTTTCCACATTTTGGGCATTTCATTATTTATATCTCTCCTTTGTATCACTTGTTGTGACTCGTTTTACCTACGATAAAGACATTATAGCATTTTGTTTGACGAAGAACAACGTTTTTTGTCAAATTATCGTGATTGGAGAGCGGGTGTGTTACTGAACAGTAACCGGGTGTGATCCCCCTATGATTTTGGTTTGACGAGTGGAGTCTGATATTGATAAACATCATTGTAGGCATCAAGCTCGTCCTCGGATTCGGGCAGCGCCGGGATCAGTCCGGTGCAGTCTGTGGAGGAAGCGGCATTTTTTAAATAATCATAATGGTCAATCAGTTCTTGATTTTTTTTCATTTCTTTTTGTGTTTCTTTATCCAAAATTATCACCTCGGATTTAGTGTATCCATGATGAAAAATTGTATTCAGAACAAAATGTGGTATACTGAATAAAAAATCAAAAGAAATGGAGTGGATAAATTATGAGATTGATCGCAGATACACACGCACATACAATTGCAAGCGGACATGCATACAGTTCTTTGAAAGAAATGGCATATGCAGCATCAAAAAATGGACTGGAAGTATTATCTTTGACAGAACATGCACCTCAAATGCCGGGATCTTGTCAGGAGATTTATTTTCGGAATTTTAATGTGATCCCGCGCGAAATGCATGGTGTGAAACTGCTTCTTGGAACGGAGCTCAACATTATGAATCCGAACGGAGATCTGGATCTTTCAGAATCTCTCTGCCGAAATCTGGACATTGTGATCGCATCGATTCATTCTCCATGTTATGGACTTGATCATACCAGAGAAGAAAATACGAAAGCTTATACGGCAGTTATGAAAAAGCCGTATGTTGATATTATCGGGCATCCGGATGACGGCAGATTTCCGGTAGATTACGAAGTGTTGGTTCAAACTGCAAAGGAGACAAAGACGCTTTTGGAGATCAATAACAGTTCCTTAAGACCGGATGGATTCAGAAAAAATACCAGGGAAAATGTGCTGCAAATGTTAGAATTATGCAAACAATATGAAGTTTGTGTGACAACGGGAAGTGATGCTCACATTGACGTGGATGCTGGAAATTTCAGCTATATAAAGGAAGTTTTGGAATTTTGCAAGTTCCCGGAAGAGCTGGTGGTGACAACAGATTTTAATAAATTAAAGGAATTTTTGAATAATTATAAAGAATCGTAATATTTCTTTAAAAAATTGAAAATTGTCTGAATCTCTAAAATCTCTATAAAAAAGTGGACTTTAAAAATTTAGTGTGATAAAATGTAAAAGTAGTGACCTGACTGACAAAGGAGAGGTAAGAGATGAGTAAAAAAATCAGAACAGAAGCAGTAGATTACCTGTTTGATGCAATCTTGAGTCTGAAGGACAAAGAGGAGTGTTATACATTCTTTGAAGATATTTGTACCATCAATGAATTGCTCTCACTTTCCCAGAGATTTGAAGTGGCAAAGATGTTAAGAGAGCAGAAGACATATCTGGAGATTGCAGAGAAGACAGGTGCGTCTACCGCAACGATCAGTCGTGTGAACCGGTCATTGAATTATGGAAATGACGGATACGATATGGTGTTTGAGCGGATGGAAAAATAAAAGATGTGAAGAAATAAAAATGCCCGGCCAGTATAGCCGGGTATTTTTATTTCTTATGGGAAGAATCTTCGCTGGAAAACGTATCGATTAGTTTTTCAATCATCATTTTTTTTACGTATACGTCAAAACTCAGGCTGCAGATAAATGCCAGAATCTGAAAAGTATCTTTGCTAGTATCGGGAATCTCAGAAAATGTCTCTCCGGCAGTCTCCCAGGCAGAAGAAATATTTTCTTTGAGCGGTTCAAGCTGGCCTTTGCACATGGTGCAGATCTGCTGGTACATATCGGCAAGGCTGTAAGCATCCTTGTCAGAATCCTGACCAAAGCCGGCATCTGTCATCGGCTTTAACAGTGTCTCGATATCCTTGATGGAAAGAATACTTTTAAAATAGTAAATAAAAATCAGAAGGAGCAGATGATCCTTGGAATATTTCTTTTTAACAGGCGGCGGAAGCAGATTGTTCTTCGCGTAATTGTTGATCATGGTCTTGGTCAGAATCTTGTCATCTGCGTAGCGCTTGGTTGAAGAAAGCTGAGTATCCATAAATGTGGTCACCTGATCCATATATAAGTCGATATTCGGAATATCCTCGGGATGAATGTAGTTGATCCGGGACAGACTTTCCAGTATGCTGTTTAAAATATCATTTGTATCAATTGTCATATAATCACCTCGATGTACTTATTATATAGTAATGAAAACCAGATAGTCAAGCAGTATTTATTATTGATATATGATCATAACGAGAGTAAACTAAAAGAAAAACGGGAGGATTTCAGATGTTGAAAGCAGAACTCAGTCGATTTAAGGTAAAAGAAGGAAAATCCGGGAAAGTAGATGAATGGATGGCCTTTCTGAATGAACATATGGAAGATACACTTCTTACCTTAGAGAATGAAAAAATGTTTGTAGAATCGATTCACCGGGAAGTGGTCAACGGAACAGAATTTCTGTATTGGTACTCTGTACAGGGAGAAGGTGGTACAGAGGTGTACGATTCAGAAAGCTATATCGATATCAGGCATCTGGAATATTGGGACGAATGTATCGATGATAGTTATAAAGATAACGATATCCCGGCAGAAGTAGTGATGATTCCTCATAAGATCAGAGATGTTATGAAGTGAATACAGTCATTAAAATCCCGCTGTTTTGTAAGGAAATGGCGGAGATTTTTTATCTGTTTCCATAATATAGTTGACTTGAACGAAACTATGTTCGATAATAGAGTCATGACAATTAAAGGAGATCAATTATGAGCATTTATGATACACTGAACGAACAGCAGAGGGAGGCGGTCTACTGCACGGATGGTCCGCTTCTGATCCTTGCGGGAGCGGGATCGGGAAAGACGAGAGTGCTGACGCACAGGATTGCATATTTAATAGAAGAAAAGGGTGTGAATCCATGGAATATCCTGGCGATCACGTTTACGAACAAGGCGGCCGGGGAGATGCGGGAGCGTGTGGATAATCTGGTAGGATTTGGATCAGAGAGTATCTGGGTGAGCACGTTTCACTCGACTTGTGTACGGATTTTGAGAAGACATATTGACCTCCTGGGGTATGATACGAATTTTACAATCTACGATACGGATGATCAGAAGACATTGATGAAAGATGTCTGTAAACAGGTGCAGATCGATACGAAGGTATATAAGGAGAGAAATCTTTTAGCGGCGATTTCGGCAGCTAAAAATGAGATGATTTCCGCGCAGGAGTATGCAT
>OHCC01001178.1_pt1 | contig 12354 bp, 8 predicted proteins | sample 1577521 | NCBI WGS metagenome assembly OHCC01 (sample SAMEA3879533, study PRJEB24766) | human gut metagenome | biome: human-associated habitat; feature: feces | place: USA | collected 1985/1987
TAACTTCTGCTTTTTCTCCTTTTTTGTAGCTTCCGTCTGCTGAATCAATGGTTACGGTTCCCATGCTGTTGTCATTGGTTTTGATCGTTACATGGAATTTTTCCTCTTGTGGAGGTGTCACTGTTTCTTCTGTCAGTTTTGCCTGCACCAGCATCCGTGCATTTCCTTCGTCTTCTCCGACATCACCTGCTGTGAAATAATATTCCAGTGCAGAAGCCGGTCCTGTATAGAATACTTTTCCGCTCTCTTTGTCAAATGAAGCAATCTGACTGTTTTCTCCCATCAGAACTTCCGTTCTCTGCAGCTGTTGAGGTGTCAGTACCTCATTTAAATCTGTCCAGTACTTTTCACCGTCATATTTCCGTTTTAACTCGATCGTCTGCGGAGATAACTGTAAATCCAAAGCCTTTCCTGACTCTGTCCATGCCAGATGATTCTCTGCACAATACAATGTTTTCAGGTTTGAAACATCTCCAAACTGCAGCAGTGACAGGTTATTTCCGTTTCCATAAACACGTTCCGGCGCAGCACTGTCCATCTTAAGACTGGTAAGCTGGTTGTTGTTAAAATTTAAGTATGCAATATTTTCTTCTGCCCCGATCAGATTTGTGATCTGGTTGTTTTCCACACTGACCTGTTTTGCTGTTCCGAAACGGAACTCTCCGGATAACTGATTATTTCCTGCAAGAACCGTTTTTAATGCAGTTGCTTCATCCACGATCAGTTCTGTCAGACTGTTATTTGCTGCGTTAAATTCCTCCAATGCTCCCAGACCTGAGAGTGAAATCTGCTGCAGGTTGTTATTCTGACAATGGAGTGTTTTTAAATTTCCAAGTCCTTCTACGAGAAGGCTTTCCATTCCATTACTGTCTGCCTGAAGCACTTCAAGAGCCGCTGCCGGTCTTGCATCCAGTGTATGCAGCTGATTTCCATAACAGCTTAATGCACGCAGTGAAGTCAGGCCTGTCAGATCCAGATCTGTAAGATGATTATTTTCAATCCGTACTTCTTCCAGACTTCCAAGTCCTGTCACATGAAGCTCTGAAAATGTACTGTTTTGAGCATACAGCTTTTTCAGACTGCTGCATCCTGTCACATCCAGCACGGAAGCCGGATTTCCGTTTACTTTCAAAATCTGCAGAGATGACAGATCTTTTACCGGTGCAAAATCCCCAATCGCATTTTGGCTGACATCCACACGCTGCAAATTCCGGAAATTCTCCACACCTTTTAAATCGGTAATTCCTGCATTCGGCATTGCCAGTTCTTCCACTTCCATGCACTCTGCTTCCGACAGGCTTCCATTTCCATCTTTGTCGCAGGTTCCTGCAAATGTCAGTATCACCTGATCCGGAAACTGTTCTGCAGAAAGTTCAATTTCTCCCGCCGGTGCTGCTTCCGGCACCTCTTCATTCTCTGGTTCTGTCTCCGGCTGTTCAGGAGTTTCCGGTACCTGAGGTGTCTCATTTTCCGGTGTCTTATCCTCTGTTTCTTCTATTGTTTCTACAGCCTGCGCTTTGATCGTATACAGATCGCTGCTCATCGTTCCTAAAATCATTCCGGACATCAGCAGGTACGCAGTTAATTTCTTTATTTTCATCTTTTTCCCTCCTACTATCTACTGTGCCATAGTGACTAATTCTACTGTTTCTGAACGGAGAGACTCAATTCCTCTCTCATTTACTGCAGTTACATAAACCTGATATGTAGTAAGCGGGGTCAGCTCCTGAATCGTCTGATTCATTTCTTTTCCTTCCCATACCATCTTACCATTTACATACACACAGTACGTACATCCAGGTTCTTCTGCAGCCCAGCTGATATTTGCGGAAGACGAAGATTTGCCGTCAATTCTCACGTCGTTTGGAGCTTTCGGTGTTTCCCAGTTGTCCTGGCTCTGTGTTCCGATCAGGTAATACCAGGAACCTGTTCCATACTCTACCCCATCTTTTCTTGCTGCTGCCCGCAGAATTGTATTTTTCTCGACTGTAATCGGTCCTTCATATTTTTTAGCGGACTCAGAAACTTCTTTATTTTTCTCAAATGGCTGACTGCCGTCCAGAGTATAATAAATCTCTGCTCCTTCACCTGCTGTCAATGTCACCTGCTGTGCAGAATCATATTGTCCGGAAGCAACATCTGCGCTTACCTGAATATCCATTGCTGTAAAGGATACTTCTGCCGCTTCAGATTCATTGTCATATCTGTCCACAGCTTTTACCTGAACAGTATACTCGCTGCCAGCCTCCAACGGTTCTAAAATCAGCGCAGTCTGTGTAACTTCACGGAAACCAACCTGTTCTCCGCCTTTACTCCAGCTTACTTTGTATTTTTCGACTCCTGTATTATCTACTGACGGAAGGAAACGAATTTCTGCTTCCGCTGCCTTCGGAGATACGACTCTCAGATTGCCCGGCACAGTTGGTGCTTCTTCATCTTTGATCACCACATCCCCTGTTTCGCCCATTACTTCCAGTTCTACAACGTGGTTTGTATCTCCCTTTGTACTTCCGTTCATATATACACGGATGTATCCTGCATCAAAACGTTCTCCTTCTTTCGGCAATGGTGTTTTTGTATCTGGATCCAACCAAGACACACCTTTTTCATACACTTTTATAGTTTTTCCATCTTTTGTCTCGCTGTATTCTTCTTTCTCTCCTTTTGGCAACTTATGTGTCTTTCCTGCCTCACCATTTAAAGCTGCCGGCCACTCTCTGTCCGCATCCCGATTTCCGTTCCACAGGACCAATGTTTTAGCCGGATCAAAGGAACTGTCCGGTGACAGAAGTACAACGGTATCATGATATTTTCGGCTGTCACTCCAATACCGATACAAATTCACTTCCTCTACATGATGCAACCCACCAAGATCTACCTGCAGCCAGTGTGCACCTCCTGTATTTCCGCCCGGATCAGAATATCCATCTGGATTATTTTTCTGTCCGTCTACAGCCATTGTTTTTCTATCATTTGCACTTACAGAACTTGAAAAGCTCACATTTTTTCCTCTTGCCAGATTGGTTCTCTCAGATTTGATCGGCTCATCTTCTATTTTCTGTGCGTCTTCATCATATACAAACTCCAGGCCTGTGATAGAAAGATCAACCCATCCATTTGTCTGGATCGTGATAACTGCTTTTCCTGTTTCTTCGTTAAATTCTACTTTTGGTTCTGTGTACTGCGGCTGTCCGTCTGTGTCCGGCTGCTGTCCCTTTACAACCTTCACTTCTGGTTTTTTCGCCAGTTTTGTCAGTTCAAATGTAGTGGTACGCAGTTCATTATCTTCCGGAGACAATTTTCCTTCCGGTGCGTTTACCACATTGTACTTATTCATATATTCATATACAGATAACTTTCCATCGATTGTAACTTGTCCCGGCGAAAAATCACCTGTCCACTTCAAGCCGAATTTATTATCAAAAATAATCTCATCTTTATTTACCCTGTAGTTATTCAGCGTGATATCCATCGCTGTTCCGTCTCCGGATTCATTCATGATCATAAATTCGTGAGGCTCCATCTCTACTTTCAGACGTGCGCTTTCTTCTTCCCCTTCCAGAGGTAAAATTGCATGCTGCTTTTCATTTGTATTAACTTTATTGTTGTAGAGATACCATGTGCCCTCCCATTTGTCAGCAAATGCATTTCCTACATATTCGATCGGATACAGATCTTTGAAATACTTCTGTTTTGCCTGTCCGGACAGATTCTTGTCTTTGACATCCAGTACATTCGGAGGGGTTACGCCCAGTTTGTCTGCTTCCTGAATCAATTTTTTTGTTACTTCCGCTCTGGTTCCCCATGCCGGAATAACCGGAATAATGCCATAACGTCCTGTTTCATAAATCTGGAATCCTGTCGGTTTTCCGGATAAACCACTGTAAAAATCAGAACTTACATTTCCATAGAGCACTGCTTTGGTCTCTTCCATAATTTCCTTTTTGGAAGGTGCCGGATGATTGACAATGTAACGGAACAGTTCTGTCAGGACATGGGTATTTGCCGGACTGTTCGTGTTGCTTGTTCCATATACGATTTCCGGGAACTCAAACGTGTAGATCACACCACCGCCCAGATAGGTGCTCATCATTTGCATTCCAAGCAATGCTTCCGGTTCTCCACAAAGTCTCTGCCAGTTGTTATAGCTTCCAGCTCCTTGCCAGAGTTTTGAGAACTGCTTGTCCCATGCCCAGGTATCAGAAAGCATTCCCCAGCCTCCGGTATATCCTGCCAGCCAGCTTCCCTGGAAGAAACTACTTGTTTTCAAATCATCCGGTTGATTTGAACTTGTGTTCTTATAAATCAAGTAGAATGCATCTCCGTGTTTTTCCAGTGCCTTTTTCATATTTGCATTGCTGACAATATTCGTCACTGTAGAACCGTGATCCTGATCTGACCATACAAAGAATCCACCGAATCGGTCAGCAATCTCCAGCATCTTAGCGCTTCCTTCGCATGGAGGATGAATACCTGCCCAGAAGTTCTCTGTATTGAACACACCCTGCATATTCGGATACATACGGTACATCAGATCCAACCAGCCGTAATCCATATCCGCTGTAATATTGTACTGTGTTCCTCCATTTTCCGGAGTTGCAGCTGCTGTCAATCCAAGAAGCATGATAGGTGCTCCCTGTTCATAGGCAATCTGCAGCCCATGTTCATGGAATGCCTGCAGATAAGCCTGACCGATATGATCCGGTGCAAACTGTCTGAGGTTATTTGTATGCAGCAGCAAAACGTTATTCTCTTTCAAATCATCCGGAATCGCATTCCATCTTCCGTCTACTGTGTTAGAACCCTGTAATTCTGGTCCTTCTTCCTGTCCGATCCGATAGACATCGTTGGAATACGCTGTTGCGATCATCATCGGGTGTTCGTTATCGATCACACGTCTTGGACCATCCTGTGACTGTACATCCTGCTCCTTTTCATATCCATAAATACCCAGTTCCATGAATTTTACTGCGGCACCTTTTGGATTCTCTGTATACACTCTGATATAACGTGCCTCTTTTGTTGTTCCAAGCTCTGTGGCCCCAAGTCCATTCTTGTTTTCATAATCCATATAGAACCACTGTCCGCCCATCGCTTCTTCATATGGCTTTGAAACATTCTCCGGCTGTTTCACCCCATCCGGAAGTGTCGGATTTCCTTCATAATAAACGATCTGACCGTCCGATAAATCCTCTTCGTTTCCAATCACAATGGCAGTATTTTTATAAGAAATCTTGGTTCCTTTCAGACGTTTTCCCTGACCACTCGGATTTCCATTTCCGATTGTCGCCTGTCCATCATATACCTGTCGTTTCAGATTGATGACTTCCAACGGATAGGATGCGCCCAGATCCACCTGTACCCATGAAGTGCTATAATAAAGTTGTAACAGAAGTGGCTAATAAGATATAATCATCTTACAGAGAAAAGAGGAAGTATTATGTCACAAAGTTACACACCTGAATTTAAAAAGAAAATCGTTCGCCTTCATATCGAAGAGGGACGTACTTACAAAAGCATCACTGCAGAGTATGGTGTATCAAAAGCCAGTATCTCCAAATGGTGTGCTGAATTTAGCGAAGAATGCCATACAAAAGCCCAGCAGAATCCAGATGCTCCTAATGATCTGGAACTTATGAAAGAAAACCTCCGTCTCCGTAAGGAATTGGAAGAAGCAAAAAAGGAGAATCTCTTCTTAAAAAAAGCAGCGGCATTCTTCGCAAAGGAAATCGATTAGAGGCTTATCGATTTATTGACCAATATCATGAGACATTCGGTATCCGCTGGCTGCTTAGACGGCTGAAAATTTATCCGAACGCTTACTATAACTACCGGAAACACCGGAAGGCGGATTATCACGCCCATAAAGCAGAAGTCCAGGCACAGATTCATGAAATCTATCATGAACACAATGGTGTCGATGGTTACAGGAGCATGACAGTCTATCTGGCACGTAAGGGATATCACTACAGCCCTGCAACCATACATAAGTACATGAATGCGGAGTTGGGACTGAGATCCATCGTTCGTCCCCAAAAAACAGATTATGAACAGGGAAAACCACACAAGGTGTTTGAAAACAAACTTCAGCAGAATTTTATGTCGGATAAAATCAATCAAAAATGGTGCACAGATTTCACATACTTATTTTTGAAGAACCATGATGTGAGATACAATTGCAGTATTATTGATCTTCATGATAGAAGTGTCATTGCCAGCATAACGGATCGGCACATCACCAGTGATCTTGCCATCCGCACTCTACAGAAAGCATTGGATTCTCAGCCAGCTATCAAAGGAGAATTGATCCTGCATTCCGATCAGGGCTCACAGTATACATCTAAGGCATTTACTGATTTTTGCAAGTCAGTGAATGTGACGCAGAGTATGAGCAAAGCAGGTTATCCCTATGACAATGCACCGATGGAGCGTTACTTCAATACACTGAAGAATGAATGCACAAATCTGTATGAGTTCAAAACAGAGGAAGAACTCTACCAAGCAGTGGAGGAATTTTCCTATGTCCACTACAATCATGTACGCCCGCATAGCTCCAACGGTTACCGTACGCCATATCAGGCACGAATCGCAGGATAAAAAAGGGCTGCCCGAGCAGATTGCTTGATTACTCAAAATCGGAACGGTTAGCTTTTGTCAAGGGCAAAGCTGCGACAGCGGTGTGAAACACCCTTGATGAAATCTGACAGTTCCGATAGATTCCAAACTGCAATCCACCGATTTTATTAGCCATAAGTGTTACAAAAATGCTTGACCACAACAACATATCCTTCCTTTGCCAGTTCATCATTGAGCTGCTTCAGAATAGAATATGCTTTACTGCGTTTCACACCTAATTCTTCCATGACATCATCAACAGTCATCATATAATTAGTTCTCATATCGTCCTCCTTTCTAGTCACTTTTGTGACTCTTTCGTTGTTCTCTTATAATAATTCACTTTTGTGAATTTGTCAATAAACATTTGCGAATTTATTTTTTCTATTCCATACCTATTGCTTGCGTATCGGCAATTTGTTAAATCTCACTCTTTTGTATCATTCACTTTTGTGCTAGAATAGAAGCACAAATATTATTAAGGAGGCAGCATTATGGTTGGCAAAAAAATCCGGGCATTCCGGGAATTTAGAGGATACAGTCAGATACAATTAGCCGAGCTGTCCGGCATTAACGTAGGAACGATCAGAAAATATGAACTTGGAATCCGGAATCCAAAACCGGACCAGTTAGAAAAGATAGCAACTGCACTGGGATTAAATGTAAGTGTTTTTCTGGATTTTAATATTGAAACAGTCGGAGATGTACTCTCCCTGTTGTTTTCTATTGATGATTCTGTGAATCTCTCACTTGTTGAGATGCCTGATCAGAAAATTTCACTGACGTTCGATAATCCTACAATGCAGGACTTTTTCAGGAAATGGTGTCAATTTAAAAATGTCTATGAAAAGGAAAAAGCTGAAATATTAGCTATTGAAGATGCTGATAAAAGACAGGAAGAACTTGATAAGCTGAACGCCACCCAGGAAGAATGGAAACTGCGTGCTATGGGAACTACGATAGGTTGTCATACCATCGTTAAGAAGGGCACTGAAGGTAATGACATCAAGACATATAATCTGACTTAAGGAGGTATTAAATCATTTTGCAAAACACACCTGATTATTTATATCATTATACTAGTATTGAAACTCTTGCATTAATTTTAGCAAACCATACCTTTAGATTAACTTCCTTAGATCAAATGGATGATCTACAGGAAAAAGAAGCATTTGATTTAAAAAATGCTGGTCAATTTTGCTATGTAAGTTCTTGGACTGATGATGAAACAGAGAATATCCCTATGTGGAAAATGTATAGTTCTCTTAGTTCCGGAGTTAGAATTAAATTAAAAGCAAATCCATTTAAAGAATTTGAAAATACCCCTTCGTCAATATCGGCGGTTACACATCAAACAGTAACTGATAATTCAAATGGATCTTATTTAAAATCTATAATTCCTATTGCAGATATGCTCAAAAATGGATTTATAGCTCCTGGAGCATTGGGTAATAACATTTTACATAAAGTTGAATATACTTCTGATTCAAACAAACTGTATCCTAAATTATTAACCCAAGACGGGGATAAATTTAATATTGCTTTAGGCAACCTTGGTAAGCATAAGAATATACATTGGGCATTCCAACACGAATGGAGATATATTTTATTACTCATGCCTCTAAATCTAAATCAAGCAGTTGACAAATCTGTTCAAGAATTTCAAACAACTAGTGCCAAGATTTTACTTGGTCAGGCCAAACAGGCTTTTCCTTTTTATGATTTAACCCTAGATGAAAATGCTTACGCACAAATGGAAATTACCTTAAGTCCCAAAATCAGTGCGGGAAATCGCCTAATTATAAATTCACTTATAGAAAAATATAATCCATCAGCAGTACTGCGCGAAAGCTCTTTAGTTGGATTAATTTAAGATTTTGTTATCATTCTGTTATCACAAACGGTTGTCAGGACACTCTCCCGGCAACCGTTTTTCTATGCCGTTCGTTATTCTTTTCCGCCCTTTTATATTTTCCAGACAACAGAAAAACCCGTAGAACCGAAGTTCTACGGGTATCTTACGTTTGGACACAACGTTATCTTGCGATAACAAATCTATATTCAGATTGTATTACTCGATGATTGTAGCAACCTTTCCAGATCCTACTGTACGTCCACCTTCACGGATAGCGAATCCAAGACCCTCTTCCATAGCTACTGGGTGGATCAGTTCAACTGTCATTGTTACGTGATCTCCAGGCATGCACATTTCTGTTCCTTCTGGAAGCTCGCAAACACCTGTTACGTCAGTTGTTCTGAAGTAGAACTGTGGTCTGTAGTTGTTGAAGAATGGTGTATGACGTCCACCTTCATCTTTTGTCAGAACGTAAACCTGAGCTGTGAATTTTTTGTGGCATGTTACGCTGCCTGGTTTGATGAGAACCTGTCCTCTTTCGATTTCTGTTCTCTGAACACCACGAAGCAGAGCTCCGATGTTGTCTCCAGCCTGTGCTTCGTCAAGAAGTTTACGGAACATTTCGATTCCTGTAACAACTGTTTTCTTAACGTCTTCGTGAATACCAACGATTTCAACTTCGTCAGATACGTGAAGAACACCACGCTCAACTCTACCTGTAGCAACTGTACCACGTCCTGTGATAGAGAATACGTCCTCTACTGGCATCAGGAATGGTTTGTCAGTGTCACGCTGTGGGTCTGGAATCCACTCATCAACAGCGTCCATAAGTTCCATGATCTTATCTCCCCACTCTCCGTTTGGATCTTCAAGAGCTTTCAGAGCAGATCCCTGGATAACTGGAGTGTCATCTCCTGGGAATTCGTACTCGTTCAGGAGTTCACGGATTTCCATTTCTACTAATTCAAGAAGTTCTTCATCGTCTACCATGTCACATTTGTTCATGAATACTACGATGTAAGGTACACCTACCTGACGAGACAGAAGGATGTGCTCTTTTGTCTGAGCCATAACTCCGTCAGTAGCAGCTACAACAAGGATAGCTCCGTCCATCTGAGCAGCACCTGTGATCATGTTCTTTACATAGTCAGCATGTCCTGGGCAGTCAACGTGTGCATAGTGACGTTTCTCTGTTTCGTACTCAACGTGAGCTGTAGAGATTGTGATTCCACGCTCTCTCTCTTCTGGAGCTTTGTCAATGTTTTCGAAATCAACTGCTGCGTTTCCTTCTACTCTTACAGAAAGAGTTTTTGTAATAGCAGCTGTTAATGTTGTTTTACCATGGTCAACGTGACCGATAGTACCAATATTAGCATGTGGTTTTGTTCTTTCAAATTTAGCTTTAGCCATTTTGAATATCCTCCTTAAATCTGTCGCCTGAAACGGCAATTTTATTGGTTTCGCTTTTAAATCGGCTAATTCTGATTATATTTCAAAATCAGCCGAATAGCAAGCATTTTTGCGATTTTTACGCATTTTTATTGGATAATACTTTTTCCTGTACAGACTTCGGTACCTGCTCATAGCTCTCGAAGAACATAGAGTAGTTACCACGTCCCTGTGTTCTGGAACGAAGGTCTGTAGAATATCCAAACATTTCGGACAATGGAACGAATGCACGAACGATCTTACCACCGCCAAGGTCATCCATACCTTCAATACGTCCACGACGGGAGTTGATATCTCCAATGATATCTCCCATGTATTCCTCAGGCATTGTTACCTCTACCTTCATGATTGGCTCAAGAAGTACAGGAGAAGCCTGTTTCATAGCATCCTTGAATGCCAGAGATCCGGCAATGTGGAATGCCATTTCATTGGAATCGACTTCATGGTAAGAACCATCGTATACATTTGCGTGTACACCGACAACCGGGAATCCTCCAAGGATACCAGATTTCATTGCCTCTTCGATACCTTCGCCAACTGCTGGGATGTATTCTTTCGGAATTGCACCACCGACAACAGTAGATTCAAATTTGTATACTTCCTCACCGTTGACATCCATTGGCTCGAATTTAACTTTACAGTGTCCGTACTGTCCACGTCCACCGGACTGTTTTGCATATTTGCTGTCGATATCCACTGCTTTTGTGATGGATTCTTTGTAAGCAACCTGTGGAGCACCTACGTTTGCTTCTACTTTGAATTCACGCAGAAGTCTGTCTACGATGATCTCAAGGTGAAGCTCACCCATACCAGCAATGATTGTCTGACCAGTTTCCTGATTTGTATGCGCACGGAATGTCGGATCTTCTTCTGCAAGTTTTGCAAGAGATTCTCCAAGTTTACCCTGAGAAGCTTTTGTCTTAGGCTCGATAGCGAGCTCGATAACCGGCTCTGGGAATTCCATGGACTCTAAGATAACCGGATGCTGCTCGTCACAGATTGTATCACCTGTTGTTTTTACTTTGAAACCAACAGCTGCGGCGATATCACCTGAATAAACTTTGTCAAGCTCGGCTCTCTTGTTGGCATGCATCTGTAAGATACGTCCAACACGTTCCTTTTTGTCTTTTGTTGAGTTATATACATAAGAACCGGAGTTCATTGTACCTGAATATACTCTGAAGAATGCAAGCTTACCTACGAATGGGTCAGCCATGATCTTGAATGCAAGTGCTGAGAATGGTTCTTCATCAGAAGAATGTCTCACTACTTCATTACCGTCCAGATCAGTTCCCTGGATTGGAGGAATGTCTGTGCGGATGATTATATCACCAAACCCTTCAATATCCTGGAAGTCAAGGCACGTATCAAAGCGATTATGCGCCGTGCAGGAAGCGATCACGATGAGAAAGAAAAGGCAAAGAGCATCGAAGTTGGCGATCTCCGCATGGACTGTGAAGGCAGACGTGTGTTCATCGCCGGAAAAGAAATCAATCTGACTGCTAAGGAATTTGATGTGCTGGAACTTCTGGTGTTTAATCCAAATAAAGTTTACAGTCGTGAAAACCTGCTGAATATTGTATGGGGATATGAGTATCCGGGTGATGTCCGTACTGTAGACGTACATATCCGCCGTCTCCGTGAAAAAATTGAAACCAACCCAAGCGAACCGAAGTATGTCCATACCAAATGGGGGGTCGGATATTATTTCCAGGCACAGTAGAATGCAGGATATCATAAGATATCCATGACATTTGCGGGACAGAAAAGAAATTGGAAATTCCAAAGGACAGAAATAAGAGAAAAAATAAAAGATCAGCATTTCTGATGAATGAACAGTTATTTACAACTGGATCTGTCAGGAATGCTGATTTTTTTATGTTATGGCAGAGATGTGTAATGAAGCGGATTTTTCAATTCGTGCTATTTTTTGCTATTTCGTGACAGACTGGTTGGAAAAAAAAATTTTTCAGATATAATCGGAATTGTAAAAGTTCCGGGGCAGATATGTTTGACAATATTTTTTATTACGAGGCAGATATCAGATATGAAAAAGGCGGATCAAAAAGAAAATTCACGAAACTTACGGATCTCTCAGTTTTTGATAAAAATGTCTGTAATCATTCTGGCAGCAGGGATTGTTGTTTTTCTCTGGGGAAGTAATGTGCTGTTTCAGAAAGCATGTATACGAAGAGAAACACCCTGGCCAGATCTGGGAAAAGCGGACGAAGTTGAATATGAAGAACTTATAGATGCATATAACATAAAAAGAGAAATAAATGAAAGTATTATTATTTCAGCAGAGGACGGAATGAAACTGGCTGGAAATTATTATGAACGAAAAAAAGAAGCACCGGTTGTTCTTTTCTTTCATGGACTCTGGAGCCATTCTGCTGTAGATGGAGTAGCTATATACAGGATTACGAAAGAAATGA
>OHCC01001189.1_pt1 | contig 12256 bp, 9 predicted proteins | sample 1577521 | NCBI WGS metagenome assembly OHCC01 (sample SAMEA3879533, study PRJEB24766) | human gut metagenome | biome: human-associated habitat; feature: feces | place: USA | collected 1985/1987
GATAGATGATGGATTTTTTCGCAGAATGAAAGAGAGTCGTTACTGGCCAGAGGATAAGCGTGACAGGCAGGGAAAGTGTCCGGAACTTCCCTATGCATTGTTTGCGGATGATGATTACACAGACAAAGAATATCATAAACAGTTTCCAACCATCTATCATCTGAGAAAATGGTTAATGGAAACTGACGAAACGCCTGATATTCGCCTGATATATCTTGCTCTGCATCATATGATGAAACACAGAGGCCATTTTCTATTAAACGGAAATATCGAACAGGTAAGAGAATTTCAGACAACATTTGAACAGTTCCTTGAAGCAGTGCGGGCAGAAGAACTTGGCTTTTCTTCCGAGATTGGAGTGGAAAGAAGCAAGGAAATAGAGGCAATTTTAAAAGACCGAACATTGACCAAATCTGCGAAAAAGACAAAAGCAGTAAAAGCAATGCGGGCAGAAACATCCTGTGAAAAAGAGTGGCTGGGATTGATTACCGGTGGAACAGCAAAACTGGGAAATCTGTTTGGGGAAAAACAGATGGATACACTGGAACGGCCAAAACTTTGCTTCGCAGATGCAGGTTATGAAGAATACGCTGGAGAGATCGAAGCAGAGCTGGGAGAAAAATATGTATTAATTGAACACGCAAAAGCAGTGTACGATTGGGCTGTTCTGGCTGATATTTTGCAGAACTATTCTTCTCTTTCAGAGGCAAAAGTGGCACTTTATGAAAAGCATAAAAAAGATCTGAAAGATCTGAAAAAGCTGGTCAGAGAGAATCTTTCAAGGGAAGAATATCAGAGACTGTTTGCAAAAAAGGATGAAAAAGCTAATTATTATGCGTATATCAAGGCACCAAAACAATGTAGTCAGGAAGACTTTTACGGTTATCTGAAAAAGAATATTCTGGGCAAGATATCAGATGTGACGAAAGCATCCTGCATGCAGAAGGAAATGGAAATGGGAACGTTTCTTCCGAAACAGACTGTAAAAGACAACAGTGTCATTCCATATCAGATTCATTTATATGAATTAAATGCAATCCTGAAAAATCTGGAAGATAAAGTTCCGCTACTGAAAGAGAATGGAGAGAAGATTCAAAAGATTTTCACATTCCGCATTCCGTACTACGTAGGACCCTTAAACGGAATTCGAAAAAAAGGGGAGAAGAGTAACTGGGCGGTACGAAAAGAAGGCAAAATATATCCATGGAACTTCGATGAGATGGTAGATTTGGAAGCAAGTGCAGAGCAGTTTATTCGAAGAATGACGAATAAATGTACTTATCTGCCAAGTGAAGATGTTTTACCAAAGTATTCTCTGCTGTACAGCAAATACGAAGTTTTAAATGAATTAAATAATCTGCGTTTGGATGGAGAAAAGATATCTGTAGAGCAGAAACAGAAAATATATGAAGAAGTATTCCAGAAAAGCAGAAAGGTTACACAGAAAAAACTGAAAAACTATTTAGTGAAAGAAGGAATTACCGGAAAAGAAGTTGAAATTACCGGAATTGATGGTGATTTCAAGAGTTCTCTTACGGCATACCATGACTTTAAAGAGAAATTAACAAATCTGTCACTGAACCAGGCGGAAAAAGAATGCATCATCCTGAACGTAACGCTGTTTGGAGATGATAAAGCGATACTGAAACAGAGATTAAAGAAACTGTTTCCGGAGTTGACAGAAAAACAAAGAGACAGCATAAGTAAACTGCCGTATCGTGGTTGGGGAAGACTCTCAAAAGTGTTTTTGGAAGAGATGGAAGCACCGGCACCGGAAACGGGAGAGGCATGGTCTATTATTCGGGCTTTGTGGGAGACGAATGACAATCTGATGCAACTGCTTAGCGAAAAATATTTGTTTGCATCGGCAATCGAAGAAAAGAATGGAAACGAACAGAAAAAACGGGATATTTCGTATGAATTAGTCGAGGAGCTTTACGTATCACCGGCAGTGAAGCGGCAGATTTGGCAGAGCCTTTTGATTGTAAAGGAAATCTGTAAAGTGATGGGAAACCCACCGAAACGTGTTTTTATAGAAATGGCAAGAGAAAAAACCGATCAGGGAAGAACCTCTTCAAGAAAAAAGAAACTGCTGGAACTTTATAAAAAATGTAAAGCGGAAGAAAAAGACTGGATAGATGAGATTGAAAAGCGTTCCGATGCGGAAATGAGAAGAGACAAGCTGTATTTGTATTATACGCAAAAAGGAAAATGCATGTATTCCGGTGAAACAATTGAACTGGAGGAATTGTGGGATAATCAGAAGTATGACATTGATCATATTTTTCCACAGTCCAAAGTGATGGATGATAGCCTGGATAACCGGGTACTTGTAAAGAAAAAGTGTAATCAGATGAAAGAGGATAAATATCCGATCGATGAAACAGTTCGGAAAAAAATGCAGCCATTCTGGAAATCTTTAGTGGATGCCGGATTGATCAGTGAAGAAAAATATAAACGGCTGATAAGAGGAAATGGATTTGAACCGTCTGAATTGGCTGGATTTATTTCCAGGCAGCTGGTGGAAACTCGTCAGAGTACAAAAGCGGCAGCAAGTATTCTGCAGCAGGTGATCCCGGATACACAGATTGTTTATGTAAAAGCGCCAACCGTTTCAAAGTTCCGTAAGGATTTTAAATTTCTGAAGGTACGGGAGATGAATGATTATCATCATGCGAAGGATGCTTATTTGAATATTGTCGTTGGCAACGCATATTTTGTAAAATTCACATCAAATCCGATTCACTTCATTAAGGAAAATCCGGGAAGAAGTTATAATCTGAAGAAGATGTTTGAACAGGAAAGAATTGAACGAAACGGAGAAATTGCCTGGGAAGGCGGGAACGGAACCATTGTGACAGTCCGAAAGTTTATGGAAAAGAACAACATTCTTGTGACGCGAAGATCGTATGAGGCAACAGGTGCATTGTTTGACCAGCAGATTGTCAAAAAAGGAAAAGGTCAGGTTCCGATCAAGAGCAGTGATGAACGGCTTTGTGATATACAGAAGTATGGAGGATATAACAAAGAGGCGGGAGCTTACTTTGTACTGGCAGAATCGGAGGGCAAAAAGGGAAAGAAAATACGAACAATCGAGTATGTGCCGATTCGTCTGAAAAAGGAAATTCAGAAGTCAGAAGAAAATATAATTCGGTATCTGGAAGAGGAAAGACAGTTAAAGAATCCGCGAGTGCTGGTGCCGGAAATCAAAATAGATACTCTGTTTTGTGTGGACGGATTTTATATGTGGGTTTCCGGAAGATCAGGGGATCAGCTATTGATGCAAGGTGCAAATCAGCTGGTACTTTCCCAGGAAGAAACAGAAATACTGAAAAAAATAGTACAGTACGTGGAACGTAAAAAACAGAATAAAGAACTGAAAATTTACGATTCCGACCATTTAGAAGAAAAGAAGGTGGTGATGCTGTATGAAACCTTTTTAAATAAATTAACAAATACGGTATATGCAAAAAAACTTGGAGCACAGGCAAAGACATTAACGGAAAAAAGAGAAAAATTTAAAGAATTATGCATAGAAGAAAAGTGTATCGTTTTGTATGAAGTTTTACATTTTTTCCAGTGCCAGAGTGCTGCCGCTGATTTGAAATTAATTGGAGGATCTGGAAGAGCAGGAATTTTGTGTCTCAACAAAAATATAACCGATTGCAGTCGAATCGAAATGATTCATCAATCGCCAACCGGTATCTACGAGCAGACAGTAGACCTGAATGCATTATGAGCTGGCGGATTGTGGTTATTTCCAAACGGGCAAAGCTGGACTATCAGCTTGGTTACCTTGTGGTGCGAAATGAGGAAGTAACAAAAATACATTTAAGTGAAATATCAACCATTCTGATTGAGTCAACAGCAGCAACAGTCACAACAAGTCTGCTGGCAGAGCTGACAAAAAAGAAAATAAAAGTGATTTTTTGCGATGAAAAGAGAAATCCATCGTCGGAACTGGTTGGGTATTACGGAAGTCATGATACCAGCAATAAAATCAGAAAGCAGATTCAGTGGAGCCGGCACAGTAAAGAAGCGATCTGGACAGAAATTGTGACGGAAAAAATACGAAAACAGAAGGAACTGTTAAAAAATATGGGAAAGGAAGAAGCGGGTCTGTTAGAATCATATTTACAGGAGATTGGCTGGAACGATGAGACAAACCGGGAAGGGCATGCGGCAAAGGTATATTTTAATGCATTGTTCGGTATGACATTTACCAGAACTGCGGATTGTCCGGAAAATGCAGCGCTGAATTACGGATATAGCATTTTGTTGTCTGCGTTTGCGAGAGAAATTGTAGCGAGCGGTTATATTACACAGCTCGGACTCTTTCATGATAATATGTTTAATCAGTTTAATCTGGCGTCCGATTTGATGGAACCGTTCCGTGTTCTGATTGACCGGGAAGTAATCCAAATGCAGAGGAAAGAATTTACGCATGAGGAAAAAATACAGTTGGTCAATGTATTAAACAACGAAGTCATGATAGACGGGAAAACACAGTATGTGAATAATGCCATAAAAATTTACTGTAAAAGTGTATTTGATGCCTTAAATGAGAATGACAGTGCATTGATCCGGTTTTATGGCCTATGAGTTATCGTTTTATGAGAGTATTGGTACTGTTTGATCTTCCGGTGCTGACGGGCGATCAGAGAAGAGAATATGCGAGATTTCGAAAGTTTTTATTGAAAAGCGGATTCCTGATGCTCCAGGAATCCGTATACTGTAAGCTTGCGTTAAATACAACTGTAGTGAATGGAATCGTGGATCAGATTCATAAAAATAAGCCGGAAGAAGGTCTGATACAGCTTTTAACGGTGACTGAGAAGCAGTATGCGAAAATGGATCTGATTGTTGGGAACGTAAAGAGTGAAGTGTTGAATACGGATGAAAGGCTGGTGATTTTATGAAACTGGTACATGTGGACTTGGAAAAACCTATTGCGATTCATCGGAACTGTCCCACGGAATGGATTATAGAATCACCGGAGCTGTTTTTAAAATATGTGGAGCAGCTGCAAAAACAAAATCAGGGAGAGAAGGGAAATTTCGTACTTTCTAAAGCTGACACAGAGCTGAATATGAAAAGAGATGTGGAATTGGTATTAACGCCCTTTTCTCTTGATTTTGCGGATCACAGAATACAAAAACGGTTATTTACAGAGCTGGTCAAAAGTGCGCAAAATGAAGAAATGTTTCTGGAAACGCAGAGAATTATTGCGGAACTGAAGAAATACATCTATCAATTGGAAGCTGTCAGTGGGTACGAATTGGAACAAAATGAGGAAATCGATTTGAGCGCACTCCTAAAATTGATGGGAGTTCAGACAGAAACCGAAAAAGAGATGGGGCTTCTGGAAAAATTAACGCAATATATCAAAGTTATGGCCGAACTTCTCCAAAAAGAACTGGTGATTTTGGTCAATATTCGATCCTATCTGAACGAAACACAAATAAACAAACTCTCCCAAATGGCATGCTACTATGAAATATCCTTGCTTTTCATAGAAAATATACAAAGGGACTTTTCGAATCAGAGAGAATATTATATAATTGACAAAGATGGATGTGATGTCTATTAATATCCATCGGATGTTTGAGTACCTGTTTTGTGCAGATGAAAGCAGTTCATTTTTAAATTTGAGGTTTGAGAATGATGTAAAAATGTATGGTACTCAAACTGATAGATTGCCATACCTAATACCTCCATGGTTTGAGAATGATGTAAAAATGTATGGTACTCAAACAGGTTCTAATATTATTCCACTTGCAGGAAAGTTTGAGAATGATGTAAAAATGTATGGTACTCAAACTGAGGACGATTTCTATTCTGCAGGCATGAAGTTTGAGAATGATGTAAAAATGTATGGTACTCAAACATCAGGAACAAACGTGAAAGTCGAAAACCAGTTTGAGAATGATGTAAAAATGTATGGTACTCAAACCTGAAAACGTCATATGACGGCGTAAAAGACGTTTGAGAATGATGTAAAAATGTATGGTACTCAAACACGATTTGAGCGCGTAAATGACAGCTTCTAGTTTGAGAATGATGTAAAAATGTATGGTACTCAAACCGCTCGCTGCTCACTATCCATCACCGCCTGTTTGAGAATGATGTAAAAATGTATGGTACTCAAACTTTCCACCTCCCCTAAATCTGTAAGTAATGGTTTGAGAATGATGTAAAAATGTATAGTACTCAAACATTTTCAGGGCAAATTCTGCTAAATCGTACGTTTGAGAATGATGTAAAATTTATTTTTGTGAACAACAAGAATAGATAATTCAAAATGAAATATTCAGAAGACAGTATGAAATCGACTTAATTGTCTTTTTCTTGCTGTCTTTTTCCTTGTCTCAAAGCGCCGCACCATGTATAATAAAACCACAAGAATTTCATTTCATAGTTTTTACAGGAGGAACCTGAATCATGATCCTTGCAATAGACATCGGCAACACGAACATCGTCCTTGGGTGTGTGGAAGGGAAAAAAACATACTTTATCGAAAGACTCTCCACGGACAAGGCAAAAACAGAGCTGGAATACGCAGTCAGCCTGAAAAATGTACTGGAACTGTATGAGATTCCGGTGGAGCAGATCGAAGGAGGTATCATCTCTTCCGTTGTTCCGCAGGTGACAGAGCTCTGCCGGAGTGCGGCAGAAAAAGTGATTAAAAAGCCGGTCAAAGTTGTCGGCCCCGGTGTGAAGACCGGACTTAATATCAAACTGGACGACCCCGCAACGGCAGGAAGCGATCTTGTTGTTGTAGCAGTAGCAGCGCTGAATGAATACACATGTCCGCAGATTGTTATCGATATGGGAACTGCCACGACGATGAGTGTACTTGATCAGAAAGGAAGCTTCATCGGAGGCGTGATTCTTCCGGGACTTCGTACTTCGCTGGATGCTCTCGTATCAAATGCCGCGCAGCTTAGCCAGACCAGTCTGACAGCACCGAAAAAAGTCATTGGCAAAAATACGCTGGACTGTATGAAAGGCGGTATGATTTATGGAAACGCTGCCAGCATCGACGGCATGATCGAACGGATGGAAGAAGAACTTGGCTGCAAATGCACGATTGTGGCTACCGGAGGTCTGGCGAAAGCTGTGATTCCGCACTGCAGACATGACATCATCATCGATGAGAATCTGCTCCTGAAAGGTCTTCAGATCATCTACGAGAAAAACAGGTAGGGAAACCGTTTGTTGACAAAGTTTGCGAATTGTTATAACATATGTATAACAAAACGATACGAGAAAGCAGGGTGTAACTATGTATTATGAGACAATACAGATCGATTTCAACAGCGATGAAGCGATCTATATCCAGCTGAGAAATCAGATTATTCTGGGTATTGCCACTTCCAGAATTCAGGAAGGAGATACTCTACCTTCGGTAAGACAGCTCGCAGACAATATCGGAATCAACATGCATACCGTAAATAAGGCCTACAGCGTACTCCGGCAGGAGGGGCTTCTTTCGATTGACCGAAGAAAAGGAGCCGTTATCTCTATCGATGCGGATAAACTGTATGCCATGCAGGAACTGCGCGAAGATCTGCAGGTGATTCTTGCAAAAGCCGTCTGCAAAAATATATCAAAAGAAGAAGTACATCAGCTTGTAGATGAAATTTACAGCAATTACGCAGACGAAACATGAAGGAGACAATAGTATTATGAGAGAAGGATATACCAGTCAGGCAAAAAAAGCACTGGCATATGCGGTTAGGACAGCTGAAAAATGTGGACATAATTACGTAGGAACCGAACACCTTCTGATCGGACTTCTGAACGTGGAGGATGGCACAGCAGGCATGGTGCTTTCTGAGTTTCACGTAGATGCCGGACAGCTTACCGAACTGATTGACCGTCTGATTGCACCAGGCGGAAACACCGTGACCGAATCCCGACCGGGCTATACTCCGCGGGTACGCAGAGTGCTTGAAAATGCAGAAGCGGAGGCAGCGCGTTTTAAGAGCAGAGCTGTGGGAACCGAGCATTTGCTGATCGCAATCTTAAAAGAAAGTGACTGTGTTGCTACCCGTTTGCTTTTTACCATGGGGATCAACATTCAGAAACTATATGGAGCAATCCTTACTGCCATGGGCGAGGCACCGCTGCAGGGCGGTGCAAGCGGAAATGCAAATACCGGCCGCGGACCGCAGACAAGAGGTGGAGCGCAGACCAGCGAAACGCCGGCACTGGACCAGTACAGCCGGGATCTGACTGAGCTTGCGCGCGAAGGAAAACTCGATCCGGTTGTCGGCCGTGGGCAGGAAATTGAGCGTGTCATTCAGATCTTAAGTCGCCGGACAAAAAACAACCCGTGTCTGATCGGAGAGCCGGGTGTCGGAAAAACGGCGATTGCGGAAGGTCTGGCGCAGCGGATTGCCCTTGGCATTGTGCCGGAAACGATCCGCGATAAGCGAGTTGTTGTCCTTGACCTTTCCGGAATGGTAGCCGGAAGCAAATACCGCGGTGAGTTCGAAGAGCGTATCAAACGTGTCGTCAAAGAAGTGACGGACAATGAAAATATTCTGCTGTTCATCGATGAACTTCACACCATCATCGGGGCCGGCGGTGCAGAGGGAGCACTCGATGCATCCAATATCTTAAAACCGTCCCTTTCCCGCGGAGAAATTCAGCTCATCGGTGCAACCACGCTCGAAGAATACCGTAAATACATCGAAAAAGATGCCGCATTGGAGCGCCGTTTCCAGCCGGTCAAAGTAGAAGAACCGACGGAAAGCGAAGCACTTGATATCTTAAAAGGCCTGCGCCCATACTACGAACGCCACCACGGCGTGGAAATCACCGATGAAGCACTGGAAGCAGCCGTAAAAATGAGCGTCCGCTACATCAACGACCGTTTCCTGCCGGATAAAGCCATCGATCTGATCGATGAGGCATCCGCAGGCGTACAGCTCGCCGGCTACCAGGTGCCGGACAACATGGCAAAAGAGGAGCAGACACTGTTCGAAGTACAGAAAGAAAAAGAATCCGCGATCAGTGCCGGCGATTTTGAGCAGGCAAAAGAACTGCAGGCGCGCCAGCAGGAGCTCGAAAAAGATCTGGAGCAGATCCGAAAACGCTTTGAACGCCGTTGCAAAAACAAAAAACTGCAGGTAACAGAAGAAGAAATCGCAAAAACCGTATCCACCTGGACGAAAATTCCGGTACAGCGTCTCGCGGAAGGAGAATCGAAACGTCTGGCAAGACTGGAGCAGACACTCCATAAACGCGTTGTCGGCCAGGAAGAAGCCGTGACAGCTGTGGCAAAAGCCGTAAAACGAGGCAGAGTCGGATTAAAAGACCCGAACCGTCCGACAGGATCCTTCCTGTTTCTTGGACCGACCGGTGTCGGAAAAACAGAACTTTCCAAAGCACTCGCCGAGGCAGTTTTCGGTACAGAGCAGGCCCTGATCCGCGTCGACATGTCGGAGTACATGGAGAAACACAGCGTCTCCAAACTGATCGGATCCCCTCCGGGATACGTCGGCTACGAGGAAGGCGGCCAGCTCTCCGAAAAAGTGCGCCGCAACCCGTACAGTGTGATCCTGTTTGACGAGATCGAAAAAGCGCACCCGGATGTCTTCAACATTCTGCTGCAGGTGCTTGATGATGGCCATATCACCGACGCGCAGGGCAGAAAAGTTGATTTCAAACAGACCTGCATTATCATGACATCCAATGCCGGAGCACAGAACATTGTAGCGCCGAAACGCCTTGGATTCCTTTCGACAGAAGATGAGCGGAAAGACTACGAATACATGAAGGGCCAGGTGATGGAAGAAGTCAAACGGATGTTTAAGCCGGAATTCCTGAACCGAATCGACGAGATTATTGTATTCCATCAGCTTACCAAGGCGGATATGAAGAAGATTCTGCAGATTCTGCTCAAAGATCTGGAGCGCCGCTGCAAGGAGCAGATGGACATTGAATTGGAAGTCCGTGACACCGTGAAAGAATATCTCGTGGAAAACAGCTTCGACAGCAAGTACGGTGCCCGCCCGTTAAAACGCGCGATCCAGAGCAAAATTGAGGATCCGCTCGCAGAAGCCATCCTGAACGGAGAAGTGAAAAAAGGCGATACCGTTGCGGCTGGAATGAATAAGAAAGAGATTACATTTAAGGTTCTTGAGAAAAAATAATATAAAATTCCATAAATTATATGGTAAAATCTTTTTGATTATGGTATGATTTTCACAAAGAAACGAAACACCACAAAAGACAAGACCAGGAGGGCATTTACAAATGTCAGTAGTAAAAGAATTAATCCGCACAGAGGCAGACGGAGGCATCAGCTTCGGAGATTATGAGCTTGCGGCAAAGGCAAAAAAATCTGATTTTGAGCACAGAGGAGATCTGTATAAAGTAAAAACCTTTAAGGAAATCACAAAGCTGGAGAGAAACGGACTGTTCGTATACGAATCCGTTCCGGGAACCGCAGTTACCGATCTGAACGTATTCGACGACGGCATGACCTTCAAAGTAGAAGGACCGGAGGATGCACAGATCACCGTTGAAATGGAAGCAGAGACCGAATACAAGGTGCTGCTCGACGGCGTAAACGTTGGCCACATGACCACAAATCTCGGCGGAAAACTTTCCTTCAGCGTAGAGCTGGAAAAAGCAGAGGATGTAGCAGTAGAAATCGTAAAAGCATGATGAAATAAGAAAAGAAGGCTGTCGCAACGTGTGCGGCAGCTTTTTTTGACAATTATAAGGGAGACACAACTATGGCAAAAGCAAAAAAAACAGCCTTTTTCTGCCAGAACTGCGGATATGAGTCAGCAAAATGGATGGGTCAGTGTCCGGCGTGCAGAGAATGGAATACGTTTGTGGAGGAACCGATGGCGGCCAAAACACCGGCGGGAAACCAGGGGCTCGGAAGCCACAGCGCAGCGGGCAGAAAGCCGGTGCATCTGACGGAAATTTCAACAGGAAAAGAAGAGCGTATCCCGACGGGAATCGGAGAACTCGACCGGGTGCTCGGCGGAGGAATTGTGCCGGGTTCCCTGACACTGGTCGGCGGCGATCCGGGAATTGGAAAATCCACACTCCTTCTGCAGGTGTGCCGCATGCTGTCCACAGCAGGACATCAGGTTTTATACATTTCCGGCGAGGAGTCCCTGCGCCAGATCAAACTGCGCGCCGTGCGGATCGGAGAATTTAATGAAAATCTGTCCTTGCTCTGTGAGACGAATCTTGACATTATCCGCGCCGTCATGGAAAAAGAGAAGCCGGAGATTGCCGTCATCGACTCGATCCAGACCATGTATAACGAAGAGGTCAGCTCCGCGCCGGGCAGTGTATCCCAGGTCCGGGAATCGACGAATGTGCTGATGCAGATTGCAAAGGGAATGGGAATTTCGATCTTTATCGTCGGTCATGTGACAAAAGACGGTAATGTGGCCGGCCCACGTGTGCTGGAACACATGGTAGATACCGTGCTGTACTTCGAGGGCGACCGTCATGCGTCCTACCGGATTCTGCGCGGCGTCAAAAACCGTTTTGGTTCTACAAATGAGATCGGCGTCTTCGAAATGCAGACAGAGGGACTCGTGGAAGTGAAAAATCCATCGGAATACATGCTGAACGGACGGCCGGAGGGAGCTTCCGGTTCGGTTGTCGCATGCTCCATGGAGGGAACGCGCCCGATCCTGATCGAGATTCAGGCACTGGTCTGCCACAGTAATTTCGGAATCCCGCGCCGCACCGCAGCAGGATGCGATTTCAACCGTGTGAACCTGCTGATGGCAGTGCTGGAAAAACGCGCAAGAGTCAATCTTTCGACAAGCGATGCCTACGTCAACATCGCAGGCGGAATCAAGATGAATGAGCCGGCGATCGATCTTGGCATCGCACTTGCCGTCGTATCGAGCTACAAAGATCAGGTGATCGATGAGAAAACGGTCGTATTTGGCGAGGTCGGCTTAAGCGGTGAGGTCCGCGCCGTCAGCATGGCGGAACAGCGTGTACTGGAAGCAAAAAAACTGGGCTTCGAGCGGGTGATTTTACCTGCTGTCTGCATGAAGTCCGTGGAGAAAATCGGTGGAATCGCACTGATTCCGGTGGAAAATATTCAGGATGCGATTCTGCGCGTGGGGAAAAATTAGAAGGAAGTTGTGGAAAAAGGACCGGCGTGTGATGCGTACGGTCTTTTTTAAAAAATTCAGATAAAATATAAAATATGCAGAATTAACTATATTTTTCTAAAAATAAGAAAATTCGAAAAAAGGTG
>OHCC01001190.1_pt1 | contig 12253 bp, 9 predicted proteins | sample 1577521 | NCBI WGS metagenome assembly OHCC01 (sample SAMEA3879533, study PRJEB24766) | human gut metagenome | biome: human-associated habitat; feature: feces | place: USA | collected 1985/1987
CCGGTCTTCTTTTCTCCTTAGGGGAAGTAAGAAGGCCGGTTTCTTTATCGTCTATCCTTTATCGCTTTGAATGTCCTCTTCCCTTTTAGATAAAATACCAGAATTAAACTGTCCCGCATAAGTTCCGGGATGGTGCTCAGTGTACTTTTCTCCAGATTCTCTTTACGCTTGGGCGCATATTCCGGCTTCAGCTGGTGATAGGCTTTCCGTGCCTCATAAACCGCTTTCGCATTTTGGATATGACCTTCCATCAGAAACTTAGCGGCGGCGATATAGTCCAGCCAAAAGCGAATGCGCATCACATGCTTTAAATCAGCTTCCCGGGAGTTCTTATAAAGCATCAGCAAACTATTCCGGAAATTGAGGAAGGTCTTGCGGGGACTTTCCGCGTTCAAGGTGGCTCCACCGACATGGTAAACGATGGATTGTGGGACGCATATCAACCGATATCCCCGGGAACGTAAACGCCAACACATATCGACCTCCTCTTGATGTGCGAAGAATCCGGCATCCAATCCCCCAACTTCCTTATACGTAGCCGTACGAACGAATAAGCAGGCTCCTGTCGCCCATAAGATATCGGCGGGAGTGTCGTATTGCCCCTCGTCCTTTTCCACGATATGCAAGATTCTCCCCCGACAAAATGGATAGCCGTATTTATCAATGTATCCTCCGGCCGCACCCGCATACTCGAAGTATTCTTTATTTCGTTGAGCCCGTATTTTGGGTTGGACACAAGCGATTGACGGATCAGAGTCGAGAATGGCAATCGGGGCATCTAACCAATTGGGAGTAACTTCTACGTCGCTGTTTAATAAAACGCAATATTCATGGTCGAGCCTTTTGAGCGCTTGATTATATCCTTCGGCAAATCCGTAGTTCCGGTCGAGGCAGATAATGCTGACCGTGGGGAATTTTGCTTTCAACATCTCGATCGAGTCATCGGTAGAACCGTTATCTGCTACGATAACCTCCGCCCATTCCGGAGAGTTGGATACGACGGAAGGAAGGAATTCCTCCATTAGCTTTCTTCCGTTCCAGTTTAAGATGACAATCGCTACTTTTTTCATCCTTGCTGCTCGTGTTTATGTTTCCAACGTTTATGGGTCCATAGCCAGTAGGCCGGATCACGCAAGATCATTTTCTCTAAAAGTCGTGCGTATCGCTCGGTGATGTAATTCTCCGGAGTCTCTTTTGGATTCTCCGTAATCAGCTTCATGTCTACGGTGTAATATCCTCTTTTTGCCTTTTGGGTATCGAGGAAGATTACAGGCAGGTTCAGTTTGCGTGCGATACGCTCCGGACCGGTTAATATGGCCGTATCTTGATGAAGGAACTCGGTCCAATAATGCAGGTTCGCCTTGCTGGGTGTCTGGTCCGCCAAGAAGATGACGACTGAGCGGGTCTTGTCTTGTTTTAACTTGATGATATCCCGTATCGTATCGTTTTTCTTGATGCCGAAAGAACCGAATTGCGTCCTGAGGTTGGCGAATAGCTTATCAAAAGCCTTGTTGTTTAACGGGCGGTATATCTGATAGATACGTGAGTCCTCGAAACGGGTGGTCGAGCCGGAGAACCATTCCCAATTGCCATAATGCCCCATCGTGAGGATGAAGCAAGTATGGCCTTTCGCCATAAGTTGGTCAACCAATTCCGGGTTCCTCAGATAGGCTCGCTGTTGTATCTCATCCAGAGAGATATGGGCTAGTTTAATCGTTTCTACGATATAATCGGCGAAATGATGATAGAACCGACGTTCTAATTGGCGTAATTCTGCCTTGGATTTATCCGGGAAAGAGGCGGTTATATTACGGCGCACTACTTTTACCCGGTATCCGGCTATCTTATAGATAAGGACATATAGGATGTCTGATAACACGTATAAAGCTCGCATGGGAAGTAAGGCGTGTACTTTTACCCAGCTATAAAGAAAGGCATATTGTATTTTATCCCACATCTTAGTTGACGGTTGATGATTGATTGTTGACTATTAATGCGGTGCGATCCTCATTCCAGCCGCCTAGTACGACTTTGCGGGTCTCATTGACCAAAGCGGCATCATAAGGGATTTCTACCTTTATATAGTTCTCGGTGAAACCGTGCATCTTGCCGTCTTTCTTGGTATGCTCGAATAAGACATTCGCTTCCTGTCCGATATGGGCCTCATAAAAGGCATGTAGTTTCCGATCCGAGATATCCAAGAGTTGTTGGCTGCGTGCATGCTTGGTCTTCGGATCTACCACGTGATCGATCTTCAACGCTTGGGTTCCGGGGCGTTCCGAATAGCTGAACACGTGAAGTTGGCTTATATCCAAACTGCCTATGAATTGGCGTGCCTCCTCGAAGTACTCGTCTGTCTCGCCACGGGTTCCAACAATTACGTCTACACCGATAAAAGCATGCGGCATTACTTCCTTGATCTTTTCGATCTTATGACGGAAAAGAGCGGTGTCGTAACGGCGGCGCATTAATTGCAAGACAGCATCGCTGCCGCTTTGTAAAGGGATATGGAAATGAGGAGCGAAACGTTTGCTGTGAGCCACGAAGTCTATTGCCTCGTCGGTAATCAGATTCGGCTCGATGGAAGAGATACGATAGCGTACGATTCCATCTACCTCATCCAAAGCCCGGATTAAGTCGATAAAGGTCTCGTCGGTACTTTTGCCGAAGTCCCCGATATTCACGCCTGTCAATACGATCTCCTTGCCTCCTTTACGTGCGACTTCCTGCGCCTGTTCCACCATGCTGGCGATCGTCCCGTTCCGGCTTCTTCCGCGGGCGAAGGGTATGGTGCAATAAGAGCAATAATAATCGCATCCGTCTTGTACTTTCAAGAAATGACGGGTACGGTCGTCCGCCGAGCAGGAAGGGGAGAAGGAACGTATATCCTTGCTTTGTGAGGCGATAACCGCTCCACCATTTTCTTTCTTCTCTAGGTTCTCCAGATATTGAAGGATCTCTAATTTCTGTTCGGCGCCAAGAACCAAGTCAACGCCTTCTATATGGGAGACTTCCTCCGGCTTCAACTGTGCGTAGCAACCGGTCACCACGATAAAGGCACCGGGGTGTTGTTTACCGATCCGGCGAATCGCTTGCCGGCATTTCTTGTCGGCTAGTTCCGTTACGGAGCAAGTATTCACCACGCATATATCCGCTTTTTCACCGGGGCGCACCTTGCGTACCCCTTGTTCGGCTAATAGCTTTCCAATGGTAGAGGTCTCCGCAAAATTTAGTTTGCAACCCAGCGTATAATAAGCGGCCTTTTTATTGTTAAATACGGTCTGATCTATCATTTTCGATTTAGTTAGAGTGCAAAGGTACTAATTAAGCCCGGATTAGTAAAGAGTTCGGATTGAGATGGACTTAAAAACTCATTACTATTGCATAAATAGTTTTCCGGAAGCTTATCTATTCTTTTTTGCTATTGGATATATTCTACAAACCACGGCGTGGTTTGTGCGATTCACGTCGTGGTCTGTATAAACCATGACGTGGTCTGTAAAAACCATGCCGTGAACTAAGGAATAGATACAGTCAAGCAACATTATTTATGAAGACTTGTTATCGAATAGTCCTTGCTGCGGCCTTGTTTTGTTTATTGTGCCGATAGAGGAAATACGGCAACTAGGGTTCCACTAAGATTAATACCGGATTGTTATCATTCTCGGGTTGCTCCCAGTCGATTAGGTAACGGTTGTCGTTTGAGATGTATTTGGGAGTGAAATAGGCTTCTTCGGGAAGTTCAAATGAGTTTTCCGGGTATATGAATTGTACATAGGCTAATTGCTTCTCCGCTATATCATAATATAATGTATAGGTATCTTTATCAGAGAAGTTATGCATATAGAGCCGGTCTCCGATTTGCCCGGGTATGACAGGGATTGTCTTTGTCCTGAACAGGTCGTTTTTTATATCGTCTATCGTGATATTATAACGGAGTTCCTCGGGTGTTCGGTATTTACCTAGATCGAGGACGGCATAAGGAGTTAGCTTCATGTCGTTGGAAACTTTAAATATCGTATCGCAGAACAACTCCTTAAATGCGGCAATCTTATTTCCGTCGAAAGGACGGAACTCATAGGTAAATGTCATGACGAAAGGAGGTTCTGTATAAGATTTATAGTAAGGTATGCTATCCGATATGACTATATCTTGGCAAAAATAGAACCGAATGGGTGCGTTGCCAGAGAGGTTGGGTACGTGACCTAGGATAACGTTCGTCTTAGGGAGGGGATAAAATCCCCGGATGTTCTTATCCGGAATTTGAATGGTTTGGTGGAATTTCCCTTGCCAATCGTATATCTTTATCCGAGTGGGGCTATCTTTTATATAAATAAGATGATCATGAGGTTCTAGTCCGGATATACGACTAAACTCATCCGGACCTCCTCCTTGTTTGCCGATATCGTATAAATATTTTCCTGCCAAGTCGAAAACGGAAGCTCTGTTATCATGCTGTACCAATAGCTTATCGCCATGTTTAATAATGCGGGAGATGTATTTGATCAAGATTGAGTCATTCGTTTGCAGAGGGATGAATTGGATGGATTTCGCCCATTTCTTTAAGGCTACTTCTTGAGGCTGATGGTCAAAAACAGTTGCTAGGTCAATTGTTATACATTCCTCTGATTTCTCGCTTGTGCCGGTACAGGCGGTTAGTAATATCGCAAATATAATAAGCCATTTATTCATAAAAATATCTTTGTCCTAAAGTTGATAGGACAAAGATATTTAATTTGTTTCGAAATATTCGTAATATTATGAAGATTTTGTACTGTTATTTCCAATCCACTAAGGATGATTTAAAATAGTTCCAATCGGCCTTTTCCCATAAGGGGGCTTGCGCACCAAGTCTTACTTTATATTCGTCCCAATGTGTGTTCTCTACTTTGGACCAACCTTTTTCGGCGACACCTGCCAAACGGGGCATTAACAGGAATTGCAGATCTCTGAAATTGGTGATCGTCTCGCACCAGATAGCGGCTTCTATACCCGCTACATCTTTTTGAGGATTCTCTACAGTCGGGTTGAAGGTCATCGGGTCCCAGTCGTACATTTCTTGGATCGTTTGTTTCTCGTAGGCGGCCATACCTAAACGTTCTTGCTCCGCGTTTTGGGTGGAGTCCGCACTTGGTTCCAGATATTTATGGTCCAGATAAACGTAACCGCTCGGCGAGAGAATCACTTTCGCTTTTTTGGATATCCCAAGACCCGGATCTTTTGGTGCCTCTTTCATGAATTCTGCGAATAAGGCCATGATCTCTTTATATTCGGCAGGTATATTATCTTTTTTCTTAGAAGAGTCCTCGTTTTTTTGCTTCAGATAAATCCAGTGCTGGATGACATCGCCTTCCGAGATATCCGCACGGGCGGTTTCTTGCCAGCCGACCATTTTCTTTCCATTCTTCAATACGATTTCCCGTGTCTTATTTATAAAACGGACGAACTTATCATGGGGTAAGCCGATCGCCTCGTCACCTCCGATATGAATGTAGTTTCCGGGTGCTAAAGCGGCTAGCTCCGCGATAACATCCTCCGTAAATTGCATCGCTTTCGGATCATCTACGTCGAGGGCATTGAAGGCCTGTCCCGGGATGTTAACATTGGTCTTGAATTTGACAGCGTTCTTAAAGTCCGGATAAGCGGCGAATATGGCAGCTGTATGCCCCGGGATATCTACTTCCGGGATGATCGTGATGAAGCGTTCTTTTGCGTAATTAACGAGATCCTTGAATTCCTCTTGCGTATGATAGCCTCCTTTTCTCCCGTTGTTGGGAAGTTGACCTCCTATTTCCGCTAGCTCGGGATATTTCTTGATCTCGATACGCCAGCCTTGGTTATCGGAAAGATGCATATGCAGTACGTTCATCTTATATAAGGCGATCATATCGATCACTTGTTTCACTTCCTCGGGATCGAAGAAGCAACGAGATACATCGAAAGAAAGCCCACGCCAAGCGAAACGAGGTGAGTCCTTCACTTCCAGTAGCGGTAGATAAATCTTCTCGCCTCCGGGTTGTAGATTACCACCCACGATTTGTTTCAAGGTAGTGATACCTCGATAGATACCTTCTAGGGTAGTGGCCTTGATGTAGATGTTTCTCTTTTGGATGGAGAGGGAGTAAGACTCATCTACGGGGACACTATCTTTCGGACTCAATCCATAAGCTTTTGGCAGGTCGGCGAACTCTTTCGGATCTGTCAACTCGAGGAAGATGATGCAATTCGATTCTTTGTCTGAGGCGGAAGCCAGCTTGATGCCGGATAGCTTTTCTATCTCGTTGGATAGCAACTCGCCCATACCCTTTAAGGATTCGTCCGCATAACCGATCTCGATGCCGGGATGGATCGTGAATGTACCTTCGCCTACTGTCATTTGGGCCGGAGCGGGGATAATACTTACGCTTCTTTCTCCAACATCTGGGGATGAACAGGCGATAAATGTAATAAAACTACAGAGGGTCAATGCCCATGCGAGAGTGATTCTTTTCATTCTTATTTTAAATTTATAGGTTATATCATGGCAAAAGTAAGGATTTGTTTTTACTTTTACGCGAATTTCACAAAAGTGTGCTATGATCAAAGAGAATTTCATTAAGATTTACGAGGAGAGTTTCAAGGAAAACTGGGCCTTGCCGGCATTAACGGATTACGGGAAAAGTAAAACCTTTACTTTCGGTGATGTAGCAACGGAGATCGCACGTATTCATCTTTTATTCCATGAGTGCCAAGTCCGTCGTGGAGACAAGATCGCGTTGATCGGTAAAGACAGCTCCCGTTGGTGCATCGCTTATATGGCGGTTGTTACTTATGGGGCGATTATCGTGCCTATTCTTCAGGACTTTAATCCGAATGATGTACATCATATTATTAATCACTCGGAATCTGTCTTTTTGTTCGTTAGCGACCGGATTTGGGATTCTTTGGAGGAAGATAAGATCGAGGAGGTTCGCGGCGTATTCTCTCTTTCCGATTATCGTTGCTTGCATCAACGGGATGGAGAGAATATCCAGAAGTTGATGAAATCGCTGGATGAGAAGATGACCGAGAAATATCCGGATGGCTTCACCCAAGAGGATATCAAATACGCTGAGCTGGATAATGATAAGGTGGTAGAGATCAACTATACATCGGGTACGACCGGATTTAGCAAAGGGGTTATGTTGACGGGGAATAATTTAGCCGGAAACGTGACGTATGCCCGGACACTGGATCTATTGTTCCGGGGTGAACGTGAGTTATGTTTCCTGCCTCTGGCCCATGCCTATAGTTGCGCTTTCAATTTATTGGTACCCATGGCATTCGGTGTGCATGTCTATTTATTGGGTAAGGTGCCGTCTCCTAAGATCTTATTAAAGGCATTCGAGGAGGTGAAGCCGAACTTGATCTTGATGGTTCCCCTGATTTTGGAGAAGATCTATAAGAAGATGATCCTTCCTCAGTTGAATAAGCGAACCTTGAAGTTGGCTTTGAATATCCCACTGTTGGATTCACGTATCTATGCCCAGATCCGCAAACATTTGGTGGATGCCTTGGGAGGACGTTTCCGTGAAGTGATCGTGGGGGGCGCCGCCATGAATCAAGAAGTAACGGATTTCTTGTATAAGATCAAATTCCCGTTCACGATCGGTTATGGTATGACGGAATGTGGCCCGTTGATCAGTTATGACCATAATAATGAGTATGTGCCCGGTTCTTGCGGACAGATATTGAAAGGGATCATGAAAGTCCGTATCGATTCGGAAGACCCTTATAATAAGGTAGGCGAGATTCAAGTATCGGGCGAGAACGTAATGAAAGGCTATTATAAGAATGATGAGGCAACCCAAAATGTCTTCACGGAAGATGGCTGGCTAAGGACGGGTGATTTGGGTACGATCGATCATGACAACCGTATTTTTATACGTGGACGTAGCAAGACGATGATCTTGGGCGCTAGCGGACAAAATATTTATCCGGAAGAGATTGAATCCAAATTGAACAATTTGCCATTCGTGATGGAGAGTTTGGTCGTGGAGAAAAACGGGAAATTGATCGGGATGGTGTATCCGGATTACGATACGGTGGATAGTACGGGTATCTCGCATACGGATCTTCCAGTTATCATGGAACAAAATAGGATAGAGTTGAACAAGCTCTTGGCTCCTTACGAAACGATCTCGGAGATACAATTGTATCCGACAGAATTTGAGAAAACACCGAAGAAAAGTATTAAGCGTTACCTGTACAGTAATTATTGATAAATAAATAGAAAGCAAACGCAGCTAATATTCAGCATATTGTAAAAGCGGTAGAAAATAATTCAAAAAAAAACGTCTTATGTTGTACAACATATATGATTAATACATACATTTGCATCGTTTTACAACAACAAGATATTATAGACCGTTTAAATTAAGAACAAAATGAAAAAGTTAGTTGCATTTGCTGCTGTTATCGCAGCTGTATCATTCGCATCTTGTGGCAACAAATCTGCTGAATCTACCGAATCTGTTGCTGAAACAGAAGAGGCTACTGTAGTTGAGGAAGCTCCTGTAGTAGAAGAGGATGCTGCCGCTACTGATTCTGTAGCTGTCGAGGTTACTGACTCTGTTGCCGTAGAAGCTGCTCCTGCTGAATAATAATCAGTAAACGAGTTTTGAGGACAGTCTGTATGCGTTGAACATACAGACTTTTTTTGTTTATAAACCATAGATAATGATATGAGACAAATTTTACTTCTTCCATTGGCCGCTCTATTGGCTATGCCGGTATTCTCGCAGACTCCTGCCGATACGACGCTTACGATTCGGAATATAGAGATTCAGGGTACCCGTTTCGCCGGGTTGAGCGAGAGGGGTGGGATGAAAATCTTGCGGGTAGATAATAACTTGAGTAGCGTTACCAATACGACGGCGGATGCTTTTCGCCAATTGCCTTCTGTCATTACCGATATGGAAGGAGCCGTTACATACAGGGGCTCCGGTAATGTCGGGATGCTTGTCGATGGAGTTCCTTACGGTTTGCTGGAAGAATATAGCGGTGACGTGCTGATCCAACTTCCCGCCCTGTTCTTTAACCAGATCTCATTAGGGGCATTTCCTCCGATTAATGCGGTGCCGGATGGTGACGCGGGCATACTCAATCTGGTGCCTCGTATGTATGGAACGGGAGATTCCCCTCTATATGTTACGCTTGGGGCGGGATGGAATGAGCGATATAACGCAGGAGCGGTATTGAATTTGCATCCCGGAAAATTCCATATCAATGCGAAATACAATTATAGGAGGGAATACCGGGAACGATCTTTCAGCAAATCGACCGCGACCGCTAAAAACCGGACGGAGATGAATAATAATGCCACGGCTCGTCCGGACGTACATGTGGCGGATATGAAAGTAGACTATGATCTTTCCGCGAAAGACCGGATCACCGTGCATGGCCTGTATCATTTGATGGATTATAGCCGGTATGGACGCATTAACAACCGGGTATTCAACCCGAAAGGGGAGCAAATGAAGTATGTGATCCGTAACCGGTATAACGACCAGCGCCAGGAAGCTTATGCCGCCGAAGCGTATTGGAACCATGAGATTTCGGAGAATCAAGGTTTTTATACCGTATTCAACTATAATAATTTCTCGTATGATGAGGATAATGATTTCAAGAATGAGAATCCTCAAAACGGGAATATCGTCTCGGAGGATAACCAATCTATCGACCATACGAAACATAATTATTTCTGGGGATTTGGATATGGGCAGGAGATCGATGGTTGGGATTTCAAGCTTGGTTATATAGGTCGTGTGCGAAACGAGGATTATCTGACGGCTGCTTTTGATAAGGTTGACGGTAGTTTTGAGTTAAGTCCGGCGAAATCGTATAATTACGATTTCAACCGTTATCTGAATTTGATCTATGCGGACGTGGTTAAGAATTGGGGCGCTTTTAACGCGGAGATAGGGATACAGGCGGAATTTAGTCATTTTAAGATGGATGAGTTTAGCCCTTCTTGGATCAACGATCCTTATTGGCAGGGGATAAAAGGCAAAGAGAACAAGAGTTCCCGTTTTCATTTGTATCCTCGTTCCCGTTTTACTTATGAGGTGAATAAGAGCAATCGCTTAAGCTTGAGTTATCAGCAACGGGCGATTCGTCCGAATGGCAGCTATTTGTGCTCTTTCTTGAATAACAGTGATCCTACCCATATCATACAGGGGAATCCGGACTTGAAGGATGAGTTTATCCATAACGTAGAGCTAGGATATCAGTTCTCGGCTCCCCGTCTCCGTTTGACTCCGGCTATTTATTACCGGAATCGTACGAATCGTATCATGGAAACCGCTAGCCAAGTAAATGACGAGACGGTTTGGAAGAAAGAGAATATCGGACATAGCCAAGCAGTCGGAGCCGACTTGTCCGGTAGCTGGAATCCGGTACGTATCTTGACGGTCGGTTTCTCCGGGGATATCTATCGGGACGAGATCGATGGGCGTACGATAGGCTATGACGAGAAGAAATCCTTGGTTTGCTGGGATGTGAAGGGGAATGTAAACGTAAGTATTACGCCGACTACGGATTTTCAGGTAGACGGCTTCTACGTTTCCGACCAGCTTACGCCTCAAGGTAAGATCAAAGGCCGTTATAGCGTAAATGCCGGTCTCTCTCAATATTTCCTCAATCGTAAATTATGCGCGAACTTAAGTATCAACAATATATTCGATAGTTTAGAAGAAACAACGATTATTGATGCCCCGAACTTAGAAATGACGCAAAAGCGCAATCGTGATGCCCGGGTAGCTTGGCTTACGTTGACTTATAGTTTATAAAGTAGGTTCCGTGCCCTGTGTTCCATCTTGTTTGTGCTTTTGGATGAACAAGATGAAACGCATGGAACGGTCGTACGTGAAATAATTCCAGATCCAGTCGATCAGTACAATTAGCTTATTCTTGATTCCTAAGATGGAACGTAAATGTACGAGCATCCAAACCAACCATGCCGTAAATCCATGTAATTTCACCTTATTTAAATCGGCAACCGCTTTATTCCTGCCGACAGTAGCTAAAGTTCCTAAATTCTTATAATGGAAAGGTCTCGGTTTTTTTAGAGCCTCGATCCGTTGTAGATTTTCGGCTAATAACTCACCTTGCTGAATCGCTACCTGAGCGACTTGCGGATGTCCGTTCGGGTAATCCGGTTCTGCCATCCAGCAGACATCTCCTATGGCGAATATATTGGATAAGCCTTTTACTTGATTACATTCATTGACGATAATCCGTTCCCCCCGGGTCAAGAGTTCTCCTTCGATATGATCGAAATGCACCGCTTTCACACCACTTACCCAAAGTAAGGTCCTAGTGGGTATGGTTTGTCCGTCATCTAAGAAAACGTCCCCATCCTTATAGTCCACGACACGCTTCTGAAGAATGATGTTAACGCCCATATCCTCAAGGAAGCGTTTAGCGTTGGAGGAGGCTTCCGGAGACATGGCCCCTAGTAATTTAGAGGACCCTTCTATCAGATAGATATTCATATGAAAGTTTCCTAGATCCGGATAGTCTTTCGGCAAAACAAACCGTTTCATCTCGGATAAGGCGCCGGATACTTCTACACCTGTAGCCCCTCCACCTACAACAACTATATTTAGCAAAGCTTGCTTCTCGTCCGGGTCCGTACAAGTAGTCGCTTTCTCTAAATTAATTAATAAGGTGTCTCGTAAAGCTAACGCCTCTTCTACCGTTTTCATGGGTAGAGACTGTTCCTCGATCGTTTTGTTTCCAAAGAAGTTGGTGATAGTTCCAGCGGCGATTACAAGATAATCATATTCCAATTCGCCGATGGAGGTTTGAATGGTATGCCCTTTCGGATTGACGCCATAGACCTCTGCCAACCGGAAGTAAAAGTTCTTTCTCTTCTGGAATATCTTTCGATATGGAAAGGATATTTCATTATATTCTAAGCCGGAGGACGCTACTTGATAAAGCAGGGGAGGAAACTGGTGATAGTTGTTCTTGTCGATTAAGACTACTTGAAACTTGCTCTTTTTCAATTTCTCAGCTAGTTTTAACCCCCCAAATCCGCCCCCGATAATTACGACCCGCTTTTTGTCTGTGTAAGGAATGTTGAAGCCCATGATCTAAACGCTTTTTTTATATAAACATAGAAAGAAGCGAATTGGTTCTTCCGTTAATTATTAATGAATGTAAGCGGGTAGAGGCTTTATTTACAGGAAGGTTTATCGTGTTTCGGGGAAATACGTTTCTTTACCTTCCG
>OHCC01001200.1_pt1 | contig 12125 bp, 9 predicted proteins | sample 1577521 | NCBI WGS metagenome assembly OHCC01 (sample SAMEA3879533, study PRJEB24766) | human gut metagenome | biome: human-associated habitat; feature: feces | place: USA | collected 1985/1987
AGGACTCAGCCTTTACTTCGAGCTCTCCTGTTGCCAGATTTTCATTGACAGCACCGGAGCGGGCCATAACTTCACCTTCTACGGCGATGACGAACTCGCTGCGCAGTTTTGCTGCTTTCTCAAAACCTTCCTCACTGATCGGGCCGTTCTCAAAGATAATCTGCATAATACCGCTTCTGTCACGCAGATCGACGAAAATAATTCCGCCTTTATTACGGCTCTTCTGTACCCAGCCCATCAGGGTTACTTTTTTTCCGATATCTGCTTTTGTGACTTCCGCACAGCGGCAGGTTCTCTTCAGGCCTTTCATGGATTCAGCCATTTTCTTGTTCCTCCTATTTGGAACTGCGGACACAAAGAATCTGCATCCGCAGCACATCGTTTTTTCATGCGATTACTATTATTGGATATTCCTTACATTTTGTCAACAAAAAATTCTTCGATCTCAGTGTAGCCCTCGCTGGCAAGCTGCTCTTTCTGGAATTTCTTGTTCTTCTTCATCACGGCGATGTTGATGGCCGTGCCTTCACTTCTCTCTTTTGTCGCCTGCTGAATGATCTTCTGCATTCCCTCTGCCGGCATGTTTTTCTCGATCAGGTACGCTTTTTTCTTCTGCGCGCCCGGGATCTGGTAATCTCTCTCAAGCAGAAGCATAACGATACGCTCAAATCCGATGGAGAATCCGCATGCGCAGGTCTGGTTTCCGGTGAATTTTCCGATCATTTCATCGTAGCGTCCGCCGCCTCCGACAGATCCGCCGTACTCATCCATAGCGATCTCGAAGATCGGTCCGGTGTAGTAGGACATTCCGCGCACCAGAGTCGGATCGAAAGCGATCTTGAATTCTGCGGTCTTCACGGCATTGACACTGTCGATGATGGTCTTCAGGCCGTCTGCGTACTCTTTGTCAAGGAATCCCTCAAGTTTCTCACGGCAGTACTCTACGCCTGCGGTATCCGGGGTGATCTCCTCGAACATTTTCAGGTATTTCTCTACGGACTCTTTTGCAAAGCCGGCTTCCTCGAGCTCTTTGGCAACGCCCTCAAAACCGATTTTATCCATCTTATCGAGGATAATAAATACGGTGTCATAGGACTCCTCCGGGAATCCGCTGTAGGCTGCCATTGCTTTTAAGATACGGCGGTCATTGATACGGATCGTAAAGTTCTTGAAGTCCAGTTTTCCAAGCAGTGTGGTGGTAGCAAGGATCAGCTCAATCTCTGCGAGGTTGGTCGGCTCGCCGAGGATATCGATATCGCACTGCATGAACTGGCGGTATCTTCCTCTCTGCGGACGGTCTGCACGCCATACATTTCCCATCTGAAGTGCTTTGAACGGGGACGGAAGCTCGTTTGCGTTGTTGGAATAGTAACGGCAGAGCGGAACGGTCAGGTCATAACGCAGGCCGCTGTCTACGAGATCGTTTTCTTTCTCAGCGGTCTCGAGTTTCAGCTTCTCTCCTCTTTTTAAGATCTTGAAAATCAGTTTCTCATTCTCGCCGCCCTGTTTGCTGTTCAGGTTTTCGATGTGCTCCACGCATGGGGTCTCCATGGAGGTAAAGCCGAAGGTTCCGTAAGTTTCCTTGATCAGACGGATCACGTAGTCACGGATTGCCATTTCTTTCGGTAAAATATCTTTCATTCCGGTAACCGGTTTCTTCTTTAATGCCATTTTCTGTTTTCTCCTTTATGATTTCCTGGATCAATTCATCGACATCAGAAAGCTCGATCGCTTTCCGGCTGCCGCTGTGGATCACTCTCTGAAATGCCAGGAACATTTTCAGATCGAAATTTTTGACTTCTTCTGCCATAAGCTCCATCGCCTGTTCCTGCGTAAACGCGCTCCGGTACGGGCGGTCGGAGGTCAGTGCGCAGTACACATCGCAGATACGCAAAATACGCGCCCCAAACGGAATCTTTTCTCCTGCCAGATTCGCAGGATATCCTGTTCCGTCATAATTTTCATGGTGGTACAGAATGCTCTCCAGCACAAAATCGGAGTATCCGCGTCCCTGCAGCAGCTCATATCCCAGTGTGGGATGGGTCCGCACAAAGCGCATCTCCTCGACAACGAGCGTATCCTGTTCTTCTACGTAATTCTCCAGGACAACCTTTCCGATGTCGTGGAGAACGCCCGCTTTTGCAAGCTCATAGCAAATTTCTTTTTCATACCCCAGTTCCCGCGCAAGATCGTAAGCCAGATTACTCACTTCCATGCCGTGGATGAGCTGTTCGGTCAGGGTATATCGCAGCATGTGAAGCTGCTGACTGGATTTTTTTTTCATTTTGGCAGATACTTCTCCATTCCGATACGCTTTCTCTCGATCATCTCATCGATACGCTCCACATAATTTTTCAGATCCTTCACATTTTCCACCCGCTCAATGCGCTCTCCGTGGTCAAACACGAATTTCGTGGATGCTCCGGCTCCTGCAGCCAGAATGGACTGTTTTTCTTCCATAATGAGAATGTTGTAAATACCGGCCTTTCCTTCCCGGGAATAACCTACATTCTCAAAGTTTCCCGCCATATTTTTCTGGCGGTACATGTAATACGGCCCCATCTCCATGCGATGTGCGCTGTCCATCGTCATTTTCATGATCTCAGCGGAATTTTCAAACGAGATTTCCTGATATTTGTCTTTGAACAAATTGAGTCTCGTCGCACGCTTCAATGCAAGGGAATGGACCGTCAGGGAATCCGGGTTCAGCGCCTCCACTTTTTCCAGGGTATGCGCCACTTTTTCCCTGTCCTCGCCCGGCAGACCAACGATCAGATCCATGTTGATGTTGTCGAAACCAAGGTCACGCGCCATGCGGAACTTCTCTTCAATCTCCTCCACCGTATGATGGCGTCCGATCAGATCCAGTGTCTCCTGGTTCATCGTCTGCGGGTTAATCGAAATACGAGTCACCGGGAATTTGCGGATGGCCTTTAAGACCTCCTCATGGATCGTATCCGGCCGTCCTGCCTCCACGGTAAACTCCTGCACCTGATCCATCGGGAAGAGCTCTGTCACCTTCGAAAGCAGACGTTCCATCTGTGCTGCATTCAGCGTCGTCGGCGTTCCGCCTCCGATGTAGATCGTATCAAGTGTATAGTCTTTCATACGCTCGCTGATGAAGGTCAGCTCTTTGATCAGCGCATCCAGATACGGATCTACCATATGGGCCCAGCGGCTTAACACATGGGAACCGAAGGAACAGTACAGACAGATGCTCGGACAGAATGGAATGCCGATGTACAGGCTGTAGCCGTGCTCGTAGTCGATCGTCTTTAAAATATCCTTTTCCCGGTTGGCAATCGTGATTGCAAGTGCCGTCTTTTCCGGGCTGGTGTAGTAGGTCTCGCGCATGTATTTCGCAATCTCTACATTTGTTTTGCCCTCTTCCAGCATCTTCATCGGAATTTTCGTCGGACGGATGCCGGTGAGATCGCCCCACGGAAGTTCTTTTCCGCTCACTTTCGAGAGCGTGCGATAGACCATCCGTTTCAGGACATTTTTCGTTTCGTGGCGGTCTTTTTCATATTCCACCGCCTCACACGCGGCAGAAAGCTCTTCGTGCTTCTCATTTTCTATGGAAAAGCAGATCTGGTCTGCCGCGTACAGGATCTTATCATAATATGCAAATTCCCCGTCCGGCGCTCCATCCTCTTCGTACCACGAGGTGATCTCGCAGCCGGGATAGAATGCCTTGATCAGGGAATACACATCGTATTCAAAATCTTTTCTGTTAAAACAAAGGCTGATATTAAGCAAGGGGATTGTACCTCTTTTCATGTTCAATCGTAGTTTCATCGTTGTGGCCCGGATACACGGTCACATCCCCGGGAAGCTCTTTTAACAGGCGCTTGACCGACGCGGTCAGCTCTCTGCCGGAGGATGTCGGGAAGTCGTATCTTCCGTAGGACTCGCAGAACAGCGTATCACCGGAAAAAAGTGTTTTCGCTGCCGGAATATAGTAGCAGACACCGCCTGCCGTGTGCCCCGGTGTCGCAAGAACGTGGATTTCAAAATCTGCGAGATGCAGCACATCGCCCTCTTTTACGGTTTTGTCCGCCTGCATCGTGTACGGTTTGCTCCAGAGCCCGGAAAGATTTTCCTTTGGATCCCCCAGCAGGTGCTGCTCTTTTTCATGGACATAGACCGGGATATGGTACTTTTTCCGCAACGCATCCGCTGCCAGCATATGGTCGAAATGGCCATGGGTCAGCAGAATGGCCTCCGGGTCGCCGTCGATCTCGTCGATCTGGCGTTCAATCTCCAGCGGCGAATCGCCCGGGTCCACGATCAGCACCTTCTGGCTGTCCGGATTTTCCACAACGTAGCAGTTTGTCGAGAGCATTCCAAGTGCCCGGTAATTTACCTTTATCATACGCTTTTCTCCTTTTTATCCTCTCGATCTCTGAATATCGATCACGCTCTCCACCTGGCGCACCTTCTCGATGATGCTGTTCAGCTCTTCGTTGTTGTGCACGTCGAACGTCACATCGATGGAAGCCGTTCCCTGCTTGCTCGTTCTCACGTTCATCGCCGCAAGGTCGATCTTCCGCTCGGTAAAGATCTTGGAGATATCCACCAGAAGACCGGTACGGTTGTTTGCGTAAACGCTGATCTCCACGGTATAGAGAGAGCCGCCGTTGTCCTCTGCCTGCCATTCAGCATCAATGAGGCGCACCCGCTCAGATTCCGGCAGATTCAGGACATTGACACAGTCGGTGCGGTGAATGGTCACGCCGCGTCCTCTTGTGACAAAGCCCACGATCTCATCGCCCGGGATCGGATTGCAGCATTTTGAGAAGCGAACTGCCACATCGTGGATACCGCGCACGACGATGCCGCCCTTGCTCTTTCCAACCGGCAGAACCTTCTCTCCGGATGCCGCTTCGAGCACCTGCTCGTCGGTGATCTCTTTTTTATGCTGCTTTTCGTACGTCTCAATCAGCTTGTTGAGGACCTGGCCCTCTTTTAAGCCGCCGTGGCCGATGGCCGCAAGAACGGAATCCCAGTCGCGGAAGCCGTACTTTCTCATGACAGCCTCTTCGTACATCGGTTTCGTATAGATTCCAAGGTTTTTGCCCTTCAGCTTTGCATAGCTGGTGAGCATTTCCTTGCCTTTGACGATGTTGTCCGTCTTGTTCTGCTGGCGGAACCACTGGTTGATGCGGCTCTTTGCCTGGGAACTCTTCGCAATTTTCAGCCAGTCGCGGCTCGGTCCCTTGGAGTTCTGCGAGGTGATGATCTCGACGCGGTCTCCGTTGTGAAGTTCCGTCTCGATCGGCACGAGTTTTCCGTTGACCCTCGCTCCGACCATCTTGTTGCCGACCGCACTGTGGACGGAGTAAGCAAAGTCGATGGCACAGGAGCCGACCGGAAGCGTTTTGACATCGCCCGCCGGGCTGAAACAGTAAACATTGTCGGCAAACAGGTCGAGATCGCTCTTTAAGAGGTTCATGAACTCATGGTTGTCTGCCATGTCCTGCTGCCACTCCAGAATCTGGCGCAGCCAGGTCAGTTTTTCCTCTTCCTGCTCCGGTCCCGGTTTCTTGCCGTCGGAGGCCTCTTTGTATTTCCAGTGTGCAGCGATACCGTATTCTGCAATCCGGTGCATCTCATAAGTACGGATCTGAATCTCAAACGGCTGTCCGTTCGGTCCGATCAGGGTTGTATGCAGGGACTGGTAACGGTTTGGCTTCGGCATCGCAATGTAATCTTTGAAACGGCCCGGGATCGGCGTGTACATTTCATGGATGACACCGAGCGCTGCATAGCAGTCTTTGACGGATTCCACGATGATGCGGACCGCAAAGAGGTCATAGATCTGATCCAGCGTCTTGTGCTGGTTGACCATCTTTTTGTAGATGCTGAAAAAGTGCTTGATTCGTCCGTTGACATCTGCCTCAATGCCGGCCTGGTGGATATGACGGGTCACCTCTTTTACGATCGCATCGACAAACTCCTGCCGCTGCTCCCGCTTCATGCTGACCTTCTGCACCAGTTCATAGTACGCATCCGGCTCCAGATATTTCAGAGAAAGGTCATCGAGTTCGACCTTGATCTTGGAAATACCGAGGCGCTGTGCGATCGGGGCATAAATATCCATCGTCTCACGCGCTTTTTTCTTCTGCGTCTCCGGCGACCAGTACTGTGCAGTCCGCATGTTGTGCAGACGGTCCGCCAGTTTTACCAGAATAACACGGATATCCTTTGCCATCGCAAGGAACATCTTTCTCAGGTTTTCTGCCTGCTCCTCGACCTTATCCGCAGAATATTTCAGCTGTGCCAGCTTCGTGACACCGCTTACAATCAGGGACACCTCCGGGCCGAACTCCTCGGTCAGCTCTTCTTCGGTCATGACGGTATCTTCGACAACGTCGTGCAGAAGGCCTGCCGCGATCGACTCCTTGTCGAGCTCCAGATCTGCCAGGATAATTGCCACACAGAGCGGATGGATGATGTACGGTTCCCCGCTCTTTCTTTTCTGGTCCTTATGTGCATCCGCTGCCACGCGGTATGCTTTTTCGATCAGGGAAATATCGTCCGATGGATGATATTTTTTCACAGAAGCGATCAATTCCCCGTATAATTCCTCCGGACTTGTAAAATCGTCCGTCTTGCGGATTCTGGCTTCTGCCGCCGCCACATCCTTCTTTAATTCTTCTTCACTGATTCTTTTCTCTTCTTCCATATGTATCCTCCGCTCTCATGATTAACCCCTGCGTTTCGTTGGATACGTTATTTGCCATCGTAACGGATGACAGATTTTACATCATATTTTGCCAGTTTTTCGCGTCCTTTTAAGCCGGCAAGCTCCATCAGGAACACGATTCTGGTTACTTCGCCGCCGAGGCGCTCGATCATTTTTGCACAAGCCTCCACGGTACCGCCGGTTGCAATCAGGTCGTCGATGATGACTACCTTCTGGCCCGGTTTGATGGAGTCTTTGTGCATCTCGATCGTTGCGCTGCCGTACTCCAGGTCATAGCTCTCCTCGACGGTCTCCAGAGGAAGTTTTCCTTTTTTACGGATCGGCACGAACGGTTTGTGCAGATTGTAAGCAATCGGCATACCGAAAATGAAGCCGCGGGACTCGGTTCCGCAGATTACATCACAGTCTACTTCTTCTACAAAATGCTGCATCTCATCTATGGCAAGCTGCAGTCCGTCTGCGTCCTGCAGGATACTCGTTACATCTCTGAAAATAATACCCGGTTCCGGGAAATCCGGAATACTTCTTACGTAATCCTCTACTTTTTTCATAAAATATTCCTCCGTTTCGTCAAGGTTTGACAATTCACCTTACAGTATAGCATCAATATTCTTCTGCGTCAATTTTGTTTCCGATAGAAAACAGGGCAGAAAAATCAGGTATTTGCGGCTTTTCTGCATCTTTAAAAATAACTCTGGATATTGATCTGTAATTTGTCGCGTCCGTTCCACGTATCGATCGACGGATAGTACGCTACCGAGAGGGTTGGATGTGCATCCACGTATGCGGCGAACGCTTCTCCCTCGCCGAAATAGACACCATCCATCTGGTATCCGCCCGCATCGGCAAGCTGTACTTTCACCACGTTTCTATTCTTTCCAAAAATGCGGTAATTTAATACAGTCAGTCCTTTCTGTGCGAACAGCGGTTTCGTGTTGCCTTTTCCGAACGGCTCCAAGAGACTTAACTGGCGGATCAGATTTTTGGTGATGTAGGTGATCGGCATCGGCACATCGATCACAACTTTTTCGACGAAATCCTCTTCCGTCAGCATGGAATTATCGTTCAGTGCCCGGCGGAACGGTTCGATCATCTCCTCTCCTGCGAGGGAAAGGCCCGCAGCCATCGGGTGGCCGCCGAATTTCGTCATCAGTTCTTTGCATTTGCAGAGCTCCTCATACATCGAATACGCTTCGATCGAGCGGCCGGAGCCCTTGACGCCCTCCTCACTTCTGGTGAGTACGAAGGATGGTTTGTGGAAGTGCTCCCGCAGGCGACCTGCGATGATTCCGGCAAGGCTCTCGTGGCAGTCCGGCAGATAGACGACGAGGACTTTGTCGTTCTGCAGCGGGGAGGTTTCCACGAGCTCGATTGCTTTCGCCTCAGCTCTTTGCGGCTTTCATTCAGGTCTTTCAAGTCCCCGGCAAGCTTTGCGGCCTCCTCACGTGTCTTTGCGCAGAGCAGTTTTAACGAATGCTCCGCCGTGTCAAGCCGTCCCGATGCGTTGATGCACGGGCCGAGAACGAAGCCGATGTGATACGGTGTCACGTTTTCCGCCTCGATGCCCTGCACACGGATCAGCTCCTGCAGGCCGAGGTTCTGCGTTTTATGGAGCGCCCGAAGGCCGGCTTTTACAAAAATCCGGTTTTCTCCCTGCAGATCCATCACATCACCGATCGTCGCAATGGCGACAAATTCCAGAAAGCGGAAGCTGTGCTCCTTTGGAATACCTGCTTTTGCCTCCATCGTCTGGATCAGTTTCCATGCGACGGCCGCACCGCAGAGGCCCGGAAACGGATAGGAACAGTCTTTCTGTTTCGGATTGACAACCGCGTCCGCTGGCGGCAGGATGTAGCGGCGTTCTCCGTTTTCATCCTCCTCAAACGGAACCTCGTGGTGGTCCGTCACAACAACCGTCATGCCAAGTTCTTTTGCCAGACGGATCTGACTGCCCGCCGCGATGCCGTTGTCACAGGTGACGATCGTGTCCCGCCCCTCATCCGCGGCAAACTGCACAAGATGCTCATTTAAGCCGTATCCGTCTGCAATCCGGTCCGGGATACGCACATCCGCATCGGCACCGAGATCTTTTAATCCGGTCAGCAGAATATACGTTGCCGTAACACCGTCGATGTCGTAGTCCCCGATGATGCGGATCGGCTTTTTCTCCCGAATTTTTTCAGCGATCAGATCTGCCGCGCGCTCCATATCCTTCATCAGCAGCGGATCGTGGAGCTGCTCCAGATCACCGAAGAGATACTCTTCGATCTCTTTCTCCCCGGTCACATCCCGGTTCCGGATCAGGCGGGCGATGACGGGATCGATGCCGAACCGGTCCGCAATTGCCTGGAAATCGGCGCGTTTTGCCGAAACTACCCAGCGTTCTTTCTTCATATGTTCTCCTCTTTCCTGTTAGCAGGAAACGCCGGACTTTTCCGGTCCGGCGTTTCTCTTTTTATGGTTTTTGCTGCTTTTATTTATTTTTTGTCTTATTCTGTACTGCTTTGGACGGCACATATTTGTTTTTTCCAACGTGCTTCATCACATACCACAGGGCACCTGTGATGCAGACAGAAGTGTAAGCTCCGCATACGATACCAACCATCAGAGGTGCTGCAAAGTCGCGGATGGAAGAAACTCCCATCACGAACAGAACAAAGATGGTGATAAAGGTGGTGAGGGAACTGTAAATGCTTCGGGTCAGGGTGTCCGTGATGCAGCGGTCAACCAGGGACTCGATCGGCTCTCTCTTTAACTCCGGCAGATTCTCACGGATACGGTCGAAGATGACGATCGTACTGTTGATGGAATAGCCGAGGATCGTCAGCATACACGCGATAAAGGTGCTGCCGACCGAAATACGGGATACCACATAGAATCCGAATACAATGGCGATATCGTGCATCAGTGCAAGGATGGCACTCGATGCGAAACGGATGTCGCGGAAACGGATCCAGATGTACAGCAGCATGCAGACTACAGCGATGATAACTGCTTTCATCGCATTCTGGCTCATTTCTTTACTTACAGTAGAAGAAATGTTGTCGAAAGTGATTTCAGAAGTATCGACACCGAAATTGTCTGCCATTGCCTGGTAAACCTGCTCACGCTCTTCCAGAGTCAGAGAACGTGTTTTGATGATGACATTGTTGCCTCCGACAACCTTTGTCATCTGAATATTGGAATCTTTTGTCACGCCTTCCACAACCGGCTCTACCTCTTTGTCCAGCTCTTCGATGGAGTAATCCTCGTTGAACGGAACGTTGATGGAAGTACCGCCCTTGAAGTCAAGGCCGAAGTTCAGTGCGCTTCCCTTTGTCTGATGCATGAAAATCATGCTGGCCGGAACGGCAAGCAGCAGAATGCAGGAGATCGTGAAGAAGATCTTTCTCTTTTCCACAAATGGAAATCCCTTGCGCTCTTTCTTGGTTCCGTAGTATTTCGCATCCTTCAGTCCCATACCGTACAGGCTGTTGACCAGCAGTCTGGAAACAACCATGGCGCTGAACATGGAAAGAACAATACCAAGAGCAAGTGTCATGGCGAATCCGCGGACACTTCCGCTCGCAAGCGCATACAGAACAGCTGCTGCAATCAGGGTCGTCACGTTTCCGTCCAGGATGGCAGAAGCTGCCTTCTTGAATCCGTCGCGGATTGCCGCATGAACCGTCTTTCCGGCACCGATCTCCTCCTCGATACGGGCATAAATGATAACGTTCGCATCGACCGCCATACCGATCGACAGGATAACACCTGCGATACCAGGCAGGGTCAATGTCAGGTCAAATGCATTTAAAGCAATCAGATTCAGCTCAACATAGATGAGCAGTGCCCATCCGGCAGCAATACCAGGCAGGCGATATACGATTGCAAGGAAAAGGATAATCAGTACAATGCCGATCGCTCCCGCTTTTACGCTGGTGGAAACAGCTGCAGATCCAAGCTGTGCTCCAACGACGCTGGAGTTGATCTCCTCAAGTTTCAGGGAAAGGGAACCGATACGGAGGGTGGATGCCAGGCTGGTTGCTTCATCCCAGTCCATGTTTCCGCCGGAGATGACTGCAGTACCATCGGAAATCACAGCGTTTACACTCGGTACACTGACGAATTTTTCATCATAGTAGATACCGATGCTCTTTCCTGCGCTGTAGGCTTCCTGGGTTGCGTCTGCAAATTTCTGTTTTCCTTCGTCGGTCATTTTCAGCTGAACGACGCTCTCGGTTGCTTTTGTGGTGGAGTTCTGCTGATGCTTGGCTTCTGCGCTCTCCACATCTTTACCGGTCAGAACGACGGAGCCGTCCTCCTCGAGCTCTTCGATAGTTTTTCCGTTCAGAACGTACTCGCCGGTCGAGCTGTCGTAGGTGTAGTTTTCTGTTCCGTCATCGTTGGTCTGTTTGATGAAATACAGGCTTCCCGGTTTACCCATCTCTTCCAGAATGGTGGTTGCATCGGTTGCACCCGGGATTTCAATGGTGATACGGTTGTCGCCCTGCAGATATACCTGTGCCTCTTCGCTGTACTGCTGCGCACGCTGTTCCAGCTTGTAGCGGGTATCTGACATTTCTTCGTCTGTCGGGTTGTCCTTTACGGCCTGATAGGTAATGCTGACACCGCCGGACAGATCCAGACCCAGGTTGATGTTCTTCATCGAACCGGTTCCGGTAGGACCCCATCCTTTGATCATCGTCCATCCAAGAAGCACTGTTACAATGGCTGCCAGGACGAGTGCGATGATACTCTGTTTCTTCTTCATCATGTCGCGATTTTCCTCTTTTCTTTAATCTTCGGCCAGAGCTGCCTTTATCATCAATGCACACTCGATCCGTTTCTGCTGCATCTTGCATCCGATCTCGTAAACATCGTTGATCTTACCTGTGAAATTGTAGGAGTTTGCCGCGCATCCGCCGCTGCAGTAGAACCGTGCAAAGCACTGGCTGCACTCCTTCTTGGAATAAACGTTGCATTTTTTGAATTCGTTGACAGTTTCTGTCTTTTTCACGCCTTCGTAAACATTTCCGAGGCAGAAATCTTCCTGTCCTACGAACTGGTGGCACGGATAGAAATCGCCCCACGGTGTTACCGCAAGGTACTCGGTTCCGGAACCGCAGCCGGAAAGACGTTTATAAACACATGGTCCGCCGGTCAGATCGATCATAAAGTGGAAGAAATTGAAGCCTCTTCCCTCTTTTTCTCTCTTGATCATCTCTCTTGCCAGAATGTCGTACTGTTCGAAGATCACCGGAAGGTCTTCCTCACGGATCGCATAGTCCTCGGTCGGAGGCGCTACAACAGGCTCAACCGAGATCTGCTTGAAGCCGAGGTCTGCCAGATGGAGAACATCAGCTGCAAAGTCTGTGTTGTAATGCGTGAAGGTTCCGCGCACATAGTATTTATCCTGATGACGAAGCTCAGCGAA
>OHCC01001229.1_pt1 | contig 11875 bp, 5 predicted proteins | sample 1577521 | NCBI WGS metagenome assembly OHCC01 (sample SAMEA3879533, study PRJEB24766) | human gut metagenome | biome: human-associated habitat; feature: feces | place: USA | collected 1985/1987
TTACAAGAAGAAATCCATAGACAATCAGTTTAACGAATTGACTATTGATTTCCGGGGAGGATACAGTCTTGTATTCAGAGCTTACGAAGACGGTGCTGCCTATCGTTTTGTCTCAAACCTGAAGAAGCCTTTCATGGTAGAGAGCGAACAGGCTACTTTCTGTTTTCCTGACGACCCGAAGGTATATGTAGCTTCTCCGAAAGGCAGAATGAATGAGGGAAAGAAAGATCCATTTTACAGTTCATTCCAGAATACATACGTTCAAACAAGCTTGTCTGCATGGGATAAAGAGGAAATCGCTTTCTTGCCGGTTTTGGCAACAGGCAAGAATCAGAAGAAGATTTGCATCACAGAAGCCGATCTGTTGAATTATCCGGGCATGTATGTGAAGAGTGGTGCTGGAAAAGTTTCATTCGAAGGTGTATTTGCTGGTTATCCCAAGAAGATAGTCGATGAAGTACGGGGGCTTAAAGGTGTGGTGAAAGAACGTGAACCTTTTATAGCTAAAGTAGCCGGTACTACTGCATTTCCCTGGCGTGTAATGGTTATTTCGAAAAACGATGCCGACCTGTTGTGTAACGATATGGTGTATAAACTTGCTACACCTGCTCAATTTACCGATTTCTCCTGGATAAAACCCGGTAAGGTAGCTTGGGATTGGTGGAATGATTGGAACATCTATAACGTAGATTTCAAAGCAGGAATCAATAATGAAACCTATAAATATTATATTGATTTCGCTTCTAAGTTTGGTATAGAATATGTGATTTTAGACGAAGGATGGGCAGTGCCCGGTAAAGCCGATCTGTTTGAAGTAATACCTGAAATAGATTTGAAAGAGCTGATTGGTTATGCCAAAAGTAAAAATGTCGATTTGATTTTGTGGGCAGGTTACCGTGCATTTGAGAAAGACATGGATAACGTTTGCAAGCATTATGCGGCAATGGGAATTAAAGGTTTCAAGATTGATTTTATGGACCGCGATGACCAATTGGTAGTTGACTTCAATCGCAAAGCTGCCGAGGTAGGAGCTAAATACAAACTATTGATAGACTTACACGGCACATTTAAGCCTACCGGATTGCAGCGTACCTATCCCAATACCATCAATTTTGAGGGAGTACATGGGCTGGAAGAACTGAAGTGGGCCGAACCGGGAACCGATCAGGTGGTTTACGATGTTACAGTACCTTTTATTCGTATGGTGGCAGGTCCGTTAGATTATACACAAGGTGCGATGAATAACGTTATCATGAAAAACTTCCATGCAGTGTATACTGAACCAATGAGTCAAGGTACACGTTGCCGCCAGTTGGCACTATACACAATCTTCGATTCTCCTATTAACATGTTATGCGATGCTCCCACTAATTATATGAAAGAGGAAGAATGTACAAAGTTTATAGCGGCTATCCCAACCGTGTGGGACAAGACTCTTCCCATTAATGGTAAAGTAGGCGAATACATTGTCATGGCACGCCAGAAAGGTGATACCTGGTATGTAGGTGGTTTAACAGACTGGAACCAACGTGATGTAGAGGTTGACTTATCATTCTTGGGTGAAGGTCAATTTCATGCCGAAATCTTTAAAGACGGTATCAATGCGGATCGTGTGGGCAAGGATTATAAACGTGAAGTAGTAAGTGTGTCGGCTGATAGTAAATTGAAACTGCATCTAGCTCCCGGAGGAGGATTTGTCGTGAAGGTTACGAAATAAGCGGAAACAATGATAGAGGTTGCCTCTGATATAGGAATATATGTTTTACTATATCAGAGGCAATTTTATTCTATTTTCATTTGGAATCTTCCCAAATTTCATCTTACTTTGTTTATCGTTGAACTTTAAACTATTAGAAACACCATGGGAAAGAGTAAAAAGAAAGTAATGCACAGTCAGAGAGAAGAGCAACAAGCTAAGAAAGTATTGCTGATTATCGGAGTATCTGCTTTGATTTTGGTACTTGCGATGTTTGTAGGCTACTCTTTCCTGGCGAAATAAATCAGATATGCCGCAAGAGATAGAACGTAAATTCCTCGTAACGGGAGATTATAAATCACAAGCATACGCGCAGAGCCACATCGTGCAAGGCTACATCAGCAGTGCACGCGGAAAGACTGTGCGTGTGCGCATTCGTGATATCAAGGGTTATCTTACTATTAAAGGAGCTGCCAATGCATCGGGAACCAGTCGTTATGAATGGGAAAAAGAAATTCCTTTGAATGAGGCAGAAGACTTGATGAAGTTATGTGAGCCGGGTATCATTGATAAAACCCGTTATTTGGTGCGTAGTGGTAATCACACTTTTGAAGTAGACGAATTCTATGGTGAGAATGCAGGGCTGGTAGTAGCCGAAGTGGAACTGTCCGCCGAGAACGAGCCTTTTGAGAAGCCCGATTTCATAGGGCAGGAAGTAACGGGCGATGTTCGTTATTATAATTCGCAACTGATGAAGTGCCCTTTTACTACGTGGGAATAAACCAATTGGATGCCATAATTGTTAAATCATTATGGAGAAACTTTACGACTATCTCCCCCGAGAGTTGGTTACATTTGTCTTAGTAACCATTTTCTCTTTGCTTATCGGGCTTTCACAGCGGAAAATCAGCTTGAAGCGCGAAGGGGAAACTACGCTTTTCGGAACCGACCGTACATTTACTTTTATAGGTATATTGGGCTATTTGCTCTATATCCTTGATCCCGTCAATTATCGCCTTTTTATGGGCGGCGGAGCCATACTCGGGCTGTTGTTGGGCTTGAACTATTACGTCAAACAATCACAATTTCATGTATTTGGAGTTACGACCATTGTTATCGCATTGATAACCTATTGTATTGCACCTATCGTTGACACACAACCTTCATGGTTCTATGTCATGGTTATTGTGACAGTACTGACACTCACCGAGTTGAAGCATACTTTTACCGAATTGGCACAGCGCATGAAGAATGACGAAATGATTACGCTAGCCAAATTCCTTGCCATCAGCGGTATCATCCTACCGATGTTGCCCAATGATAATCTTATTCCAGGAATTAACCTGACTCCCTATAGTGTCTGGCTGGCAACTGTGGTTGTATCGGGCATTTCCTATCTCTCTTATCTGTTGAGGCGCTACGTTTTCCGTGAATCCGGTATCTTGGTATCGGGTATTGTGGGTGGTTTGTATAGTAGTACGGCTACCATTTCCGTACTAGCACGCAAGAGCCGTAAAGCATCTCCCCAAGATGCTCCCGAGTATGTGGCATCCATGTTGCTGGCTGTAAGTATGATGTTCCTTCGGTTCTTGATATTGATAGGCATCTTCAGTAAGGAGACGTTGCATGCTATCTATCCTTATCTGCTGATTATGTCGGCAGTATCGGCGGGAGTGGCGATGTTCCTTCACTTCAAGTATAAGCGGAAGGGTAATTCCGGTGAAGTAGAGGAGGAGGAAGACGGTAGTAATCCGTTGGAATTTAAAGTAGCGCTTATATTTGCCATGCTGTTTGTGGTATTTACTATCTTGACGCATTATACATTAGAATATGCGGGTACAGGCGGACTGAATTTATTGTCTTTTATATCAGGATTCAGTGATATTACTCCATTCATTCTGAATTTACTGCAACAAAGTACAGGCAGTGTGGCAATGCTCATTATTACCGCTTGCACCATGCAGGCCATAGTCAGCAATATAGCAGTGAATATGTGCTATGCACTGTTCTTTGCAGGTGGCAAAAGTGCTTTGCGCCCATGGATATTGGGCGGATTCGGTTGCGTCATTGCAGTCAATATTTGTTTGTTACTATTCTTTTACTTCTTGTAAATCAACTACTTTTTGCTTTTTTAACTCCGAAACTATCGTAAATAGTTTAAAAGAGGCTACTTTTGCGCCATTCGTTGTGACAAATCCCGAACGAGAAACGTCTAATACCAAGATAAGAATTTTAGAATAGTCACTAAATAAAAAGACGCAATGAGAATTAAATTGATCGTGCTGCTGTGGATACTTATGTTATCCGGGCAAGCAGTAGCGCAAAACACGGCAAACACTTCTTTTCAAGTTAAAGGAATCTTGCTTGACTCGCTCACCCAGGAAGGTGAACCTTATGCCACTATTAAAATCGTGAAGAAAGAAGCACCTGCAAAGGCTTTGAAGATGCTGGTTACGGACATGAAAGGCCAGTTTCAGGAGAAAGTGCCGGGTACGGGTAACTTTGTAATGACCATTACTTCTGTAGGGCGTAGTAATATTGTGAAGGATTTCACTGTAAAAGCCGGTGAGAAGGTGGTGGATTTCGGTACTTTGTACATTACGGATGCTTCCAATGAATTGGGGCAGGTGGAAGTGATTGCCCAGAAACCTTTGGTGAAGGCGGATATCGATAAGATAGAATATAATGTGCAGGATGACCCTGATTCCAAAACAAATACAGTATTGGAGATGCTTCGGAAAGTTCCTTTGGTAACTGTAGACGGAGAAGATAATATAAAGGTAAACGGCAGTAGCAGTTTTAAGGTACATGTTAATGGAAAGCCCAACAATATGATGAGCAACAATCCGACGGAAGTACTGAAAAGTATGCCTGCTAACAGCATCAAGCATATTGAGGTTATTACCAATCCCGGAGCTAAGTACGATGCAGAAGGTGTGGGCGGTATCTTGAACATCGTTACAGTGGGTAGCGGTTTTGAAGGATATACAGCCACCTTTAGCGGTAATGCCAGCAATACGGGCGTTGGCGCAAGTGCGTATGCCACCGTCAAGAAGAATAAATTGACCGTTACAGGCAATTACAGTGTCAATTACAACAATCGTCCCAAGAGCTATTCGAATGATATGCGCGAGAACCTGGATGATAAAGGCAATACTGTAAGCCGGGTGATGAGCGACGGTTCGAGTGATAATAGTGGTACTTTCCAGCACGGTAACATCGAGGCAAGTTACGAGATCGACACGTTACGTCTGTTCACTATGTCAGTCGGTATGTATGGCGGTAACAATGATGGAGATGGCTTTTCGAATGCTTTCATGACGGATGTAGCTTCCAATGCTCAGGTGTATAAGTATAATACCCGCAATAACAACAGTAGTTCCTGGTATTCCATTCGTGGTAGTGTCGACTATCAGCGTATCTCTTCCAAAGTAAAGGACCGGATGTTTACCCTCTCTTATAAGGTTAGTACACAACCTCAGACATCGGACGGCTATACTCACTTCTCTTACGAGAAAGACGAAATGACGGACGAATGGCTTAATTTCCTACGCTTGAAGAACCTGCGGTCGGATGGAAAGCAAAACAGCGCCGAGCATACATTCCAAGCCGATTATACCACCCCGATAGCTAAGATACATACCATAGAGGCTGGTTTGAAGTACATTATCCGTAATAATACCAGTGAAGATTGGCGTTACGAGGCTACTTCAAACGATAACTACGAGCTGGATAAAGACCGCAGTAGTGATTATAAGCATCTGAATGATATTCTTGCCGGTTACCTGGGTTACTCGGTCAAGGTTAAGAAACTTTCGTTGAGAGCCGGGTTGCGTTACGAACGTACCATGCAGAATGTGAAGTACATTGTAGGAAAAGGGGATGACTTTAAGGTCAACTTCAACGATTGGGTGCCTTCCGCAACGGTGGGTTACAAACTGACTGATATGTCGAATATACGTTTCGGATATAATATGCGTATCTGGCGTCCGGGTATCTGGTATTTGAACCCTTATGTGAATGATGTAGACCCCACAAACATCTCAATGGGTAATCCAAATCTGGAGAGTGAAAAGAGCCATGCTTTCAATTTGAGTTACAGTAACTTCACTCAGAAGTTTAATATTAATCTTTCCGCACGTTATTCATTTAATAACAGTGGCATAGAACGGGTAACGGAATTGATCCATTCGGGTGAAAATATTCCGGGATTGGGCACCATCGCCGAGAAAGATTTGCTTTTCTCTACTTACGAGAACATTGGTCGTAGCAAAAACGGCGGTTTGAGTGCGTATATCAATTGGAATGCTTCTGCCAAAACACGTATTTACATGAACCTTAGTCTCGATTATTCTTATCTGAATAGTCCGGCGCAGGATCTGTCGAATAGTGGCTGGAGCGGTTTTGCTTACGGAGGTGTTCAGCATACTTTCCCGCTTGATATACGTGGTAGCTTGAATCTGATGGGAGCTACTCCGTACGTTACATTACAGGGTAAAGGCAGTAGTTTCTATGACTACAACATTAGTGTCAACCGTTCTTTCCTGAAGGAGAAAAGACTGACACTTACTGCATTTGCGGGTAACTTCTTCAAGAAGTATATGGATAATAAAAATACGCTCGAAGGAGTGGGTTTCCGTCAGGAGAGTAATTATAAGTATTCTCGTATGCGTTATGGCGTCAGCGTGAGCTACCGTATCGGTGAGTTGAAGGCAAGCGTGAAGAAAGCTGCACGTACCATCAGTAATGATGACGTGAAGAGCGGTGGCGATGGCGGTGGTGGCGGTGAGTAATCCCCCAAGCTAGACTTATTATAAGAGAAGCTGTAAGAAGAGTGTGAATCCGCTTTCTTACAGCTTTTTTTATTTATCAGAATGAGCTGCCTCTTTAGGGTGTCGAAGCACATCTTCTTTACCATGTTCTATCTGTGTATTTCTGTAAAGGGATGAAACAAAGCAAACTTAGGATTTAGTAGAATACATTGATATAAATATTATCAATTCTTATTCATGTACTCTTTTGGAGACATACCATACTTCTCTTTAAAGGAATTGGAAAAATGCGATGGGTTTGTATATCCTACAGCGTATGCAACTTCCGATATCGTCATTTTCTTATTCTGATCCAACAAAGACGCAGCTTGTTGCAATCGAATATTTTTAATGAAATCATGCGTTGTCAGATTAGTGAGTTCTTTCAATTTGCGATGCACATGTACTCTACTAAGTCCGACTTCCGAGGCAAGCATCTCAACATTCAGTTCCGGATTGGCGAGATGTTTATTTATCACTTTCATAATTCTATCCATTAAAACCTCGTCATTCGATTTCATTGAAATCTTTTCTATTTTATCTTCTTGTTGTTGTGCTCCGCTGAATTTATTACGCAATAATCTCCTATTCGTTATTAAGTTGGCAACCGTCCTTTTTAGTAGTTCTGTGTTAAAAGGTTTCACGATATAGCCATCGGCCCCTGTTTCCATGCCCTCCAAAGTATCTTCCATTCTCGACTTTGCAGTCAATAATATAATAGGTATATGATTTACATTCGTATTCTGCTTTAATTTATGGCACAATGTCAAGCCATCTATTTCCGGCATCATAATATCACTGATAACCAGATCCGGCATTTCCTTCAGAATAAAATCGTATGCTTCCTTGCCGTTGCAACAGGTTGCCACTTTGTAGTCATCCGACAATTCTGCTTTCAGATAAGCCCTGATTTCTTCTTCATCTTCAACCACCAATATCCTTTGACGAGTTTTCGGTTTACTTGTCCGGCTCTTATCAATATCTTCTATCATATCTTCTTTAAGATTAGGTAGATGTGAATGAACCACTGGGAAAGTAGCTTCCTCCATTTCATCTGCTCTTAAATGTTTAGAGCCTAATGGCATACGAATGATGAGACGGCTACCTGAAACGTCTGTTCTATTTTCGGCACGAATAACTCCATGATGCAATTGAACTAACAGGCGAGATAAATGTAGTCCAATACCGGTTCCGAAATTTGATTTTGTCACGTCATTATCTATTTGATAGAAACGTTCGAAAATACAATCTATTTTGTCCTTATCAATGCCGATACCGCTATCTGTAATTGTAATTTCAAAATAGTTCTGTAGGGCATCTTTGCAAGAAGGATCTTTGCCTACAGAAAGACTAACTTGTATCTCTCCACCTTCAGGCGTGTATTTGAAGGCGTTGGAAAGCACATTCATCAGAACTTTATCGAAATTATTCAGATCGATCCATACGTTTAGCTGGGGTATATCATGCAGGAAAACAAAATTGATATTCTTGTTATGTGCCATGTATTCAAATGGCTGCATCACATCATCAATGAAACCAACGATATCGGTCTCACGAAATTTCAGGAACATTTGCCCCTTGTCCAGCTTTCGTATATCCATCAACTGATTAATTAGCCGCAGAATACGCTGGGCATTACGGTATATCATTAAATATGTTTTATGCAGCTCTCCTTTGTTTTCATCTGCCAATAGCTTTTCCAGTGGGTTAATAATTAAAGTCATGGGCGTACGGATCTCATGGGATATATTTATGAAGAACTGTAATTTGGCTTCATTTAACTGTTCATCATGTTCGCGTTTCATAATCTCACGACGATGGCGTATACGTGACATTACATTATTTATAATTCCCCATATAAGCAATACCGCCAGCCCAACATAGAGGCAATACGCCCACCACGTTGCATACCAGGGTGAGGCAATCAATATTTTTATAGTACGTATCTCCGAATAATTACCATGATTAATGGCACGTACATGGAAAGTATATTTACCGGGAAGTAGATTATTATATGTTACACGATTCGTTCCGGGCTCTGTTACAGACCATTGATTACTCAGCTCAACGATCTTGTATTGGTAGACTATCTGTTCCGGATTATTATACTGTAAAGTGGAAAATGCAATACTAAATGTATTATCATTATGTGAAAGCTGAAAGATATCGGCATCTTGCACCGAAGAGTAAATTACAGGGTTTCCACCTGAAAGAGTATTTTTATGTACAGGCTGATTATATATAAAGAAATCTGTAATGCAAACCTTTAATTCTTTAGAGTCTGCATTTATCTTTTTAGGAAAGAAACTTGTTATGCCATTTACTCCACCAAAATAGATTTTACCTGCTTCGTCTTTATAATAGGCTCCATGTGTAAATTCGTTTCCTTGTAAACCATCCCCGGAATAGTAATTCACAAAAGAATTCTTTTTTACATCATATTTACTGATACCTTTATAGGTGCTGACCCAGATGTTCCCCTTTTCATCTTCGCAAATTCCACAAATTACATTATTCGGCAATCCATTACTAGTCGTAAACATTTGCAGTTCACCTGTTTTCTTCGAGAAGCAATAGAGCCCATTTGTGGTACCTGCCCAAATATTTCCTGCACTGTCTTCCGCAAATGCATATCCAATACATCCTGTTATTAGCGTATTTGTCTGTTTATAGTTTAAGAAGCTATTTGTTTTTGGATTAAAACAGCTCACTCCTTTATAATGTCCTAACCATACGAGCCCTTCATTGTCACAAAAAATAGAGTTTATCCAATCATTTACTAATTCATCACGTTTTAAATCACCTTTTTCATCTTTAGACGATTCAAAGTGTTTCAATTCTTTAGACTGCAAATTATATTGATAAAAACCGGTACCAAACATTCCGAAATATAAATTCTTTTCTTGATCCTCTGCAATTGAATATATAATAGGATTATTTATTGGTTGGAAATACTCACATTTTCCCGTAGCTTTATTTAGTTTGGACAATCCTTGCCCATAAGAACCTATCCATAAATTTTGTTCAGAGTCTTCAAATATGCATATGATAGTTTTAGGAATGGAATTTTCTGAATAATCAGGACTATAATGACGCAACCGTTTGCCATCTGTTCCCAATTCATAAAGTCCTTCATTATCTGTACCTACCCATAAATGTCGGTTATGATCTTGAAAAACAGACATAACGCATCCTTGTCCAATGGGATTATAGTAAATTGATTTATTGCCATAATATTCAAATAAATTTTCTTGTTTGGGCACCAAGACAATCCCCTTTTGAAATAGCCCTAGCCATAAATTACCGTCTCGGTCTTCCATAATAGAATGTATCTTCCCTTCCGAGAAATCTACCGGTGCAGAATTTATTTTATAGTCTTCCAATTGTTCTTTTAAGGGATTATAGATTTTCACTCCCTGTCCATCAGTTCCTACCCAAAGCTGCCCATTCACTATGGACATACAATATATAGGTAGTTTTCCATCTTCACCGTTATAAGAAACGGGCACCATCTGTCCCTTCTTATTATCATATCGTGATAACCCTTGTTTCTGTGTACCGACAAAGATATTTCCCAAATGATCTTCTATGATGGAAGTCACATTGTTATCACTAAATGTAGGATACTTGAAAAATTGTAGTTCCTTTGATTTCGGTATATAATGAGCCAAACCATTCCCTTCCGTTCCTATCCAGATCTCCGAACGGGAATCAATACAAAATTTAGATTGATAAGTGCAATCCTGCTGCTGAAACAAACTGTCAACAGATACGGCCTGATTCAACAAACTATCCAAACGAAATAACCCCTGTCCACTTGTACTCAGCCAAATTTCACCGCTGGGTAGTTCTTGGAAATGTGTAACATGTGGAGTAACCCGCTTGCCTGCACGTATCAAAGGAATCTCCCGAAAATTATCCGTTTCCCGGTTATACTCCATTAGCCCATTGATACATCCTATCAACAAATGATGGCGGCTATCCTCAAAGAGCGTACGAACATAGTTACTCGTTAGGGAAAGAGAGTCATTAGGATCATGTGTATAATTGGAAAAACTAAGTCCATCAAAACGATTCAATCCATATTCGGTAGCCACCCAGATAAATCCTTTACTATCTTGTAAGAGCTGATTTATTAAGCTGCTGGACAATCCATTCTCGGTAGAATAAAAAGACCTTGTTTGGGCTTTTAAAAAAGGACATAGCATGAACAATGTTATTGCCATGATCCAGATACATATATACTGGGAAAGTGTTTTCATAGTATAATTTGGTATTTGTAAGATTAAGCAAAGGTAACAAAACTTCTTAATTCTCACAAAACAAGTATGCCTTTCCAGGGCAACCGAACTGAAAACTTTAGATACGCACAGCTACCTAGGGAGTCAAAGTCCTATACCTAGGGAATTAAAGTCGTATACCGAAGGCATTAGAGTCGTATACTGAAAGGTCAAAACATCCGGATGTACTTAAAAAAAAGACCCGGATGTTTTACCCTAAAACATCCGGGTCTTTTGGGATAAAAGATGGGGATCTTTTGGGGTAAAACATCCCCATCTTTTCACCTTTCAGTATACGACTCTAAGGGTCTAAGTCCTAATAGGAAAGACGCTAAGTCTAGGCAAGTTGGAGGCTGCGAAAGCATATTCACTGCAGTGAGCCCTTGACAAACAATTCATTTTCATTTTGGGAAAATAATTTGGTATTTTCCACTCAGGTGCATAAAGGCGAACAACCGAAGCAGTCCGTCGTAATAGGCATCAAAATAACCGTCTTCGTAAGGAACATGTTTCGCATTCCAAAGCCGGTCAATGAATTCACGGCTCTTACAGTGCGTACTGGTTAGGGATACAGCCGCCGCAGTAGCTACTAATCCCAAGGAATGGCGGAGTTGTTTATGCTCTCCGGCTCCCAGAATCTCTTTCACTTGAGTGCCGTCTACATTATACTGGTCGACAAACGTATCTATGCCTTGGCTATAAAGAAAGTTCTGTATCTTGTTCCCATACTCCTGCTGCCATTTGATATCTTCACATGCCCAGGAATAGTCCAAAGCAATATTCATGGGTACACGCCAAGAATCAAAACGGAAGGCATCGCCGATAATCCGATTCCAGCCAAGCAGAGTGCCGTCATAATTATTATAATCCGGATTAAGACCTGTCACAGGATGGATGCTGCGATGCAGATACTCTCTGCTTTGGCGGGCACACTCTCTCCAGAAATTTGTTCTGCCATCATTTGCCCATCTGGCCCATACTTCATAAAATGCAGGCAGATGATAGGAAGGATCGGTAAATTTTCCTCCCCAAGAATCGGGAGTGAATGTAATTAGCTTCTGTTCCAGATTGATGAGAGGAGCCACTTG
>OHCC01001234.1_pt1 | contig 11833 bp, 5 predicted proteins | sample 1577521 | NCBI WGS metagenome assembly OHCC01 (sample SAMEA3879533, study PRJEB24766) | human gut metagenome | biome: human-associated habitat; feature: feces | place: USA | collected 1985/1987
GATGATTCCATATGAGAGAATGCTTATCTCATCAGATGGATATTTAATTCCGTGTGATAATACCTATTTTAGAGTTAATCCTAAAAGTATGGGGTTTATGTATGGGACATGATGGACGAATTTGGATAGGTGGTGAAAATGAATTGGCAGTTTATGAGAGAAAAAATGGGGTAAAAACAATTCCATTACCAGTTACGCAGACTCATCTACAAACATATATAGCAAGTATATTTGAAGACAGTCGACATCGCATTTGGCTGGGAACAAGCGAGACAGGGGCCTTTGTTTACAATCCAGCCAATGAAAGTTTCAAACACATAGAAACTGTTGGAAATATAATAACAGAAGTGAGTTGCTTTTACGAAGACTGCAATAACAAACTTTGGATTGGCGGCAAAAATGGATTGTTTTCATACTCCGATTCCGAACAAAAAATTATATTTGAGCAGAAACTGACTCAACAACTTCCGGATAATATTGTACGTAGTATTTTAAAAGATAAAAAAGGGAAGTTATGGGTAGGAACCTTTGGAAAAGGAGTTACTATATTTGATAAAGAGGGAAAATTTGCAACCAACTTTGTCACAGACTCAGGTTTTCCCTCAAATGCTGTGAATAGCATGATTCAAGACTCACGAGGTCGTATTTGGGTCGCAACCCGCGAAGGTATTGTTCTTTTTCCTGATATTGATAATCCCTCTCTCTATGAGGTTTTCAGTATGAAGGAAGGGTTGAATAATTCTCAAGTACGAGCCATATCAGAAGACCATGAAGGTTATATATGGATAAGTACCAATGGCGGTATTTCCCGTTTAGATGAATCAACCAAACAGTTTTATAATTATATTCATCAAGACGGAGTGCCTCTTGGAGATTTTATGGATGGTTCAGTATGTATATCCCAAGATGGTATGCTCTTCTTTGGTTCACAAAATGGTGTTTGCTACTTTGACCCACAGAGATTTTGTTCGATACAAGCTGTATCACCAGTCACTATTACGCAATTCTCTGTATTCAGCAGCCAAACGGAAAGCAAAAATATTGGGCTGGCTATACCTTTATCGTCGGGTATAGTTGAACTGACACATGAACAGAATACCTTCAAAATATATTTCAATGTTTTGGATTATACACAAAGTCCGCAAGTAGAATTTGCTTATATGCTGGAAGGCTTAGAGAACGTATGGCACAATACACAAGGAGAGAATCAAGTGATTTTCCGTAATATACCTCCGGGAAAGTATAAATTCAAAGTAAAAACCCGTTTCCGTAATCAGGAATGGGAAGATAGTATTGCTTCACTCACCGTTGAAATAAATCCGCCACTTTGGTTAACGTGGTATGCAAAGTCATTCTATACCATATTGATAGTTGCCATCATTTATTTTCTACTCAGCTTTTATAAGCGTAAATTGGACTTAGAGAGTTCTTTGGAAGTTGAGCGAAAAAATAGTCAAAATGAACAGGAACTAAACAATGAACGCCTACGTTTCTACACAAATATAACTCATGAATTACGTACACCATTAACACTTATTTTAGGACCGTTGGAAGATTTATTGAGCGATACTTCCTTATCGCCTACTCATTCTAATAAGATTCATATTATACATGACAGTTCAACCCGCTTATTAAACCTTATCAACCGAATCCTTGAATTTCGAAAAACAGAGACTCAAAACAGAAAACTATCAATTGCTAAAGGTAATTTATCGCAACTCGTACAAGAGACCGGGCTTCGGTATAAAGAATTAAACCAAAATCCCAAAGTAAAATTCAATGTAAACATTCACACAGAAATAACGGAATTATTCTTTGATGCTGAGATACTAACAATCATAATGGATAATTTACTAAGTAACGCAATCAAATATACCTCACAAGGAGAGATTACTCTTAGTTTAAATTCTATTCAAGAAGAAGATATAGAATATACCGTTATAAGTATCAGCGATACCGGCCATGGGATTAGTTCAGAAGCATTACCACATATATTTGACCGGTATTACCAAGCTAACAATAAATATCAGGTATCCGGTTCAGGTATCGGGCTGGCATTAGTCAAATCATTGGCGGAGTTGCACGAAGCCATCTTAGATGTAGTAAGTGAACAAGAAGTAGGTACTACTTTCACCTTGAAGCTACTTACAAAAAATACTTACCCGAATATAGATCACGCCACTGCAACTCCACAAATAGAAGAAGATACAATTGATATGCAGGACAATAAGTCGGCTCTTATTTTAGTTGTAGAAGATAATAAAGATATATGCGAATACATCAAAAGCTCCTTTACAGACATTTATGAAGTGATCACTGCCAAAAATGGTAAGGAAGGATGGGAATTGGCACAATCACACATACCAAACGTCATCATCAGTGATATTATGATGCCCGAAATGGATGGTATTGAACTTTGCCAATTAGTAAAAGACAATATGCCGACCAGCCACATTCCTGTTATCTTGCTTACTGCCAAAGACTCTCTGCGAGAAAAAGAAGTAGGGTATGCAGCAGGTGCCGATTCATATCTTACCAAGCCATTCAGTGCAAAGCTACTCCACAGCCGCATCAACAATCTATTGGAAGCACGTAAAAAGATTGCTTTACAATTAACTTCGAACATAACTCCAAAGCAAGAAGACATAGTTGGTGTTCTCAATAAATTGGACAATGAATTTGTACAAAGGATCACTCAAATCATAGAGGATAATTTGGAAATGGAGAAAATGGATATTGCATTTATCGCAGAAAAAATGTGTATGAGCCATTCTACGCTTTACCGGAAAATCAAGGGAGTAGCAGATATGTCGGTCAATGAATTCATCCGCAAGATAAAGATGAAAAACAGTTTAAAGCTTCTTCAATCTGGCGAACATACCATTTCAGAAATCTCATACATGATTGGATTTAGTAGCGTAGCCTATTTTAGACAATGTTTTAAAAGTGAGTTTGGAATGGCACCGTCTGAGTATATAAAACAAAAGAAATAATATGATACTAAAAACAGGAGGGTGTGTCAAAAGTACTTTTCACCACAGATTACACAGATTACCGCAGATTATATACACTGATAATCAATAATTTAATTTCAGCCTGTGTTTATCTGTGTAATCTGTGGTGAGTTATGACACATCCTCCTATATGCAGTAAATTAATAGAAAAGCCCAATCATTGTTTCTTCTTCCAATATGTTTCTAACCTTTCAGCCTCTTCCTTTGTTATCTGAATTACAGAGCCATGTTTGGGTGATTGAAAATTTACTGCTTTCATCACTCCTTCATTAAAACGTCCTAATGGTTTGAAATCAATAAAGTCGGTAGTTTCACAGAAACCGAAGTTATGGGGATTAATACCAAAGATATCGTACATCACCACCCATTTGTTTTCACCAATACGCTTCCATACATTAGGAGCCTCACAAGACTTAGGCTCGAAATCTATCCAACGCGGGTCATACTGATAACCACTGTGGATGCTATCGGAAAGTGCCATTTTAATACCACTGGGACCATCTTGTGCCACATACATCATACAATATCTGCTACCGGGGATAGGAGTAATATCAGCATCCAATATCTGCACTTTGGGATTAGGATATTCAAATAAGATGCGTGGTTCAGTAACTAATTCGGTGAAATCATCATTAGTATAGGCATAATAAAGTTGGCTTTTCCCATTGCCGATACGCATGGTGAAGTAAATCATCATCTTATCAGCTACCGGATCGTAAGTTGTTTCCGGTGCCCAGGCACAACCTATATCACCAAATTTATCAGGGAATACTTTATCAATGCGCAAGTTAGTACGTGTCCAGTGAATAAGATCGAAGGACTTCATGAGTACTAAACCACGATTGTTTCCCCAACCATACCTATCTCCATCACGTTCCCACTCCGTATCACGAAGCCCGACACGTTTGGCAAAGATATGCAAGTCAGTCATACAAAGATAGAAAGCGCCGTCCGGTCCACGTGAGATGTGTGGATCACGAACTCCACGTTGTTCGGCAATGGTATCTCCGGCAATGATAGGCTGACCGTCATTAATAGCAGTAAAAGTATAACCATCGTGACTCGTTGCCATAAAAAGACTATGAGTAGGATCACTGAAGAATACGAACAAATAGGCTCCCATATCCTTTTCTGAAAGCCTTTGTTTTTGCCGGGCAGAGACCAATACAGCACACAACAGGCAAATAAATAATAGTATATTTCTTTTTTTCATCATTTTATTCAATATAAGTTTTACTAAGCAATTCATGACTTATAAAGGTTTGCCCACTACTAATTTATCACCCGATAAATCTACTTCAAATAAATGTGGAATACGGATATATCTACCATTCATATCTTTATGACTATGGACAGACATCAACCATTTACCCTCAAAAGTTTGAAACAACATACCGTGACCAAAATTGGGCGGTGTAATCGGATTGGGTTCTTGTATCCACGGACCATCCAGTGTTCCGCTTTCCGAATAGGCTATCCCCTGAGTGTAGGTTGAATAAATCCAACTCGTCCAAATCATGCCCAAACGCCCGGAAGCAGTACGAAACAACCAAGGTCCGTCTGTCACACGGTTAGGTTGAACTTTTCCATTCACCTTCTCGCGACTCCAAGGGGAATTACTGGCTCGAAAAAGAATTTTTCCTTTTCCAACAGAACCACTGAGATCGGGCTTCAATTCTATCTTTTCAATAGTACCGTTCCAGTTCTGTAACCACTCGTGACAATATACCATGTAAGGTTTGTTATCCTTATCTACCCAAAAAGTACCATCAAGAGTGGGCATGCCTGCCGGAAGATAAATAGAATCTTTCATTGGTTTATAAGGACCATCTGGAGTATCACTTACCAGAACATGGCTGGCACGACGGGGAATTACATTTCCTTTTACCGAGTCTATACGAATAGCATTATTTGTGAAAGTGGCAAAATAGTAGTACTTGTCTTTGTATTCATGCAATTCAGCCGCCCATATATCGGGGGTATGCCCCATCCAAGAAGCAGTATCAATCTCTGTAACCCGATAAGGACCTTCCCAAGTAGCAAGGTTCTGGCTCTTCCATAGCAAACCACCGGTACCAGTCATATAATATATGTTTGTCTTCTTGTCGGCAAGGATGCAAGGGTCGCTCAGGCGAATAGAGTCCAAAGGTATATTAGCACGAAAACGACTGGATAGCTTTTGTTGAGCTGGCAAGAGAATAGTAAATAACAAACCAAATAATAAAAGAAAACTTCTTCTTCTCATAGTATTATTCACATGTGTTTCTATTAGTTATCAAATATTTCAGGCACGAATTAAGCGAAATTTCACGTATGATATATTGTAATATCCCCGTAAAAACTCGTAATTATTCCGTGCCTGAAAAATCATTCATTATTAACTTGTCTACTCAATATCAATACTCTTTTGTACCGGCGAAAGTATGAATGTAAATTCATAATCACCATAAGGCACTTGGTATTCCGGACGAGCAATACGTCCCCAGCTATCTTCACAACCCAAGCCAGTTTGAACCTTGTCAATGCAGAAGTTAGTCAAATCAGCTTCTTCCACTTCGGGAGAATGCCAGTTTTGTTTATTCCAACCTTCATCCAAAGACTCGATAGTGTAATGCAATGCTGATGCAGAGAATGGAGCGGCTGATACCACCTTGATACCACTGCCCGACGGACTCAACATCTTCCACCAGCGGATATCAGTCTTGTTACCGTTCTCTTGCGGACGGATGTAAGAGTAGAATTGATCATCAACACTCTGACGATAAATGCCCAAATCAGTGCAATGATTGCGGTCGTTGTAATTCTCAACCGGGCCACGACCGTAATACTCTCTCAAAACTACGAGGCATAGGCATTTGCATACCGAAGCGGAACATATTGGCAACTTTGGCATTTTTATCAGCAGTCAGTTTCTGAGTGACTTTGATGGCGCCTTCATTATTGATGACATACGTCAGATTCAGTTTGGCAGATACGGAAGGCATGTCGTAAGCAGCTTCTACCACTACCTGATTATTCTCAGTACGTTGATTAAAAGAAGTCAGCTTCATTTCGGGGTTCTTCCAGGCAACATACTTACGTTGAAGACCGGCACCGAAGTCATTATCGGTGGGTGCACGCCAGAAGTTAGGCTTCAGGGCTTCGCCTTCCTTGATGATATCCTGACCGTTTACGTAATATTTGGACAAGAAACCATTGTGCTTGTTAAATTCAAGACGGAAAGCATCACCGGTTACAATGAGATATGTCCAGTCATTTTCTTGTACGGCAGGAGCAGTAACAGCGATGTTGCTCTGTTCCAGGTTCTTCAAATCCATGGCAGGAGCTTTGTAAGGAACCAAGGTTAGCTGATTCTTGGCTACGGCATAGCCGGCAGGCAACAAGCCCTCACGGTTCTTCAGTTTGTAGGCTACGTTGAGCAACCATTCTGCACATTGGCAAGTCTTGCCTAAATCCAGTTTCAGTTTGGCAGTCTGTTGAGGAGCCACATTCAGATTATCTATACGGCCGGTGCGGATTACTTTACCGCCTTTCAATACTTCCCACTCCAGATAGTAGGCAGAAAGATCGCGGAAGAAGTTCTCGTTGTATACATTGATTTCTCCGTTCTGAAGATCAGCGGGAGTTGTCCAAATATCCTGATAGATATGGCCTACTTCGTACATATGCGGATTGGGAACACGGTCGGGACTAATCAAACCGTTATCGCAGAAGTTTCCGTCGCTGGCATCGAAGCGGTTGAAGTCACCACCGTATGCGTAAATCGTCTTGCCGTTCTTGCCTGTCCAGCGTACGGATTGATCTACGAAATCCCAAATGAAACCACCTTGGTACTTAGGATATTTACGAACCAAATCCCAATATTCCTTGAAGCCACCTTGTGAGTTACCCATGGCATGCGCATATTCACATTGAATCAGAGGTTTGGTCATAGAAGCGTCTTCGCAATAATCCTGGCAACCTTTGTAACCATAATACATCGGGCAGAAAATATCCGTCTTGCCATCTTTGCGAGCCTGTTCGTATTGTACGGCACGGCTGCTGTCTTCAGCTTTAATCCAGTCGTATGCGGCTTCGAAGTTAGGACCATAGCCTGCCTCGTTGCCAAGTGACCAAAAGATGATGCTGGGATGATTGAAGCTACGTTGTACATTACGCTGGTTGCGTTCCATGTGAGCCTTCTTATAATCGGCACGTTTGGCAAGCGTTTCATCGCCATAACCCATTCCGTGTGATTCGATATTTGCTTCAGCAACAACGTAGATACCGTATTTGTCGCAGAGGTCGTACCACAGGTTATCGTCAGGATAGTGGCAAGTACGCACGGCATTGATATTGAACTTCTTCATTACTTGAATATCTTGTATCATGCGCTCGGGAGAAAGGTAGTAACCGTTATCCGGGTCTATTTCATGACGATTGGCACCTTTGAAGAGAACAGGCTGACCATTCACTAATATCTGAGCGTTCTTTAGTTCGATCTTACGGAAACCTACCTTAACAGGAATAACTTCGTTGCTGCCTTGAAGAGTGGCACGCAAAGTATAGAGGTAAGGAGTCTCGGCAGTCCATTTATGCGGATTCTCGATATTCATAACCACTGTTCCAGAGCCGTGGGCAGTTTCCGTAGCAACCGTTTTGCCTGCTGCATCAAGCAGTTCGAGGTTGACATTACCGCTACCTTTGAGGCTGAGTGCTACACGCAATGAACCATTCTGATAATTAGCATCCAAGTCGGGAGTGACGCGGATATCCTCAATACGCTTTTTATTGCGGGCATACAGGTAACAATCACGACCTACCCCGCTGTAACGGAAGAAGTCCTGATCTTCGAGATAAGTGCCATCGCACCAACGGAATACTTGAAAAGCTATCAGGTTCTTCTGACCGGGTTTCAGGTAAGGAGTCAAATTAAACTCGGCTTCCAACTTGCTGTCTTCACTATAACCTACGTAACGGCCATTGACCCACAGGTATATATTAGAGGTAACAGAACCAAAGTGTGCAATGATTTCTTTGCCACCCCAATTGGCGGGAACCGTGATTTCACGACGATAAGAACCTACGTGGTTGTTCTGTGTCGGCACCTGCGGAGGGTTACTCTTAAACTGATTGCGCCATGCATATCCGGTATTCACATAGATAGGATCGCCATAGCCGTTCAATTCCCACACACCGGGAACGGACATATCGCTCCAACCTTTGTCATTATAACCAACTTTCCAGAAGTCGGTAGGACGGGAATCGGCATCTTGTACCCAAAAGAACTTCCAGGTACCGTTGAGCGTCATAAAGTTGGATGATTGTTCTTTTGCACCACGAGTGGCCGCATCAGCCGATTCGTAGGCGAAGTAGTTTGTGTGCATCGGAGCACGATTTACGGCATTGACTTCCGGGTCTTGCCATTCATGAAAGGACTGTGCATTAGCAGAAAGAGCTAGAGCGGCAAACAGTCCGGTAAGGAGATGTTTCTTCATGGTAGTATATTTATGAAATGTTTGTAGCGGCATGCAAACGAATTTTACATACCGCTACAAAGGTAGAAAAGTTATAACGTATTCAAGTGGAATTATCGTTCAAAAAGGGCTGTTATTTACTCATTTGCAATCGATATACTCCGAATGAACGGGGTTGCACCTCTAAATCCAAGGAAGCGGCATTTATTTCTACCGGACGGACACGAGGCACGATTGCTTCCTGATCCAATGTATTGATCGCTTTCCAATCGCAATTCTGCAAATAGGTGCAAGTACCCGATACGATCCGTTGTTTCTTTAATCCGTTGAAGTCAATCTTTATCTTTGCAGGTTGAGCGCTCGCATTGACAAGCTTCAAGATGACTTCACCGGTCGGGGCGTCCAGTGCGGCAGTTGCATAAAGGCTGTCTTGTCCGACCACTGGCTTACCGTTCATTTGTAAAGACAACACGTCGGTTCCGGGATTCATGCCGTACATCTGTTGTACGTAGTAGTTGGGCGTGCGCATCATACGCAGGTTATCAAACCAGATAAGATCCGGGTTCCATTGCCAAGCGTCTACATGGGCAAAGAGCGGGGCGTAAGTAGCCAAGCGCACTACATCGGCATTGCGTTCGAGGCCCGTCATAAAGGCGGCTTCGGACAGAGCGGCGAGGAAGTTATTGGCTTTACCTGTAGGATGGTCGTGCGAAGCATATTCGCCGGCAAATACCTTAGGACCTTTGCGATCGTATTTATCATAACGGGCGGCGTTGGCAAAGAACCAATCGGGAGCCATGTAATAATGCTCATCCACTAAATCCGCACCGAGACGTTTCATTTCGGGCCAGAGGTAATCGAACTTATCACCGTCGGCATTAGGACCGGCAGAACCGATAATCTGTATAGTAGGATATTTGGCACGAATAACTTTCATAAATACTTCGAGACGTTCGGGATAAACTTCACCCCATTGTTCGTTGCCGATAGCAATCATTTTTAGGTTGAAAGGAGCCGGATGTCCCATATCGGCACGTACTTTGCCCCATTTAGAGGTAACGGGACCGTTGGCAAACTCAATCAGATCAAGCGCATCCTGTACATACGGGTCGAGCTCGGCAATAGGCACTATTTCATTACTTTCGTACTGACAAGAGAGTCCGCAGCTCAAAACAGGCAGAGGCTCTGCACCAAGGTCTTCGCTTAACTGGAAGTATTCAAAGAAGCCTAATCCATAGGTTTGGAAATAGTCCGGGAATGCTTTGTGAGTGAAGGTATAATTCCAACGGTTCTCATTCAAAGGACGATTTTCAACAGGCCCTACACTGTTCTTCCACTGATAGCGGGTAGCCAGTGTGTTGCCCTCAATGATACATCCACCGGGAAAACGAAATACACCGGGGTTGAGATCATAGAGTGCTTGGGCAAGGTCTTTACGCAAACCATTCTCACGTTGTTTCCAAGTATTGGCAGGGAATAAGGAAATATGATCCATATCCACAGTACCTTTCGTCAATAAGACCACACGAAGACGAGCATGGGCATCGGTGAAAGGAGATTTCAAGGTGGCGGTAAGCTTCTGCCAGTTATTACCACTGACTTCGATTTCTTTCTTTAAAAGATTCTGACCGTTGGAGTTTACCAACTCAATGGAAAGTTTCATCGGGCTGGCATCCGGAGTACGGGCATAAACGGAGAAACGGTAATCTTCTCCTTGTTTTAAACCGATGCCACGGTAACCTTCATTGTCAAGACCGGCACGCAACCGACGACCATCATTAACAACACGTACATAGTGCGGATTACGGTCAAAGCAAGGATTTTCGTCCTTAACCGTTACATTTCCAAAGGGTACCCATCCCACAAATGATTGAGGAAACTCAAAAGAACGGTTTTTCACAAGTTCGGCATACAGTCCGCCGTCGGCTCCGAAGTTAATATCTTCAAAGAAGATGCCATACATGGCAGGATTGATCTTGGCAGATGGTTTAGAAACATCTACCGTCATTACATGCTGTTGCGCATGGATGCCAAGAGCAAAAGATAATGCCAAAACAGTCGTTAATCTTTTCATATCTATATATTAATCATTTAAAAAATACATAATAAACTTACTTGTCTCACTTTTGAGGCATAGCAGAAGCAGCACTTACCTCCATCGGCAGCCAAACATCCATCTTGCCTTCACCTCGATGATTCCAAGCATAATAAGGTATTAAAGTCAACTGAACATCTTTCGTAGCCAATTTGCCTGTTTCATTATAACTCAAAGATTGAGCCTCCGTTACAAGTTGGTTGATGCCATAAAGCATATCAGGTTTCTCAACGACCTTGAATTGAGGGTTACGATTCAACAAAACAGTATTCACATCGAAACTATTGTCCGACCATTCTGCACAATACACAATAGGCCCCCGTTCTACGGCTACCCGGCCTTTATCGGCTTCTACCTTATCGTTGGCTTTCACCACACGTGGAAGCATGTCGAAGTGTACTTCTACCACATCTCCTTTCTTCCATTTGCGGTCGATATCCAGATAACCGTCCACCAGTTCTCCCTGCACTTCCTGACCATTCACACGAACACAGTAAGTAGGTTCCTGATTGTCGGCATACGTATATAGATCGCTTGGCAACACACTGTTACGTACCCAGCCCGGAATGCGGATCTTCATGGTAAACGGCGCATTGCCTTGTGCTACTGTCAAACGGATATCTCCATTCCAAGGATATGCGGTTTCTTGTTGTAGGGTTACTTTCTTATTATTCACCTTCAGTTCTGCTTGGTTGGAGAGGAAGAGGTTTACATAGACGCGGTTATCCTTCACGGCATAGACATAGCCCGGCAAAGAAGGGATGAAGCGACTGATGTTGCTGGGGCAGCAAGCGCAGCCAAACCAAGGCTGGCGTGTTATCGTATGGTCGGCATTAAAGTGATATTTACCATCGCACGACAACGGATTGGGATAGAAGAACTTCCCACCATCCAGCGATACACCGGAGATAAGTCCATTGTATAGAGAACGTTCCAAAACATCGAAGTATTTGGCATCGCCGTGCAGCAAGAAGAGGCGATAATTCATGTAGACATTAGCGATAGCCGCGCAAGTTTCGTTATAGGCGGTAAGATTGGGCAATTCATAATTGTTACCGAAAGCTTCGCCCGCATGTCTGGCTCCGATGCCTCCGGTTATGTAGATCTTCTTGCCGACGATATTCTCCCAAATCCGGTCAATAGCCTTGATATAGGAGCTATCGCCCGTGATGGCGGCTACATCCGCCATACCGGAATACATATAACCGGCACGTACGGCATGTCCTACAGCCTCATCTTGCTCCAAGACCGGCTTGTGCGACTGCAAA
>OHCC01001241.1_pt1 | contig 11734 bp, 4 predicted proteins | sample 1577521 | NCBI WGS metagenome assembly OHCC01 (sample SAMEA3879533, study PRJEB24766) | human gut metagenome | biome: human-associated habitat; feature: feces | place: USA | collected 1985/1987
ATCTTTATGCGCATGAAGAATTGATTCCTGCACAGAAGGATGGGAAATGGTATATTCCGGCACAAGTAGAAGCTTTTAATTCCTACGAACTGGGTACAAACAATGAAAGCACTGTGAGTGCTATCGCCCAACTACCAAGTATTTTGGATGTTGAACTGAAGAGTGACGAACTGACTTTTTCTGCTTCCAAAGGAACGAAAATATGTATTTGGGCAGGAATGCCGTCTTATGAAAAGGAGCCCAAAATCTACTCTATCAAACAGCAGACCGTTCGTCTGCTGGAAGAGTTTCCAAAGTATGAAGGTAGATTCATTGTGCAACTGTTTGATAATGATACGCTGATAGACGAGCGCATCATAAACATTGCGCCAGGAACCGCGCGTATGATTTCAAGAAGCATTCCTACTGAACTTGCTGCTAAGGCTCCTAAGGGCATGGTGAAGATTCCAGCGGGCATGTTCCGTTGTGATAACTATCGCATTGGTGATTCGTTTATTGCTTATCCTGAGGATATGACTCAGAAAGGTGAATCTGTGAAGATGAATGCTTTCTATATGGATCAATTTCCTGTAACGAATGCGCAATACAGAGAATTCCTGAATGCCTCCGGTTATCAACCTGCGGATAAAACCAACTTCCTGAAACATTGGGAGCATGGAGAAATACCTGCGGGTATGGAGAACTATCCGGTGATTTATGTAACATTAGAAGATGCACAGGCTTATGCTGCATGGGCAGGTAAGCGTTTGCCGACAGAAATGGAATGGCAGTATGCGGCGCAAACCGAGAAAGGCAATGAATGGCCATGGGTACAAAAGAATCCGGTACGTCGCATCGAAGATTTTATAACCAATACGCTTTCCGTCTGGAAACTCGAAGGCATTGAACCGGATCGTTGCAACCTGGGGGATGGCTCATTATATCCGGTAGGTAAATATCCGAAAGGGAAGAATGCCTATGGATTGCAGGATTTGGTAGGGTGTGTGTGGCAGTAGACAAATGATGTTTACGACAATACCTCTTATCGGTATGTTATGGTACGTGGAGGTAGTTATTTCCTTCCATCTTCCAGTTTCTGGTATATTCAGGGAGGACCACGTGAGCTTTATTTCCGTCAATACTTGTTACGTGTATCTCCTTCGTTCGAAAGGAAGGCAACGGTAGGTTTCCGTTGCGTGAAGGATGCTAAGTAAAACTTTTAATAAGCAAATATGATGAACTTAAGTAGTAGATATATAGTGTTTTTCTTTTGTTTGCTGTGTGTCTTTACGTCATGTAGTGAACGAACTTTAAAAGTAGCTTTGTTGGTGGGTAGTGATGCCGGCCAACAAGCATCAGAGACCACGGCACTAAGTAATCTGTTAGATTCGGAGAAAAGCATTTCTTTAGAGCAAGTTTCTATAGACAAGTTGTCCGGTTTATCAGATTATGATATAGTGTGGTATCATAGACCTGATTCTTTACCCATTACCAACCGTGAACAACAGATGGGTGATGTTTTGAAAGAGTATGTTGCCAAGGGTGGTAAATTGATTTTGTCGATGGAAGCTGTGCGTCTGCTCAATGTATGGCAGCTTGAACCCGAACAGATTGAAGCAACTGTTTTTGACGCTAAAGACGAAGGCTTTGGAAGAAAAGTCGGATTCCATGCCTATCGGGAACATCCGTTGTTTGATAAGATGTTTGGCGGTGCTTATACGTGGCATGGCAAAGAAGATAATCAATGCCGTGTGTTAGGTTTCTTTGGTGATAAGAAGCCGCAAGCGGAGAATGCGAAAGTGATAGGTACGCTTTGGGAATATATCTTTTACCATCCTAAAGATAAAGTGCTTTGGGAAACTCCGGTTGGTAAGGGTAAGATATTGGCGATTGGCGGTTTTTTGTATTACGAAAAAGATAATTTTCATACGGAAATACTGAATCAGTTTACTCGCAATTGCCTGAATTATCTAGCCGGGAAACCTATGGATAGTAAGACTTTCTATTGGGAAGACCGTCCTACGGAAGTGGTGTCGGAAGAGCTGGCAGTTGAGAAAGTAGCGATGAGCCAACCGGTGGCTTGGAAACTTCCTGCCGTAGCCGAAGCCATTGAGTGGGAGGCAACGAATACCAGCATTGACTTGCCTTCAAGAAGAACGGTGCTGGTGGCAAAAGAGAAATCGGGCATAGAAGAAATATGGACTCATCCTTTTCTATCGCTTCGCGATTATCGTGTATGGCTCGATGTAGCCGGTCAAGATACGTTGGTATCTCTTGCTTCTTATCAATCTAAAGTTGAGTTACGTGCTAATGCTATTATCCGTACTTATCAGGGAGATGGCTTTCAAATGAAAGAAGTCTTAACCTCACAAGTTGATAAACCGGTGATTGTAGCGCATTATGAATGGACTGGTAATGCTATTCGCCGTATAGTAACCGATTATAAAAGTAATCTGCGCTTTATGTGGCCTTATGATGAGAGTGCTTTAGGCTCAATATTCTATCATTGGTCTGCAGAGGCCAATGCATTTATTGTTCGTGATGTGAATAAAGAGTTCGTTTCGCTTGTTGGAGCCAATTTACCGGGAAAATCACTGTTAGCCGGCCGGTTTGATAACTTCAACTATCCGGGTGGGCAACCGCAAGGTGTCAACACGGACAAATTGCAGGTAGCCTCTTCCGTATCTTATGAGGTGGCGGATAAACAGGCTTTCGACTTATTTATGGTAGCAGGCAACGAAGGACTTGATAAAGCTCTTGCGGAGTATGCCGTCGCTATGAAATCGCCACAGGATATTTTCAACACAAGCCAAAACTATTATACTGATTATTTGAATGATAATTTGTCTATAACGACTCCTGATACACTATTTAATGAAGGCTTGCGTTGGGCTACCCTTAGTTCGGCACAATTTATTGAAGAAACACCGGGCATAGGTACTTCATTGATGGCAGGCTACTCTTCTTCCCGACGTGGATGGGGTGGGGCGCATAAAGTGAGCGGGCGTCCGGGATATGCCTGGTACTTTGGTCGTGATGCGGTTTGGTCTGCCTTTGCTTTTGCTGGTTTAGGAGATTTTCAGACGGTTCGTGAAGTGTTGGAAACATTGATTCGCTATCAACAAGTGGATGGTAAAATATACCATGAACTTACTTCCAGCGGTTCTGTACATTTTGACGCTTCGGATGCCACACCATTGTTTGTGAACTTGATGGCGCGTTATCTGCGAGCTACCGGCGATATTGAGTTTATCAAGCAACATTCTTCTGCTATTGTACGGGCAATGGACTACTGCTACTCCACAGATACGGATGGTGATCACCTGATAGAAATTACGAATGTAGGTCATGGCTGGCTCGAAGGTGGTGAGCTTTATGGATCGCATACCGAATTTTATCTTTCCGGTTTATGGAATGCGGCTTTGAATGATGCCGCTTATCTGGCTGCTCAGGTTGGAGATACTGAAAATGAGGCTAAATATGCAGCAGAAGCTAAAATCGTTAATAAGATTATTAACCGTGATTTTTGGAATGAGAAAGGTTACTTTAATTACGGTAAACGCAAGGACGATAGTTTTACAGATGAGTGTATTGTGCTGACTACAGTACCTGTTTATATGGGGGTGACGGATACCGATAATTCTTATCGCATGGTTAAAGAGTTCGCTTCCGGTCGATATTCGGCTGATTGGGGAGTACGCATGATAGACGATTCACATTCAGTCTTTAGTCCTACTGCTTATCATTTTGGCAGTGTGTGGCCTTTGTTCACGGGATGGACTGCTTTGGCAGAGTATCAAGTAGGCCGTTATAATCAGGGATTTTCGCATATCATGTCCAATATGTTGAATTATAAAGGCATTTCCCATGGGCGTGTTCCCGAAGTAATCAATGGTCTGGTGTACAAACCTTCGGGTGTAACCCTACACCAATGCTGGTCGGAAACAATGGTATTACAACCTGCTGTTGAAGGTATGCTGGGGTTTGTACCCGATGCTTTGAACAAACGGATGGTATTGGCACCTCGCCTGCCTTTCCATTGGAATTCATTGCAAGTAAAGAATCTGCGTATGGCGGATGCTTCCCTATCTTTAGATATGACAAAAGAGAAAGGTAAACAGGTGTATAACTTATCCTCAACCCATCCCGTGGCAGTTGATTTCCGTCCGATGCTCGCTCCCGGTACTCAAGTTGAACAGGTACGTGTGAATGGTGAAAAAGCAACGTATGAACTACTTGCTAACAGAGAATACGTTGTGATAGACTTGGCTATTGCTTTAGACAAGAATGCTTCTGTTGAAATAACATTCCGTGAAGGTATGTCTGCTCAGCCGGCTTATCGTCTTTCACAATACGAAGAAATGTCGAAGGGGATTCACGTGATAAGCCAATGTGTGGAAAATGGAGTGCTGGAAGTTGTTGCAGAAGGACGTTCGGAAACAACTTGTCCGCTCGAATTATATTTGCCCGATGGTTATGAGCGTATAGAAGGAGTATCTTCTGAAGTAAAGAATGCCAATGGAGTATATACTTTCAATGTGGATTTCGATAAGGTGAAAGACACTTATGTTACCAAAACAATCAAAGTATATCCATCAAAATAAGACATATTATGAAGAAAAAGATAATATTTTCTCTCACCTTTGCAGCAACTATCCTGTGTACTGCAAAGGCTCAAGACGCAACAGGACTCTATTTGAATAATCGTGCTCCGTTGATGACAAAGAGCTATATGGAACTTCCTATAGGTGCTGTTCGTCCTCAAGGATGGCTTAAGGATCAGATGGAACGTATGTGTAATGGCATGACTGGTCATTTGGATGAACTTTATTCCAAGGTAATGGGACCTCGTAATGGTTGGTTAGGCGGCGACGGTGACGTTTGGGAACGTGGCCCATACTGGATAGATGGTCTGTTGCCACTCGCTTATATCATGGACGATGCCCAACTGAAGGAAAAAGTACAGCCTTGGATAGAATGGGTATTGAAAAGCCAGCAACCTGATGGTTACTTCGGTCCTTATGAAGACCGTGCTCCTGAATCGGGTTTACAACGGAACAATGCGCGCGACTGGTGGCCAAAGATGGTTGTACTGAAGTTCATGAAGCAATATTACGATGCTACAGGAGATCAGCGTATCATTCCGTTTATGACCAATTACTTTAAATATCAGTTAAAAGAGCTGCCTAATGCACCGTTGGATCATTGGACTTTCTGGGGACGTGAACGTGGAGGCGATAACTTGATGATTGTATATTGGCTGTATAACATCACCGGTGATGCATACTTACTTGAACTGGGCGATTTGCTAACCAAGCAGACTACTGATTGGACAGGTGAATTTCTTGGCAGAGATATGTTGAATAATCTTTTCAGCGTGCATTGTGTAAACCTGGCACAAGCCATGAAGCAGCCCATCATTCGTTACCAGGCAACTAAAGACCGTAGCCACATGGACGCTATTGACCAAGCCTATGCTGATTTGAAACGTTCTCATGGTTGGCCTACAGGACTTTATGGCGCTGATGAACTCTTGCATACCGGTAATCCTACGCAAGGTTCCGAACTCTGTACGGCTGTAGAAATGATGTTTTCTTTGGAAAAGATGGTGGAGATTACCGGACGGACTGATTGGGCTGATTGGTTGGAACGTGTGGCTTTTAATGCATTACCAACACAAATTACCGATAATTTTGATGCTCGCCAGTACTATCAACAGCTTAATCAGGTAGAGATTTCCCGGCAAGATCGTAATTTTGTGACCTGCTACAACGGTACTGACCAATTATTCGGTCTTTTGGCAGGATATCCGTGTTGCACATCCAATTTGCATCAAGGCTGGCCTAAGTTTACCCGCAACTTATGGTTTGCCACGGAGGACCGAGGTTTGGCTGCTTTGTTTTATTCTCCGTCAGAGGTTACAGCGAAAGTTGCCGGTGGTGTAACTGTCCGTATGACTGAAGATACCGGTTATCCTTTTGAAGGAACTGTTCGTATACATTTCTCTCTTCCTGATAAGAAAGTGAAATCTGTGGCATTTCCTTTACATCTCCGCATACCAGGCTGGTGTAAGGAAGCTGTTGTGAAAGTCAATGGCAAAGAATGGTCGAAAGCATCTTCGGGTTCCATCTTTAAAGTTTATAGAGAGTGGCGTACCGGAGATGTGATAGAATTAGAATTGCCGATGGCAATTTCAATTTCTCGTTGGTACGAACGATCTGCCGTAGTAGAACGTGGACCATTGGTGTATGCATTGCGAATAGGAGAGAAATGGAACAAAGTGGAAGACGATCGTAAATTTGGTGATCGTTATGGTGACTGGTATTATGAGGTTCATCCCACTTCTCCTTGGAACTATTGCCTGCAAGAAGAATCACTGAAACCGGAAAAAATAGCGGAGTCTTTCCGTGTGGTAGAGAAGCCCGTGAGTGGCTATCCTTGGAATTTGGAGAATGCTCCGATAGAGATTCACGCCAAAGGTAAACGTATGAATGAATGGCAACTATATAACGGGTCGGCAGGACCTTTGCCTTACAGCACGCAATATCAGATAAATACCTTACCTGAAGAGGATATTATTCTTGTACCTTATGGTTGCACTACTTTACGCATTACTGAATTCCCGGTAACAAGAAAATAAAGAAGAAATGAAGAAATCTTTTATTTTATTATTAGTTCTTTTATTGTGCGCTGAGTTACTCAGCGCACAATCCGTTGTTTACCCTTGGCAAGATACTTCCCTTTCTATGGAACAAAGGGTGGAAAAGCTTATATCCAGCATGACTGTGGAAGAAAAAATAGGGCAAATGATGAATGATGCTCCGGCTATCGACCGTTTAGGAGTTCCCGCTTATAATTGGTGGAACGAATGTCTTCATGGTGTTGCCCGTGCAGGCATAGCTACTGTTTACCCTCAGGCAATTGGACTGGCCGCTACTTTTGATGACGATGCTTTGTTGCGGGCGGCTTCAATTATCTCCGATGAGGCTCGTGCCAAGCACCATCAGTTTGTTCGCGAAGGACAACGTGGTATTTATCAAGGATTGACCTATTGGTCTCCTAATATTAATATTTTCCGTGATCCACGTTGGGGCAGGGGGCAGGAAACTTATGGTGAAGACCCTTATCTGACTTCCCGCATGGGATTGGCTTTTGTACGTGGTCTTCAAGGTGATGATCCCAACTATCTGAAATTAGTAGCTACTGCCAAGCATTTTGCAGTACATAGCGGTCCGGAATACGACCGCCATCATTTTAATGCAACTCCCAATCGCTATGACTTAGCAGATACTTATTTACCTGCATTCCAGACTTTAGTACAACAAGGTAATGTGGCTTCAGTGATGTGTGCTTACAATCGTTTGGATGGTGAACCATGTTGCGGCAGTGATGCATTGCAGGTCGAAATATTGCGTGATCGTTGGGGATTTAAAGGGTATATTGTATCCGACTGCGGAGCTATTGATGATTTTTATAAGTATCATAAAACGTATACAGATGCAAAATCAGCATCGGCAAAAGCAGTACGTGCCGGAACGGATCTCGAATGCGGAGGTAGTTACGAAGCTTTGAAAGAGGCAGTCCGTGATGGTAAGATTACTGAAGAAGACTTGAATGTATCGCTCCGCCGTCTTTTTCTTGCCCGCATGAAGTTAGGATTATTTCTTCCGGAAGGAGAAAACCCTTATACAGCTATTCCTTATTCGGTAGTCGATTGTGAGCAACATCGCAAGGATGCTTTGGAGATGGCTCGTAAGTCAATCGTGCTATTAAAAAATGAAAACAACTTGCTTCCTTTAAGCAAGAAATTGCGGAAGATTGCTGTAATAGGTCCTGCTGCTACTGACTCAGTATCTTTACTTGGCAACTATAATGGGACGCCGGGAAAGCTGACAACCTTTTTAGAAGGGATTCGTCGCAAAGTATCTTCGGATGTTGAAGTGGTTTATGAGAAGGGAGTCAATCTGACTGACGACAGCATGTTTTACCCTGTTGATATCTGGCAGCTGTTGCAAAGTAATGGTAGTAAAGGCGTTCATGCCGATTACTTCAACAATATCAAACTGGAAGGTACTCCCGTACTTTCACGACACGAAGTCCGAATAGGATTTCGTGGTGGCGTAGACGATGAAATAGCTCCGGGCATCAAAGCTGCCTGGATGTCAGCCCGCTGGACGGGAGAATTTATTCCACAGGAGAATCAGACTTTTACTCTTCGTGTTTCGGGGGATGACGGTTTCCGGTTGTTTGTCGATGGTAAGAAAGTGATGGATCATTTTAGTTATCATGAGGAGATGGCTGATATTTATACTTTCGATGTGAAGAAGGGAAAGAAATATGATATTTGTCTGGAATATTTTCAAGGAGATCAAGGAGCAGCTATCTCTATGGAAGGCGGCACCATAAAAAAGACGGATTATAATGAGCTGGCATCTCGTGTGGCTGATGCCGATGTGATATTGTTTGCCGGTGGTATTTCTCCACGTCTCGAAGGTGAGGAAATGCCGGTTGATTTGCCTGGTTTTTATAAGGGAGACCGCACTACTATTAATTTGCCAGAAGTACAGACCCGTTTAATGCAGGCACTCCATAATACGGGTAAACCGGTAGTGTTTGTGATGCAGACCGGTAGCGCATTGGCCATAAAATGGGAAGCCGAAAATATACCTGCTATTGTTAATGTCTGGTATGGAGGTCAGTCGGCTGGGGATGCTGTAGCCGATGTCCTTTTTGGAGATTATAATCCTGCTGGACGTTTGCCAGTTACGTTCTATCGTTCGGATGCTGATTTGCCGTCCTATGAAGACTATTCAATGGCAGGACGTACTTACCGTTATTTTGAAAAAGAAGCACTTTATCCGTTTGGATTCGGATTGAGTTATTCTACTTTCAGCTATAGCAATTTGCGTCTGCCGGTTGAAGTAAGAACAGGTGAACCTATAGAAGTTGCGATAGATGTCCGGAATACCGGACAACGCGACGGTGAAGAAGTAGTTCAGCTATATCTGACCCATCACTCTTCTACTTATCGGGTTCCTCGTTGTGCTTTGAAGAACTTCCAGCGCATTAGATTAAAGAAAAATGAGCTGAAAACTCTTCATTTCACATTACCTGCCGAAGCATTACAAATCGTTTCCGAACAAGGAACGGCTTTGCAACCTCAGGGTAAGATTTCGATATTTGTAGGAGGAGGGCAGCCTCGTTTATCGACAGGGGTAGAGAAAGAAGTACGTATCCTGTAGATTAATTTCTGTACTTTTTTCGCTGTTTGTAGTATTCATGTCTCATTGATTGGATTTTTTCATTTTATGATACGATATTGAGATGACTATTACCTTGGATTGGCTTCTTTTGCACAAAATAGATGAACAACGTGCTTTTAAAATAAAGAACTAATATAACATTCAGAACTATGAATAGAATAAAACAACTCACTTTTTTGCTTATAGCAACTACCGGAATGTTTTCTTGCAGTACTGTGCAGAAAGATGTTCCTTTCCAAAAAAATGAACCTGTAAACTTCTCTCAGGTGAAGATTACCGATAACTTCTGGTTACCGCGTATTGACAAACATGCCGAGGTCACTTTACCGGCTTGCATCCATCAGTGCGAAGTAGAAACGCAACGTGTGAAGAACTTCGCCATTGCCGGAGGTTTGGAACAAGGTGAGTTCAAAGGGCTGGTATATGATGATTCTGATCTTTACAAAATGATAGAAGGTTGTGCCTATTCTCTGATGAATCATCCCAATCCAGAACTGGAAAAGAAGTTGGACGATATTATTGCCAAGATAGCATCGGCACAACAGGAGGATGGCTATCTGATGACTTATTTTATTCTGGGTAATCTGAATGAAAGATGGACCAATATGGACAAACATGAAATGTACTGTTGCGGACATCTGATAGAAGCTGCCATTGCTTATTACAATGCCACAGGCAAGCGCTCGTTACTGGATGTAGCCATTAAATATGCCGATCATATAGACCATACTTTTGGTGAAGGGAAAAAGACCTGGGTACCCGGGCATCAGGAAATAGAACTTGCTTTGGTGAAACTATATCGCCAAACAAAGGACGAGCGCTATTTAAAACTTTCTAATTGGCTGCTTGAGCAACGTGGTCATGGATATGGTGATTGGAAAGCAAAAGACTATTATCAGGATTTAGTCCCCGTGCGTCAACTTTCTAAAATTAGCGGACATGCCGTACGTGCCATGTATATGTTTACCGGTATGGCTGATTTGGCTTCTATAACCAAAGATACTGCTTATGTGCATGCCTTGGATCGTCTTTGGGATGATGTGATTAATACAAAAATGTATGCTACCGGTGGTATTGGATCTTCACGCAAGAACGAAGGTTTTACCGAGGATTATGATTTGCCCAATGCTGAGGCTTATTGTGAGACTTGCGCTTCAGTCGGCATGGTATTCTGGAATCAGCGTATGAACATGTTGAAAGGAGACGGCAAGTACGTTAATATCCTTGAGAAAGCGATGTACAACGGTGCATTGGCAGGTATATCTTTGTCTGCCGACCGCTTTTTCTATGTCAATCCATTAGAGGCGGACGGTACACACCATCGTAAACCTTGGTACGGAACTGCTTGTTGCCCCAGTCAAATCTCACGCTTCCTACCCTCCGTAGGTAATTATGTGTATGCCATCTCTTCCGATGCTTTGTGGGTGAACCTTTATATTGCCAGCGAAACCAATGTCAAGATGGATGGTATGCCTGTGGCTATAAAGCAAGCTACAAACTATCCATGGGAGGGTAAAGTGCAGTTTACACTCAACCCTGACCAAAAGAAGGCATTTACCTTAAAACTGCATTTACCTGATTGGTGTAAGAACTATACGTTGACCGTTAATGGTAAAGAATGTAAACCTATCGAAGAAATGGGTTATCTCTTGGTTGACCGTGCTTGGCAGCAGGGTGACGAAGTGACTTTTGATATGGCGATGCCTGTAGAAGTGGTAGCTGCCGACCCGCGTGTCAAAGCGAATACAGGCAAGCGTTGTTTGCAACGCGGACCACTGGTATATTGTATGGAGGAGATAGACAATCCTCACTATGAGAAAGCTGCTCTGTTACCTTCTATGAACTATATGACGGCTTTTGAACCGGATTTGCTGAATGGTGTAGTGACGATAACGGCGGTCAATGGTGACGATACTTATAAATTTATTCCATATTATGCTTGGGATAACCGTGAACCGGGAAAAATGAAAGTTTGGGTGGATTATACTGAATGAAAATCAATGGTTTGAGGTAAAAATAGGTATGTAACTTTAGGTGAATGATTTTATATGGATAAATGGATTAAAAAGTGGTTTGTATTTTTTCTTTTAGTTGGGTGTGCTGGTATTTCAGCTATCAGCGCATCCAACCGGGAGAGAGGGTATGTGAATAATCGTTATCCTCTATTGCGAAAACCATACATGGAACTTCCGATAGGGGCTATAAAACCCAGAGGTTGGCTCAAAGAGACAATGGAACGGCAACGTAAAGGAATGACTTCCAAGTTGGATGAACTTTATCCGGAAGTGATGGGAAAACGTAATGGTTGGTTGGGAGGTGATGGCGATCAGTGGGAAAGAGGACCCTACTGGATTGACGGGCTTTTACCTTTAGCATATATAATGGATGACGCGCAGCTTAAAAAGAAAGTACAACCTTGGGTTGAGTGGGCTTTGCAGAGTCAACGTGCTGACGGTTTCTTCGGACCTTCCATTGATTACCCATTTGAGCAA
>OHCC01001242.1_pt1 | contig 11733 bp, 7 predicted proteins | sample 1577521 | NCBI WGS metagenome assembly OHCC01 (sample SAMEA3879533, study PRJEB24766) | human gut metagenome | biome: human-associated habitat; feature: feces | place: USA | collected 1985/1987
CTAACGTAGCCGGATTCATGAAGGTTGCCAAAGCAATGATGGCACAAGGTATCGTATAATCAGCCACAGTTATAAATAAGCTATAGTTAAAAGCTCCCGCCTTCCGAAAGGAAGAACGGGAGTTTTTTTATGCACAAACAATTTGTACGACACCCGGGTGTCATGCATACTGAGACCCGGGTGTCAGCATACATGAGACCCGGGTGTTGGTATGCCTGAGACCCGGGTGTCGTCACAACTATCTTTGCAATAAAATAAGGATATTCCTAAGACAGAGACTAATTATCATAATCGTATTCTAAGCTGAAATCATCTACCCATAAAGTACTACCATCACCTCCAGCAAAATAATCTCCGTATTTGCTAGCAGAGCATACCACTACAATATATTTTGGAACACGATTGGTAACCCTATAATCTAACTTTAATTCAAATGGCTCATACTCAGTCATAGCTTTACCACTATTCAATTCTGCATAAGCAATAATATGCTCATCATTCTTATCAAAGAGCTGACGTTTACTAGGAGTCGTACAAATTCTCACCGGACTGTCCCAATCTCCCAAAGCAATGTAAATAGAACAAGTATCCGGTTTATTTTTCAAAAATTCAAAAGCCTTTTTATCATCCGAGTTAGTTGGCAGTATTGTCACATTCTGCGGTACATATTTATAGTGTCCTTTCAATTTTGTAGGTCTCTCACTAAATGGTTTTCCAAAATCTAAAAGCCCATTTGTACCATCCACAACCTCTAAGAATTCTCCCATGAACAGATTTCCTGCAGCAAATTTAATAAAGAGGTTCTTGGATTGTAAACATGCAGCCGTTCCATTATTATTCCAAGTCACTTGTGTCGTAGGTGTGGTGTTAGAATCAGAAGCTGTAACAACCCCCTTATTACCTGTATCCCAATATCCTATTGTACCTTCAGTCCACGGTTTCCACCAAACATGTTTCTTCTCTATTACAGAATGCCAATTTTCAAAAGAACCATCCGGAAGTTCCACAGCTTGTCCCGTAGTAAAAGAACGTTCCTCACCGTAATTCTCACCAGAATAGGCACGACATACATAAGTTGTTTGAGCTTTCAAATGTGGAACACATGCAGTGAAAGCAGCTCCATTGATTGTTACATATTTTTCCGGAACCTTTTCCCATTCGGTAACAGAAGCCTCACGGATCTCGAAGCCATTGTCCAATCCTTCAATGCCTTCACCATACAGCCATGCCACATTTACAAAACCATCCGCCTGCTTTGTTTCTGCCATCTTATCTTTACGGTAAACTCGCAACTCCCAATCTTCTTCAAAGAAATCTTTATACTTTACTTTAACTTTAGCCGATGCATAATTAGTATAAGGAATCCATTCAATAGATGAGAAGTCAGTATTACCATTATAAGTAGCACCATCCGGTCCTAGCTTTAAATTGACAATTTGTAAATCTTTCCACTTTGTATCTCTCGATACATATGCTGTAGCAATATATGTTTTTTCATTCAATTCAGACACACCAATCTGATTCAAGATTTTATAAGAGCGGGATATTTCCCGATTAGCAATGATACTCCATTGATATTCTTGATAAAGCGACAGAGTCACATTACATGGACTAGTCAGATCTAATACATCATTTACCGATAGAGAACTTTTAGCTCCTTCTGTAACAGACAAACTCCTTACCAACACTTTACGCATGTCCACACTTTCATCCAATCCAAGAGTCACCATACGTTTTTCTTCAGATATAATGGCATTTCCAACTTGCCCCTCAACTTGCATTGCAGTAATAGATAACGCTATTTGTGGATACCCAATATCATTGTTTATACACCCTTGCAGCAAACATGTAATTCCTATTCCTAAAAGAAATAATCTATATATAAACCTATGTCCTCTCATCACATACAAACAGTTAAACCTATATTTATATTAAACAAGTTGATTTTAAAATCCGCACCACTCGTTCTTCGCTTACCAATCTCTCCTAGATTATTCTTCTGCTTCTCTGTCCTATATTTAAAGCCAACGACACCAAAAGACAGCTCTGCACAAATATTTTGCGTAATAAATACCGCCACTCCCGGACTAATCCCCAAATGAAGTTCATTGATTGTGGTCTCTGTCCGTTTGTATTCCTCTCCTTCCCCGCGAGCAAAACTAGAAGATCCATTTTTATAAGTCAGAGTTGTCTCATTGAACAGTCCAAACAATTTACCATCATCTAATCCGATATAAGAACGATGAAATATTCCCAATGAATACAAATCCTCCGCATATCGCATATTACTCAAAGAAAAATCAAAATCATCATCAATGTTAAGCGAAACATTTCCTAGATCTGCAATGGTATGATTATATCCAAGTTTGGCCCCTACCACCATATTATCTGCTACGGCATATCCAACAAAAGGTTTTAAAGAAAAGGTTTTGAAGTTACAATCAAAATCTTTCAGCATTGAAAATAACAAACGACTATCATCGCTATCATAATTAACATAAGAGAAAGTCAATCCACCGATCCATTTCTTTTTCGGAATAAACCGATAACTTACAATACCACGATCATATCTCCCGATAGGCTTAATATGAATTAGATTTGTATTTCCTTCTACAATATCTTTTTTCCTTTCAAACTCTTCTTTATCCAGAAATACTGTATCACGTATTATAATAGTATCCCGTTGCTGGGCATATAAGGATTGTACACCCGCTAACAGCACCAATATACATATATAAAATAATCGAGTCATTTTTTCCTTTTTATAAATAGAACGCTATACCCAGTCCAATAGAAAACAGGTTAATCTTAAAATTTGCAGAACTGGATGAACGTTCTCCAATGTACACTTGATCTGTAGTTTGCTTCACCTTACTAAAATCCAGTCCTAATACTCCAATACTGACTTCCACAGCAGTATAATTATTAATGAAAGCGACAATACCTGGTGCTACACCGATACCAAAGTCAGTCGTTTTAGTATAAGTACCTGTTAGAGAAGTACCATCTTTAGTCACCACCTTTGATTGGCTACCTCCAATTTCAAGTCTGGTTTCCGCAAATAAACCAAAACGTTTACTTGTACCCAAATTTATATAATTCCTAAGAACTCCCATAGCACTATAGGAATGCTTTAATTGGTACATATCATTCACATCAAACTGGGTACTTTCATCCAAATTCAACGTTACCCCATCTAATTTTGTCAATGTACGTCCATAAGAGAAACGCCCACCTGCAGCAACATTATCTCTGAAAGCATAACAAAACATCGGACTAATCTTAAAAGTATACCCATCCGAATTAAATCCGTCTATGACCAAAAATTGATAGTTTTGCTCATTGTGCTCGGAATAAGAAACAGAACTTCCCACAACCCACTGCCCCTTCGGAACAAAAGTATGGGATTCTATATTACGCTTAAACTCTTGTGCCTGGGATGTCATTCCCCAGATAAACAACAAGAATAATAATCCTTTTTTCACTAAATAATTATTAGAAGTTTATTCTTTCAGTTCACTCTCATCATATATAAGTTTCAGATCATCCAGCCACATGGTGCTACCTACTGCACCAGCAAAATAATCCCCATACTTACTAGCAGATGCTACTACAATTATTGTCTCAGGAATACGATTTGTTACCGGATAATCAAGCTTGATGGTAAAAGGAATCAATCCCGTACCCGGTGTTGAATCATCCCATGTCTTCTCACCATAACCTATAACTTGCGGATCATTACTCTTAAAGAAGGTTTTATCATCCGAAGTATTGATAACTCTAGGCCATTCTTCCGACTGATCTTTCTGAAAATCCCAATCTCCTACAGCAATGAAAACAAATCCTTTATCCTTATCACCATTCTTCAATTCCGGCTCTTTAGCATATTTACTAACAGTCTCCGGCACATATCGAATATATCCGGTTAAGGCCATTGGTCGTGAAGTATATGACCGTCCCCAACCTAATACCCCATTTGTCCCAGATGTTCTCAAGAATTTTCCAACAAACAAATTACCAGCTGCAAATACACCAACAACTGACTTTGATTCCAATTTTGCAGAATATTTACTATCCTTACCCGTTGTCAAAGAAGAATCATAAGTTGTTAAATCAACAGCTGTCAAAGAAAAAGAAGAAGAGCCATGATTTCCTGTATCCCAATAAAAATTCTGGTTAGATGCCGCGACATACATAGGCTTACTTCCACTCCATTCTTCAAAGCCGCTATTTGGCAATTGTTCTGCTTTCTCTGTTATGAAAGTACACGTGACACTAGAAATTGCTTCTCCCTCCATTATTTGATATTCATATACCGTTCCAGGTTTTAGCCCAATCACCTCTTTGGAAGTTATAATAGATTCGCTCCGTTCCGCCTCTACAAATGACCACACATCTGTACCACTTTCACGATAACGGAAAGCTAATGTTCCTTGTGGCTCACGTCCATCAAGTACTGTACCACGCAAAGTCGCTTTTGTAGCCCAGACCTCATAATTTATCACTTCCTCTGTACGTACTGCCGCATCTGATACAATAACAGTCCAATCAACCACACGTATTTTTCCTTTTTCATCAACGACATTAAAAGAAATATTATAACTACCCTCTTTCGCTGAATATTTCTGTATAAGACTTGCCGTAAACACCAAATTTATCGCATATCCTTTAGATTCAGGCACCCGATCAATCTGTATTCCTCCATTACGCAAAACCTCTTCTTGACCGTCTGCTAAATTACACAAATCAAAAGTCTGTTCATTCATATTCAAAAATTCCGGGAACTGTTCAGATGATATCTGAACCTGTTTCAACACAGAAGACCCCATTACCGCCACCTGAATATCTGATCCGACATTTGTCTCCAAATAATAAGGAGTTGTAAGTTCTAATGCCTGTCCATCTGTTTCAGCTTTTATCACCGGACGACGATAATATGAAATATTATCTTCTATAGGTTCACCAATGGGGGTAGCATCTACTTCCAAAACCAGCATTCCCCCTCCTACATCCGGTAACTCAATTTCCTCATCCCTATATTCATACGTCAAATTATATAAGGTTGCACGTTTCACAAACGGAATAGTATCAATATGCTCATATGCATCTCCGGTCGCAGCAACTTTCGCTACAAATGTACAAAACAAAGTATCACAAGCGACAGGTAAAGAAAAATACCCCATTTGTTCCAAATTATCCGCATTGAAAGTCAGCGTTCCTTCTTCTGCTTTTACAGAAACATTTAGCTGACAATCAGTAAATACATTCGTCAAAGACTCAGCAAAAGTAACTTTAGTAACTGTATTTGCAATATTTGCTACTACCTCTACAGGGACAGTCGCTCCTTTGGTCAATGTAAAAGGTTCAATTCCCTCATAGAACTTTTTATCAAAAGAAGCTGCAACAGAATCACCAGCCGTCACCTTTACATGATATTCTCCGGAAGGAAGTACCAAATTATCCGGTATATTGCTTATGCCTTGATATTTGCGAATCAATTTATCCGCATCATAAATACGTATCTTACAATTCTCATTCAACTCCGTCTCTTCATCTTTGGTAAGCGTACGGGTTGCGATAGCTTGTATATCGCTCTTCATTTTTACTTTCAAACATAAGGTACCTTTACCTTCAAAGACAGAACCGTCTTCGTTTTGTTGACAGCCTAAAAGAAAAAAGAAAAAAGAAAAAGCATATATAATCAATTTTTTCATTCTTGTACGATCAATGTTAATGTTGCCGAAGTAGAGTTTCCTTTACTATCAGTAATCGTAATTTTGAACTTATGCTCACCAACAAAACCACTTAAGGGTCCCATGAACTTTGTTATGGCAAAATCCGCATTTTTCTGTCCAATGATTTCATCTTCAATGGGAAAATCCAAACCTTCTAACACAGCCTTTTGTTCCTCTGAAGCTGGATGAGCCAAATCAAATGTGTTAGAGCCAAACAAATCATCCGAACAGATAAGATTTTCAAAATCCTTATTTGTTGAAGTTATTGTAACCACAACATTTCTCATTCCGGCTTCTGCCTCCAGATTTACTACTACATCTTCCAAATCTTCCACATTATGCGGATCTGCTATTTCAAATCCTTTTCCTGTAATTATCGGTTCTTTAGTTTCATCACCACCGCCTGACGGGAAATCGTCAATTTCCGGTTCTTTATCCGGAAGAACCGAGCCATCGATATTCACTACCTCACAACGAGTATCCACCTGCAATTTAATATCAGAACTACCACCTGACCCCGGATTACCATTAGCATCGTTCAATATATATGTGATTATAAGATGAGAACCAATAGCTATACCAGCATAAGATTTATCAATAGGAACATTATCTTCACCATCAATAGTCCCAATAAAATTAACATCTACGACATTATCGGTCGCCGTACCATGAAAATAACCGGAACGTGTTTCATCCTTACTAAAGTTAAGCAATTCATTATCTTTCTTATTCACCTTCACAGCCACATTAACCGTTTCCCCTAAAAGTTCTTTGAATGCGTCTTCATATTTGATAGTGACCATAATACTTTGCAAAGTACATTTGATAGTTTCAATATTTGTGACCTGATCTTTCAGAATTTCAAAAGTCTTACTTCCTTCACAATAAGGTTCATCAAATACAGCCTTATCAACACTCGGAGCGTGAGCGATAACTTTGTATTTACCTACTTTCAATTGAAATATTTCAGGCATATCACTATACTTCCATTCGGAAATTAAAGTTGTTCCGTCTTCATTGTAAATACCAACGATATAACTACCAGCATCTACTGTGACAGCACGAGACAGTGGTGTCGCATTTACATCCACAGAAAGTTGCATGGAGGACAATTGGATTTGTCCATAACCATCTGATTCGTTACCGAAGTCCATCTTTTCACGATCGCAAGCAGAGAGGATGAAAAGGCTTACGAATAATACATATAGTATATTTGCTATTTTTCTCATATCATTCTTCATTTTATATAATTTCCCATTTTTCTACTTATCATACACTAATGAAACATCATCTATTGTTAATACACTGCCAATATGACGAGAATCCCAATAACCAACTCCAAAAAACTGTTCACCTTCAATCGCTTTAGACTTTGGACTACTACTATTAGTAGAACTAAAAATCACTCTTATCTGAGCTGCTTTTTTCCTCTCATTGCCTGTATAGTCAATATTAATTATAGCCTTTTCAAATTCATTTACAGTGCTATTTATAGTTATCTTTCCCCATCCTATTTTACTTCCATCTTCTGAATAAACCTCTACTAAAGGTTCTGTAGATTCATTGTCATATGAATAATATCTATACCAAAAAATTACTTTAGTAGGACGTGACACAAAAACCTTCCCATAATTTTCTTTATTAGTATAGTTACCTATATATAAACTCCCAGCTGTTTTATTTGCAGCCTTTTGACTCCATGCAGTCCAAGTATTTCCAGTTCCCCATCCAACAGTTGAAATTTCAGCAGCTATACTACCATTCCGTCCTCCTGTAGCAAGCTTTTTTTTATCAAACTTATTTAAATGATAAGTAGCCGTATATTGCTCCTCAGAGGTAGGTACAGTACCTGGAAAAGAACGATAATACCAAGCACCAGCTGAACCCGGATTAGGCGTCGTCTTTGTATTAGAAGTATCCCACCAACGATTCTCTGTTTTGCTGTCTTTTGCAAATGGATAAAAAGTATATATCGTTCCAATAGTACTATATAATTTTTCAGAGTACCACGTTTCAAAATTCGAATTAGGAATCTGAAATTCCTTTTCCGTTACAATGCTCAACGTATCCGAAGCTCCAATTATGTCCTGCGACTCATCAAACTTAACAAACCGATAAGTATATTTTGTACTATCAGTAAGTGCATTCAAAAAGATTGCATCATCCGTCAAGCTATATGCCTGCATAGTCCACGCCCCCAATTCATCCTTCTTCCACTTTGCACACTGCAATGTCCAGCTTTCGTCAAGATTTCCTTTCTTATGTAACGTAGCCTCTTTTGTCCATACATCTCCCGGATACTCCAAATATAAACTTACAGCAGGAGCCTCTAGCATTGAGTTTAATGTACTTTTACGTCGCAAATACCGAGCCTCCATCTGAATATCAGCATATTGGGATTCATCAAACTTAAACACCAAATCATGTGATGTTCCATTCGACTTTATGGAACTTGGCACCACTTGCTGTTCTATCTCGCCTTTCTTCAACCAATAGGTCACCTTGGCGGGATCACCGTCAAGAGTCAAATTAGCCTTCATCTTTGTCGTGCCATAAAGCACTGATTGTCCTGCACTCACCGCAAACTGATTATCCTTACTGGAAACTCTAAATTTCAATGGTTCCACATTCTCTTTAGACAATTTATCAGTAGCCCGCAACTCAAAAAGATGTTCTGTACCCTCTTCCGTATATTCCAAAAAAGGTACTACATTCGTAAAGTCAATCTTTGCAATCTTATCTTTTTTGTCACCCAATCCTGCCATCTGAAACCCTAACTTCTGCATTGCACTCAGATTTTCTGCAGACACACTAGTCAAGTCCACAGTTTCAGGCCATCCTTGTTCAATCAACGAAGAAGAATGAGTCGTCAAATAACAATGAGCTATTCCACCGGCCGCATTCAAATAAGCATACACTTCTGAAGCTTCCGCTGATTTTCCTTCAACAACGTCAATCGGTTGGTCATCATTAAACCCATTTGCTGTAAAATAAGGTGCCGGAGCACTTAAAGCCTCATCCGAGACAATGATTGTCACAGGTTCCTGATTAGGAATATCATCACTAAATGATATATTAATAGAAGGAGTACCTGCATCCAAATCAAGTGTCAGAATATAGGCATGGCGAGCTTCAAGAGCATAATCTTCGCCAACTTTCAAAGTTACTTCCTGTGAATAACCTTCCTTCTTTTTTACCTTCACACGTACTTGTACTTCTCCCGGCTTGAAATAGGCATAACGTGTTTCATCAGAAACATAGTTCACTGTATTGCCAAGCGAAGTAGTGACTTCAGCCGTATACTCAGAAAAGTAGTCCTTAAATTCATCTGTATAGACAATCGACAATTTAGCATTTGCCAGATAACAGGTCACTTCCACAGTGGTGGTCTGTCCCCGCTTTATAACAAACGGCTGATTTCCCTCATAATAAGGCAACTCGAAACCTTCATTATTGACATCGCCATACGAAGCTTTCGCTACATAGTTATTACCAGACCGAAGAGTCAACTCATCATCAGCCAAAAACTCAGCTAACGTAGCCCACTCTCCACGAAGAGTCTCTCCTTTGAATATGGAGAAAGAAAAGTCATTAACATCAAGGATTGATTCATCCGTCCCTTCATCCATCCGAGTATTTGTTCCCACTAATACTTCGGTATTTGCATTAACCTGCACATGTAATGTTCCACTTCCCTCGTTGCCTTCATCACGTTCCGAAGAACAAGCAAAGAACAGAGGTAGAAGACATATACAATAAGCTAATTTCACTAATTGTCTGCTATTCATCTCTCTAGGGTTCTCTTTATTTCTAAAAACTGACCGCAAAAGTACAGTTTTCTTTCTTTATAATAAAGTATCCAAAGAAAGATTTATCCCAAAATCTGAAAATGAGAACACAATTAACCTGTCCGACCTTAAAAAAAAGCCATATTTTTAAGCCTATCACAGAAGAATCTCACCTTTTAGATGAAAAACAGAACGTTACTCCCCTACATTTATTGAATATAAGATCTATTGATTTAGACACGAGTGTTATTTTTAAATAGACTCATAATATAATTATAGTTCCTCTTTATTTCCACCAATTTTTTATATAAAGCCACCTACACTCCCGGCATCAGCACCACCCCAAGTTTCTTCTTTCCATCCATCTTGACCACTATCGGTTTCTCAAAGCGGACATGGCGGAGGAACTTCGTTTCTTCCACAGCCGGTTGCGCATTGAGGAACTTTTGGTTGTAGACACCATCATTCATAAAGGCATTGATCGTGAAGTAACCCACTCCGAACGAGGTAAGATTCTGGAAGAAATGCGTACCCTGGCTGGGATCAACGCGGTAATTGGTCAGTCCCGCCTCCACTATCACACGGGCTGCCGAGATGTGCGGCCACTTCACCGGAATGCCCAGCCACGTGTCGCTGCTTCCCCAACGTCCGGGACCGACAAGCACATAGTTCTTCCCCTCGTTCAAGAACTGCTGATTGATCTTTTCTATCTCCCAAGCAATAGCCTGATTATTGGAAGCACTGTAGCCGTCCGTCTTCACATAGACAACATCCTGAATCTCGTTCATAATGCCATGTCCCAGCGAATTATACGAGCGCAGAATCACCTCATCATCCGGTATATCGTTCAAATCCTCATCCAGCATCTCCTTGCTATCCACAATCGGACGGATCTGCAAAAGATAGAAAGTACCCGTCTTATCCTGATCGCGACTTAACGTTGCCGCAAACTCAATCTCAACCGGACGACGCATCTCCTGCTCACCGTATTTCAAAACCAACTGCAAAATACGAGCCAACGGGAAAACATCATGTTGCAGGATATTAGCAAACGTGATCACCTTGCGTCCTCCCGGATACAAGCCATCCCGGATTATCTGGTCGTACGGGTCGTATGTAGAAGCGATATACTGCAAAGCACCGTCATTTTCCGCCTCTTTCACATGAAGTTTCAACAGATTAAAGCCGTCATCTATCGAAAAGTCATGCCCTGCATTCTTCAAGTCCAACGCATAGAAACGGGTCTGAGTCTCTTTCAAAGCTATTTCCATCTCGCTAGTCTGTAACACCTGATTGGGATGATAAGGAGAAAAACGAAGCGTCATACCGCCATCCACAATATATTTTCCCAATCCAAGAGCCAGATTCACCGTTCCTTCCTCCGCCTTTTCATCACCCAGCGGATAATAATTGAGCGAGCGTGCCACACCGGACATGGAAGGATAATAACGTTCTCCGTATTGGTTACCAACGACTTCCTGCAAGATGACAGCCATCTTTTCCTGGTCTATCACGTTCGACGTAGCTTGCATATAAGCCTTGCTGTCACGGAAGTATACCGAAGCATACACTCCCTTGATGGCATCGGAAAGCATACGCAGCATCTCATAGCGGTCGTCCAGATAAGGAATCATATACGTATTGTAAATCCCCGCAAACGGCTGATAATGGGAGTCTTCCAACAGAGACGAAGAACGGATGGCAATCGGTGACTTCACCACATCAAAGAAAGTAAAGAAGTCTTCCACCAACCGGTCCGGCAACTTCGCTTTCAAGAAATACCTCAGAATCAAATCATCATCCGCATCCGAAAGGGCAATCTGATACAGATTGTTCGTGTCCATAAACTCATCGAACACATCCGTACAAAGCACCACCGTCTTGGGAATGGCTACCCGTGCATTCTCAAACTCATCAAACTCCGGATGACGCTTCACCATATTATCTATAAAAGCCAGTCCGCGCCCTTTACCCCCGAGCGAACCGTCACCGATGCGCGCGAAATTGGAATAACGGTCGAAACGGTCCCGTTTAAAGACGGCAACGACTCCCTGATTCTTCATCTTGCGATATTTCACGATCGCCTCAAAAATAATGCGGCGATGGGCGTCCACATCCTGAAGACTGCTCCATGTAATCGGTTTCAAGAACTCCGCCACGGGAAACATAGCCCGCGAATAAAGCCAGCGGGACACATGATTACGGCTAAT
>OHCC01001267.1_pt1 | contig 11453 bp, 9 predicted proteins | sample 1577521 | NCBI WGS metagenome assembly OHCC01 (sample SAMEA3879533, study PRJEB24766) | human gut metagenome | biome: human-associated habitat; feature: feces | place: USA | collected 1985/1987
TTAATAACTGCCTCCACCTGAAATACATCTGCCAGGATCTGTGTGCAGGCTGCCGCATTTACTTTGCCGATACCGGAGCGCACTACAACAACCGTTTTTCCGAAAAGAGTTCCCTCATAAAAATCCATAGAAGCTTTTTTTGTGATTTTTACATTTTCCATTTTTTCTTTCAGTCTGGAGACCTCAACTTCCATTGCTCCGATAATTCCTATCATCTTTTTTCTCCTTTTTATTCACCAATCACCTGTTCAGGTTACTGTTCATTATACACGAGATTGATTTCTTTTGAAATAGCTTTTCTTAAAAGTCATTCTATGGTACACTATCATGCGGAAAATTTTTTAGGAATGGAGTTATGCTATGAATACGAATGAATTTATTCAAAAACCGGTCCGTCAGTTATTCTTTCATTATCTGATACCGGCTATCTGCGGAACGATGGTCACATCCATCTATGTACTTGCAGATACAATCTTTATCGGAAAGCGGCTTGGAGCCACAGCACTTGCCGCCTTGAATATCTCCCTGCCGATCTACAATATCTTTTTCGGTCTGGGACTTTTATCCGGTGTCGGCGGCTCTGTACTGATGTCCATCTGCCGTGGAAAATCACAAAAAGAAGAAGGAAACACCTATTTCACAACTGCCCTGCTGCTGAATTTTGCACTTCTTCTCATCTCCATGACAGTCTGCGTTCTGTTTATGGAAGACATCGCATGGCTGCTTGGCGGCACAGAAGAAACCATGCCTTACATCATGGACTATCTTCCTTATATTATCTGGGGAATGGGAACTTATTTCTTTTCTTCTTTTCTTCAGACTTTCATCCGCAATGACGGTGCACCAAAACTTGCCATGAACGGAGTCATTGCCGGCGGAGTGACCAACATTGTACTGGACTATATCTTTTTGTATCCTATGAATATGGGAATGAAAGGGGCTGCACTTGCCACTGTTCTTGGTTCAAGCCTTACCGTGGTTATTTTATGCACGCACTTTTTTACGAAAAAGAACCAGCTGAAATTTACATTAAAAGGATTTCATCCTTCCTTTTTACAGAAGATCATTGCAAACGGTTTCACCAGCTTTGTCATCGAAGCTGCATCCGGATTTACGATTTTTATTTTCAACCTGCAGCTGATCCGCTATCTCGGAAATACCGGAGTCAGTGTATATGGCATCATCTGTAATACTGCTCTGGTAGTCATCTGCCTCTGTAAAGGAATCGAACAGGCTGCTCAGCCGATTCTGTCGATCAACCACGGAGCAGGGCTTTCAAGCCGGATCTTAAAGGTACAGTCACTTTCATTAAAAACATCTGTGATCATCTGTACCCTGCCAGTCCTTCTGGGATTATTTGTTCCGAATCTGTTTACTTATATTTTTCTGGAACCAACGAGCAAAATCCTGACTCTGGCAGCACCGGCCATCCGGATTTATTTTACCGGATTTTTGTTTCTGGGCATCAACATGGTCTTTATCTGTTATTTTCAGTCCGTAGCAAAATCCGTTCAGTCTCTTTCACTCTGCCTGTTAAGAGGATGTATTCTGGTGGTGGCATTTGTTTATATTCTTCCGGTATTCTTTGGAAGCACCGGAATCTGGCTGGCATTTCCCGCCGCTGAATTTCTTACTATGATCGTAGGGATCTGCTTTTACCGTCAGGATCTCAAAGCTTATTAATATGAAAGAAAAAGCGCGTTTCCATTTTAAACGGAAACACGCTTTTTCTTTACTTCTGTAATCCAGTCCATACCGATAGAAAACAGCCGATAAAAAACCAGTGCATAGAAAGCTCCAAATGCATTATTAAAGATACGGTAAAAAATAGCGCCGCCCACTCCCAGAAATGTCATGGCAATGGACATTGCACCCCAGGAATTAAATACTGCCTGCCATCCATAAGTAGCTGAGAGCCCGACTCCGATCCCTCCCAGAATACCGATCAGAGAATACATAGATTCCGGAAGTACCAGATATAACACAATAAATGTCAGGCCTCCTAAGATATTTCCCGGAATTCTTCCCTTGATCCTTCCTTTCATATCTGCATGAAACGGTACCAGTACCGACATCGCCGCAATTCCTGCCCACATCGCTCTCGGCAATCCAAACAGTCCGGCAAAAAAGATCACGCTGGATACCCCCAGGGTCACGCAAATCTGCCATCTGGTTCTGGAGGAATGAAGGTCAAATTCCTCAAAAATATGACGCAACGTCCGTTTGTATTTCTGATGTCTGTGATTGCGGTAAAACACAATCCCTGTCAAGATGCCGCCGACCGCCATCCCTGCAATTCTCTGCAGATACTGTGTGCCTGAAACATCATACCCATACAAAAGCAGATATCCAAGCAGCAGCGTAGACTGATTGAACATCACTACATTATGACATCCCAGAATCATCAGCGTGAAAATACATACCATATTGACGATCAGCTCCGTCACCAGATTTCCTGCATTTGCAAGCCGGGGACCAAATGTCATGATTCCCCAGATCACCATCAGAGAACTAAGTGCATGGGGTGCATGAATCCCAAAATCTGCAAACCGAAATGTCATCACGCTCAACAGCACTACCACTCCTACAATGCTGTTATCACTGCCGAATACCTTTGTGTATACTGTGACAAATGCAACACAAAAAGCCAGTGTCAGTAAAATTTTAAATAGATAAACCGCAATATGACGTGCTTTTTCTTTTTTATCCTGTGTGTTTCGAATCAGCTGCTTGGATCCTGCCTGATTCAACTGTAACTCCTGATATAGAGTCATATCTTCTGCCTCCCTTGTTGTAAACTTACCGGGGAGGCATTATATCATCCGTCTTTCCTCTTGTCAATCACGTCTAATTTCTTAAATTTTTATAAACTCACTGTATACATATACAATTCATGAAGTGCTCTTGTTGCGCAGATGTATTTCGCCTGTGTCATCAAAGGATTTTCTTCCTCTTCAAACACGCCGAAAACCTGATCAAATTCCAGTCCTTTCGCCAGATAAAATGTTGTAACTGTAAGCCCGCGTTCAAAAACAGAGGTATCTCTGTCAATATAAGACGCCTGAATTCCTCTTCGTTTTAAAAGTTCATAGAGTTCTCTGGCTTTTTCTTCTGTCATTGCAATCACTGCCGCTGTCTCATAGCCGTTCTCTCCCACACTCAGATTTTCTCCAATGGCTTTGAGCATACTCTCTTCCTCCGAAAAATACACTTCTTCCACTGCTTTTCCATGCCTATCCAGCAATTCCAAATCCGTTGTCTGGTTGATTGCTCCTGCATACGTCGCGATTTCCACCGTATTTCGGTAGCTCTTATTCAGCACGATCGTGCGCATCTTTTTTCCGAAAATCTTTGGAAGAAACAACAGGACATCCCGCATCGTCTCGTCCAGTGTCTGTGCCTTATCTCCCAAAATCGTCATCCGGCACGAAAACAGTGTGTGCAGGATCACGTACTGGAGATAGGAATAGTCCTGCATCTCATCAATCACCAGATGTTTGATGTTGCGGTGTTCATTTTTCCCTTTCAGACGATATTTCAGATACAACATCGGAAATACATCTTCATATTCCAGAATCCGCCGCTCATAAGGAACATCCGGAAGTTTCTCATACCCGCATTCTTCCATAAGCCAGTTATAAATCACATAGAGATCCTTTGTTACATACATACGATCGAATTTTCTCTGCAGGATTTCCTCTTCTTCCTCTGAAAGGTCTCTGTTATGGAGAGTTTCATACTGATCTTTAAAATACTCTTTCACCGCATCCATCCTGGCCAAAAGAGGGATCTCCTGAAATTTAAAATAACACAGCTCGATCAGTTCTTCTTCCCTAAGCTGCATTCCTTTAAACTCCACAGAAGTAAGATCCAATAGCCGATCTTCCAAAACCGCCAGAAAGCTTTCCATCTGCCCTGTCATTGCAAAGGACTGCTTGTCGCGGAAGCGCTTCTGCCTCTTTTTATCCGGAAATTTCATCTGCCGTTCCATGTGATGATACCGGTCTTCACAATCTGAAACCACGTCTTTCAATTCCTTATACGCAAACAGATCAAAACTCATCTCCCGGATATTTTCTTCCCCAAGCTCTGGAAGAATATGGGAAATGTAATCAGAAAACACGCTGTTCGGCGACAGGATCAGAATGTTCGAGGATTTTAAATGCTCCCTGTCATGGTATAAAAGATATGCGATCCGATGCAGGGCAACGGATGTTTTTCCGCTTCCTGCCGCTCCCTGAATGACCAGTATTTTATCTCCGGTATTCCTGATAATCTCATTTTGTTCCTTTTGAATCGTGCGCACAATATTTTTCAGCTGTACGTCACCGCTGCTTCCTAACTCCTGCTTCAGGATCTCATCATCGATTTTCGTATCACTCTCAAATGCATAGATCATTTTCCCGTTTTTGATCTTATACTGCCATTTGGAAGCGATTTCTCCCGTCAGGACACCCGCCGGTGCCTCGTAAGATGCCGAACCGCTGTCATAATCATAAAACAGACTGCTCACAGGCGCTCTCCAGTCATAGATCAGAGGTGTAGCCCCTGTCCTCTGTGCAAAATTTCCGATTCCTATATAAAATGGCTCCGCTTCCTCCTCTCCCTCATAGATAAAATCCACTCTCCCGAAAAACGGAGAATCTAACATCTTCTGAAAGCGGTGTTTTAAATCCAGCTTTTCCTGATTCGCATTGATCCGGTGCAGCAGAGCCTGCTGATTATCATAGTCTTCATAGCCGTACTGGTCCATCTCTGTGTAATTTTCCCAGTAATATTCATGCATACTCTCAATATCTTTTTGTCCTTCTTCCAGTTCCTGAGCGATCTTCCCGATCCTCTGCCTTAAATTCTCCAGCACGTTTTCTAAAAACTGCTCTTCTCTTCTGCTCAATTCTTCTGTCTGACTCATACTTTCTCCTGCTTTTTATGATCTTGTTACTTTCTGACAATATCCAGTGTATGCGCACTTGCCCCCAGCAGATCTTTCCGCTCACAGGTGGACAAATGATACTGGATAAACAACTGATACGTCTCCTCATCCATGGCGTTTAAAACGGTTCGCATATAGTTCGCCGGCCCGTCCGCTGCGATCAGTTTTTCCCGCTTTACGCCAGCCGCCTGGTCAATGGCGTCAATATCCTCGATTCGAACATAATCGTACAAATCCTCCTCTTTCGATCGCACATGAAAACTATCATCCACTTTTTGATTCCGGATGCTCTCTTTCATATGTCCTTCTTTGAATCCATACGTCAAAATACTGTACTCATTCATACAATATGCCACTAAAATGATCCCACCCGGCTTTACCACACGTTTTGCCTCTTTTAATGCTTTTACTTTATCTTCCTTTGTATACAGATGATACATCGGACCAAATACCAGTACCATGTCAAACTGATCCGCTTCAAACCGGGACAGATTTAAGGCATTTCCCTGATAAGCTTTTACACTGCTCTTTTTGGATTTTAAAATCCCCAGATTGTATTTTACCAGTTCCACTGCCGTCACATCATAGCCTTCCCCGGCAAGCTGTACCGAATAACGCCCTGTACCGGCTCCCACATCCAGAATTTTGATCGTTTCCTTCTTCCCCTGAGGCAGATACTCATGGATGTACTTCATAGATGTCACATACTCCACATACCCGTGCCTTCTGGTCAGCCTCTTCTCTTCGCAAAATTTATTATAATATTTTTCCAGTTCTGTACTCATCATTCTCTTCCTCTGTCAAATTGTGATGTTTCGCCAAAAAGAGATGCAGCATTCACCGCATCTCTTTCCTATTATATCCTATCTTTTCTTTTTCGTACAGAATATTTTCCTATTCCTTTTTAAATGGATTCTTCTCATGTGGTCCTTTCAGGATCCAGAGTACAATGATAATCCCCACGATATACAAAATATTTACAAGAACTGTCGGATTATCTCTCAGCAAAAATACAACGATCACAATAGCTGCCAGAGAAATTAAAAGCTGAAGCATTGTAAAAACTCTCTTTTCCCTTGCCTCTTTGATGCTCTGCATCATCTCCAGTCTTTCATGCTCCATCTCCAGATACTTCATCAAGTCCTCATCTTTAATCCTGGAAAGAATCTGTTCTTCTCTGGACGCTGCCGCTTTTTTCCTTGATCGGATAAAACTTCTCTTCGGTTCCGGCTCAGTTTTTTCTTTCTGCTCCTGTATCTCCACCGATTGTTGAATCTGTGTCACTGTCTCTGCAGCCTTTTTCTCTGTCGGCTGAGAAAGTATGGTCTGCTCTGTTTCCATCTTTTTTTCTTCCGCTACTTTGGTTTCTTCTATATCTTTCGTTTCTTCTGACACGTTACTGCCTCCTTATCCTTCGGTCATTTCTGTGTCCATTATACCCTGTCTTCCTTACAGAAACAATCATTTCCGGATAATTTCTCGCTCTTTTCCTCAAACATCAGCTTCCACTCGCATACAAACTGCTCTTTCTGAAAGCAATACTGTTTTCTAAGTTTCGGTCCACAGCTGTTTGACCCGATTCCATTCTGGGCGTAATCCAGGCAAACAATCGTGCTTCCGCTCTTTTCCAGTTCAAAATGATGTGCTTTTCTTGTCAGTTCTTCCTGTGTATATGGTGATACTGAAAAAGAAAACGAATGCGGAGAAACGACTGTTACGCTCTGTTCTTTGCTTGTCAGCTTCACATAGTCACAATCTGCATGGCTCCCATTTTCCTGTGGTCTGATGTAATCTTCGTGCATCTCATCTACTGATGATCGATAAATCCCATGACTGCTTGCCCTGCATTTATCCACATAACTCTCCTGGGGCCCCATTCCATAATATTCCACCTGATTAAATTCCTGCTTCAAAAAAAGCCGGATTCCGAATCTTGGGAGCTCCGGAAACTCCATTTCCTTTTTTACACGCATTGTTACACAGATTTCACCCGTATCAAAAACCTCCCACACTGCATCTACATCCAACACTTTCTGCAGTGAAACTGCCGCAACAGACAGAATACTGTGAAGAACCAGTTTTGATTTTTCTCGTTTCCACTGTGTATTGTACGCTCTTCCCAGACTTCTGTCATACCCGGCTGCAATCCATTTTCGTTTTAATATTCTGTCATTATCTGTAGGAGCTCTCCATATATTCAGCTCCATAGGAGCATCCAGAATCTTCTTTCCGCCTACGTTCAGTTCTTCAAACATTCCGGTCAGTTTATTGTAAACATATGTAAAATCATCTGACTTAATCTGTATATATCTATCCGTTTCTGACAGCTTCATTTTTCCTTTGGATGTTTTGAACGTCTTAAGCAGTGTCACAGCTTTCTGATTTCTTCCATCCTCATTTTTCAGAAGAACCTCATCAAACCCCAGGATCGTTCCCTGCGAGATCAGCTCCGTATCCTGACGTTGATGATAAAAGATCTTCAAATAACACTTTCCAGTCTCCGGGACAGAAACATCCACATACACCTCTTTGCACTGACGTGGTAAGATGGATTGCATAATTTCAACCTGCCCCCTTCCAAAAACATCCCCATCACAACTGACTTCGTAACTGATGTAAATATAGGATTTCAGATCCTCTTCGTTCATATAATTTTTCAACACCAAACAGCCGCTTTCCTGCTCAAAAGAAACAACTCTCGCCGGACGGTACACATTTTGATATTCCAAAAGCCCTGTGTGCGGCGTTCGATCCGGATATACCAGACCGTCCATGCAGAAATTTCCGTCATGAACTTCTTCCTTATGATCGCCGCCATAAAAATACATTGCTTTTCCGTTTTCCGCCTGCCCTTTATAGATTGCATGATCACACCATTCCCATACAAATCCACCGCAAAGAGACGGATACTTGTAAATCATCTGAAAATAGTCTTCCAAATCCCCGGGACCATTCCCCATCGCATGACAGTATTCGATCAAAAGAAACGGCTTATCCGGTCCTTTCTCCATATATTCCTCAATCTCTTCCAACTCAGGATACATTCTGCTGTAAAGATCAATATTGGAGTAATCATATCTTCTCCTGTCACTTTTATAAAGAGCACTTTCATAACAAGTCAGCCGGGACGGATCAAATTCCTTTGTCCACTTCAACGCTTCTTCAAATGTACATCCGTATCCACATTCATTGCCCATGGACCAGATTACAACACAGGGACGATTTTTCTCTCTGTACACGCAAAGCCTGGTGCGGTCCATCGTCGCCGGAATAAACGCAGGATGATCCGCAATCCGTTCATTCCATCGTTTGCTGATATTTTCCCAACTGGAATCTTCCAGATATTGTGACTGTGTTCCATGACTTTCATTGTCTGCTTCTGCGATCACGTAAAATCCATATTCATCACACAACTGATAAAAATAAGGTGCATTCGGATAATGGCTGGTTCGAATCGCATTGAAGTTATGCTCTTTCATCATCTGCAGATCTTTTTTCATCTGTTCCATTCCGATTACAAATCCGGTTACCGGATCGGAATCATGACGATTTACCCCTTTGAATTTGACCGAAACCTCATTTGCATAAACTACTGCATCTCTGATAGAGATTTCCCGTATTCCAATTCGGTCAACAATCACTTCTCCTGTGTTTTCAAGTATGGCTGCTCCGGATTCCATAATTTAGGGGCTTCTATTTTCAATACCGCCTGATGTGTATATTCCCCATCCGATATTTCCTGCAGTCTCCCGGATACGCACAACACTCCTTCTTTGTCATAAATTGCAATCTTCACAGGCGCTGCTTCTTTTAAGTACTTTGCCCGCACAGTAATTTCTGCGTTTCCATCCACAATCCTGGTTGTTGTGAAATAGTCATATATGGCATTATCAGGCCGCTGCAGCAGATACACATCCCGAAAAATCCCACTCATCCGAAATTTATCCTGGTCTTCCAGGTAGGTGCCATCACACCATTTTAAGACCAGTACTGCCAGCGTATTGCTTCCGTTTTTCACCAGATCTGTAATGTCAAACTCTCTGGAAGCATGGGACACCTGACTGTATCCTACATATGTTCCATTCACCCAGACATAAAGACAGGAATCCACCCCTTCGAAATTTAAATATACATTTGGTGCATCTTCCTTCTTCTGATACTCAAATGTCCGCACATATGCCCCGCACGGATTTTCCTGTGGAACATACGGAGGATCCAACGGAATCGGATATCTCACGTTGGTATACTGATACGTATCATACCCATAATTCTGCCACATTCCGGGGACATTCACTTCTTCAAACCCGTCAAGTGAATATCCTTCCTCGTAAAACGCATCCTGCAGATCGTAAATACTGTCAAAATAACAAAATTTCCATTTTCCATTAAGCAAAGTCATCCGATCTGATTTTTCTCTGTTCTCCACCAACGGTCCCATGTTGCAAGAGGCCGGAATATAATAGGACCGATATGGCATTGTATTTTCATACATTATATTCAAATTTTCATAATGTCTCTGAATAATCATACTCATTTCTCCTCTACCGTCTGATATGGTTTAATCTCTCCACTCATAAAATGTCTCCTGCAGAGCGGTACATACATATCATTGGCTCCAAGCGCGATCTGCGCTCCGTCCCTTACCATTTTTCCATCAATAACTCTGGCATTGAAATGTGCTTTCTTTCCGCACCAGCAAATGATCGGAAGCTCCTCGATCGCATCAGCCAGCTCCATCAGCCGTTTTGATCCTTCAAATAAGACACCTCTGAAATCTGTCTTCAGCCCATAGCATAAGACCGGAATATCATACTGATCACAGATCTCGGCCAGCCATTCCACCTGTTCAGATGATAGGAAATTTGCTTCATCCACCAGGATTGCATCATACGTGTCCGGCTTCATCGTAAACTCTTCAATCAATTCGCACTTCGCCTGTAAGCCAATGCGTGACTTCACAATATATTCTCCGTCTCTTGTATCCAGTTTTGGCTTCAAAATAACCGGACGTCTCCCCCTCTCCAGAAAATTGTAGTGAACCATCAGCAAATTTGCCGTCTTGCTGCTGCCCATAGCTCCGTACCGAAAATATAGTTTCCCCATTTTAGTTTTCCCTTCACTTTTTTGATTTATAATAACATAAGCTTTAGTGCTTGCTCCTTCTCGACTGTGTCCAATTTCGGTTGGATCCCCCCTTTTTTTCTTTATTTTATCATGAAAAAGGGAATAAAAACACATGTTTTTTGCGAATTTTATTTTTCAAGCACACTCTAGCGTGTTATTCGGGTATTGCCTTCCGGCTCCCAACCAGCTAAAACATAAAACCCTGTCGAATGGACTAATTGACTATTTTACAGGTATCAGTCACAGAAGTGACTTCCCAAGGAGGTGAACATTCTTTGTCCTATCCTAAGAGATAATACCTTATGTTTTATCTGGTGTCTATCAGGAACCGTCAGACATGATAATTATTATGGATAACATCTGATGAAGGAAGAATCCCTTCTTTTGTTATCTGATTTACAGAAACCTATTAACCAAGTAGTCTTGATTGACTACACCATTATTATACTAGGAGGTAAAAAGATGAAGAAATTACTGATTATATATTATTCATGGTCAAATGGAAACACGGAAAGAATTGCAAAAATGCTGCAGAGTGAGACTGATAGCGATATTCTAAAAATAGATACCGTAGTTCCATATACTGGCAGTTATGATGATGTGGTAAATCAGGGACAGAATGAAGTGCAGCGCAGATACGAACCTGAAATTAAACCGCTGGATATCAATATTGCAGATTATGATGTCATCGCAGTTGGGACACCTACATGGTGGTACACAATGGCTCCGGCTGTAAAAACATTTCTGCACCAACAGGATTTTACCGGAAAGACAGTAGTACCTTTTATGACAAATGGTGGCTGGCCAGGGCATGTAATAAAGGATATGAAAGCAGCCTGCAAAGGCGCAAATGTGGTTTGCGATATGCAGATACAATTTGATTCTACAGGTGGAAGTAATCTGGAGACACCTCAGGAACAAATTAATGAATGGATACAGAGTGTGAAAAATCTTCTTTAAATTGTGGAGGAAGAATATGACAATAAAAGAAGTGTCAGAAAATATGGTATTTCACAGGATACCCTCCGTTATTATGAGAGGGTTAATGTGATTCCTAAAGTTACAAGAACATCCGGAGGAATTCGGGATTACCAGGAAGAAGATCTTAGATGGGTTGAGCTTGCAGTATGTATGAGAAATGCAGGACTTCCCATAGAAAGTCTGATTGAATATCAAAGGCTATTTAGGGCGGGAGATTCTACAATACCTGCGAGACTTGAGTTGTTGAATGAGCAGATGGATATTCTTCAGAAGCAAAAAGAGCAGATAGAGGAAACTATGGACAGGCTTTCTTATAAGATATCACGGTATGAAGAAGCAGTGAAAACAGGAAAACTGGTATGGACAAAGGAGGAATAGTACAAATGGCAAAGCTGGAAGCATTTTATTCAAGAGC
>OHCC01001273.1_pt1 | contig 11379 bp, 9 predicted proteins | sample 1577521 | NCBI WGS metagenome assembly OHCC01 (sample SAMEA3879533, study PRJEB24766) | human gut metagenome | biome: human-associated habitat; feature: feces | place: USA | collected 1985/1987
TTTTATCTCTCCCCCGCCATCGGCTGCCGATCTGCAATTTTCAGGAAAACAAATCCCAGTGCAAATAAAATCGCCAGGCATGCAACCGCCACGTTGATCGTTCCGCCTGCCAGTTTTACAGCTGCAATAACTGCAGAACCGAGGAACGATGGTTACTCTGTCTTCCAACGTCATATCCGTTTCTTTTAAAAGTTCATTTGCAAGAAGTGTACCGTACTCTGCATGATGGGCAACCTGCATACAGTGTTTCTGCGAATGATCCGTATATCCCAGCTGTCCCAGGTTTTCGTTTCCTTTTTCAGATATGCGCTGCATCCATTCCAGACTCCAGCCTAACCGCTGTATTTTTACTGTTCCTGCCATTTCTTTCAGAATATTTTTTACTACAATCACGATCGTAGCACATTTGTATTTTAACTGCTATCCTGTTCCTATAAGGTCTATATCAAATGATTGTTAAATTTTTTATATTTTTGATGCAGTCGGGCGGGGTTCTGTTACAGCAGAAAAGCACTGCAAATACAGATGAATGTATTTACAGTGCTTATTTTGAGATTATTTTTGTTTTTTAATTCTGTGCGTCTTCGTATTCTTTTACTTTTTCTTCATACTGCTCCTGGCTCTCGATCGTATGTTTTACAATATGACCGTGCTCTTTCTGCTTATGTGCCAGATCCCGGCCAGGACGCGGTGCATATTCGTCTTCCGGGATTTCGAGTGCATTGGCGGTGGCGTGAATGATACCGTTGCTGCTGTAGGTGGCACCGCTCAAGGCGTCGATGTTAAGGCTCTGTTCTTCTTTCATCTGCCCTATCACGTAAGGCGCTGCACGGAAAAAGTATTCCTCGGTGTCGCAGTAGGAAAGGATGGAGATGTCGGTCACTTTCTGGTTTTCTACCGTTACCTGCACTTCGACATCCCCGCGGAAGGCATCGGCGGTACCCGTGCAGATGCCGTCTTTCAGGTCGTGGAAACGGCCGGCGTCCAGGAATGCCTGTTTTTCTTCCGTTGTATCCGTCGATTCAGATGCTGTATTTTCCTGTACAGTATTCTCATCTCCGGCGGCTTCTTTTAACGCATTTTGAGTGGCCTCAATCAACCCTTTACTGCTGTAGGTGGCGCCGGAAACGGTATCTATCTCCTCGGCACTCTGTTTTTTCATGATTTCCGAAAAGATTCCTGACTTTGCTCTGTCCAGATATGTCTGATCATCCTCGGCGTTCTCTATCGTCAGTCCGGTTATCGTTCCCTGTTCCACTTTTACGGAAACGGTCACGGTTCCGCGGTAGCCTTCTCCACTTCCGGAATAAGTGCCGTCCTGGAATCTGCTGTCCAGATTCTGTTCTGCCGTATCAATGGCCGCATCACCTGCTGTCTTACCAACGGAACCGCTCTCGCTCCGGATCAGGAACTGTGACGCTGCAATCGTAAGGCAGGTCACCCCGACACCGATCCACACGCTGTATCGGTACTTCCAGTGTGCATTGTTCTTCAGACATCCGTTTATACATACCCCGCATCCAATACACTCGCCGCCTGCCGTCTGCTCTTTTTCTGTCAGATCAATTCCCATGGTACATTTTGCAGTACAGAGACGGCAGCTTCCGCATTTGCTCCGCGGTTTTACAATTTTTAACAGCGTACATCTGGAAATCAGGCTGTAGATGGCTCCCATGGGACAGAGATACCGGCAGAAAAAGCGCTGGATTAAGACGGATCCGACGAAAATCACCAGAATCAGCGCACCGCCAATCGAAAACATCGGCTTCACACCCGGCCAGTGTCCGATGGAACTGTACTGTCCAAACACCTGCCACGGCCCTGCGATGTTCCATTTTATCATACCGCTCCATACGAAGACTGCCCAGAACAGGAGCACACCATATTTGATCCAGCCTGTTGGAACATTTCTTCCACTCTTCTTTGAATTTGAATGCAGGTTTTTCGCACCTGCTTTTCGAAACCGCTTTTTCAGCTTATTTCCTGCAAACCACAGAAAATCCTGCACAGCCCCGAAGCTGCAGAAATATCCGCAGAAAAACCGTCCCACAATAATCACCGCCGGAACCGTCGCCAGCACCATCCATACCGAATACCTGATCCGTTCCCACGAAACCGTCCCCTGATAAACTGCGGAAATAATCGTCCCAACCGCAGAAAACTGCGCCTCAAACAAGCCCGGGATCAGCAGGAAAGAAAGGATCTGAATCACTGCTTTCGGCCAGTTTCTTTTGTCTTGTTTTTTCAAATTTGTTCCTCTTTTCTTATGTTTAACGTTTCATCTCCATTACCGGACCATTCGATTTATGTTCCTGGATTAATTCACAAATCTCCGAAAGATTCATTGCCGAGAAATCTCCGGGGACGGTATCCTTCAGGGCACTTACTGCATTTCCGATGGATACTGCCTGTGACAGTAAAAAACCCTCATAAATCGTGTATTTTCTGCACATTTATGAGGGTTTTATATTTTTGCGTTATTTTTACAAATTCACAGTTGAATTATGCGTTCATCTGTTTAGCAACTTCCTCAGCAAAGTTCTCTTCTTTCTTCTCGATTCCTTCACCGGTCTCGAAACGAACGAAGCCTTTTACTGCTACGGTTGCGTTGTTTGCTTTTGCAACCTGTGCTACATACTGAGCTACGGACTGTTTTCCGTCTTCTGCTTTTACGTATACCTGATCAAGCAGGCAGATCTCTTTGAGCTCTTTGTTGATACGGCCCTGGATCATTCCCTGGATAACTTTTTCCGGTTTCTGGGACTCTTTCGGGTCGTTCTGAATCTGAGCCATGAGGATTTCTTTCTCATGTGCGATGTAATCAGCGCTTACTTCGTCGCGGTTTGTGTACTGCGGACGAAGAGCTGCAATCTGCATTGCAACGTTTTTAGCCATCTCTTTGAGGTCATCGTTTACAACATCTGTCTCAACGTCAACCAGAACACCGATTTTACCGCCCATATGAGTATAAGAAGCAACGAAACCGTTCTCCTCTTTTACCTGCTGGAAACGACGGATGTTCATGTTCTCGCCGATGGTAGCGATCTGATGAGCCAGCTCTTCGCCAACGGTCTCGTTGGTATCGAATTTCCAAGGCTCTGCCAGGAATCCTTCTACGTCTGCTGCAGTTGTATCCATAGCCTGCTCTGCAACCTGTGCTACATAGCCACGGAATTTCTCGTTCTTTGCAACGAAGTCTGTCTCAGCGTTTACTTCTACAGCGACAGCTTTCTTTCCATCCTCGGATACGTTCAGCATAACGATACCCTCAGCTGCGATTCTGCCAGCTTTTTTCTGAGCAGTAGCAAGTCCTTTTTCTCTCAGGAACTCCATTGCTTTGTCCATATCACCTTCGGTAGCTGTAAGAGCTTTCTTGCAGTCCATCATACCAGCACCGCTTACTTCTCTTAACTCTTTTACCATTGCTGCTGTAATAGCCATTGTTTTATTCCTCCGTATACGTGATTCAGCAGACTGCATCTTCATGCCGGTCTGCTATTGTGAGATTCGCCGAAGGGAACCTGAATTTCAAGTTCCCCCCAGTTCATTACTTCGCGTAAATTATTCAGCGTCTGTCTCTGCTGCTTCTTCGTATGCAGCTTCCTCAGCCTCGCCCTGTTTTGCCTCGATAACTGCGTCTGCCATTTTGGAAACGATCAGTTTTACGGCACGGATAGCGTCGTCATTACCCGGAATTACATAGTCAAGCTCTTCCGGATCGCAGTTGGTATCGCAGATACCGATCAGCGGAATTCCCAGTGTATGAGCTTCCTGTACGCAGATTCTCTCTTTTTTCGGATCTACTACGAAGATAGCGTCCGGCAGTCTCTTCATTTCTTTGATACCGCCAAGGTTTTTCTGCAGTTTTGCAAGCTCTTTCTTTAACTCAATGACTTCTTTTTTCGGAAGAACTTCGAAGGTGCCATCCTGCTCCATGGTCTCGATTGCTTTCAGTCTTGCAATACGGCTCTGGATGGTTTTGAAGTTGGTCAGCATACCGCCGAGCCATCTCTCGTTTACATAGTACATTCCGCAGCGCTCTGCCTCAACAGCGATAGCGTCCTGAGCCTGGTTCCTACGAAAAGGATTGTGCCGCCGTCTGCTGCGATGTCTGCAACAGCTTTGTATGCGTCATCTACCATTCCTACAGATTTCTGCAGGTCGATGATGTAGATACCATTACGCTCTGTGTAGATGTACGGAGCCATTTTAGGATTCCATCTTCTTGTCTGATGTCCGAAATGAACACCGGCTTCCAGTAACTGTTTCATTGAAATTACGCTCATTGTTTTATCTCCTTATGGTTTTATTCTTCCCCATGTTTTTTCACCTTGGAACCTGTTTTTCAAAAAACAGGCACCATCCTTGGTACCGCATGGGTGCTTATTGTGCAACAGTAAGATTGTATCACAGAGTTTTTTTCATGACAAGCATTTTTTTCGCGGATTCTGCGGTTTTTTTCTGTTATTTTTGTGTTTTTCCCTGTTTATCCTTTAAAAACAGATACCAGAATGTTCCGGCGCAGATTACCGCTTCCAAAAAGATGAACATCCATGCACCTGCCGGTGCTTTTTGGGTCATCCAGGATACGAACTGGCTCCGGTAAAGTCCCCAGATATTTTCTGCCATGTGCGCAAGAACCGGGGCAAGGAGTGTTCCGCACCGCTCATAAATAAGGATCAGAAGCACACTTACCACGGCTGCATAGACAAACTGCGTCACATTGCCGTGATATGCACCGAACAGCAGACATGATGCTGCGATGCCCCAGCCGGTTCCCCAGAAATCTTTTGCCCTGCGGTAAATCATGCCGCGGAAAACAATTTCCTCTGCGGCCGCGCTCAGCACACCGACGGACAGGATCAGAAGCAGCGGGTTCTGTCCTTCATAAATCTTTGATGCCATGTCCTGATAGCCGGAAAAGATTCTGGTAAAGCCGGTCACGTTCATTACAGTATTCAGGAGATGGCCGAAGGTCATAACCAGCAGAATACAGGCGGCTGCCTCTGCCGCACTCCACCGTTTTTCCGGTTTCGGGAACATGCCTTCATCTTTTTTGTACTGTTTCCAGAGAACCGGGATCGCCGCCAGACTGCCGATTGCTGATGCAAGAACGGATGTCGCGTGCATACGCTCTTCCAGATAACCGCCGGTCGTAAACGTCATCAGGATCAGCGCCAGAAGTACGGTTGCTCCGATCAGAAACAGTTCGTACGTCAGAAGCGGTTTTAAAAGACGCCATAGCTTCCGCTGGATAGGAATTACGATTTCCTCCGTTTTTGGCTCTGTTTTCGCTGTCCTTTTTTCTTTTATATTCTCTGCTTTTTTCTCTTTCTGCGCAAAGATTCCTGTTCCACTTTCTCCTCTTGTCAGCCACGGGATACGCTCCGGCTTCATTTTTTTGATGCGGTCGCGTCTTTTCTTCTCTTCTTTCGGATCCTCCGCCAGCAGTTTCAGTTCTTCCGGTGTATCACATACCTTTGCGGCACCTGCTGCCTCGAGTTCTTCTCTTCCGCCGTACCCATACGATACGCCGACACAGAGCAGTCCGTTTTCTCTTGCCCCGATTACGTCATAGCTTCTGTCACCAACCATCACCACGTCGGAACGGCTGTCTTCTGCTCCGAGTCGGCGCAGCGTCTCTGCGATGACTTCTCCTTTGTCGGTTCTGGTTTCGTTCATTTCTGAACCGGTTACTACGGTAAAATACTTTCTGATTTCGAAATGCTCCAGGATCTGCTCCACGTATTTTTCCGGTTTGGACGATGCTACCGCCAGAATTTTTCCCTTCTCTTTCAGATACGCCAGAACCTCCGGGATTCCCTCGTATACTTCATTTTCAAAAATGCCCTCTGCCTCGTACCGCTCCCGGTATTTTGTGATGGCCTGCTGTGCTTCTTCGCAGCCAAGGCCTGCAAAATTCATGAAAGATTCCAGAAGCGGCGGTCCCACGTAACAGTTCAGTTTTTCCAGATCCGGCTCTTCGATGCCAAAGGATGCCAGCGCATACTGTACGCATCTTGTAATTCCAGGACCGGAATCGGTCAGGGTTCCGTCCAGATCAAATAATATCATATCTGACATACTCTTATTTCCTCTTTTACTTTTTTATCGTATGACATGTCTTTTATTCTAGCATATCGAAATTAGAAATACAAACAAAACCGGATCAGGCTATTTTCTGCAGAGTGCACGCAGATAGCGGGTGGTCTGATTCTGAATTTCGGCAATGGCACGAATCAGGTTCCAGAGGCGCCTTAAGGACTGCAAGAGGCGGGTTCCTTTTGGTTTCTGGCTGGTTCTTTGGCTGACAAGTGTGGAAGTTTTTGGTTTCACGTTGACTTCCCACGGTTTCATGGTTCGTACAATGCCGTCTGCGCCACGCACTTTTACAGTGATGCGGTTGTAGCCTTCGGAAAGGCTCTCGGCTTTCAGACAGATTTTGTTTTCTTTCCATTCATATTCGGCTTCGGAGCCATTTACCATGCAGGAAAGAATTTCAGCCGTGTCGGCGGCTCCCTCGAGCAGAATTTCCGGGGTATAACCGGGATCTATTTCGACGCTGGTGTCGGCCGGGCGGATAATCAGGGGGTTCGGCGCTTCGAAATCTTCGTCTGCTATCTGTGATAATACGAAATCGGCGATGATCTGCGGCCGTATTTGAGATGGCTCCTCCCCGGCACTCTTAGATGGAGTTTCGGCAGGCGGAGGACTGCTTTCTTCTGTTTGTAGCGGAATATCATCTGGATCTTGGGTCACCTCCTCGGGCGTGGCTGCAGCAACGGGCAGCTGTTCGTCTGTTTTGAGTTCTTCTTTCTCCGGAGACGATTGCCCGGGCCCCGTTTGTTCCTGCTTTTCTGTGTTTGACTTTCCGGCATCTGGCATTACGGTAGGCTCCTCTTTTTCTGGTGCTTTTGTTTCCGAGGTTTGATTTTCTGACTCTTTTTCGGTTGACGGAGATTCCTGCTTCGTTTCTTCCATATCAGGCTTTTCCGGTTCCGGATCTTCTGGCATCAAATTTTCCGTTCCGGATTTTTCTGAACCTGTATCTTCATAATCTGGTTTTTCTGTGTCCATTTCTCCAAAATCCGTTCTCTCCGAATCTGACTCTTCTGTCTCTGATTCTTTTGTATCTGTTTCTTCACATCCTTCCTCTGATTCCGATTCCCCGGAACCCATATCTCCTGCCTCCGGCAATTCTCCTGGCTTCCCCGATTCTGAATCTTCCGAAATTTCTTTCTCCTCTTCTTCCCACCTTTCCGCTGGTTCTTTCTCCGGATCCGGAATTACCGTCGGGGGAAGCATTTTTTCTTCTCCTTCTTTCTCTTTCTTTCCGGTCTCTGCCGGATCTGTTTTCTCTTCCGGCGGCTCTGGTTCCTGCTCTGGTTTCTCTTCTATAGGCGGTTCTTCTTCTGACTTTTCGTCCGGCAGCAGTTCCTCCGGTCCGGCTTTCCCGTCTGCATCTGTCACATCACTGTTCTCGATGATTTCAGCTTCTAATTCCACGCTTTCCACCGCACTTGCGGCCTCGCCTGTCGTCTGCTGTGTCTCCGCGTGGACTTCGATTCCCTGGACTGCCAGGAATCCTGTCATCATTGCGCATATGGTCTTTTTTCTCATCCTGCTTCCTCCCATCTTTTTCTGATCTGCTGATAAAAAATATCCTCCTCCATTCCCGGAATTTCTGCGGCCTCGTTGAGGTACTGTTCTGCTTTTTCCTGCATGTCGAACTGAAGTGCCAGCTCTGCGGCCCTGAGCAGATTTTTCCGCCGGTTTCCATCCTGTCTGCTGCACAGAAGCCGTTCGTAATAGAGAAAACTCTCCTGGCACCAGTCCTGTTCTCTTTCCCCATCCCCGGATTTTCCGCCAAGATAGCACGCATCCGCCAGTCTCTGCCAGATAACCGCCTCCCACTGCCCCTCCATATTCTCGCCTGCGGCCTTTTCCAGCACTTCGATTCCTTTCCGCATGGCGTCTGTGTCATTTTCACGCGCCAGTTCTTCGGAAAAACTGAAATACATTCCTGCAACAGCAAGATATCTGCGGCAGCGTTTTTCCTTTTCCGGCTCCTGCTGCGTGTCATCATAAAATTCAGCCAGCAATGGCTCCATCTGCATTTTTTCCCTTGCCGCATCATCCGCCAGACAGTATTCCACAAGTTCCTGCTCCACACGCCCCGCCTGACTGAGATGGTCTGCCTTTAAGAACGCTTCCCGCGCTTTCTGGTAGTTCGGCAGACTGCCTTCTTCCACCGGATTTCCGCAGAACCAGAGATCTCCCTGCTCCTCCCATTCGTCTGCCGCCGGAAACTGCCCCCATGGCATCCTGCTGGCAACCGCAGCCGCTCCTCCTGTCAGAAAAGCAAAAACTGCAAAGATCCGCAGAGTCTTCCTGCCTTTTTGCTTTCTTTCCAGCCGCCGCAGTGCCTTTTTGACTTCTCCGGCAGACGCATACCGCTCCTCCGGCTTTTTCTGCATACACTTTTCCATCACCCGCCAGAGTCCTCTTTTCTGCCGCTTTTTCGCATGCTTCGCCATTGCCGCAAGCAGTGCGCCGAGTGCATAAAGATCGGAACGGGCGTCACACTTCCCGTCATACTGCTCCGGCGCTGCATAACCGCGGGTTCCATAACGGACTTCCACACCCGTTTCTTCTGTTCCGGCTGCACCGAAATCCACAAGGTATATTTCACCACGCTCTGTTATCATCACGTTGTCCGGCTTCAGATCCCGGTAGAAAACCGGCGGGTTCTGTGCATGGAGATAACAGAGAATCCCGCTCAGGGCAATTCCCGTTTTCAGAATTTCCCGGCTGGAAAACCGTTCTCCCTTACGCATACGCTGTCCGATAGATTTTCCGTTTACAGCTTCCATCACCAGAAAGCTTTTTGTCCCACTTTCCAGAAGTTCCACCGCACAGGGAATCCCGGGATATGAAAACTTCTGTAAAAGAAACGCTTCCCGGCGCAGTTTTTCCCTGTCACATATACTTACCTTGACTGCATACCGCTTTCCGGATCCAGTTTTCTCTGCAAGATAAACGACAGACGTTGCCCCTCTTCCGAGCACTGACAGCAGGCGATACTTCCCTCCCGGAAGTTCTACTTTTCCAATGATCCCGCCTCCTCTTTTTACGTCAAAGTGTTTGTCAGTCCGATATTCTGTTTTTGTACATGGATATAAATTGAGCCGAATGGCTCTTCGATAGAGTAATATAGAATCGATTTTTCAGGACGAATGTCCAAGCGGATGAAAAATCGTGATGTAAGTATAACACAACAGCCGCCGTTTCCGCAAGAACTACAGAAGCCGACGGCTGCCAAAAAAATCGCCTGTTTTTTATCTATTTTTTCCCTCTTGACGAATCTTACATCCGTTCCGGTGCCGAGAATCCCAGCAGGTCGATGCAGGTCTCAAGTACCTCGCGGACAAGATCCAGCAGTGCCAGGTAAGATGCTTTTCTTGCCTCATCCTGCTCACTTAAGATCTTGGTCTCGTGGTAGAAATGGTTGAACTCGTTTGCAAGCTCGTAGATATAAGCACAGATCTTATGCGGTGCTTTCTCCTCGAATGCGTTCTCCACAACGCCGTTGAAACGGGATACGGAAAGCATCAGAGCTTTCTCGCTGTCGCTCTTCGGTGCCAGAAGTGCGCCTTTCTTCAGTTCATTTCCCTCTTCTTTATATTTTCCGAGGATGGATTTTGTACGAACGATCGTGTACAGGATGTACGGACCGGTGTTTCCCTCGAAGGAAGTAAATCTCTCAACATCGAATACATAATCTTTCGATGCCTGGTTGGACAGGTCACCGTATTTAATAGCAGACAGTCCGACAATCTGTGCCGTTCCTCTTGCATCCGTATCTTTTACGCTGCGGTTCTCCACGATCTTCTGATACATCTCATCGTTGATCTCGCCGATCAGACGCTCCAGACGCATAACGCCGCCCTCACGGGTCTTGAACGGTTTTCCGTCTTTTCCGTTCATGGTACCAAAGCCGATAAAGGAAAGAACGGTATCATCATTCACCAGTTTTGCTTTTCTTGCACAGCGGAAACACTGTACGAAGTGAAGCTCCTGACGTTTGTCTGCCAGATAGCAGATCTCGTCCGGCTTGTACAGTTTCATACGCTGGATGATGGTTGCCAGGTCTGTCGTATCATACAGAGCTGCCCCATCGGATTTTAAGATCATGCACGGCGGGATCTCTTTTGTGTCTGTCTCTTCTTTGACATCAACAACGAGTGCGCCCTGGTCATAATGTGCATAACCATTGTCTTTCAGGTAATCTACCATGTCTGGAATGTACTCCTGTGCATCGGACTCACCCATCCACAGATCGAAATGAACGTCGAGGTTTCCATAGTTCTTTTTCAGATCGGCAACAGAAACGTTCATAATGTGTTTCCAGATCGCACGATATCCTCTTCTGCCCTGCTGCAGCTCTCTCGTTGCCTCGAGTGCACGTTTCTTATAGTCCTCGTCCTCTTTCGATTTGCCGCTTGCGCAAGGATAAATCTCCTCGAGCTCGCTGATCGTAAACGGTGCTTCCTCCGGGTACTCTCCCGTAAAGGACTCATCAAAATAAACAAGCTCCGGATGGCGCTCCTGCAGCTCGGTGATGATCAGTCCCATCTGCAGACCCCAGTCTCCAAGATGAACGTCACCGATCATGTTGTGGCCCATGAAGCGTCCCATACGCTTAATGCTTTCCCCGATGATCGCGGAACGGAGATGGCCGACGTGAAGCGGTTTTGCCACGTTTGCTCCGCCGTAATCTACGATGATGGTTTTCGGATTTTTTGCTTTCTCTACAGAAAGATCTTCGTCGTTCTGCATTTTGGAAAGATAATCTGCCAGAAATTCCGGGTTGATTTTCAGGTTGATGAATCCCGGTTTTACGGCTTCAATTTCACCGATCACGCTGTGATCGGTCACTTTTTCTACAACTGCTTCAGCCAGCTGGATCGGTGCTTTGTGGTATGCTTTTGCAGCTGCCATTGCGCCGTTGCACTGGTATTCGCACAGATCCGGGCGGTTGGAAACGGAAACCCTTGCATAGGACGGGTCCATCTCCGCAGCGGTAAAGGCTTTTACCAGCTCTTCCTGGATAAGATCGATCAGTTTTTTCATAATGTTTCCCTCATTTTCTTCTTTACTGCAGAATCATCTGTTCTGCGTTTTGTTTCCGCGCGCTGCGCCGGGCTTCTTCCTCTTCTTTGATGCCGCTTTTCTGATAACAGTACTGGATGATATCTCTTCTTCGGATGATGCCGATGAAGATTCCCTCGTCATCCACAACTGGAACGAAATTCTGCCGCATGGACATCTCGATCAGGTCCTCGATGTTGCTGTTGATGTTGACGGACTCATAATTCC
>OHCC01001274.1_pt1 | contig 11377 bp, 6 predicted proteins | sample 1577521 | NCBI WGS metagenome assembly OHCC01 (sample SAMEA3879533, study PRJEB24766) | human gut metagenome | biome: human-associated habitat; feature: feces | place: USA | collected 1985/1987
ATGACATCCAGGATGCATGCAGGCGACATATTGCTTCATATATTCTACTGAATGATATGAAGCAATATGTCGCCTGCATGCATCCGGGTTCGGAACTATATATGAGTGGCTTTTATGTAGATGACATCCCCGTGATCCGCGAAGAGGCAGAACGAAACGGACTGAGCTTTGTTCATTATAAAGAAAAGAACCGTTGGGCAGCTGTCAGATTAATAATGTGCTAATGTGCCAATGTGCCAATTAGCTGCGCAGTATTTGCACAAAGCTAATTGGCACATTATTTAATTGCATATTAACACATTATAAATTGGCACATTGGCATATTAGCACATTGGCACATTATTTTATCGTCATCCTCTTCAGCTCTTCCAGCGAACCGTTAAATACATTCAAGTCCACATCTTCATCAATTCCAGGCACAGTACCAACATCGGAATGCTGCCAAAAGTGCCATTTACCTTCATACTTCACAGAATCCACATAATAGTGAGCAATCCAGTAAGGATACGTATTGAAGATTGAATCATCCAGATAGCGGGTTTTAAATTTGTAAGAAGTATAAAGGATTGGTTTCACACCATAGTGCGCCTCCACCCTGTCGAGCCAGCGCTTAATATTTTGCTGCAATTCCTTCTTTGTCTTTTTCCCGGTTACCTCCACATCCAGCACCGGAGGAAGATCACCCGGAGCAAGTTTCACCGTACGAATAAAGAAATCGGCCTGCTTTAGCGGATCAGTCTTCGGAGAGAAGAAATGATAAGCTCCGCGAATAAATCCATGCTTTCCCGCTTCCGAGAAATTACGGGCAAAAGTATCATCACCATGATCTCCGCCTTCGGTAGCTTTCATAAAAACAAACTCAATAGGATAATCGGTCAGACGGCTCTGCATCAGTTCAAGCCAATCTATATCACCTTGATAATGGGAGATATCAATGCCATGTACATCATAACAACAAGGCACACAAATACCATATGCTTTCAGACCGTAACAAGGTTTCCAACGATAAGCATAAGGACGTATAAAGAAATAATAAAATGCCCCGGAAAAGATAGCAATAATAAAGATAGCAAGTACATTGCGCAACCAGGAGGGCATAGCAGTACGGGCTGTTTTTTTTGTTTTTGAGGGAGTACGACGACGGGTACTACGCGCAGCAACAGCATCCATAGGGGTACGACGCGAAGTAGCAGCAGAAGTTTTGTGAGGTATAGGTTTACGGGAAGTAGTCATATCAGTAGTTAGAAGTCAGTATTTAGTAGTTAGAACCTATGCAGAGTACCAGTATTTACTACTAACTTGGAATTTAGTAGCCAGAATCTATAACAGCGTTAATACTGTATAGATTCGAACTACTAACTACCAGTTTCTAACTTCTTCTTATTTAGCTTGTTCAAGCTGCAATGTCTTGGTAGGCTGATCACAGACTTCAGTAGGACCAAAGTACTGGATAGGACCCGGATATACATAATCCGTAGTCATAGCCCACTGGTCGCGCATAGCGGCAAATGTTTTGAAAGGAGCACCATCCAGTTTCACGAGAGCTTTCTGGATAACCGGTTTCATTTCGCCATGACGACGTTCCATATTCATCATCATTGTGATAGGCACACCGCCTGCAATCCATTCTTCGGCAGGAGCTGTAGTGTTGCGTACAGATGACATATAACCAGTCTTACCATTGGCAATCAGCATAGAAGCGGTATATCCCAGTGAGTAGCAATAGTCGGCATCGTAGTTTGACGGAGCAGCGCAACGGCCTTCGTAACCGAAGAAGTGGTGTTGAGAAGCGAACTTACCTACGAATTTACCTTCTTCTTTCCATGCAGCAAGCTTAGTAGCTACCATTTCCGACAACAGTTTTTCTGTTTCGATCAAAGATACCTGTACGTTTCCGTGCGGGTCGCGGTCCAGCGTCAGCTGACGTGCAACACCCTCAGGCAGGCTGGCATAGATAGCCGCATTTTCCGGAGACAGTTTACGGATGATATAATCACGTTGGTGAGACTTCTTAATTTGAGAGAATTCTTCAGCATTTTCAGCAAGGAAATCATTCAACTCAGCGATCAGACGTTTCATAGCCGGAATAAACTCGATCAAACCTTCAGGGATCAAAACCGTACCGAAGTTGTTGCCTTGAGCAGCCCGGTTAGCTACTATCTGAGCAATGTAAGTTACCACATCGTCCAAAGACATATCTTTTGCTTCAACTTCTTCTGATACGATACAAACGTTAGGTTGTACCTGCAAAGCACATTCCAATGCAATGTGAGAAGCAGAACGTCCCATCAACTTGATGAAGTGCCAGTATTTACGAGCTGAGTTACAGTCACGTTGAATGTTACCGATAACTTCAGAGTAAACCTTACAAGCAGTGTCAAAACCGAAAGAAGTTTCAATCATTTCGTTCTTCAAGTCACCGTCGATAGTCTTCGGACAACCAATTACCTGTACGCCGCACTTCTTAGCTGCATAGTACTCAGCCAGTACGCAGGCATTTGTGTTAGAGTCGTCACCACCGATGATAACCAATGCTTTAATATCAAGTTGCTTCAGGATTTCCAGACCTTTTTCAAACTGATCTTCCTTCTCCAATTTAGTACGACCTGAACCGATGATATCGAAACCACCCGTGTTACGGTATTCATCAATGATATCTGAAGTCAGTTCCATATAGTTATGGTCAACCAAACCGCCGGGGCCAAGAATGAAACCATATAACTTGCTGTCCTTATTCAAACTCTTGATACCATCGAAGATACCGGAAATCACATTGTGACCACCGGGAGCCTGACCACCAGAAAGGATAACGCCCACGTTCATAGCTGGGAAGTTAACCACTTCGTCAGTAGCCTCAAACTTGATCAAAGGCATTCCGTACGTGTTAGGGAACAATTTTTGGATAGCTTCCTGATCGGCTACAGATTGAGTAGCTGCTCCAGCTACCGCCTTAACGGCACCCTTCAGCGCTTTCGGAAGTTTGGGCTGATAAGCAGCCCTTGCAATTTGCAATGCACTTTTTGTCATTTTATCTAATTATTTAAAGGTGTTAGTAAAGTTTCGTTCAAAAGCGTCGCAAATTTCGTGTTTTTTTCTGAATTATGAAAGGAAGCGCACATCAAAAAAAATATGAAATGTTGGTTTATACCGTGGAAAGTACTTATCTTTACCGGAAATATTTCAATTTATTCACTTAAAACGTAAAGATTATGGCAAGTAGAAGAGAACTTAAGAAAAACGTCAATTATATCGCAGGTGAACTGTTCATGGAGTGTTTGGTAAACAGCTTATACGTACCCGGAACCGATAAAACTAAAGCCGACGAGCTGATGGGCAGAATCCTGAGTGTGCAAGATGAATTTATCAGCCGAATCAGCCATACCGAACCCGGAAATGTAAAAGGTTTCTACAAGAAATTCCGCGAAGACTTTAATAAAGAAGTAGACGCAATTATTGACGCTATCGGCAACCTGAAGTAAGCACCGGGAATGAAAAAAGCAATATACAGCTTTATCTACTATCGCATTTTGGGATGGAAGACAAATGTGACGGTGCCGGATTATGATAAATGCGTGATAACTGCAGCACCTCATACATCTAATTGGGATTTATTTATCGGCAAACTATTTTATGGAGCTATCGGACGGAAAACATACTTCATGATGAAAAAAGAATGGTTCTTCTTTCCGCTGGGATTAATTTTCAAAGCCGTGGGAGGCATACCGGTAGATCGGGGACGCAAAACGTCATTGGTAGACCAGATGACGGAAAGATTCGCCAAAAGCAAGAAATTCCAACTCGCCATTACACCGGAAGGAACCCGTAAAGCGAATCCTAATTGGAAGAAAGGATTTTATTTTATTGCATTGAAAGCGCAAGTGCCTATTGTAATGATAGGCATCGATTATACCACTAAAACGATTTCTGCGACAAAGGCGATTATGCCGTCGGGAGATATAGAAAAGGATATGCGCGAGGTAAAGCTCTATTATAAGGATTTCAAAGGGAAGAACCCGAAGAACTTTGCTTTAGGAAACATTTGATAATAACTTTTAGGCGCGGATTACGCGGATTACACGGATTTTTATTACCTTGCGGCGTGGAAAGCCGGGCAAATAATCTTTGCCTGCAAGTATAGCGTAGCACATTAATCCGCGTTATACGTATAATCCGCGCCTAAAATATTTCAATGAAGTTATGCGTGTAACTCTATTACAAACAGATATTGTTTGGGAAGATAAACAAGAAAATCTCCGCCTACTCCGTAGGAAGCTCAAAGCGCTTCGTGGAGTAGCGGAGATTGTTGTCTTGCCCGAAACCTTCTCTACCGGTTTTAGTATGGACAGCCGAAGGCTAGCTGAACCAGTATCGGGTGTAACCATCGCCACCTTGCGCCAATGGGCGGCGGAATTCCAATTCGCCATTACAGGCAGTTATATAGCTTGTGATGAAGAAGTAGATGCAAATAAAGATGTGGTTCCCATTCCTGATAAGTCTTATTATAACCGTGCTTTTTTCCTGACTCCCGAAGGGGGGGCTTATTACTACGATAAACGACATCTCTTTCGTATGGGCCAGGAAACGGAGCATTTTACAGCGGGTAACCAGCGGCCTGTTATCTCCTACCGGGGATGGAATATACTACTGTTAGTCTGCTACGACCTTCGCTTTCCGGTATGGAGCCGGAACGTAAATAATGAATATGATCTTCTGATATACGTTGCCAACTGGCCTGTTCCCCGCCGCCGGGTATGGGACATTCTGTTACAAGCCCGTGCACTCGAAAATATCAGTTATGTTTGTGGTGTCAACCGTATCGGTACGGATGGAAATCAAATGCTATATAATGGCGGCAGCGTCATTTATTCACCAAAGGGCGATTTGCTTGCCAGCGTACCCGACCATGAAGAAGGAACCGCCACCGCAACTCTCGACCTCTCTGTCCTGAGAGAATTCAGACAAAAATTCCCTGCATGGAAAGATGCTGAATGTTTCCAAATTAAGAATTAATAATTAACAATTAAAGCACTATGGGACGAATGAAAGCTAAACACCGCATAGCTGACAGGTTATTCTTTCTGTTACTGACCATCTTAGTTTTTTCCTCTTGCGCAAACAGCAAAAAGGATATTATTCCTTCTGCCGAGTATGCACCTTTTGTGAATGCATATACGGGAGGAGTTATCTCGCAAACTTCGAACATACGTATAGAACTGACGCAGGATCAGCCTATGGTAGATTTGAACAATGAACTGAAAGAAAATCCGTTTAGCTTCTCTCCCTCCCTAAAAGGCAAAGCGTATTGGATCAGCAACAATACGATTGAATTCGTTCCTGAACCAGGAACTTTAAAGCCGGGAGAGTTCTATGAAGGTACGTTCCAATTAGGCAGGTTTGTAGAAGTGGACAGTCGCCTGAAAGAATTCAAATTCTCTTTCAGAGTACAGGAACCCAATTTCACACTATATATCGAACCACTGACAACCATCGACGTAGATAGCCATGGCGACTTGGTGACATTGAAAGGAGAAGTACGTTTCAGTGATGCCACTCCCAAAGAAGCAGTTGAGAAAATGCTCTCTGCCAAAGGCGGAAACGGCCAAAGCTATCCGGTCAGTATCACTCCGACAGATCATCCGACGCGCTATCAGTTTGAAATAGCCGGTGTTATTCGCGAAGCGGAAGACTATCAGTTGGAAATCACCGCCAACGGCAGTCCTGCAGGAATCGACCGCAAACTGACAGAAAACGTACTGATCCCTGCCAAGAATGACTTCCGTTTCCTCTCTGCCAAACGCATTGACGAACCGGAAAATGGAATTGAAATAGTATTCTCCGATCCTGTTTCTACCACACAAGACCTGAACGGATTGATTGAAATTCCCGAAGTATCATCTTCTATATTTCAAGTGGAGAATAACAAAGTATACATCTACTTTGAAGCCAACCAACTGAGCAAACTGACTTTGAAGATACACGAAGGGGTGAAAAACAGCCGGGATAAATCGCTCGGCACATCACACTCCATCGCATTCAGCGAACTGAATCTGAAACCACAAGTGAGCATGTCTACATCAGCCGCTATCCTACCCGACTCCAAAAGTTTGATCATCCCATTCCGGGCAGTCAATCTCTATGCGGTAGATTTAAGTGTAATCCGTATTTTTGAAAACAATGTACTGATGTTCATGCAGACCAATACGCTCTCATCCGCCAGTGAACTGCGCCGTTCCGGACGATTGGTTTATCAGAACACATTGTGGCTAAGCAAGGACAGTACAAAAGACGTGCACCGATGGGAAGATTATTCAATAGACCTTGCCGGACTGATTCGGCAAGAACCGGGTGCTATCTACCGTGTCATACTTTCTTTCCGGCAAGAATACTCAGCCTATCCTTGCAGCGGAACAGAAAAACAAGAGATGAGCTTTGCAGACAATACTGCTTCAGAGGGATTGACGAAAGTCAGCGGAAGTAGTACTTTCGAAGAAAATGAAGCTGAATGGGATACACCGGAAACTTATTTCTACTACAATGGTAACATTAAGATGGACTGGAGCCAGTATAACTGGCGGGAACGCAATAATCCTTGTCATGCCTCCTACTATATGGACTCTGACCGGGCGGCATCATGCAACGTATTTGCCTCCAATGTAGGAATGATTATAAAACGGAATTCACTGAACAAGCTGTGGATTGCTGTAAGTAACATCTTGGATACCAAACCAATGGAGAAAGCGAAAGTGACTGTTTACAACTTCCAGTTACAAGCCATAGGAAGCGGTGAAACCAATAGTGAAGGATTTACAGAAATCACTCCGAAAGGTGTTCCTTTCATTGTGGTGGCCGAAGTAGAGAAACAGAAAGCTTACGTTCGTGTGGCAGATGGTGAAGAACAATCTGTCAGCCGGTTCGATGTAGGCGGAAAAGATATTCAGAAAGGATTGAAGGGGTTCGTTTATGGCGAGAGAGGGGTATGGCGACCGGGAGATACGCTGCATGTAAGCTTTATTATGGAAGACCGTGAAAAAAGAATTCCGGATAAACACCCTGTAGCATTGGAATTATATAATCCGAGAGGACAATTCTATACCAAAATGATTTCCACGCAAGGTATAAACGGTTTCTACACATTTGACCTGCCGACACGCCCGGAAGACCCGACGGGATTATGGAACGCTTACGTCAAAGTAGGCGGAACCGCTTTCCACAAAAGCCTTCGCATAGAAACGGTGAAACCAAACCGCCTGAAAATTAATCTGAAACTACCGGAGAAAGCAATCCAGGCTTCTACCAAAGAAATACCGGTAATGCTTACTTCCACATGGCTGACAGGCGCCACCGCTTCACGGTTGAAAGCCAAAGTGGAAATGTCCCTGTCAAAAGTAAATACACAATTTAAGAACTACGGGCAATACATATTTAATAATCCGGCTACCGAATTTACAACTGTAAAAAACGATATATTCGATGGAACACTGGATGCGGAAGGAAAAGCTAACTTTATGTTGAAACTTCCGGCTGCCACCAATGCCCCGGGAATGCTGAATGCAACCTTAACCAGCCGTGTATTCGAACCGGGAGGAGACGCCAGTATTTACACGCAAAGCATTCCGTTCTCTCCATTCTCTTCTTACGTAGGGATTAATTTGAACCAACCGAAAGGAAAATACATCGAGACCGATCAGGATCATGTATTCGACATTGTCACCGTAAATGCGGAAGGACAATTAGTGAACCGCTCCAATCTGGAATATAAGATTTACCGTATCTCCTGGAGCTGGTGGTGGGAGAACCGGGACGAATCATTCGGAACTTATGTCAACAGTAGTTCCATCACTCCCGTAGCCAGTGGCAATATACAGACTACAGGCGGAAAGGCAACTTTTAAATTCCGGGTAAATTATCCGGACTGGGGACGTTACCTGATTTATGTGAAAGATAAGGAAAGTGGACATGCCACCGGTGGAACTGTTTATATAGACTGGCCGGATTGGCGCGGACGTTCAAGCAAGACAGACCCCAGCGGCATTAAAATGCTCGCTTTCTCTCTGGATAAAGACTCGTATGAAATAGGTGAAACGGCAACAGCCATCATTCCTGCCGCTGCGGGAGGACGTGCATTGGTAGCCCTGGAAAACGGTTCAACCGTTCTGCAACGTGAATGGATTGAAGTTTCCAACAACGGAGACACAAAGTATTCTTTCAAAGTGACTCCGGAAATGGCTCCGAACGTTTACCTGCACATCAGCCTGTTGCAACCTCATGCACAGACGGTGAATGATTTACCGATACGTATGTACGGTGTGGTTCCGGTATTGGTGACTAATAAACAAACTATATTGCAACCGCAAATTAAAATGCCGGAAGTGTTGCGGCCGGAAACGGACTTCACCGTTACCGTCAGCGAAAAGAACGGCAAGCAGATGACATACACACTGGCCATTGTAGACGACGGATTACTCGACCTGACTAATTTCAAGACTCCCGATCCGTGGAGTGAATTCTATGCCCGCGAAGCATTGGGCATCCGCACCTGGGATATGTATGATGATGTACTCGGAGCATCTGCCGGACGCTACAGTTCATTGTTCAGTACGGGTGGTGACGAGACATTGAAACCGGCCGATGCAAAAGCGAATCGCTTCAAGCCGGTAGTGAAATTCATCGGTCCGTTCTATCTGGATAAAGGAAAACAGAAAACGCACACGCTGAGACTACCGATGTACGTAGGTTCTGTGCGTACGATGGTGGTAGCGGGGCAAGACGGAGCTTATGGAAAAGCGGAAAAGACTTCTTTCGTGCGGACACCATTGATGTTGTTGTCCACACTGCCCCGTGTGCTGAGCACACAAGAAGAGATTACTGTCCCGGTAAATGTCTTTGCCATGGAGAAGGAAGTGAAGAATGTATCGGTATCCATCCAGGCTTCAGGTGGAGGTGTACAAGTGATCGATCCCAATAAACAATCCATTACTTTCAGCCAACCGGGTGACCAGCTCGTTTACTTTAAGATAAAGACCGGAAGTAAAACAGGAAAAGCAACGATACATATCACTGCCAACGGTGGCAGTCAGCAGGCGAAAGAGACCATTGAAATCGAAGTCCGAAACCCGAATCCGGCAGTGACTTTCCGCAATAGCCAATGGGTGGAAAAAGGAGAAAGTGTAACACTTCCTTATTCATTGAATGGTGCTTCTCCGGCAAATAGCCGTATGCTGCTGGAAGTCTCACGTATTCCTTCGGTAGATATCAGCCGCAGGTTCGACTACCTGTATAATTATCAGCATCATTGCACGGAACAGCTGACTTCCAAAGCTCTGCCGTTATTGTTCGTCAGCCAGTTTAAAGCTGTGGATGAGGAAGAAGCTCAAAAGATTAAGGCTAACGTACAGGAAGCGATACGGCAACTCTATGCACGCCAGCTTCCGAACGGCGGTTTTGTTTACTGGCCGGGGAATGCCAGTGCTGATGAGTGGATTACTTCTTATGCGGGCATGTTCCTCGTATTGGCACAGGAGAAAGGCTACGCTGTCAACTCGAATGTACTGAATAAGTGGAAACGCTTCCAACGTGCTGCTGCCCAAAACTGGCGGATGCCGGATCAAGATGACAGTTGGGGTTACTGGCAAACGGGAGTGCAACAAGCATACAGATTGTACACACTGGCATTAGCCGGTGCACCTGAGCAGGGCGCCATGAACCGGATGAAAGAACAAGCTAACCTGCCTCTGCAAGCCAAATGGAGACTGGCAGCCGCTTATGCCCTGACAGGTAAGATGAAACCGGCTGAAGAACTGGTATTTAAGGCAGAAACCACCGTTACCCCTTATTCCTCACAGAACTACATCTATGGTTCGTATGATCGTGACGAAGCTATGATATTGGAAACTTTACTCCTAATGAACCGAGACCAGGCGGCATTGCAACAGGCGAAGAAGGTATCCAAGAATCTGGCTGAAGAGAATTGGTTCAGTACACAGTCCACTGCTTTCTCATTGATGGCGATGGGACGCCTGGCTGAGAAGCTTTCAGGTACTTTGGATTTCACCTGGACTTGGAACGGAAAGCAGCAACCCGTAGTGAAATCAGCCAAGGCTGTATTTGCAAAGGAACCGTCCACTTCACCGGCTTCGGGTAATATTATAGTAAAGAATGAAGGTAAAGGTGCATTAAGTGTCGACCTCATTACACGCACGCAATTACTTAATGACACGTTACCCGCAATATCCAATAACCTCCGCCTGGACGTAAAATATACGGATATGAACGGAGCGACAATATCTATAGATGATATCAAGCAAGGAACAGACTTTATGGCAGTCATCACTGTAGGTAATATCAGTGGAACCACTGCTTACAGTAATTTGGCATTGACACATATTCTGCCGTCAGGTTGGGAAATTTACAATGACCGGTTGATGACTCCGGAAGCGACACCTACCCGTGAGTATACCTATCAGGATATTCGTGACGACCGCGTATTGACTTACTTCGACTTGCGTCGCAGTGAATTGAAAAAGTTCACCATAAGACTGCAAGCTACATATGCAGGCAATTTCATTTTGCCGGCTATCCAGTGCGAAGCCATGTATGACGGTTCGGCACAAGCACGAACCAAGGCGGGAAGAACGACTGTCAGTAAGTAACATGCCACTGAGCAAAACTATCCAAACTCCCCTCCTTCTAGAAGGAGGGGTGCCCAAAGGGCGGGGTGGTAGGTAAGAAAAGAGTTCCTTATTAATTCATAGGTATTTTTCATTCTACCTACCACCTCCCCCCTATGGGGTACTCCTCCTCCCGGGAGGAGGAGAATTAAGATAGTCATATTTAAATATTGATGAAGATTCAAATTATAAAGTACTTCAAACAACTGTCTATCACCAGAAAAGTAATACTCATACTTATTACAATTCTGGTGATAGGCTATATCTTTTGCCTCCCCCGGCAACTTTTCCATGTGCCCTACTCCACCGTCGTCACTGACCGGAGCGGTGAATTATTGGGCGCACGCATTGCATCCGACGGTCAATGGCGCTTTCCACCCCGGACCACTACTCCGGAAAAAATAAAGCAATGCCTCATCACTTTCGAAGACAGGCATTTCTATCACCATTGGGGAGTCAATCCTGTCTCCATTAGCAGAGCCGCCTACCAAAACCTAAAGAATAAGCGCATTGTAAGTGGAGGAAGTACCCTCACCATGCAAACGATCCGTCTGGCAAGAAACGAATCGCGCACTTTTGGAGAAAAGTCCATAGAAATGATCTTGGCCACCCGACTTGAGTTTCGCGCTTCAAAAGAGAAAATCCTGTCTATGTACATCTCACACGCTCCTTTCGGAGGAAACGTAGTAGGGCTCGATGCCGCTGCCTGG
>OHCC01001276.1_pt1 | contig 11368 bp, 9 predicted proteins | sample 1577521 | NCBI WGS metagenome assembly OHCC01 (sample SAMEA3879533, study PRJEB24766) | human gut metagenome | biome: human-associated habitat; feature: feces | place: USA | collected 1985/1987
TGATGCCTACCCGTCCGTCATTGATATAATGATAAATCGTTCCGGCGGCATTGCTTCCTCCACCTACACAGGCTATCAGATAATCAGGGTGATCACGTCCTTCTTTCTCCATAAGTTGTTTTTTGATTTCTTCGCTGATTACGGATTGCAGGCGTGCCACCATGTCGGGATAAGGATGGGGACCTACTGTTGAGCCGATGATATAATAAGTGTCGGCAGGATGACAGCACCAGTCGCGGATCGCTTCGTTAGTCGCATCTTTCAGCGTCATATTTCCGGAAGTGACGGGGATGACGGTTGCACCCAGCATCTTCATTTTTTCTACATTGACATGCTGGCGTTCTACATCCGTTTTTCCCATGTAGACGATACATTCCATGTTCATCAGGGCACATACGGTGGCAGTAGCTACGCCGTGTTGGCCGGCACCGGTTTCGGCGATGATGCGATGCTTGCCCATGCGGCGTGCCAGAAGAATCTGTCCGATAGTGTTGTTAATCTTGTGAGCTCCTGTATGGTTCAGGTCTTCACGTTTGAGGTAGAGCTTGCAGCCATACTTTTCGGAAAGCCGGCGGGCATAGTAGAGTGGGGAAGGACGTCCTACGTAGTCACGCAGCAGTTGGTCGAACTCTTGCTTGAAATCTTCGCTTTGCAGTACTTTGAGATAGGTGTTCTGCAACTCTTCCACACATTTGTGGAGTATTTCGGGAACATATGCTCCACCGAATTCTCCGTAATAACCATCTTGATTTACTAAAAAACTCATAATCCTATTTTTTATTTAATTGTTTACGATTTACTGTTTATCTCAAAACCGGATAAAAGAAAAGAGCCCTGTCGCAGGTTGCGACAGGGCTCTTTCTTAATCTATATTATGTTCACATATATACATACGAGCGCTGCTCCCTTACGACTGTCGGAGTTGTAACGGGCGCCACCACCAATATGTATTTATGAGCATTGTTTTCATTGTCTTTTTGTTTTAGCTGGGGGCAAATGTAAGCACTTTGTTTTAATTACCAAAGAATTTCTTGCTTTTTTTCTTTCAAAGAACATTTTTCTTATAAAGTTGTTCTATAGGGGTATTCAGAACAACTATTATTCACAATAAAAAAGAAAGGATGAACTATGAAGCGAAAACATTTAGTTGCCATTGGCGTATCGATTGCTATTCTCTTGTTACTTTATTGGCTATTGGTGGCCGAAGATATGAATGCTTGGCTGAACGTTAATTGATTTTTCGTGACTTTCTTGCGGAGTTGTGCGGATAAAAATGTATCTTCGCAAAAAATCATAAGCTCATGAAAGGAATAAGTAACTCATTTTTGCGTACGATATGTGCGCTGATAATCGGTTTGGTATTGGTGATGTTTCCCAATGAGGCCGGAGACTATTTTGTAATAACGATCGGTGTTGTGTTTCTGATACCGGCATTATTAAGTATCATCGGGTATTTTGCCATGAGTGCCGAAGAGAGACGTCGCCTTCCTATCGAAGGAATCGGTAGCCTGCTGTTTGGGCTGTGGCTGATCATTATGCCCGGTTTCTTTGCTGACTTGCTGACGTTTGTATTGGGATTCATCCTTGTACTGGGTGGTGTGCAACAGATTGCATCGCTTTCTGCAGCCCGTCGTTGGATGCCGGTTCGTGTGGGATTTTATATCATTCCGGTGCTCATTCTGATTGCAGGGCTGGTTGCCTTGTTCAATCCGACGGGGGTACGTTCCACGGCATTTATCATTATCGGTATCACCAGCATAGTGTATGCAGTTTCCGAATTGATAAATTGGTTTACATTTACTCGCAAACGACCGAAGGCACCGGGTATGCCGGGGGCTTCTTCAAAGGCTGTAGATAATATTGAGGATGCGGAAATTATAGAATAAAAAACAGATCGTCTGTTGAGCTAAAACAGACGATCGGTCGAGTAGAAACGGATGGTCTGTTGAGTGTGAACGGACCATCCGTTTTTTATTATTTCAACCATTCGTTTATTAACTCCATAACTTTTACCTTTTCGGCTTCGGGCAATGTGCTGATACGTGCCAGATGGCTGCCATTCGGTTGGATAAATACATGAATATTCTTCTTGTTTTTCAGCCAGGTGACGCCTGCGGCTGTCCATGGGTCGTTCTGACCGTAAATGAAGATCATCTTCGGGTCCTGTTTTTTTAGAAACTTGGTTATTTTCTTGCTTAAAGTTTTGTCAAAGGGCATATCTTTCAACTCTTCGGGAAGCATCAGACGGTGCAGGTAGCCTTCACTGGACTGGATGGAGAGATACTGCTTGAACGGTTGGACGTCATAACCATAGTATCCCAATTCACAGGCAGCTTGTACGAAGAAAGAAGCATTGGGACTGTCGGCGGTGAAATATCCCGGCTCACTGATGGCAAGCAGATGAGAGAAAATTTCATCATCAGAGGCTGTAGTAGCGGGTATGGAGCTGATAGGAGTACCCCACTGCCACAAAGCGAAAGAATATTCCAATACCGAGTAATCGTAAATTTCTTCAATCGGTGCACGGAATGAATAACTCTTTTCAGTACAATATTTTTCAAAACGGGGAAGTAAAGTTGCTTTCTGTTTCAAAGCTTCCAATTGGAAATCTTCAATTATCTTGCGGTTTTCCGGTGTTGAAACTTTATGCAGGAAAGGCTCATGACGTCCATCTTCTACTCCATAACAAAGCGGAGCTACATAGGGAACGGAAATATCTACATCATCCGGATAGAAAGTGCGGTAAAGCAGGGTAGTCTGTCCTCCTTTGCTGATGCCGGTGGCGATCCATTTGCCCGGATAGATGTTTTTGAATGCGGTGGTGATGGCGTGTAAGTCGTCTGCAGAGTTTTCGGCCGTCAGGTATTGCCAGTCTTTGGGTTCGGGGGTAGACTCAAGGAAGTAGCGATATTCCACGAATATCATGTTGGCATTGAGAAGTTTTGAAAGCTCTTCACGATATTGGGAACGGAGGGCGTAAGCGGCGCCATAGCCTTCGGTAACGATCACTGTGGGGCGGTCGAAGCCGACATGAGAAACGATAACGCGTTGGCGAAAACTGCCTTTCTCCGGATGGCGGTGATCCAGCGGCTGAGTAAAATAGGTCACATATTTCTCTGAAAACTCAGAAGTTTCCAGTGGGCGGATTTCTTTAATGGCGGAAATCGCGTTGATTTTTTGCTCCAGAACGGTCTGTGCGAAAGAAGAGGCCGATGCTGACAGCAAAACAAAGAGTAGGAGTGCTGCATAGCGAATGTGCATGTTCTTCATAATGAATCGTTTTTAATTTATCATCTGGTTTTGTAAATATTGACAAAGGTACGAAAAAGTGATATGCTGGAAAATAAATTACGATGATATTTTAGTTTTCAAAAAAGAGAGAGAACTGCCTCCCGGCACCTCTCCCCCTGCAAACTTAAAACAACCAACAAAAGAAATAGAATAATTTCAAATAGTGATTAGTGTTTAGTGATGAGTGATTAGTGGCTGCGCTGTATGCGGCATTTTGCTAATCACTAATCACTAAACGTTAATCACTTCTCTTCACTTATCTTATAAACAAGAGTTCCCTGTATTTTGGCAGCGTCCACATCTGGTTGTCGACAATCAGTTCCAGCTTGTCGATATGATAACGGATCTCTTCCATTGCTGGCACGATGGTGTCGTGGTAGGCAATGGCTTTCTCACGTTCACTTTCGATCTTGTTGGCCACTTTGCGGGCTTCGATCATGGCATCTACATGCTCTTTGATGAAGGCGGTGCGGTCGGCAATTTCTTCGATGAGTTCCAGGTTCTTGGCAGACAGTTTTGCAGCTTTGTCGCTTGGGAACAGCTCCTTCATCTTGTAAACGTTATCAATGAGATCCGTTTGATACTGCGTGGCTACCGGGATGATGTGGTTCATGGCCAAATCACCTAATACACGAGCCTCAATTTGAATTTTCTTAGTGTAAGTTTCCCATTTCACTTCGTTGCGGGCTTCCAGTTCTTTCTGAGTCAGTACACCGGTATTTTCGAACATGCGGATACTTTCCGGTTTCAGATAGCTGTCGAAGATGAGAGGCACACTGGTTTCGCAATCCAGACCGCGTTTCTTGGCCTCTTCTTTCCATTCGTCACTGTAGCCGTTGCCATCGAAATGGATGGGCTTACAAATCTTGATGTATTTGCGGATAACCTCAAGGATAGCCGAAATCTTCGGTTCACCCCTTTCGATGAGTTCGTCCACATCTTTTTTGAATTCTACCAGTTGCTCGGCTACGGCGGCGTTCAGGGCAATCATGGCACAGGCACAGTTTGCTTCCGAACCTACGGCGCGGAACTCAAAACGGTTTCCGGTGAAGGCGAACGGACTGGTGCGGTTACGGTCGGTATTGTCAATCAACAATTCTGGAATCTGTGGAATATCCAGTTTCATACCTTGTTTGCCGCTAAGGCTTACGAGATCATCCTTGGTGCTCTCTTCAATGTGTTCCAATACCTGCGACAACTGTTTGCCCAGGAAGCTGGAAATGATTGCGGGAGGTGCTTCGTTGGCACCCAGGCGGTGTGCGTTCGTGGCACTGGAAATAGCGGCTTTCAACAATCCATTGTGCTTGTAGACTGCCATCAGGGTGTTCACTACGAAAGTGATGAAGCGCAGGTTTTCTTCGGGTAATTTACCCGGTCCCATCAGTCCGATGCCTGTATCCGTACCCAACGACCAGTTGTTGTGCTTACCGCTACCGTTGACGCCTTTGAAAGGCTTTTCGTGCAGCAGTACGCGGAAGCCGTGGTTACGGGCTACTTTACGCATCAGTGCCATGACGAGCATGTTATGGTCTACAGCCAGATTACATTCTTCGAAGATGGGAGCAAGCTCAAACTGGTTGGGGGCTACCTCATTGTGACGCGTTTTAACGGGGATACCGAGTTTCAATGCTTCGATTTCCAATTCCTTCATAAAGGCTGCCACGCGGGTAGGGATGGCACCGAAATAGTGGTCTTCCAACTGTTGGTTCTTGGCACTGTCATGTCCCATCAGCGTGCGGCCTGTCATCAGCAAGTCGGGACGGGCGGCATACAGACCTTCGTCGATCAGGAAATATTCCTGTTCCCAACCCAGATAGGCAACTACCTTCTTCACTTCCGGATTGAAGTAACGGCATACGTCTACGGCAGCTTTGTCTACGGCACGCAGGGCTTTCAGCAACGGAGCTTTGTAGTCCAGTGACTCACCGGTGTATGCAATGAAAATGGTCGGTATGCAGAGCGTATCATCGACGATGAAAGCCGGAGAAGAGGGGTCCCATGCGCTGTAACCGCGTGCCTCGAACGTATTGCGGATGCCACCGTTAGGGAAGCTGGATGCATCCGGTTCCTGCTGAACGAGAAGTTTGCCTGTGAATTCTTCCATCACACCGCCTTTGCCATCATGCTCGATGAAAGCGTCATGCTTCTCGGCTGTACCCTCTGTCAACGGGTGGAACCAGTGGGTATAGTGGGTAACACCCATTTCGAGTGCCCATTTCTTCATACCGGCTGCCACTTCATCAGCAATGCTGCGATCCAGCGGAGCACCATTGTCGATCACGTCAATCAGTTTGGCATATACCTTGCTCGGCAGATACCTGAACATCTTTTCCTTGTTGAACACATACTTGGCATAATATTCCGACGGACGTTCCGTAGGGGCTGCCACTGCAACGGGTTTCTTTTTAAACGCCGTTTCTACTACTCTGAATCTCAATTTAGACATACCTTGTAATTGTTGGTTTATAAAAACTATTTGTTAGAGTAAAAAAACTTTTTTTCTTTATCCGTTATAAGCTGATTCACCATGCTCGTAGATGTCGAGCCCTTCTTCTTCAACACGTTTTGAAACGCGGAGACCGTGTATCCTATCGAGTCCTTTGAAGATGAGAAATCCCATGCCGGCTGCCCATGCACCTACTACGAGGGCGCCAAATACTTGTGCTCCGAGGAATCCCCAGCCTGCACCATAAAAGAGTCCTTCGCTGGTAGACAAGAAACCTGTGAGAATGGTACCTGTGAAACCGCAGACCCCGTGTACGGAACTTGCACCAACGGGATCGTCAATCTTCAGCACTTTATCGATGAACTCTACCGAGAATATCATCAGGATGCCACAGATTGTACCGATGATGACGGCACCCAGCGGAGAAACCATATCACAGCCTGCCGTGATACCTACCAAACCTGCCAGGATACCATTCAGAGTCAAGGATAAAGATGGTTTGCTGAATTTTAACCAACTGACCACCAGTGCGAAGAAACCTCCGGCACAAGCTGCAAGATTCGTGGTGAGGAAGACGTGTGAGATAGCCATTGCATCGTCCGTAGAGGCTGCTGCCAACTGTGAACCGGGGTTAAATCCGAACCAGCCGAACCATAAAATGAATACACCCAGCGCCGCCATGGTGAGGTTGTGTCCCGGAATAGCTCTGGATTTACCATCTCTACCGTATTTACCGATGCGTGGACCAAGGATGGCTGCACCTACCAGCGCAATCCAGCCACCGACGGAGTGAACAATGGTGGAACCTGCGAAGTCGTGAAATGTGGTGCCGAACAGATTCATCATGAACGAACCTTCTTCGCCGTTCATCAACCAGCCGCCGCCCCAGGTCCAGTGACCGGAAATCGGATAGATCAGTACGCTGATGAAGATGGTGTAAACCAAATACATGGAGAATTTGGTACGTTCGGCCATGGCTCCTGATACGATAGTAGCTGCTGTGGCACAGAATACAGTTTGGAATACCAGAAAGCCTTCTGTTGGTAATCCTCCTCCATCATAGAACGAGAGGTTGAAGAAGTGGGGCATTCCCACGAAACCACCTACGCCGAACATCAGTCCGAAACCGATGAACCAATAGAGTAGGGAACCGAACATGAAGTCTACGAAGTTCTTCATCAGGATGTTGGCAGTGTTCTTAACCCGGGTGAAACCGGCTTCTACCAATGCAAAGCCCGGTTGCATGAAAAATACCAGCATAGCGGCGAGTAACATCCATACAGTGTTGAGTCCGTTTACTAATTCTCCTACAGTGTCAGGGGCTGATGATTCTACAGTAGTCTCTTCTAATGTAGCTATAACAGCGGTTGTTGTAGCTGATATACTATCCGCTGCTGCGGAAGTTTGTGCAAAAGTTTCTGTTGTTGTGCAGAGTGCCATAAGGACAGCAAGGGCTATCCACAGCCTGGCAATGCTGCGTTTACTATATTTATCCATAAAATCTTTTTGCTTTTAGTTGTACTTGTATTCTTAGTTTTGTTAAGTAGCTCTTACAGCTCTCTGGAAGATGCTCTTAACAGTTGCGGTTTGGTGCTGCCTGGACTATCTTTCCTGTTCGGCATTGTAGAGGGCGATGTCGCCACGTTCGGCGGTGCGGATGCGGATAGCGTCTTCTATGGGGATGATGAAGATACGCCCGTCTCCGATTTCTCCGGTTTGTGCGGACCTGATGATGGCCTGTACGGTCTTTTCGGCATTCTTGTCGCGTACCACGATAGAGATTAGGATACGCTCAATGGAACTGGTGTCGTACATTACACCGCGGTAGATGCGTGCCTGACGGGATTTTCCTATTCCCCGGACGTCGTAGTAAGAGAACCATTCGATGTCCGCTTCGAGCAATGCGTCCTTTACATCCTCGAATTTTGTCTTGCGGATAATTGCTTCAATCTTTTTCATACCTTAATACATTTACGTTTTTTTTAGTTGACGAGGTTTTTTAGTTGACGAGTTGACAAGGACCTTTCGGGGTGTCCGTTTCTTATCCTTGTCTCCTTGTTCCCTCGTCCCCTCGTTCCCTATTTTTACTCTCTCTCAAAAACTAACTCCGAATACGAAGTATGCACCCTGCGTGTGTGGATTGAACGTTACTTGTGCAAAGGTGGGCAGCGAAAAAGAATTTGTGAATTTGATTTCTTTTTCTGCTTTCAGTGTGAGGTTGGTTACGTTGAACTTATTGGCATACGCACCTTCCCATGGGGTAAGACCGACTTCTGCCGACCAGTCCAGGCCGCCGAGTTTAAAAGGTGCGCTGATGCCTACATACGTGGAATAAGCTCTGTCACCGTTCTCCTTCGTATAATCATCTCCGGCAAAGTAAGTGTTCCAACTCAGTGCCAGCGGACCGAAATCATATCCCAGAGTGGCTTCGAAGATGTGTACCGTGCTATGTGCGCCATACTTGAAATAATCTCCCGTATATCCGCCATCCTCTTTGTGGTAGGAGAACCAGTAATCTGTAACGGATACGCTGAAACCGCCTGTATTGTAACCCAGTGTGAGGTCGATCTCTCTGGCATCCTCCTTGTCGATGCCTACCGAGCCCCAAGCTGTCAGTGACAAGCCCTTGTAGCTGACTCCCATGCTGGGCTGGATGCTTACACCACCGCAGTCTGTTCCACGCCAGATGTAGTTGCTTACAAAATCTGCACCGACTGAGGCCTCCACTTTATCCTGTGCCTTTGCCGTGAAAGGCATTGTTGCTGATAATAGCGCGATGGCTATCATTCGGAATTTTACGCTTTTCATTTTCATACCTATTTTACCTTTTAAGTTTAGACAAATTGCGGATGATCAGTCCGGTGAAACTATAGTTTTATTTTAGTTGTTATCTTTTTCATTTTCATACCAGCCATTTTCTGATTCTCCTCATGGCTTCCACACAATCCTCGTGATTTCCGAAGGCGGTCAGGCGGATGTAGCCTTCTCCACTGGGGCCGAAACCTACGCCGGGTGTTCCTACTACATTGGCTTCGTACAGCATCTGTTCGAAGAAGCGCCAGGAACCGATGCCATTCGGTGCTTTCAGCCAGATGTAAGGAGCATTCACGCCGCCGTACACTTTCAGTCCGGCTGCTTCCAGACCCTCTTTCATGGTTCGGGCGTTGTTCATATAGTAGTCGATGTTTTCCTTTATCTGCTGCTTGCCTGCCGGGGTGTAGATGGCTTCGGCAGCCCGTTGGGTGATGTAGCTGGTACCGTTGAATTTGGTGCATTGACGGCGGTTCCAAAGACGGTTCAGCGGAATGCGTTCACCGGTCAGGGTGGCGGCTGTCAGCTCTTTCGGAACTACGGTGTATCCGCAACGGACTCCGGTGAATCCGGCTGTCTTCGAGAAGCTGCGGAACTCTATGGCACATTTCTTGGCACCTTTTATTTCGTAAATGGAGTGGGGAACGTCTTCTTCCTGTATAAACGCCTCATAAGCGGCATCGAACAGAATCAGAGTGTCGTTGGCAAGTGCGTAGTCCACCCATTTTTTCAGTTGTGATTTGGTCAGCGTTGTTCCCGTCGGATTGTTCGGGTAGCAAAGGTAGACGATGTCAATCCGCTTGTCCGGTATCTCGGGAACAAAGTTGTTTTCGGCGGTGCAGGGCATGTAAGTCACGTTGCTCCATTTGCCGTCTTCTTCCAATACTCCGGCACGGCCACACATTACGTTGCTGTCTATATATACCGGGTAAATGGGGTCTGTCACTCCTACGCTGTTGTCGTGGCGGAGGATATCGCCTATGTTGCCCGTATCGCTTTTGGCTCCATCGTTTACGAATATTTCCGTAGGGCTAAAATGAATGCCTCTCGGAGCATAATCATGTTTGATGATTGCTTCAATCAAAAAGTCATATCCCTGTTCGGGACCGTATCCGTGGAAGGTACTGGCATTTGTCATCTCATCCACTGCCCTGTGCATCGCCTCGATGCAAGCCGGTGGCAGTGGTCGGGTAACGTCTCCGATACCCAGGCGGATGACCTCTTGTTTAGGGTGCGTTATCCTGAAAGTATTCACCTTTTTAGCTATGTCTGAAAATAAGTAACTTCCCGGTAGTTTCAAAAAATGTTCGTTTACTAATGCCATACTTTCTTGTTGTTTTAAGCGTTATTTAGGTTAGTGATTAACGTTTAGTGATTAGTGATTACACTGGATGCTGAATAGGGTTAATCACTAATCACTAACCATTAATCACTAATTATCTTTTCTCCGTCGAACACCCGGACTGCTCCTCCCGTCATCCATACGTGATCCGTTTTTTCGTCCCATTCGATGGTAAGTGAGCCTCCATCCATGATGATGTCTGTTTTTCTTCCGGATTTTCCGGTCAGTGCGGCAGCTACTGCGGTGGCACAGGCTCCGGTTCCACAAGCCTGGGTGATGCCCGAACCTCTTTCCCAAACTCTCATCCTGATTTTCCCATGATCCAGCACCTGGGCAAACTCTACATTGATGCGGTCGGGAAACAACGGATGATTTTCCAGTTTCGGACCGATGCTTTCGAGGTTGATATCTTTAATATCTTCTACAAAGATTACCAGGTGAGGATTTCCCATTGATAGGGTGGTTCCGGTGAATTTCTGTCCGTTGGCTTCAATGGGTTGTTCTTTCATATCGGCGGGACGTCCCATATCCACGGTTACGGTGTTCACTTTTCCGTCTTCTACATGGAGCTTCAGTATTTTGATGCCCGACAGGGTGTCGAGGGTAACGGCTGTTTGGGAAGTCAGGCCGTATTCATATAAGTATTTACCGATGCAACGACTGGCGTTGCCGCACATTTTGGCTTCGGAACCATCCGCATTGAAGATGCGCATACTGAAATCTGCCTTGTCCGAACTGCCGATGAGTACCAGGCCGTCGCTTCCAATTCCTGTATGCGGGGCGCTCCATTCAACCGAAAGTTTTTCAGGGCTTTCGATGGGATATTTCAGGGTGTTTACATAAATGTAATCGTTGCCTGCTCCGTGCATCTTAGTGAATTTTATACCTCTTGTCATTTTGCACTCTGTTGGTGAATTAATCTTTCTTTTTGTTTTATCACACTGCAAAGATACGACGTTTTGCTAAATTATTTCTAGAATACATATCTTATTTCTATTGTTTTTATTCATTCTTTCAGTCGCTGCAAATATACGGTATTCAAGTTTCAAATTAAAAGTTTGCGGGTGCATATTTGTATAAATTGTTATTTATGGAATTATTTCCGCATATTCATTCTATATAGGTAATGGCGTAAATACGTGTTTTAAGTGAAAAAATGGAGTTTATGGAGTGAAAATGAAGATTTGTATATGACAGAATGAAATTGTTTTCTTGTTTTTGCTGACTAAATGATCTTTTGTATAATGCCACACTATTACAAGCCAAATGCCACACTTTAGCTTCCGCAATGCCATTCATTTGAGCCATCGAAGTGTGGCGTTTGAATTGTTGAGGTGTGGCATTGGGGGAGTTAAAGTGGGGCATTGGTACAGATTGGGATGGAAATGAATAAAATGAGTATTCAGATACTGAGAAAATAGAGTATCTCAATTCCCCTCCTCCTGGGAGGTTGTGTAAAAAGTCAAAATCAAGCGTTC
>OHCC01001279.1_pt1 | contig 11318 bp, 9 predicted proteins | sample 1577521 | NCBI WGS metagenome assembly OHCC01 (sample SAMEA3879533, study PRJEB24766) | human gut metagenome | biome: human-associated habitat; feature: feces | place: USA | collected 1985/1987
GCAGCAAGCAGGAAGCGTTTTCAAAAAACAATCCCCTTTCTTGTTAAATATAACAGAAGAAGATTTCGCTTTCCCGAACTATTCACTATTTTTGCAAAAAGAATTCGAAAAGTATTGTTGTAATTCTTAATTTGAAAGTATGGCACAAGGTTCCCGACAGGTACAGACGCAGGCGCAGCAACAAATTCAAACGCTATCGCCACAGCAGATTCTGGTAGTAAAGCTACTGGAACTTCCCGCAGTGGAGCTGGAAGACCGCGTCCGTGCCGAACTTTTAGAAAATCCTGCACTCGAAGAAGGCAGAGAAGATTCTCCCAGCGAAGAGTATTCCGAAACCTCCGACACAGATGCCGGCTCGGAAGATGGTGGAAACACCGATTACGACTCTTTGAGCGACTATCTGACCGAAGACGATATTCCCGACTATAAATTGCAAGAGAACAACCGCAGCAAAGGTGAACAAGCCGAAGAAATACCTTTCTCCGACGTTACTTCTTTCTACGAAACCCTGAAAGAGCAATTAGGCGAACGCGACCTGACCCAGCACCAACGTGAACTGGCCGAATATCTTATCGGCTCACTGGATGATGACGGTTTGTTGCAAATCCCTGGATAGCATCAGCGACGAACTAGCCATTTACGCCGGCATCGAAGCTACTCCTCAAGAACTGGAGGACGCGCTGAAGATTATTCAAGACTTTGATCCTGCCGGACTAGGCGCACGCGACCTGCAAGAGTGTCTTCTCATACAAATACGCCGCAAGATAGAGCAGCAGAATTTCACTCCCAATCCTCTATTATATATAGAAGAAGCTATCATTGCCGAATGCTACGAGGAGTTTACCCGCAAGCATTGGGATAAGATACAGCAAAAGCTCGGATTGGAAGAAGATGCTTTTGAGCAAGCCATCAAGGAGATTATCAAGCTAAACCCTCGCCCCGGTGCCTCATTAGGAGAAGCTATTGGCAAAAACATGCAGCAAATCATCCCCGATTTCATAGTAGATACCTACGACGACGGTACCATCAACCTTTCGTTGAATAACCGTAACGTACCCGAGTTGCGCATGAGCCGTGATTTCAACGAGATGGTAGAAGAGCACACCAAGAACAAGGCGAACCAATCAAAAGAATCCAAAGAGGCAATGATGTTCCTCAAACAAAAAATGGATGCAGCCCAAGGATTTATCGACGCCGTAAAGCAACGTCAGAATACATTGATGACCACCATGCAAGCCATCATCGACCTGCAACGTCCGTTTTTCCTCGAAGGAGACGAATCGCTGTTGCGTCCCATGATCCTGAAAGATGTAGCCGAACGCACCGGACTGGATATCTCCACTATCTCCCGCGTCAGCAACAGCAAATATGTACAGACTAATTATGGTATTTTCTCATTGAAGTACTTCTTCAACGACGGCTATACGACCGAAGACGGCGAAGAAATGTCCGTACGCGAAATCCGCAAGATATTGAAAGAGTGTATCGATAACGAGGATAAAAAGAAACCCTTGACCGATGATGAGCTTACCGAGCTACTGAAAGAAAAAGGATACCCGATAGCCCGCCGCACTGTAGCCAAATATCGTCAGCAGATGAATATTCCGGTAGCAAGACTGAGAAAGTGATAAAGAGAGATGATAAGATGGTAAAATTATTAGATGATAAATAGTAATGGTTGAAGAGCAACATATCATAGCAGATAAGACATTAATCAGGACAGCACAAGTGATCTCGGCAATATTCACGCCGTTTTCCATACCTTTCCTAGCCTTTGTCATCCTGTTTATATTCTCCTACTTGCGCATCATGCCCCTGCAGTACAAGCTGATTGTGCTGGGAGTGGTTTATTGCTTCACTATCCTGATGCCCACGCTGACCATTTTCATCTTCCGCAAGATCAATGGATTCAGTCCGAAAGACCTGGTTGAAAGAAAGCGGAGATATGTTCCTTTCATCCTCACAATTACTTCATACGTATTTTGCCTGCTGATGATGCACCGCCTGAATATTCCCTGGTACATGACAGGTATTATTCTGGCTGCACTGGTAATGATGGTTATATGTGTCATTGTCAACCTAAAATGGAAACTCAGTGAACACATGGCGGGAGCCGGAGCAGTAGTAGGAGGACTGGTAGCTTTCAGCGCATTGTATGGCTATAACCCCGTAGGATGGTTATGCCTTTTTATACTGGTGGCAGGGGTATTGGGTACTGCCCGTATCATCTTGCAACACCATACATTGGGTGAAGTGATGGGCGGATTTACCGTAGGACTTATCTGTTCATTGCTGGTGCTCCACCCATTAAGTAACATGCTGTTCCGCATCTTCCTTTTCTGAATCAAGTACTGAGCAGCCCACTAATTTTGAATTCTCAATTAAATAAGAAATAGTATTAACCTCTTAAAACTAACGATTATGAATTTTCCAAATGATGTAAAGTACACGAAAGAACATGAATGGATTCGCCTGGAAGGTGATGTAGCTTATGTAGGTATTACCGATTACGCACAAGAACAGTTGGGCGATATCGTATTTGTCGATATTCAGACCGAAGGCGAAACATTAGCTGCCGACGAAGTGTTTGGTACAATTGAAGTAGTAAAAACCATCTCAGACCTTTTCTTGCCCGTAGCAGGAGAAATTCTGGGACAAAACGAAGCTCTTGCCGACCAACCGGAACTGGTAAACAAAGATCCCTATGGCGAAGGCTGGCTTATTAAGTTGAAACCTGCTGCTGATGCAGATTTTGATAGCCTGATGGATGCGGAAGCATACAAGGCATTGATTAACGGATAAGAGGAGTTATGAGTTATGAGTTATAAGTTATTTGCTTGTGACCAATAACTCACCTTCCCTTAACAAATAACTAATAACTTATAACTCATAACTAATTATGTTATCTCCAACTGTTAGTATCATCATGGGTAGCACCTCCGACCTTCCTGTTATGGAGAAGGCTGCACAGCTACTCAATGATTTACATGTACCGTTCGAAATGAACGCCCTCTCGGCACACCGTACCCCGGAAGCTGTAGAAGATTTTGCAAAGAATGCCCGCCAACGCGGCATTAAAGTAATTATTGCCGCTGCCGGTATGGCTGCCGCATTACCGGGTGTTATCGCTGCCAACACTACTCTTCCTGTTATCGGTGTACCCGTTAAAGGCTCTGTACTTGATGGTGTTGATGCACTTTATTCTATCATTCAGATGCCTCCGGGAATACCCGTAGCCACCGTTGCCATTAACGGAGCCATGAATGCCGCCATTCTTGCCGTACAAATGCTGGCTTTGAGTGACGAATCTCTGGCAGAAACATTTGCCGCCTACAAAGAAGGTCTGAAGAAGAAGATCGTAAAGGCAAATGAAGAACTGAAAGATGTGAAATACGAGTATAAAACGAATTAGTGATTATCGTGGATTTATTCAACTATTCCCGACGGGAAACATCAGAAGTAAATATTGGAGCCACCCCTATGGGCGGCTCCAATCCTATCCGTATACAGAGTATGACGAATACGTCTACTCAGGACACGGATGCCAGTGTGTCACAAGCCAAACGTATTGTAGATGCCGGTGGTGAATATGTACGCCTCACTGCACAAGGCATCAAGGAAGCCGAAAACTTGATGAACATCAATGCTGCTTTACGACAAGACGGATATATGGTTCCGCTTGTTGCAGATATCCATTTCAACCCGAAAGTAGCGGATGTGGCTGCGCAATATGTAGAGAAAGTACGAATCAATCCGGGTAACTATGTGGATGCAGCACGCACCTTCAAGCATCTGGAATATACCGACGAAGAGTATGCCGGTGAGTTGCAGAAGATACGCAATCGCTTCATCCCTTTCCTCAATATCTGTAAAGAGAATCATACCGCCATCCGTATAGGAGTGAATCATGGTTCGCTTTCCGACCGCATCATGTCCCGCTACGGCGATACACCGGAAGGCATGGTAGAGTCGTGCATGGAGTTCCTTCGCATCTGCGTGGAAGAGAATTTCAGGGATGTGGTAATCTCCATAAAAGCTTCCAACACAGTGGTAATGGTAAAGACAGTGCGACTACTGGCGGCTGTTATGGAGCAAGAAGGAATGAACTTCCCGCTACACCTCGGCGTAACGGAAGCTGGTGACGGAGAAGACGGACGCATCAAATCGGCATTGGGCATCGGCGCCCTGCTGGCCGACGGACTGGGTGACACCATTCGCGTGTCTTTGAGTGAAGCCCCCGAAGCCGAAATTCCTGTAGCCCGCAAACTCGTGGATTATATCGTACAGCGACACGATCATCCTTATATTCCCGGACCGGACGTACCTACATTCAACTACCTCTCCCCTACGCGCCGCGAAACAACAGCGGTACATAACATTGGCGGGGATAATCTGCCCGTAGTGATTGCCGCACGACTGGAAGGAAACATGGAGTTCAATCCGCAATTCATGCCGGACTATGTTTATACAGGACGTTCCATACCCGAGCAATGCCCCGAAGGCATGGCGTGCATCATCGATGCAGATACCTGGACGGGACAAGACAATGCCTGGCCTGCATTCAAAGGCGATCAGATACCTTTCCTCAGTGGTTGCAACGCCTCGCTAAAGTTCCTGTTTATCACCTATATGGGGTTGAACGATGAAGCTATCGCTTGCCTGAAGTACCATCCCGAAGTCGTGCTGATTTCACAAAGCAACCATCCCAACCGTTTGGGAGAGCAGCGTGGACTTGTTCACCAAATGATGCAAGAAGGATTGAAGAATCCGGTTATTTTCTTCCAGCACTACGCAGAAGACGAAGCGGAGAATCTGCAAATTAAGTCTGCCGCCGATATGGGAGCACTCATCTTTGATGGTTTGTGCGATGGCATTCTCTTGTTCAACCAAGGCCCGATAGACCCGATAGTAGTAGATACTACCGCCTTTGGCATACTACAAGCCGGACGGGTTCGCACCAGCAAAACGGAATACATCTCTTGCCCCGGCTGTGGGCGGACTTTATTCGACTTGGAAAAAACCATAGCCCGTGTCAAGGCGGCTACCAGCCACCTGAAAGGATTGAAGATCGGTATCATGGGCTGCATTGTCAATGGTCCCGGCGAAATGGCAGATGCCGACTACGGCTATGTAGGCGCCGGACGCGGCAAGATTAGTCTCTACAAGAAAAAAGAATGTATCGAAAAGAACATCCCCGAAGAGGAAGCTGTAGAAAAACTGATTGAGTTGATAAAGAAAAACGGAGATTACGTTGAAGAATAAAAAAGAAAAGCCTGCGCAAATGGATGTGCAGGCTTTTCTTTTAGAAGTGTTATTTAAAGCTCTATTTCTTCTTTTGTTTGAACAACCAACTCATAAAGTCCGGATAGTTGAAAGCCGGTGTCCAACTACCATGATTACACCCCGGAAACTCGATGTATTCCACATCGGCACCGGCCGCTTTCAGTGCTTTATAAGCAGCGCGCGAGCCTTCGGGAGTCACTACGTTATCAGCATCTCCGTGGAAAATACGGAACTTCACGTTCTTAGCATCCTTCAGGCGAGCAGGATTTACCGAACCACAAATAGGCATGGCAACTGCAAAGACTTCAGGATAGCGAATAGCCATATCAAATGTACCCATTCCGCCCATAGAAAGCCCCATGATATAAATACGGCTCTTATCTACTTGCGGCATTGCCAGATAGGTATCCAATAAGTCCTTCAATGTACGGAAGATAGGAGATACCGGCACATCCAACGGCATTTCAGCAGGGGAAAAAGATTTAGGACGTTCCATATACGCCCAATATCCGGTTGCGGGACATTGTGGAGCCAGTACGAATGCCGGATACTTTTCCCGGTTTACAGGATTGAGCCACATTTGCCCACCATGAGTCAGTTGTTTTTCGTTATCACTTCCGCGCTCTCCGGCACCATGCAAGAAGAGGACCAAAGGATATTTTTCGCCTGCCTTTATCGTTTCGGGACGAAGCAGCCGGTACTGTAGTGTATCTCCACGGGAAGATACAAACATCTCTTTCTGAAAAGTATCTTGAGCCGAAATAGAAATGCTCAAGCATAAAAGCAATACTAAACTGAAAAGTTGTTTCATGGTGTTATCTTATAATGTGTGATTACTATACTCCCTTTATGTTACTCTACTTCTTTTACAGCAGAAAGCTGGGAAATTCCATTCTCATTAAACGTCTCAATGGCAAAGTAATACTTCTGGTCAGTAGTCAAACTCTTCATCAAGTGCTTGCCTTCGTTACCGTAAACCATCCAGGAACTGTACAATTTATCCGGCGCAATGCCCCAAAGAATATTGTAGCCCTGCGCACCTTTCACCGGTTCCCAGCTGATAGTAATATCGCGACGGTCAGCATGACGCTCAAGGGTAAACTTCTTCGGTGCTAACGGTGCCTTGCCGTTACCTAGTCCGAAGACACGAAGTTCGGAAATAGCCAGATTCGGGGTCGGTATATCAATGTTCTTATAGCGGATATAACGGGCAAATTGGGGTATAGCCAGCTCTACATAATCATTCGGAGTATCTTTATAACTTTCCTTGCGGTCTACTAATACATTCCAATTCTGTCCGTCGAGTGAGCCTTCAATCACATAACGGTGGTGAAGCCCTTCGTAACGGCCATACATATTGCTTTGATAATCGTGGTAGTTAATTTGAATGGCATACACATCGGCAGGTTTCTCCAAATCGATCTGTACCCATTGACGCTCGTCGTTTGCAGCGGCAAGCCAGAAAGTTTTAGTCAATTCATCAGTCAAGGCAGAAGGATTGAAGTTGCCTTTCGTAGTGGAAGCCGTCACCGGTTTACCGTATGAAAGTAACATCCAGCCACGGAACTGTCCGGCTTTGCCCGGTACCGCAGGGGCATAACGGGGATAATCGCCAAAGCGGGTATCGCAATACATGATGCCATCCTTGTCAAATCCGGCCGGAAACATACAGAGCCGACGCTCCCAGTTCACATTGATGGAGAGAGACATGGAAGCGAAATGCCAGTATTGACCACCGGGACCCAGTACGGTACTTCCGTGTCCGGCACCGTTCATGTAACCACCCGGTTTATAAGAAACCGGATTATGCTTCTGATAGGTATAAGGTCCCATCGGATGATCTGCCACATATACGCCATCGGCATATACATTGAACTCAGTACCCGGTGCACCGTATTGCATATAATACTTTCCGTTATGCTTTGTCAGCCACGGTCCTTCGATATAACCGCCCAATACGGTATCTGTATGATTCTCTCCGAATCGCTCCCAACCGTGTTTAGGCATGTCCAAGGCAAAGAGTTCTTTTGTTTCACCCTTCTTAATGAAACGGTGGTTCTTATCCAATTCCATCCCCCGGATAGGGAATACATTGGAAGAGCCCCAGAACATATAAGCTTTACCGTCATCATCAATAAACAAATCGGGATCTTGCAAATCGTGCAAGATGGCAGGGGTAGCTTCCCAGTTGCCGGAAGCAGGATCGTCCGTGTAAAGAATGCTCATGGCACCGGAAGGATCTCCCGTTACATAGAGTACCGAGTCCTTATAGTTATGTGCTGCCGGCGCATTACATCCTTGTGGATACCAATTTCTACCCGGACGTACAAACTCCCAATTCAACAAATCCTTGGAACGCCAATATCCGTTCGAACGGGTTACAAACATATAATACTCTCCACGAAATTTCACCACAGCAGGATCGGCACCCGAACGATAGGAGATATCCTTGTCGGAGTTGTAAATCATGTAGGTGTAATCGATGTTCAAAGGATTACAATACGTGTCTTGGCGCATATCTTGGGCATGAAGCAATACTGCCATACCCAAGATAACCATTAAACTACCTAATTTTTTAATCATACTTTATTCTTTAATTATAAGGCTTCTACAACGATAGTAGTACTAATACTATCAAGAGCCTTCAAAGGTAAAGAAAAAAGATGATTGCTTCCCTCTTTCTTTATATATAGTGTAGTTTTTTTAGGATCATTCAGGAAATAAGCTTTCTTGATTTTTGAACCAAAATCGGGTACAAGAAGCTGACCGTCCTTTGGCCAATGCTGAGTAAATACATGTAAATAAAAGTATTTTTTACCACCAATTTCTTTCTGAGTAGCTCGTCCCCAGTCAAGCTGATGTACAAACGGACTTGCCTTTGTGCCATGAATAGCTTCACCATTAACTTTCATCCAAGCCCCGATCTCTGCCAGGCGGTTCACACTTTCAACAGGAAAAGTTCCATCGGCTTTCGGTCCGATATTCAGTAGATAATTACCTCCCTTACTAGTGATATCTATCAGTTTCTGTAACACATCAATGGTAGTTTTCCATCTTGTATCATGAGCCGCATATCCCCAGTTGTCATTCAGCGTCATACATGTTTCCCAGTCTGTTCCGTCACCATTGGAAGGCATATCAGGAATGCTTTGCTCTGGTGTCTTAAAGTCACCAGTCAACTTATCTTCCATACGATCATTAAAAATCAAACGCTGAGTACCCGGCAAATTCTTAATAGATTTCATCATACGATACTTAAATTCCGGAGTACTGCTTATTCCCATATCCCACCAAAGCATATCTACCTTGTAATCCTCAATTATAGTACGCAAATGAGGAATGACTATCTCATCCGTATATTTTGCTTTTTCTTCATAAGATGCTTCTTTGTTCGGAGTCTCATTTTGAGGAATCCACCCCATACCTCCGGGATTAGTCCAATCCAATGCCTGCGAATAATAGAAACCTATTTTCAATCCGGCAATTCTCGCTTCATTTACCAATTCTTTCAGCAAATCTCTACGGATATCTGTATCTTTAAAAACCGTATGTCCGACAGGGGTTTTCAGGAAAGTTATTCCATCGTGATGCTTAGATGTAATGACAATATACTTCATACCAGCCTCTTTTGCCATCCTAACCCATTCTTTGGCATTAAAGTTCTCTGCTTTAAAATTTTCTTTAGCCCGCTTCAAGTATTCATCTCTAGGTATTTGAGCACCAAACATGATCCACTCAGAATACTGCCCACTTTCATAAGGTTTTCCGGTAGCGGGATTTATTTTTATTGAGCCATCCGGTGCGATCCAGTCCGGATGAACACACGAATAATAATCTTCAATCACTCCATCTTTCTTTATCCAAGGATATGCCTCGTCTTTCATTAGTAATGTAGGACCACTATAATGCCCGGCTAATGCGGAATACGCTCCCCATGTGATAAACATGCCAAAATGAGCTTCTCGCCACCATGCCATTCTTTTATCTTTTTGTTCCTTGGTTTCAGCGGTAGCAATATATAGTTTTTCACTTTCTTTACTATATATCCCATCAATATTTTTCGCCTTTACAGAGAAGTAATAGATATCAAATGACTTCAAACCTTTTATTGTTATGCTGTTTTTATCTGTATTCTGATAAAAAACTCCCTCTTTATAGACATCATAACTTGTAGCATCCTGCACTGCATTCCAGACAAGTCCTACCTCATGCGGACCAACATGTGCTGCTTTCAAACTATCCGGCATCTGATTAGCAAATGATGCTTGCCCGCCGGTTAGTACCGCTGCTGAAACCTCACTTTGAGCAAACATCATTATATTGCTCATTACAATAAAGATTAATAAATAGACTTTTTTCATTGAATATATGTTTAACAAATTAATAATCTCATTTCAAAATAAATTCAGTAACATTCCGTTCATCAGTTGATGAAGTTCCCACCCAAAGATGAAAAGTCCTGGGTTTAGTTTCTATTTGTACATCGCCATAACCTAAACCCAAGTCAGCTCCTGTCAAACAGAATGTTAGCGTCTTCGTTTCTCCTATTTTAAGAAATACCTTATGAAAACCTTTCAGCTTTTTTACCGGACAAGCTGTACTGTCCATAAATTCGGAAATATAAAGTTGCACCACTTCTTCCCCGTCATATTTACCTAGATTAGCTACATCGACTGTTGCTGTAAGAGTATCCTTCTTCTTCAGTTCTTTTTTATTGATCTTCAGATTATTCACTTCAAAGACGGTATAACTCAACCCATAGCCAAAAGGATATAATGGACGCTGACCGGCTAGAGAAAAACTCATCGTCAGCTTACCAGACGGATTATAGTCACCTGATACGATATCAGCTACGGCATGCCCTCCCATACTACCCGGATACCAAACTTCCAGGATAGCATCGACATTTTCATTCTCCCAAGAAAGTTCAAGAGGACGTCCATTCATTAATATCAGACCAAGAGGTTTATCCAGTTTCTTTAATTCCTTCAACAAATTTCGCTGTGAAGCAGGTAATAAAGCAACATTTGTAGAGCAACCCGATTCTATACCCCAACCCGCATGCTCGCCGGCAGCCACTAAAATCATATCAGCCTGACGTGCAACGGCCACTGCATGTGCAAAATCGGTTTTCTCCATTTCTTCCAAAGTACATCCTTCAGCATAGAGAAAACGTACATTTGAGTTTTTATACTTCGTTTCCATTCCCTCAAAAAAACTTATGCACTGTTTACTGCTTTCATGCACAGCCCAACTAGCATTTAAACTCCGGGATTCTTTAACCATAGGACCAATCAAAGCAATTGTTTTACATTCACTGGTCGAAATAGGAAAGAAATTCCTGTCATTCTTTAATAATACCATCGATTTACGTCCGGCATCACGAGCAGCTTCCAGAAATTCAGGTTTCATAAGGGTGGATTGCTCACGCTCTCTATCCAAATAGCGGTAAGGGTCATCCATTATTCCTAACAGAAACTTTATTTCCAAGATGCGTCGTACAGCATTATCTATAACTGCCTCATCAACTGTTCCTTCTTTGGCAGATTGCAATAGCTCCCCAATTTGGGTTTCATCTTTCAAAATTCCATCAGAAATAAGTTCCTCAATAGCAAAACACTTGTTATATGCCAGTATTTTGTCCAAGCACAACAAGTCTTCTACTTTTTCACCTTGGAAACCACGCAAACGGGCAGCAGAAAGTAAAGAGTCTAAATAGGTTTCTTCGCCGTAACCTCCCATCAACTGCCCCCTATGCCCACTGCAAATATCCGGAGCTGAAACTGTTGTCCAATTAATACCAACTGACGATGCTTCAGCAACTGCTATTGCCGCATTTCTTTGCGTCAACTCCGGGTCCCAACAACAAGATTCGGCCAAAGGAAATGGGAACATGGTTTCAAACCCCTGCATTACATCAAGAGCAAATAATGCAGGGATCTTTAAACGAGATTCAGCCAGTAACTTCTCTTGGATTTTAAGAATTATATCAGAAGAGGTTACATTGAAGAAACTTCCGGTTAATCCACCTTTTA
>OHCC01001291.1_pt1 | contig 11137 bp, 8 predicted proteins | sample 1577521 | NCBI WGS metagenome assembly OHCC01 (sample SAMEA3879533, study PRJEB24766) | human gut metagenome | biome: human-associated habitat; feature: feces | place: USA | collected 1985/1987
ATAGGCATATCTGAGGCCTGCTTCAGCGAATATGACGCCGAGCTGAACGGCGATTCCCTCGCCTCCCACTTTGTCAACCGCAGCCGTATCACCCACAAGGGAACGTTCGGAAGGCTGCTGAATGTTTCGGGCAGCGAGAGCTGTATCGGGGCGGCGTGGATGTCCACTAATGCCGCTCTGCGAACGGGCTCAGGGCTTGTTACGCTTGCCTCGGTGAGCGAGGTCACAACAAGCGTTGCGGCATCCTTGCACGAATGTATCTACCTTCCGCTCGGCAGTAAAACGCTTACCTCAGACTGTGCGGACAAGCTGTGCAAAAATGCCCGTACCGCCACTGCAATCCTGTTCGGATGCGGGGTAGGCAACAGCGACGAAGCCTACCGTCTGCTCTGTGCCTTGATTGACAATACCTCCTGCCCGATAGTTATCGACGCGGATGGAATAAATTCCCTCGCTCCGCATATAAATGAGCTGAAGGACAACACAGGCAGGCTCATACTTACCCCTCACATTAAGGAATTCAGCAGGCTGAGCGGACTTGACACCGACTACATCCTCCGTCACAAGCTGAGCTGTGCCAAAGATTTCGCTGTAAAATACGGCGTTCACGTTCTGCTCAAGGATGCATACTCCGTATATGCCTCGCCGGACGGATTTACCGCCGTAAATATGAGCGGTAATGCGGCTTTAGCCAAGGGTGGAAGCGGTGATACGCTTGCAGGAACTATCGGCGGACTGCTTGCACAGGGCATTGAAACGGGCAATGCGGTAAGGCTCGGAGCGTATCTTTTCGGCTTATCCGCACAGTATGCTGCACGGGAGCGCAGTATGAGCGGAATTCTGCCGTCAGAGCTGCCGCAGCTTTACCCATATATTCTGCGTGAATTCTACGGAATAGCTTAACTCCTCACGTTGTCCTATATTACTTTACAAAGGACGACGTATTATGAGTAAAAGAATGATTATCACGACAGCCGTTTTATCCTGCCTTTTATGCACATCCTGCGCTGCCGCCGAAAAGGCGGAAATCCCCGATTTGAAGGGAGATATGAGCGTCAGCGGCAGGGTCGCCTGCGACGGTGTTACGGCACAGGCGGAGTTTACCCGCAGTGCAGGCGTATGGACCGTATGCTTTACTTCTCCGGACAGCGTGAAGGGGCTTACCGTGACCGATGACGGCAACACCGTAAGGTACAGCCTTGACGGGATAGAATATGAATACGGCAGTTCCTCGCCGCAGTTTGCCTCAGCCGCAGAGCTTCTCGCGCAGTGCATTGACAGTGCAGGAACAGCCGAAAACGTCACCGCCCGTAAAGGCACCGACAAGCTGACCTTAAGCGGCACGGCAGGCGATAACAGCTATACGCTGACGCTTGACGGCAACGGCGAAATAACCGGAATTTCGGTCGGCGGATATACGCTTGACTGTTCGGGTAATCCCGCACCCGAAACCTCTGCGCCTGCTGTCGATGTTGGTAAATACTTAAAGTAAAACCGATATACAAGACCGAATCCCCATTGCCAAAACAGGCAGTGGGGGTTCTTTTATTATATACCTTGCCTTTCTGTATCCCTTGTGTCCGGTTTTGGCATAGCGCTTCAAGGGATAGTGCGGAAAACCTCATTGATGGTGCGGTAGGAAAGCAATCCCTCCGGTAGTCGCCCGAATTTTTTCGGGCGACAGCACCTCACCTTTGACAAGGGAGGCATAGATGAGGTGCTGAGCGAAGGGTGGTGTAGCAATCCCTCCGTCTTGACGGCAGAAAAGTTTGGTGAATAAAAAAGGCGGATGTATCGCAAGTAAAAATGCAACAAAGCAACAGTTTGTGTCTTGTCGTCAATCCACCTCCCTTTGACAAGGGAGGCAAGCGTGGTGGTGCGGGGCGAGGGGATTATGTCCTTTTACAATGGTTGTGGGAATGGAGATGTTCGGTGCAACGGGAGGAGCAAGCTCACTCCCCTACGAAAAGCGAGAGGGATAGTGCGGGTTCGGGAGGGTTGGTGCGGGGCGAGGGGATAGTGGTGTGGCAATCCCTCCGGTAGTCGCCCGAATTCTTTCGGGCGACAGCACCTCACCTTTGACAAGGGAGGCAAGCGTGGTGGTGCGAGGCAAGGGATAGTGCGGTTTTGGGAGGGTTGGTGCGGCGGTGCGGGGCGAGGGCGTGGCGTGCTTTTGCGGAGATTGCGGGAAGGGTGTGGAGGCAAGACGACGGTGCGGACGAACTTTCCGTTGCCGGAAATTTTAAAGAGAGCGTGGAAATTGCTATGAAGGGAACAATCTGTTTTTGAAATCGCACAGGTGAAAATAATGCGAAATTTACCGAAAACTGCGTTATTACACTTGCAAAAGTATCGGATTTCTGTTATAATGTCTATCGTGTAGGCATAGGCTTTGATTTTAATTTCCATAAAAAGCCATATTACATAACCATATTATAATTAACCGACGCAGGAAAAATGCGTGAAAGGTCGTGTTATCAGTGGAACGATTCGGTTCCATCGTCTTTGCCTGACGGCGAGATCAAATACAGGATAATAAATAACGAGGAAAGAATAAAGGTATGAAAGAACAGTTACAGAATATAAAGGAGCAGGCGCTGAAAACTATCGGCGACTGCGTTGACGTTAAGCAGCTTGACGAACTGAGAGTAAAGTACCTCGGCAAGAAGGGCGAGCTTACAGCTATACTCAAGAGCATGGGTAAGCTGTCCGCTGAGGAAAGACCTGTTATGGGTCAGCTTGCAAACGATGTAAGACAGTCGCTTGAGGGCTTTATTGCACAGAAGCAGGCACAGCTTAAATCTGCGCTTATGGAGCAGAAATTAAAGAAGGAAACGCTGGATGTTACCATGCCCGGAAAGCAGCAGGCGATGGGAGTACGTCATCCGCTGAATATAGTTCTTGACGAGCTCAAGGAAATATTCAGAGGAATGGGATACACTGTCGTAGACGGTCCTGAGGTTGAGGAAACGAAGTACGTTTTCGATATGCTTCTGACTGAGGACGGTCACCCTGCAAGAGATGAGCAGGATACATTCTATATTACTGATGAGATCCTTCTGCGTACACAGACATCTTCCGTGCAGATAAGAACAATGCTTAAAAACAAGCCTCCTATAGCTATCATAAGCCCCGGACGTGTTTATCGTCCCGACGCTGTTGACGGCACGCACTCGCCTATTTTCCACCAGTGCGAAGGTCTTGTAATAGATAAGAATATTACATTCGGCGATCTTAAGGGTACGCTTGAAACATTTGCTAAGCGTCTTTACGGCGACGAGGTAAAGCTCCGCTTCCGTCCTCACCACTTCCCGTATACAGAGCCGTCAGCCGAGGTTGACTTACAGTGCTTCAAGTGCGGAGGCAAGGGTTGTCCGCTCTGCAAGGGCGAAGGCTGGATAGAGATGCTTGGTTCAGGCATCGTTCATCCGCAGGTACTTATCAACTGCGGAATAGATCCCGAAGAATACAGCGGTTTCGCTTTCGGTATAGGACTTGAGCGTATTGCTATGATGAGATACAACATAGACGATATGCGTCTGCTGTACGAGAACGATCAGCGTTTCCTCGCACAGTTCAGATAAGAGAATTCAGAAATACCGATAGGAATCGTAAAAGGAGATATTAACGTGGATTTATCAATGAGATGGCTTAACGACTATGTTAAAGCCGATATGCCAATAAAGGAATTCGTAGCGGATATGACGATGAGCGGTTCAAAGGTTGAAACCTATCATAAGATGTCCGATCCTATAAATAACGTGGTAGTTGCAAAGGTGCTGAAGCTGGAGCGTCACCCCGACAGCGAAAAGCTGTGGATATGCCAGCTTGACGCAGGCAGGGATGAGCCTGTGCAGATAGTTACTGCGGCGCAGAATCTGTTCGAGGGGGCTATAGTTCCCGCTTGTATGCACAACAGTACGATTGCAGACGGAACAAAGATCACAAAGGGCAAGCTGAGAGGCGTTGCAAGCAACGGTATGATGTGCTCTTATGCGGAGCTTGGTCTTACGAAGGATGATTTTGACTATCCCGTAGCAGACGACGGAATACTTATACTGAATAACGATCCCGATGTTGATTCTTTCAGAATGGGTATGGATATATGCGAGGCTTTACAGACAGACGATACTATAGTAGAGTTTGAGATAACGAACAACCGCCCCGACTGTCTTTCCGTACTCGGACTTGCACAGGAGGCAAGCGCAACGTTTGATATTCCTATGAACTACACCGAGCCTTCATTCAAGGGCGTTGACGGGGATATTACAAAGGAAATCAGCGTAAGCGTTGAAAATACAAAGCTCTGCTCACGCTATATGGCGGCGCTTGTAAAGAACGTAAAGATAGGACCTTCGCCCAAGTGGATGGCAAGAAGGCTGAGAGCGAGCGGTGTAAGACCTATCAACAACCTTGTTGATATAACGAACTTCGTAATGCTTGAATACGGTCACCCGATGCACGCATTCGATTTAAGATATGTCGAGGACAACAGGATAGTTGTAAGAAACGCAAAAGAGGGAGAAACATTAAAGCTGCTCGATGAAATGGCAGAGCCTGTAAAGTTGACTCCCGAAATGCTGATAATCGCAGACGGAAAGAAGCCTATCGCCATAGCCGGCGTTATGGGCGGCGAGCATAGCGGTATTATGGAGGATACGACTACTGTCGTATTTGAGGCTGCCTGCTTTGACGGCGTATCGGTAAGACGTACAGCAAGAAAGATAGGCGAGCGTACCGAGGCAAGCTCACGTTTTGAAAAGGGACTTAACCCGGTAAACGCAGAAAAGGCACTCAAGAGAGCATTACAGCTTATCGAGATGCTGGGCTGCGGCGAGGTAGTGAATACTATCATTGACGTGAACCACAGCGAGTATGTTCCCGAAAGATTAAAGCACGACTATAAGTGGGTGAACGAGCATTTAGGCTCGGATATAAGCGAGAACGAGCAGATAGAGATATTAAAGAAGCTCGGCTTCGGCTATGAAAACGGCGAGATAATCGTTCCGCCTACCCGTATAGATATGCACCGTGCGTGCGATGTTGCGGAGGAGGTTGCCCGTATATACGGCTACAACAGAATCCCCTCGACTATACCGAAGCTGTCATCACAGGGCAAGAGAACACCCGAACAGATATTCGAGGACAAGGTAATTTCACTTGCACTGGCACTCGGATTCTACGAGGTAATGACTTACAGCTTTATTTCGCCTAAGGACTATGAGCTTCTGCGTATGGACGAGAAGTCAAGAAAGAGCGTTGTGTTAAGACGTCCGCTCGGCGAGGATACAAGCGTAATGCGTACTTCTGCGCTTACTTCTATGATGGAAGTTGTAAGAAGAAACTGGAGCAACAGAAACCTTGAGGGCAGATTCTTCGAGATAGCAAGAGAGTATATCCCGACAGGTGAGAATCAGCTCCCTGTTGAAAGAGATGTTCTGTGCTATGCGCTTTACGGAAACGGCGAGGATTTCTTCACGGCAAAGGGCGTTGCCGAGGAAGTTATGGCAAAACTCGGACTGAAGAATGTCGTATATACGGCTGAAAAGAACAATCCGACATTCCACCCCGGAAGATGCGCAAAGGTCACTGTAAACGGCGAGCTTATCGGCTATGTCGGTCAGCTTCATCCGGAGGCTGCGGCTAATTTCGGTGTAAATACAGAGGTTTACTGTGCTACGCTCAGCATGGAGGTAATGTTCAATAATGCGGGCGGCGATGTAAAGTACACCGCACTGCCCAAGTTCCCCTCAACATACAGAGATCTGAGCCTTGTGTGCAACGAGGACGTTCCGAGCGGAGACATAGTTGCGGTAATCGAAAAGACCGCAAAGCATCTTGAGGCTGTACGTCTGTTCGATATGTACAAGGGCGAGCAGGTGCCTGCAGGTATGAAGAGCCTTTCATACAAGCTGATACTCAGAAAGAAAGACGCTACTCTGACAGACGATGAGGCGGACGCAGTTGTTGCAAAGGTGCTTAAGGCACTTGAGGATATAGGCGTTACATTAAGATAACGGCGGAATTTGCAGAAATAATCGGGGCACAGCCCCTTATAAACAGTAAGGAGAAAAGCAATGAAATATTTTAAAAAGCTGGCAGCGGCAATATGCGCCGTGGCAATCACATTAAGCGTTGCAGGCTGTGCGGATGTATCGACTGTAGGCTCGGTTGACAATCAGACCATAAATGCGGGCATATATCTTCTTTATGAGCAGACGGCTATAGGCGAGGCTCAGCAGGAGGTTGACGATCAGCTTAAGGCTATGGGAACAAGCTCGTCAAAGATAGAGAATTTCAGCTACTACAACTACAAGGTACAGGACAAGACGTTCTCACAGTATGTTCAGGACCGTACATTAGAGCAGGTAAAGCAGTATGTCGCTATCCAGAACAAGTTCAAGGAGCTGAACCTTTCACTCACAGATGAGGAAGAGGAAACTGTGAAAACCTCTGTAAAGAAGATGTGGAATACAGAAATCTCATATTATGGCTACAGCACAGGAAAAACCTACGGTCAGAACTATGAGGCAGGCGGAATAAGCAAGAAGTCATACGAGGCTGTTCAGCTTGTAAACAAGATGAGCGAGAAGGTATTTGACGCTTACTATGAGAAAAACGGCATATCCGCAACAGACGAAAAGGATATAGCTACTTATTTCTATGACAATTACGGCAGATTCCAGATAATACAGGTTTCTCTTAAAGAGGGCAACGGCGACAAGATAACGACCGACGAGGGCAAGAAGGCAAAGAAGGAACAGGCTCAGGGCTATGTTGACAGACTGCTTGCCGGCGAGGACTACGATAAGGTATATCACGAGTATCAGGATCTTGTGGCAAAGGAAAAGGCTGAGGCTGAAGCCGAGAGCAACTCGGGTAATTCATCTGCGGTTTCTTCTGCGGCATCATCTGTAACTTCTTCGACAAGCGAAACCGCATCGGACGATACAACGAGCAGCGGAACATCGGGCAGTGAAGAAGAGGAGCATGACCACGAATTCCTGCTCGGCAAGACGGATACTTCACCGAGCGAGGAGTTTGTAAAGTGGGCATTTGAGCTTGACACAGACAAGGGCGGAGTTTACGAGGACGACAGCGTTTACTATGCGGTAGTACGCCGTGATATAAAGGAACGTGAGGACTGGCTCACGGAGAATCACAGCAACGTGCTTCACGTTATGAAGGATGACGACTACAAGGCTATGCTCAACGAAACGGCTAAGGACTATGCGCTTGATCTCAACAATGACGCACTCAACAAGTACAAGCCCGAAAATTTAAAGAAGTAAACGCAGTATAAAACAAAGTATAAAGATATGCGGTCAGAGCAGGAAATACTCTGACCGTTATTTTTCGGAAAGGACAATGCGGTATGATAGTATTATCCGGTAATGATATTTCGGTGTCCTTCGGCGGTGAAACGCTGTTTCACGATGTGAATTTCCGGCTTGAAGAAAACGGCAGAGCCGGACTAGTGGGTGTAAACGGGTGCGGAAAAACCACGCTGATGCACGTTATAAACGGCAGGCAGGAGGCTGAAACAGGCGGTATAAGCAAGGCGGCGGGGATAAAGCTCGGCTGTATGGAGCAGTATGTTATCCGTGACGATAATATCACTCTATATGACGAGGTACTGGAGATATTCCGCCCGCTTATCGACACTGAAAATGAGCTTGCGGATATAGCGGTTGCGATAGATACGGGCGACCACAGCGAGCAGACGCTGTCAAGGCAGATGCAGCTGCAGGAAAGATTTGAGCGTGAGGGCGGACTTACCTATAAATCAATGACTTGCTCGGCGCTTGTCGGTCTGGGATTTTCCGAAGATGATTTCAATAAACCGATAAGCGTTATGAGCGGTGGTCAGAAAAGCAAGGCACAGCTTGCGAAGCTGCTTCTTTCGGGGAGCAATATACTGCTTCTTGACGAGCCTACGAACCACCTTGATATAACCGCTTGCGAATGGCTTGAAAAGTTCCTTACGGAATATAAGGGCGCATATATCGTAATATCGCACGACCGTTATTTTCTCGATAAAGTCACGGACACGACTTTTGAAATGGAAAACAGGACGCTTCGTGAATATAAGGGCAACTATACACGCTATCTTGAGCTGAAGGCTGAGGCGAGAGAGGCTCAGCAGAGAGTGTACGACAGGACGGTAAAGGAAATAAACCGTATCGAAGGCATTGTAGAGCAACAGAAGCGGTGGGGGCAGGAACATAACTTCATCACGGCGGCATCAAAGCAGAAGCAGGCGGACAGGCTGAAGGAAACGCTCGAAAAGCCTGAGGATCTGCCGGAGGCTATAAAGTTCACGTTCAGGGCGAAGGAAGGCGGCGCAAACGATGTGCTTACCGCAAAGGGCCTGTCGAAATCGTTTGACGGGACGGCGGTTTTCACAAATGCGGAGCTTGATATAAAGAAGAACACGACAACATTTATATTAGGCGAGAACGGCTGCGGAAAGACTACGCTTCTGAAAATCCTTACAGGAGAATATCAGGCGGATAGCGGAGAGTATAAATTCGGCAACAATATACAATTTGGATATTATGATCAGGCACAGACGGATCTTGACCCGTCAAAGACGGTGATAGACGAGGTGTGGGACAGGTATCCCGGAATGACACAGACGCAGGTGCGTTCTGCATTGGCGCAGTTTTTGTTCAAGGGCGACGATGTGTTCAAGAATGTGGGCAAGCTCAGCGGAGGAGAAAAGGCAAGGGTGTCGCTCCTTAAGCTGATGCTTAGCAAGGCAAATATGCTGCTGCTCGACGAGCCGACAAACCATCTGGACATACATTCGAGAGAGGCTCTGGAAAACGCACTGGCAAGCTACGGCGGAACGCTTCTTATCGTGTCGCACGACAGATACCTAATCAACAAGCTGGCCGACAGGATAGTGTGGCTTGGAAAGACGGGTACTGTAAACATAGACGGAAACTATGACAGGTATATTGAACTCAAGGAAGCGAAGGCACAGTCCGAGCAGGCGGTACAGGTAAAGGCGGCAGAAGGCAAGAAGAACGACTACAAGGAGCGCAAGGAGCGTGAAAGCACGCTCAGAAAGCTCAGCGGTGCGCTGAAGCGTTGCGAGCAGGCGATAGATGAGGTCGGGCTGAAAACGGCGGAGCTTGCGCAGCAGATGTCACAGCCGGAGATAGCGACCGACTATGAAAAAACGAGTGCGCTTGCACAGGAAATAGAGGCGCTGAAGGAAAAAGAGGAGGCGCTTACTGCCGAGTGGATGGAGCTGAGTGAGCAAATCGAATCGTTTACATGAGTTACAAGCGAAAATTAAGTAATATATGGAATGATTAGCTAAAAAAATCGCCGAAAATATTTGTGCATATTCAACAAAGTTTGATTAAGCAAATTAAGGAATTAGCTAAATTAAGTTATAAGAATTTTCAATGTGGAAATCGTTTACATCAAAAATAGCTTATAAGACGCCCGAAAAATCAAGATATTGTGCAGACAAAAATCAAATTCGGCAATATGCACAAAGTTTGCGTGTGAAGTTTGTAACTGTTAGACAAGCGCAAAAGTGATTTGTACAGAAAATCAAAATCATTTGAGAAATGTGAAAGTTCTTTTATGAACCTTGACAGTAAGGTGATAATTTGGTATAATTACTACGTTATAGCCCCTTGTGCTGTTTTGTACATTATTTCTAAATACGGCGTGTTTACAGCCGAAAACGAATAATACAATTGTGCATATGGTACAAAAAGCAGATGAAACAATTTGCAGGGCAAGCGGAGCTTACGGACTTTTTTGAGGATCGAAACTGCCTATGGAAACGATTTTAAGAGCGGAGAATATCTCCAGGAGCTTTAAAATAAACGATAATACCACAGTTGACGCTTTGAAGGATATAAATCTCGATGTGGAAAAGAACAAGCTGGTCGTGCTGAGAGGCAGATCCGGCTCGGGCAAGACCACGCTGATAAATATACTCGGAGCGCTTGACCGTCCTACAGGCGGCGAGGTCTACTTTGACGGGAAGAAGATAACAGGCCTTTCCGACAAGGAGATGGATAAGCTGAGAAGAAACGATATGTCGTTTGTTTTCCAGTCTGTAGCACTTATACCGACAATGACGGCGTATGAGAACGTTGAGTTTGCGATGCGGCTTGTGGGTATGCCTTATGCGGAGCGTGTAAAGCGGGCGAAGGAATGCCTTGTAAGAGTGGGACTTGAAAAGCGTATGCACCACAGACCCGGAGAGCTTTCGGGCGGTGAGCAGCAGAGAGTGGCGATAGCGAGGGCGATCTCGCACAAGCCGAAGCTGATATTTGCGGATGAGCCTACTGCGGCGCTTGATATGCCTACGGGACTTGCGGTTATGAATCTTTTTAAAGAGCTTGTACATACGGACGGGCTTACAATAGTGATGACAACGCATGACACTGCGATGATGGAGCAGTGCGACGTGGTTTATACACTTGATGACGGACGCATTACAGACGTCAGAAAGCAGGTGGAGTGATGCCTCAGAGAATGATGCTTGCACCACCCGAAAATGTGATGGTGCAATGTGAGAACCTTGTCAAGATATATAAGACGACCGATGTTGAGGTAATGGCTTTACAGGGGCTTGATCTCACGGTTGAGCGTGGAGAGCTGATGGGCATCGTCGGTGCGAGCGGAAGCGGTAAATCAACGCTTCTGAATATGCTCGGTGCGCTTGATAAGCCTTCGGCGGGAAGTCTTTACGTTGACGGTAAGGATCTTCTTAAATTTGATGAAAAGGATCTTATAAAATATAAGAGAGAAACGGTTGGTTTCGTGTGGCAGAACAACGCCAGAAACCTTATACCGTATCTTACGGCGATACAGAACGTTGAAATGCCGCTTTTACTTTCGGGACACAAGAACCGAAGGGAGAGAGCGGAGGAGTTGCTCGACATGGTAGGGCTTTCAGCGAGAAAGAACTCGGTACTCGGTCAGCTTTCGGGCGGTGAGCAGCAACGAGTGGCTATCGCCATAGCGCTTTCAAACAATCCCAGCCTGCTCCTTGCGGACGAACCTACGGGTGCGGTCGATACCAAGACGGCGGCGATGGTGCTTGATGTTTTCAAGCAGCTAAACCGTCAGACAGGCGTTACCATTATAATAGTAACACACG
>OHCC01001312.1_pt1 | contig 10937 bp, 10 predicted proteins | sample 1577521 | NCBI WGS metagenome assembly OHCC01 (sample SAMEA3879533, study PRJEB24766) | human gut metagenome | biome: human-associated habitat; feature: feces | place: USA | collected 1985/1987
AAAGTCCGTATTTGTTTTTACTCTTCGTAATCGAGTGCTGCACGCTCCGTTGTGTACGGACGTACATAGATGTCTGCTACTTTTACGTGCTCCGGATGTTTTGCATATACAGCTACATCCTCTGCTTTTTCCAGTGTTGTGACAAGTGCCATATCATGGGTGGAAGATGCAAGCGGTGCTTCTACAAAGTCAACCGTCAACAGTCCCGGCACTTTGCCGACCAGGCTTTTCAGGTTCTCTGCCATCGCTTTTTTCAGCTCCGGTTTCTTTGCATCCTCTACTTCCGGTTTGAATTTCCACATAACAATATGATGTACCATTGTATTTTTCTCCTTTGCTTTTGTTTTATTGCCAATTCACACAGTTTCTGTGCAAATACCAGCCTTTTGTTACGGCTCTTCGCCTGCAATCCGCAGAATATCCTCAATCTCTTCCACGGACATGTCAAGATACGCGGAAAGCTCTGCCACACTGAAATCCATGTCATCGCCGTCGGAGAGTTCCTCGATGGCGTCTTTTAAGCGGTTTACTTTATTGACTACAGTATTGTCCTTGTGTTTCTGAACTCTGTGTTCTTCCATGAAATCGCTGATCGTCTCACGCACAGCCGCATCAATCGCCTGCTCCGCCGTCTCAGCTTTTACAACGGACTCCAGCGCTACTAAAAGTCCGACATTTCCCTCCTGCACCAGATCCATCAGGAAGAAATCGCGGGTGTGCATTTCTTTTGCGGTCTCAATAACTTTCGGAAGCCAGAGCTGCACGAGCATGCTCTTTGCAAGGGAATCGCCCTCTGCCGCTTTCCGGTAAAGCTCTGCCGTTTCTTCCTCCGACGGTGTTTCTGTCTCCGGCAGTTCGTCAAGATACTGCTGTAAGGCACGCAGCTCCTCCTCGGAAAACTCCGGTTTTTTCTTTTCTTTTTCGGTCTCCTCCGGCACGACGCCCGGCTCATAATCTGCCACATCGACCTGCTCCATCGTCAGATATTCGCAGACAAAGGTGACTTTCTGCTCATCCAGTGCAAAGTCTTCAAAAAAGTCTCTGACTTCTTTCATCGTTACTTTATTTTCATGGTCTCTGGCGTATGACAGCAATTCGGAGAGCTTCTCCTGGAACTTTTTCTGTTCGTCCTGCATCTTTTTTACCCTCTCTTTCTTCCGTTTCACGATTCCATTTCTTCGTACATTTTTTTCAATTTGTCCATTGCTTTTTCTGCTTTGAAAAGCTACTATAAAAGCAAACGAAAAACCACATTCAAGTGGAAAGGAGAATCCTTATGAAACAATTTTTTCAGGATGTGAAAAACAGTTTCCTGCTTTCAGCCGCTGTCTCTATTATACTAGGTATCGTGCTGATCGTCTACCCCGTAAAAACGAGTTTGCTGATCTGTTATATCGCCGGAGCACTGCTCCTGTTTGGCGGCGTTGTTGCGTTGATCCGCTACATTGCAAGCCGCGGCGAGCCGTTTTTCTTCCGCTACGATCTGTTCGTTGCCCTGGTACTGATTCTGTTCGGCTGCTTCGTTATCTTTGAAAGTGACCTTGTAATCGCATTCATCCCGGTTGTCATCGGTATCATCCTTCTGGCAAACGGACTGCTCAGCATTCAGAAGGCGTTCAACCTCAAAAAAACAGGGCTGGAAAAATGGTGGCTTGAGTTCCTGCTGGCTCTTTTAACCAGCGTTCTCGGCATCATCATCTGTACCAATCCGTTTGATGCCGTTGCAACCACAAACATTTTCATCGGTATCTGCCTTGTCTACAGCGGCATTTCCGATCTTGTCACCACCTACTACATGGGCCGCGCAAAACGCCGGATCAAAAACGTCATCCAGACCGAGATCAACCAGCAGAAAATCCTGCACGATGACAATGTGATTGATGTGGATGAGGACGAGCTTCACTAAAAAACAGCTTCTTCCATAAAAATCTTCTTTCATACGAAAAACCGGAACCCGGCACCGCTTCTAAGCAGCGGCTCCCGGGTTCCGGTTTTTCTCTGTATTTCTTTTTTTATTTATTCCTCGTGTTTGCTCAGCGCTTCCATGCCTTCTCTTAATTTCAGACGAATCTTGCCAAGCTGCATGCCGTTTGCACCGAAATACAGTTTCAGATAGTGATTAGATCCAAAGAAGAAGCCAAGATCTCTGGTCTCTTTGATCCACTCGCCTTTTGTTCCACGGATGCTGATAACGGTTTTTACAATATTGTCGATATATACTGTAACGGAAAGCTGTGCCAGGTCTTCGAGGTCTGCTTTCATTTCCATCTCGATATCATAAGTTCCCATTTTATCTGCCAGAATGGAAACACCGCAGACTTCGCTTGTTCCTTTTTTATTTTCCCATGCGGAAGCGTCAATGACAACATCACCTGTTTCCGGATCTGCCTCATACGTTACCAGGTCTGCTGCAACAAAATCGTTATCTCCCTGCTGCTCCTGTGCTTCTTTTTCTTCCTCGCTGATGCGGTCAAGGAAACGTAAAATACATGGTGTTCCAAGAATGAAGTGAAGGACATTCATGGCATTTCTCTGCAGATCACCTCTTGTGATTTCACCTTTTTCCAGTGCTTCTTTCACATCATCCTGGCTCATATCGGTGCAGTCATTGCATACCATGAAGACATCATTTCCGGCGGATACCATCGGTGCATGTGTCGTTCTTGTTGCCTCGTATCCTTCACGGTTCGACATTGCCCACCAGTCGGTCATAACAAATCCATCGTAGTTCCACTCACCACGGAGAATGGTGGTTAACAGATCGTAGTTTCCTGCGGTCCAGATACCGTTGACCGGTCCATATGTACTCATAATGGATCTTGCGCCGCCTTCTTTGACTGCAATTTCATATCCTTTCAGATAGATCTCGCGCAGTGCACGCTCGGAAACAACCGCATTTACGGTGTGGCGCTTCGACTCCTGGTTATTACCGCAGAAGTGTTTGATGGTTCCGGTTACATCGGATTTTTCCATACCAAGAATCTGTACAGCACTGATCCATCCGGTCAGGTACGGATCCTCGGAAATATACTCAAAGTTACGTCCGTTTAACGGATTTCTGTGAATATTCATACCAGGTCCAAGAAGCGCATCGACACGGTTCTGTCTCATTTCGCGTCCTGCCATCTCGTACAGGTCTTCTACCAGCGGAAGATCGAACGTACAGCCAAGCAGCGTACCGTTTGGCATGGAGAAGGCTTTTGTTCCGCAGTCAAAACGAAGTCCGGAAGGACCGTCGGTACAGCAGGATGCCGGAATGCCAAACTCCTGTAATTCCGGTGTCAGACCGCCAAAAGCAGCTGCGGTTCCAGGCGTTACTTTCGGGCTGCACATACCCTCGCCGCGGAACATGCAGATCAGATCATCATCGGAAAGCTGTGCCACGAATTCTTCCATGGTTACTTTCTTATCCAGCACATCGCCCAGCTTATAGCCTTTGTCTCCGGTGTACGGAATCGGCTCCATACGGTTCTCTTTCATGCGTTTTGCCGGATCTACGGTGCGCAGCGGGGCTGCCTCGTATCCCGGTTTTAATGTGCCGTCCTCACCTGCAACGGCTTTCATACGCTCAAACGCTTCGACCGGCGCCATTGCCTCGGTCAGCGTCTCAACCACTTTAAACGGCTGCTCGTAAGCGCCTGCGAAAGCTGCACTTCTGACATCGCTTCCGACATAAAACTCATAGCTGCCCTCTTCGAGTACGTAGCAGGATTTGTGTCCCGTTGCACCGCTGTCATCATAGGATGCGAAGCTTTCTTTTGCCACATTGATGGTCACGGTCTCTTTTGCTCCAGGAGCTAAAATACCGGTCTTTGCAAAGCCGACGAGTGCGCGGGCTGGTTTTCCAAGAACGCCCTGTGGAGCTTTTACGTATACCTGAACAACTTCTTTACCGGCCGTTTTTCCTGTATTCTCTACGGTTGCCGTTACGGTTACCTGATCGACGTCTTTCTCTTTCGCCTCTGCGGTTACTGCAAAGGTTGTGTAGGAAAGACCAAATCCGAACGGATATAATACTTTGTCTTTTGCAAAAGTCTCAAAGTAGCGGTATCCTACATAGATATCCTCTTTGTATTCGTTTCTTACTAGATCGCCAAAGCAGCTGGTCGACGGATAATCCTCAATATTTTCTGCGATGGTATCCGTCAGTTTACCGCACGGGCTGACTCTTCCCATCAGCACATCGGCAACGCCGTTTCCACCTTCCTGACCGCCCTGCCATACGTAGAGAACAGCTGCAGGATTGCACTCTTTCACCCATTTCATGTCGATGATATTTCCGACATTCAGCACAACGATCGTTCTTGCAAACGCTTTGCTGACTTTCTCTACCATCTCACGCTCGGTATCTGTCAAGAGATAACTGCCCGCCTCGTTTTTGTTGTCCTGGTCCTCACCTGCGGTACGGCCTACAACAACAATAGCTGCATCGGCGCCTTTTGCGCTCTCCACAATCTCGTCGGTGAGCTCCATCTCTTTCTGGGACCACGGCACTTTTCCCCAGCCCTGGCCTTCGTCGTATGGATTTTCCTCGATCCATTTCTCATATGTTCCAAGAAGATTCTCATCGAGCGTGATGTCTTTTTCTTCTTTTAAGGCATCCAGAATGCCAACCACATATTTGGTGTTGACGAGTCCGCCGGAGCCCAGTCCGCTCTTATAATAATGGAATGCAATTCTTCCGAAAACGGCTACTTTATCCCCCTTGCGAAGCGGAAGCGCCTCGTTGTCATTTTTCAGAAGGACACATCCCTCTGCTGCTGCCTGACGGGCAAGCGCTACGTATTCTTCGAAATCCAATGGTGTAAATTTTCCCATATTGTTCCCCTTTCTCCTGCATACTTTTCTATCCAACATGTGCCGGAACACCCAAAGGAAATCCCGGGTTCCGGCACATGACTGGCTTCTTGTCTTTTATTATCTCGTATTTTCTGCTTTTTTTCCAGTTCTTTTCTTATCTTTTTTCTATCTGATATTGACCTTTTTTCTTCTCTTTTTGCTTATCCAATCAGTCCCTGGACAATTAATACAAGAAGCAGCAGCGGAAGGATATACGTAAGGTATAATCGCATCCAGTCCGGCACTTTCAGACCATCGCCCTTACTTGCCTCTGCCTGGTAATTTTTAAATCCCCATCCCCACTTTGATGTACAGAATAAAAGATAGATCAGTGAACCGACCGGCAGCAGAAGGTTGCTGACGATAAAGTCCTCAAGATCGAGAACTGTGCTTCCTGCGCCGAGCGGCTGGAATCCGGACCACACATTGTAGCCGAGTGCACACGGCAGGGATCCTAAAATGATCAGAATGCAGTTGATGACTGCTGACTGTTTTCTGGAAACACCGAAAATCTCGGAAAAGCAGCACATGATGTTCTCGAATACAGCGATGATAGTGGACAGTGCCGCAAAGAACAGAAACAGGAAGAAAAAGCTTCCGAAAATCCGTCCGCCCTTCATCGAGGTGAAGATGTGCGGCAGTGTCATAAAGATCAGCTTCGGGCCGCTGTCCGGCTGTACGTGATAGGAAAAGCACGCCGGGAAAATAATAAGACCTGCGGTGATGGCTACAAACGTATCGAGCACCGCAATATTGATCGCCTCTCCGAGCAGCGATTTTCCTCCGTTTAAGTAGCTTCCGAAAATCAGCATTGCGCCGATACCAAGACTTAACGTAAAGAATGCCTGGCTCATCGCGCTTGTGATAATGTGGAACAGTCCCACCTGTTCAATCTGCTGCTTGTCCGGCACCAGATAAAATTTCAGACCCTCTTTTGCGCCTGGCATTGTAAAGCTGTAAACCGCAAGGAAAATCATAACGACCATCAGTACAATCATCATCACTTTTGTGACACGCTCCACACCATTCTGCAGACCAACAGAGCAGATCAGAAAGCCTGCAATCGTGATCAGCAGCATCGTGATGACAAGAATAGACGGAGATGAAAGCATCTCATTGAATTTTCCAGTTACAGCGTCCCCCTTAAGGCCACTGAATTTTCCGGTTAAAAAGCTGTAAAAATAATACAGCATCCAGCCTGCAACAACCGTATAGAACATCATCAGCAGATAGTTTCCGATGAGGGCAACGTATCCATGGATATGCCACTTCTGCCCTTTCTTCTCCAGTTCCCCATACGCGCGCACGGTACTCTTTTTGCTTCCTCTTCCGATGGCAAGCTCCATCGACAGAATCGGAACTCCCATAATGGCAAGGAACAACAGATAAAACAGCACGAAAATGCCGCCTCCGTTGTTTCCTACCATGTACGGGAATTTCCATACATTTCCGATGCCGATGGCACAGCCTGCCGAAAGCAGAAGAAAGCCAAGGCGCGATTGGAATGTCTCTCGTTCCATTTCTTTTATTTCCTCCCTTTTTTCTTCGTACAAAACTCAGATTTCAGAACGGCACCGTTCTGCCGTTCTGTCCGGTTTGTCTTCCTGTTTTGCACTATGCTTTCTATTATACTTTTCTTATCAGAAAAAGACAAGCAATTGCTTAGGGCGTGTTTGAAAAATTTTTTTAAACACGCCCTGAGAAAGGAAATTTTTCTATTCTTTATTCATACCGCGCAATCTCTTTCCGCAGCCGTTTCATAATCCGTTTTTCCAGCCGCGAAATATACGACTGTGAAATTCCAAGAAGATCCGCGACTTCTTTCTGCGTTTTCTCCCGCCCCTCTGGCATATTGATGCCAAACCGGAGTTTCACGATCACCTGCTCCCGCTCAGAGAGCTTGCTGATTGCGCTTCCCAGCACGCGATGTTCCGCCTCCTGCTCGAGCCCCTGATAGATCACATCCTCCTCCGTTCCGAGGATATCCGACAAAAGAAGCTCATTTCCATCCCAGTCTACATTGAGCGGCTCATCGATCGAGACCTCCATCCGTGTCTTGTTATTTCTCCGCAGATACATCAGAATCTCGTTCTCAATGCACCGGGACGCGTACGTGGCAAGCTTGATCTTTTTTTCCGGATTGAACGTGTTAATTGCCTTGATGAGGCCGATGGTTCCAATCGAAATCAGATCCTCCACACCAACTCCTGTATTATCAAATTTCTGTGCAATGTAGACGACGAGACGCAGGTTGTGTTCGATCAGCTCGCTCCTTGCCGTCTCGTTTTCCGGATCGGAAAGCCCCGCAATCGCATCGGCCTCCTCCTGTCCTTCCAAAGGCGCCGGGAGAACATCTGTGCCCCCGATATAAAAAATTTCTCCTGTCTGACGAAATACAGCCGGCACGGACCGCGGCAGCATACGAAGCCGGAATCCGTTTGGCAGTGCAGCCTGCAGCATACTTCATTCCTCCTGTCCTTCCATGAGATCTGGATGCAAAATTATTTCATAGCCCCTGGGAGATGAACTATTTTCTCCGCCAAGCGCAATCAGCGGTCCGCTTATGTGCCTGGCTGTATGTTCTGTCACAAGAATCATTTCCGAGATCCGGATCACCGGCAGAAAGCCCCGGCCTTCCAGTCCGCGAAACGGTATGTAACGGGGCTGCAGCGCAAGAAGCCGTTCCGGCTCCGGCACCGTCTCGTGCCTTGCAAGCGCCGCAATCCCTGTCCGCATTTCGTCCGGGAACAATTCGAGTATCACAGTGTACGGTACGACCGAGACCGGCTTTTTGGTTGTGGCATCCCGCAAAGTATTGCCCGTGTCGTACAGTCCTTTTACTTTTTTCCATTTCCCATTCTGCACAAGCTGTACCGTAACCTGCCTGGCGTGTTCCAGGAGCATCTCCTTTCGGATCTTCAGCAGGAGGAGTGTTCCCGCATATGCGGCACTCCCGGAAAGAAGAAAAAGAAAAATTCCCCTTCCCGGCATCAGCTCCCGGAACAGGCGGTATGCACTGCCGATCAGAAAACCGGACAGTATATAGCCTGCCATTCCCACCACAAGATCCCGTACTGTCGTGATTCTGCAGCCAGATTTCACCATCCCTGTTGTAATTCCGATTCCGACCAGGGCGAGCAGCGCACCCGGCAGATACCGTGCAAACACGGCATACAGCACCGCATAACCGGCGCCGAGCGCGGCTGCCGCAAAACTCCTTCTTCGCGTGGCAGATCGTTTCAGAAGAAAGGAGGAAAGGCGCAGAATAGTATAATTCAGCAGAAGATTCTCTGCAAAGAGAAGATCCAGAAAGATCTCATAGTGCAAAAAAACACCCCCTGCGCCTTTTGCATGGTCTGAATTTCTAACAGACCCTATTATAGACGGAAGGGGGTGAATTTTTTGTCGTTTTCGGAAGAATGACCTTCTTTTTTGATCAACAAACTTCGACACGCCGCAACATTTTCGGTCTGCGGCGTGTCGAGGTAAATTCGTTATTTGCTTATTATTCTTTGCTTATCTGCGGTTTCTTAAGAAATCCGGGATCTGGATGTCCTTTTTCGGAACATTGCTTGTCATGGTCTGCTGAGCCTGTACCTGCGGCTGCACCTGAACCTGTGGCTGCGGCTGTACCGGAGCGGAAGCTTTCGGAGCAGTGTGTACCGGAGCGGCTGCCTGTGCAGAGAAGCTGCTGCTGGAAAATGCGCTCTTTCTTGCATCTGCCGGCTCTTTGCGGGATACGCTTGCCTGTTTCGCCGTTGCATCGTTGAGACCTGTTGCGATAACGGTGATCTTCGCTGTATCGGTAACAGAATCATCATACATAGCACCGAAGATGATGTTTGCATCCTCTCCAGCCAGATTCTGTACGTAACTTGCAGCATCGTTTGCATCCATAAGGGAGATATCTCCGGAAATGTTGATGATAACGTGGCTTGCACCCTCGATGGTGGTCTCAAGCAGCGGACTGGAAACAGCCTGCTGTACAGCCTCGAGCGCTTTGTCGTCGCCCTTTGCCTCGCCGATACCGATGTGGGCGATACCCTTGTCGGTCATAACGGTCTGAACATCTGCGAAGTCGAGGTTGATGAGTGCCGGCAGGTTGATCAGGTCTGTGATGCCCTGTACGGCCTGCTGCAGAACCTCGTCTGCTTTACGAAGTGCTTCCGGCATAGTTGTGCGGCGATCTACAATCTCCAGTAATTTGTCATTCGGAATTACAATTAATGTATCAACAGCCTTCTTCAGGTTCTCAATACCTGCAAGTGCGTTGTTCATACGTGTCTTAGCTTCAAAACGGAAAGGTTTGGTCACAACACCTACAGTGAGGATCCCCATTTCCTTAGCTGCTGCTGCGATAACCGGTGCAGCACCTGTACCAGTTCCACCGCCCATACCGCAGGTAACAAATACCATGTCAGCACCTTCGATGATCTGTTTTACTTCCTCAATGCTCTCTTCTGCTGCTTTCTGTCCAACCTCAGGCTGGGCTCCTGCACCAAGACCTTTGGTAATTTTCTCACCGATCTGAAGTACAGTTGGAGCTTTACACAGAGTCAGAGCCTGCTTATCTGTATTCACTCCTACAAACTCTACCCCGCCGATGGCTTCTTCAACCATTCTGTTAACTGCGTTATTTCCGGCGCCGCCTACTCCGATTACAATAATCTTAGCAGAGGATTCCGCCTCATTTGACATTATCTCTAACAATGTACTTCCTCCTTTATTTCTACCTTATATCCTTTATCTTTAATTTCAGCAAATATATATACCAAGCTGCATATAGCTATATCATATATTTTTTTTGTGAATTTATCAACCACTAATTTTGTTTTTTTATACTTTTTTCGCGAAATACGCGATATTTTCCTCAGAGTGTGTTTGAAAAAGGCTTTCTGCAAAATGTGCATCACATTTACAGGAGATTTTCAGACACTCTCTAATATTCCTCATCGTACCCGTCATAACCGCTGTTATTATAGTCTTCGCTGTAGTCCTCACTGTAATCTTCAAGCTCCTCTTCGCTTCCATCTTCACTGGTTTCATTGGGATTGGGACCTACATAATTTCCATCTTTATCCAGCTGCCCATAACCGGTATAGCTTCCATCTTCCATATATCCGCCAAGCCAGCTGCCATTTGCAGCAATACTCTCCTCAGTAGGTCTGGAGCCTACATAGTTTCCGTTCTGGTCATATTCCCCTTCACCGGTATAGTCACCCTCCAGGTCATATCCTCCATGCCAGTTAGCCACTGCATTCTCGTAAGCAACCGCAGTATCCACATCCTCAATCACGCCATCCTCGCCCAGATCCTGCTCGAAGGTAATCGTCTTGGAATTGTCATTTACATTTTCCAGATGAAGGATTCCCTTTTTGCCGGAAAGCTTGGGCAAAATTGCGCTGACACGTGTCATCTTGTCCTCAAGATACTCGTCCTTTCCCAGCATCACCCGGATATCTCCATAAGTCAAGGTAATCTGATAACTAGTGTCAAATTCAATATGATCCGGTATGGCATCGTTCTTCTGGAAAATAGTTGACAGCGCCACCGCAGTGGTAAGCACCGAGCTTCCCTTAATTGGAAGCTTCTCCCCTTCGATCACATGGCTTACTTCAATGCCGTCAAAAAAAGGCACCAGTTCATCCCTTGTATGGGAACTTTCAATAAAAATACCGTTTCTGTCAAAATAAATATAGCTATCCAGATAAGGAATGCAGCCTACCGCCTTCTTTTCCCGGACACTGATGCAGATACTGTTATGAGAAAGCCTGGTAATATAAAAGCCTTCCACAAAAGGCACACCCTCTACGTCCACCCTGGAATGGAGCAAAACTGCAAGAACGGAATTATCCGTAAAAGCCCCCTGCAAAGCCATCTCCTTCACCTGTTCATCCGTGTAACGGGAGGTTCCCATTACCTCCACCTTTGTCACATGAAAATAGGAAAAGAAAAAGACAAGTCCTGCCAGCAGAACTGCCCCCAGGGTACCCAGAATCGCTTTCTTATGTTTTCTATAGATCAGCTTCATTTTCAGTGATTTCATATATTGTTATTCCTGTATCCTTTTTACTGCTGCTCCCAGCGCATTAAGATCC
>OHCC01001318.1_pt1 | contig 10900 bp, 6 predicted proteins | sample 1577521 | NCBI WGS metagenome assembly OHCC01 (sample SAMEA3879533, study PRJEB24766) | human gut metagenome | biome: human-associated habitat; feature: feces | place: USA | collected 1985/1987
TATATGTCATTAAAACACTATTTCAAGTATATTTATCACATTTAGGCATTGTACATGTACTAAAAAAAACATTATTCCATAAATATAAGCAAGCATATATAACTATTTTTATATAACATATCACTGTTTTATAAGATTACACCCATTCTAAAAAGCTTTGCAATTATAAATTAGTCGAAACAATTCATAAGATCATAAAAAAATAGTGTTTGAGTATTAATTTATGGACAGCAGACAAATAGTATCTATTAACATATATTTAAAAAGCACACATTAACAAAATGGCAGTCAATATGTATTTATATCGCCATTTATTAACTAAACATCTGACAATAAACATTATATACTATATAATAGAAAGAAATATGGAGTGGTAGCAAATGAGTTGCTTCCAACCCATAGAGTTTTCATATTTTGTTGTCGCATACAAATCAAAGTAGTGTAAAAACAGCTAATGCCGGCAAGATATACTTACTTTATATCGGCCGATTCTGTAGTCATAATACGCAATAGCACATATGTTTTTACCTGTAAAAACGTATAGACGAGGGGTTGTAACAAGTTAATTTAAATATTCTCAAGCTTCTGAAGTAATTTCACGAGTAGTACGTTCAATAAAGCATACCCAATTTCGCACAATACAAAGTAAGTCCAAATAAGCTCCTCGTTTTCGCTTCTTTTTACTTATAGATGAATGGTTACTATTCTGATTTTTCCGGCACCGGGGAAGAGTATGTTCCTCGGTGTCGGAGGTGATGCTCCTCGGTGCCGACCCCCTTGTTCCTCGGTGTCGAAGAAATGCCCCCTTTAGAAGGTGTTCTGGCAAAGGATATAGAATGGAATAAAAAACACATCTATATTTACAACCAATATCAGTTGTAAACCTACGTAAACCTTATAGCACAACCATTCAATAAATGCGGCGTGATGTATCATTCATCTTATATTCGTGAGATTTTTTGCACAAGTTCCCAAAGTACTCAGCAAGCCAAGAAAATCACAGGTAAAGTTGTAGATGCTACAGGTGAGCCAATCATTGGCGCCAGCGTATTAGTAAAGGGTTCCGGAACAGGTGCCGTGACGGACATCAACGGAAATTTCACGTTATCCGTTCTCCCAAAAAGCAAATTAGTAGTTTCCTTTATAGGATATCAAACTATTACAGCAGAAGTAAAAGAGCAGTCTTCACTTATCATTACATTAGAAGAAGACGTCAACATGTTGAGCGAGGTAGAAATTACTGCAGAGTTCGGAATGAAACGTATAGCCCGTTCGGTGGGATCTTCAGTACAAAATGTCAAAGCAGCTGATATTATTGAATCAGGTCGCGACAATTTCATCTCAGCTCTGCAAGGACGTGTTTCGGGTATGAACGTATCTTCAAGTGGTGGCGCACCGGGAGCCTCAACAACAGTAACTCTAAGGAGCATCACTTCTATTTCTGGCAATAACCAGCCACTCTATGTGGTGGATGGTATTCCAATGAATAACTCAACATTCGACCCTACTTCATTTGCCGATGCAGGTGAAAACTTCTCAAGCCGCAACCTGGATTTTGCATCAAGAGGAAATGACTTTAATCCGGAAGATATAGAATCTATGACCATCTTAAAAGGAGCCGCTGCCGCTGCACTCTATGGTTCTGATGCCTCTAACGGCGCAATCATCATCACTACCAAAAAAGGAAGCTCTGGAAAAGGGCGAGTTACTTATAGTAACAATTTCCGTTGGGACAAGTCTTACGGATATCCGGATATGCAAACCAAATATACACAAGGAGCTTATGGTACTACCAACTATTATTACACCAACCGTTACGGAGGACTTTATCCTGAAGGAGCAAAACTATATAATAATATTGATGCCGTATTGCAAACGGGTTTTACCAGCAAACATAATATTGCTGTCGAAGCTGGAAGTGACAAAGCTACACTACGTGCAGCCGCATCCTTCCTCGACCAAACCGGTGTAATAAAAACAACCGACTACGGACGTACCAATTTGACTTTATCAGGAAAAGCAGACATTACCAAATGGCTGAAGTTCGAAGCATCCATGCAATACACCTCAACCACCAACACAAAAGCACTGCGTGGAACATCTGGTCCTTTATACCTTGCCATGCGTTGGCCGATGGTAGATAACATGGACAACTACCTCGATGCAGACCGTTCCCATATGCGTCTGCCCAATTATTATACAGACACAGATATGCTGAATCCTCTATTCGGTCTGAATAGAAATAAATATTATGACGAATCAGACCGTTTTCTTTCTAACGCAGCCATCACTATAAGGCCTATAAAGGAATTCTTTGTCCGTGCACAAGTGGGATGGGACGTCGGGACTCAAACGTTCGAAACATCGAACCATCCTTACTATTCTAACAACAATGCCGGATCGGGATATTACAACCTATCCAAATCTAATTTTTCAGATCCAACCTTGAACATTCTGGCTGGATATAACAACGAATTCTTTAATAAGAAAATGACTTTCACTGCGCAGTTAGGCTATCATCAAATAGAGAATGGAGTAACCCGTTTGTCCACTTATGGCTCAAACTTTGCTGTACCGGATTTCCAGTCTATAAACAATTGTGACCCTACTACCATCACGGCAAAGAAACGTACCACCAAACGCCGCATACAAGCCATATCAGCACAAGCAGAATTTGGATATAACAATATGGCTTTCCTGACTCTGCGTGCCCGCAACGACTGGTCATCCACTTTGCCAAAAGAAAATAATTCATATTTTTATCCAGCAGCCGAGCTGGCGTTTGTGGCTACAGAGCTCCCATTCCTGAAAAACAATACAGCAATCAATTATCTAAAGCTACGAGGTTCAATAGCACAGGTAGGTAAAGATGCCGGTCCGCTGGAGATTGACCCCAATCTGGAATCAACCGGACTCTATGGCGGCGGATACAGCTATGGCAATACCGGACCAAACAGGGAGTTAAAACCCGAAATGACCACCTCTTGGGAAGTCGGTTTTGAAGGACGTTTCTTTAACGACCGCATCGTGTCAGATTTTACCTACTTCCACACGCACTGTGCAGATCAGATAGTAAAAGGATTCCGTCTCAGCTACGCAACCGGATTCGTTCTTAACAATATGAACGTAGGTACATTCAATACCTGGGGATGGGAAGCACACATTGACGGCGACATCATCAATCAGAACAACTTTCGCTGGAATGTCAGTATAAACCTCTCTCAAACAAAGTCGGAAGTGGTATATCTACCCGAGAATGTAAGCGAGTACTACAATGCATATACATGGAACTCAGGTAATATCCGTAATGGAATCATGAAAGGTCATCCCGTGACGACCCTAACAGGACGTGCATACAGCCGCAATGAGCAAGGCGATATTTTAATTGACCCCACTACTGGCTTGCCCATTGTTGATGAGACATGGAGTGTTATCGGAAACCGTGAACCGAAACTTCGCTATGGTTTGACCACTTCTTTCACTTGGAAAGGATTTCGCATGTCAGCCATGTTTGCCGGCAGGTTCAAAGCAACCGTTGTGAATGGGACCAAACGTTCCATGATGACAACCGGCACAAGTTGGGAGTCAGTCAATCTGCGTGAAAGTGGTCCTGTAGTCTTTAATGGAGTACTAAAAGATGGAAACGAAAATTCAGCCAATCCTACCAAAAACGCCATAGTCGTAGATTATAAGACGTACGGAACTTCCATCTATGGGGGAGGTGATGAAGACTGGCTTGAAAATAACGTCAACTACTTACGCTTACAAGAATTACGCCTTTCATATACAGTCCCAGCCAAACAACTGAAGAAAGTATTTAGCGGATTGATTAGCAATGCTAATATCTATTTATGCGGCAATGACCTTTGTACCTGGACAAACTATTCAGGGATCGATGCTGTAGGCAATACCGTATCAGCCGCAGCCGGAGGCACCGGGGGCGAAGGTTATGATGTATGGTCACTCCCCAACCCACGCAGTATTTCATTCGGTATCAGTCTGACTTTTAATTAAATCATCCGGACAGAAAACTAAAATATACAAATTATGAAGAAATTCTCAATTATAGTCATGTTGACAGCAATATTATCACTTCACACGAGTTGTGACGATTATCTGGACGTCAACCATAATGTAGATGCTCCTGACTACGTAGAAGGTTATCTATACTTATCAGGTATCATCCAAAACTTTCAAAGTGTCTATTATGACATACGTGCTTTGGGACCACTCACGCAAATGATGGGAACTAGCTCTTATACCAGCTTTGCTGGACATTATTATTCAACAGGTTCCGATGCAGGAGGTGAACTTTGGAGAATGGTTTACTGGCTGCAAGGTATGAATCTGGAGAATCTTATCAACCAGTCAACCAGCAATGAGGAATGGACAATGGCGGGCATAGGACTGGCAATCAAAGCTTTTGCTTGGGACAAATTGACCAAATATCATGGTGAACTTCCCATGAAAGAAGCTTTTCTGCCGAATCTGTTGTCCCACAAGTATGACAGTCAAGAGGATATTTATGCACAAGTTAGGCAATGGGCATATCAGGCCATAGAATATCTGGAAAAAGACGATTCTCACAATTACGGCACAAAGATAAGTGCCAATGACTGGATTTATAATGGTAAAAAAGACAAATGGATTAAATTCGCTTATTCCGTTATTGTACACAATTTAGCATCACTTTCCAATAAAAGCGATTTTGTAAGCAGATATGCTCCGGAATTGATTGAATGTGCCGGAAAAGCATTTCAAAACCCTAGTGACGATGCAACAGTAACAGTAGAAGGGAAAGGTGAAAGCTCTGCGGAAACAAGCTATAACAATTTCTGGGGAACTTTCAGAGGCAATCTCTCACGCTCTTATTTCCAACATGAATATGCTGTACAGGTCATGACAGGAAGTATTCCGAAATACGATGAAACAACCGGAGAGAAATATCGTGTGGAAAATAATGATTTTTATCCGTATGAACTGGCTGAAAAACAGATCATCTGTGATACATTAAAAAATGTACCGGGTCACTATGATCCACGTATGGCAGTGAAATTAGGTACCACGGACGATCCTACATACGAAAACATCAACAATGCCGATAGTGTAAAGGGCCATCACTATTATGGAGGTTCATTTACGAGTACCAGTGGTCCGATAGGAACAGCACCTTCTTTCTATGGACGCAATGCAACTTCACAGTATCAGGGAGAGGTACACGATGGAAAAGGACGTTGGATCTATCGCGATGATGCTCCATATATATTGATGACTTATGCCGAAATCAAATTTTGTGTAGCAGAGACATATTACAAAATGGGTAATAAATCTGCTGCATTGCAAGCCTTCAAAGAAGGAGTAAAAGCTGATTTAGACTTTACAGGAAACTATATATATCCAGGTAGTAAAGGAAAAGCCGCTGGTGGGGACAAAATCAGCAAAGAACTTTTCAATACTTTAGCAGAAGAATACGTAAACGGCCCTTATGTAGCCGGAATTACTGAAGACGAACTTACTTTATCGCACATCATGATGCAAAAATGGGTCGCACTTTATCCCTGGGGGGCACACGAAGCGTGGGTAGATATGCGCAAGTATCATTATGATATCCGATATAGCAACGAATATCCCAAATTAGAGAACGGCTGGTCTGAAACCATGATCGACCAGAAATGGGATACGGATGACTCTAAAGTTTACAAAGGACTCTATCTGGCACCAGCGCAGGTTCAAAGTCGTAAAGGACAATATAACACTCGTAATCATGGTTCTCCTTGCTACAGAGTACGTCCTCGCTATAACTCTGAATATATGTGGAATTTACCATCACTCGAATCATTAAAGCCTATTAGCGGAACAGCGGAAAATTATCATTGTTCCATCCCCTGGTTTGCTTATCCGAATGAAATGCCCACAGATCTATAAATAAAAAGATATTAACTATATATGGTACAATTATGAAAAACTTTAAGTATATAATTTTATTTTTAATTACATTGGGAGTGGTATCATGCGACAAACATGAAATTGAATACATGACCACCCCGATAGATAAAGGAATGGCTGAGATTCAGCTACACTATTTTGTTCCTGTCACCGCCGTCGCTGCCAATAACATTTATAAAGTAGCAATTGGCAACCAAGAATATATAAATAATGGTGCAGCCGTCATCAGCACATACAATGCCATACCTTCAGGCAGCGTGGGGCGTTTCTATGCCATAAAGGACGGAGATGTCAATATCAAATTGTATAAAGGCTCCGATATGGAACTGGTATATGACAAAAATGTGAAACTCAATGCCGGAAAACAAAACGTATTCATATACGATTTTGATAAAGAACCAATCGTATTTGAGAATGGATATCCATATAATACGAATACGACAATGGAAACAGACAGTACTTGTTGGGTGAAATTCTATAATTTCATGTATGAGAAGGAAGGAGAATATTGCACTTTAAAACTGCAATATCAATATCAGTACACTGATTCAGAAGGTAAGAAAAGCGATTGGAATAACCTTGGCGAACCTATCGGCTTTGGTGAATCAACAGGATGGCAACCCGTCAGAGTAATAAAAAGTATCTTCAACTCTAGTGGATATGCTCGCATTGATTACAAAATCAAAGTACAGGATGAAAACGGAGAGTATACCCAAGACTTACAATTGTGGAACTCTAACGGTAAGTATGTATCTTACTCTGATTATTGGAACGGGTATATAGGACGCCGTTACCATCACATCATGAAAGGGATGCGTTCCGCAAAACCTATTGCCTCGGTAAGCCAGTTTACAGCATTATAATGAAGTTCACAGCTTCATTCATAATTTGATGATTGGGAATAGCCGGTTCGTGAGGATCGGCTATTTATTTTCTATCTCTTATCTCCCTATCGGCTGAATTCTTCTTCTTACATCTTTCGATATTTCCAAAAACATATAATTCAGTTTGCCTGAATGAATGCCTGTTTCATTTTGCTTATACTTCTTATTAGCATATTCTTTGGACTTATCAAAAGTAATGCGTGACATTTGGTTCTGTGATTTACCCACCATGGTAGAGTCCAGTTGTTCATCAGGAAAGAAATCATCCAGATCCACATCACCGATCATAGTCGTTTCGAGGAAATTCATATCCTTATGATTGGTATCAGTATAATACCCCACAAACATGTGTCCCGGAGTACGTACCAAAATAGGTTCTATATTAATAGCACGGAGCAGAGAAGCAAACAAAACACTGCCATCCACACAGTTAATTTGCGAAGATTCTAAAGCATCGTCAAACGTACGCACACGCTGCGAAAAGACTACATTACTGGATAAACTGGTGTTTGACACCGAACTATAACGGAAATTCCGTTTTTGCAATACATTCCATAAGGCATACACTTGTTTATCTACCGCATCGGCACTTCCCGCCTGATAACCTAAAAAGCGATTTACAATACGGGTATTCAACGCTTCACGTAGCAATTGGTCGATCATAGGATTCTCTTCATTCACATAAGCCGCAAAGAATATGCCGGTATCATGGAATTTCGTGCCATTTGAAACATACCCCAACAAACATTCATTGATACTACGGACAGAAAAAGTACGAACCCGTTGGCCTAGATCTTTTCCATTCATCTCCACCGTAATCGCCACACTGATAGGTTCTGCCTGGTTTATTTTTTTTAGTGCTTCGTAATTCCAGATCACATCAGGATATATGGTATATTCCGTTCTCGGTTTTGCCAGTACAAACTCCGATACAGATCGGGAGAAAAATGGTGTTTCAGCTACTTCTACCCTAACCTTACTATAGGCCTTGCCAGAACGAATACGCACAGCAAAGCAGGATTTCGGATTACCCACATACATAGAATCAACAGGTACAATCACTTGTGCATCAGTCGTAGCAACCGAAAGTATACTGGATGGGAAAATATTGCCGCCCAACTCATCGGTAATCTCGAACCCCGAACGGAAAGGTGCCGAATTCAACCATATAGAGCCAACCACAACTAACGCCAATAAAGCAATTATTATCGGCAAACGCCACTTATGAGAGCCTTTACCCATATTTATAAGTTCTTTCATACAATCAGCCTGTTTTTCTACACAAAGGTAATAATTAGATGTTATTTTACGTCCCTTTATCCTATCATTTATTATTTTAATACACTATTCCAATCTGTAACTAAAATGTAATACTTGTTTCATTCCATCGTAACAAATTAGCCGCAACTTTGTCGCAGAAAAGAAATAAAGTTTAACTTTGTGACGAGAGAATTGTTGTCCTTATCACATTAAATAATAATGCAATGAACGATTACCGGATTTTAGTAGTGGATGATGAAGAAGATTTATGTGAGATCTTGAAGTTCAACCTTGAGAATGAAGGCTACGAGGTAGATATGGCTAATTCTGCTGAAGAAGCCTTGAAAATGGACATTGGCAGCTATAATTTATTATTATTGGATGTCATGATGGGAGAAATTTCCGGTTTTAAGATGGCAAACATACTCAAAAAGGATAAAAAGACCGCCAAAGTGCCCATTATCTTTATCACTGCCAAAGATACAGAAAACGATACGGTTACAGGCTTCAACTTGGGAGCGGATGACTATATTTCGAAGCCATTCTCACTGCGTGAAGTAGCCGCGCGTGTTAAAGCTGTGTTACGCCGTACGCAACAAACTGAGACGCAACAGGCACCGGAACAAATTGTCTACCAATCGCTCGTTCTGGATATTGTTAAAAAGAAGGTAAGCATCGACGGAGAAGAAGCACCACTTACGAAAAAGGAATTTGAGATCTTATTATTGCTACTGCAAAACAAAGGACGCGTTTTCTCCCGTGAAGATATATTAGCCCGCATCTGGAGTGACGAAGTTTATGTACTGGATCGCACCATTGACGTAAATATCACCCGGCTGCGTAAGAAAATTGGAATATATGGTAAATGCATCGTAACTCGTTTAGGATATGGATACTGCTTCGAAGCCGAATAAAGACACTCATTTCTTATCATTTAGCCGGAAATTGTTTCTTTCGGTTATTTCGTTATTCCTTGTATTTGCCGTTTGCTTCATTGCTTACCAATATCAACGTGAAAAAGAATATAAGGTAGAACTGCTGGATATGCAGCTGCAAGATTACAATGAACGCTTACATCAGGAACTACAAGAAACTCCAGATAGCTTATGGAAATACATGATGGATAACTATATTTCCAATTACAAAAACAAGGATATTCGTACCACAGTAGTTGATTTACAAGGAAATGTAGTGTTCGACAGCTATAAAAAAAGTAATCAGGAGCTGGCAAACCACATCAAACGTCCCGAAGTACAAACTGCCTTGAAATATGGTAAAGGTTATGATGTCAGGCGTACATCGGAAACTACCGGTACGCCCTACTTCTATTCTGCTACAGTTTATGACAACTATATTATTCGTTCGGCCCTGCCTTATAACGTAAATTTAATGAAGAACCTGGCAGCCGATCCACATTATCTTTGGTTTACTCTTATTATAACACTGCTATTAATATTCATTTTCTACAAATTCACATCTAAGTTAGGAACCGCCATCACTCAATTACGTGAATTTGCAAAGCGGGCTGATAAAAATGAGCCTATTGAAATGGATATACAATCTGCATTCCCGCACAATGAGCTAGGAGAAATATCGCAGCATATTATTCAGATATATAAGCGCGTACGCGAAACAAAAGAAGCATTATACATTGAACGTGAAAAACTTATCACCCACTTACAAACATCTCGCGAAGGCTTAGGCGTATTTACAAAAGATAAAAAAGAGGTATTGGTGAATAATTTGTTTACCCAATATAGCAACCTCATCTCAGACTCTAACTTGCAGACTACTGAAGAAATCTTCTCGATCTGCGAGTTTCAGCAAATTACCGACTTTATCAGTAAAGCCCAAAAACGCTCCACGGATAGGGAAGAGAAAAGAATGTCTATCAATATCAACAAAAATGGGCGTATTTTCATAGTGGAATGTATCATTTTCCAAGATCTTAGCTTCGAAATCTCTATCAACGACATTACACAAGAAGAAGAGCAAGTAAGATTAAAACGGCAATTGACGCAAAACATTGCTCATGAATTAAAAACGCCGGTTAGTAGCATACAAGGTTATCTGGAAACTATAGTAAACAATGAAAATATCCCCCGAGAGAAATTACAGACTTTCCTTGAACGCTGCTATGCCCAAAGCAACCGTTTAAGTCGATTACTACGTGACATCTCCGTATTAACCCGAATGGACGAAGCCGCCAACATGATTGATATGGAAAAAGTAGATATCAGCGTATTGGTTACCAACATTGTTAATGAAGTTTCTTTGGAATTAGAAGAAAAGCAGATTACGGTAGTCAACTCTCTGAAACCCAAGATACAGTTACGAGGAAACTACTCCTTGCTTTATTCAATTTTCCGCAATCTGATGGATAATGCCATAGCTTATGCCGGAAACGACATACATATTAATATCAGTTGTTTCCGTGAAGATGAGCACTTCTACTATTTCAGTTTTGCCGATACAGGAGTGGGAGTTACACCGGAGCATCTGAACCGCTTGTTCGAACGTTTCTACCGGGTAGATAAAGGACGTTCCCGAAAACTCGGTGGAACAGGTCTAGGATTGGCAATCGTAAAGAATTCAGTGATTATACATGGGGGAACCATCTCTGCTAAGAACAATCAAGGTGGAGGATTGGAGTTCGTATTTACATTAGCGAAAGAAAAAGCATAAAATAGTGTTTAGTGATTATTTTTTTCTATCTTTGCAACGCATTGGTTCACCACTTCTTTCCGGAAGTGGCGATTAAAAGGGAATCAGGTGAGAATCCTGAACAGTCCCGTTGCTGTATGTTTCAT
>OHCC01001320.1_pt1 | contig 10886 bp, 9 predicted proteins | sample 1577521 | NCBI WGS metagenome assembly OHCC01 (sample SAMEA3879533, study PRJEB24766) | human gut metagenome | biome: human-associated habitat; feature: feces | place: USA | collected 1985/1987
CAGCCGCAATGCCAGTCCTGTAAACCGCATAATCACTTATATTATCCCCAAATACGCTTTCACCCAATCCTTGAAACGAATAATCGCAACACCCCATTGCATGCAACAGTGAAGGATATATATCCACTTGTCCTATTACCTTATCAGAATGTTTAGTGGATAAAGGACTATTCAAAATAATGAAGGGAACAAAGAAATCTTCAGCCTTAGAATCTTCACGATTCTCATAACGATTGTAAGGCATAGCTTCATGATCTCCTGTTATCACAATAATACTATTATTATATAAGCTATCCTCTTTCAATTTATCAATAAATTGTCCAAGACAAGTATCAAAATACTGCATTGCTATTAAGTAGTTTTTAACATCATCAGCCAAATCAAGTGATTTCAATGGAGTATCCATAAGAGGCTTCAAATAAGGAGCATGTCCGGACAAAGTTACAATCTGTGCATAAAAAGGACTAACCAGCTCTCGCAATTTCAGTATAGCATTTTCAAACAAATGTTCATCAGCCTTCTCAACCCCCTCATTTCCCATCATATTGTCATACAATTTATCAAAATGATATGCTAAGGTCATAGCTTCTTGATTCCAATACTCCTTTTTATCACAAATAATAGAAGCGGATGTATATCCTTTACTCTTCAAAGCAAGAGGTAAGGAAGGATAATTATTTGCCGAGCACAACCCAGAAGTAGCCCCGACATTTAAAGGCAGCAAACCTGTATTCAATAATAATTGCGCATCACTAGATCTTCCATCTTTAACTTGAGGCATTACTTTCGGAAATAACACTGTTTCAGGCTGATTCAAAAATTGATTTGTTCGAGGCATAACTTCAACACCCTGTACAGTGAGCTTTATTGGCCAACTTTGCAATGATTCCACTAAAATAATGATCAGATTCTTTCTTGAATTCAAAGAATCACAATCCACCAAATTAGACCTATTATTTACATCTGCCATAAATGCCTTAGCTTCCTCTTTCTCGCCTTGAGTTACACCTTGATAGAAATGAATCTGATAAATCCAAAAATGAATAAATCCAAACTCTTTAAAACTTCGAACTTGCTCTAGGGTAAAATTGTATAAAGGTTTATCATAGAAAGTTGGTTTATTAGGCCAATATGCAGAAGTCACAATTCCAGCTAAAATCAATACACTAATGACAAAGGAATAAATTATAGTTCTTCCTTTTTTTACAATAAACCTATTTATCAGAATATAGTACAGAATAAAGCATAAGGAAGGCAAGATTATAAAGAAGTCTTTACTACGGATAGAATGAATGATACTCGGCCCTAATCCATCTAGATTATCAATCATTAGATATGAACTCATAGGCATAATCGTAGCATAAGTTCGAAAGTACCAAATAACAGAAAGCAGATAAATATTCACTAATAATAAATAGGATATAACTACTACTTTCTTTCGACAAAAGAAAATAGGCAGTGCAAACAACATCGCATCAGCCAATCTGTAAACATGTACTGTCCAATCCTTTATATACCCCACCCGGATGCTGTGGGTCAGTTGCCCAATACTTATATACAATAGTATAACCAAAAGTATGTAGATAAATAACCTGGAAGATAGTTTATAGGATCCAACTTGTCTTTCAAAATGAGTACCATTCATTATATATATCCTTTCGAATTTCAATATTAGTTTATCTCTTCTTAGAGAAAAGTAAATTTATCTTCAATAAAAATTGGATAAGAGGCTTTATCCTATATTGAAAACGGCGAGTTTTATTTAGCTCACAGAATAAATCAAATAAGGAACTTTGTCTCATAACTGCCGCAGACTTCAACGCATCATATAGCATACCAGGAAAAAGCTTCCGTAAAACAGCCTCCATCTCTTCATTACATAAGTCTAAAGACTGAGAACTGACTCCTCCAGTATCAAAGATACTTATCGTTCTATAAATATGTTTATATGAAACTTTTTCCAATACAATCTTCTTTAAGAAGAACTCCCAATCAGAAACAATCTTCAAAGATTCTGAATAAAGATCTTTACTAAACAGATCCCTCTTAATAAAGGAAGAAGGATGTCCCAAGGACCGCTCCAAGAAGTAATCAATACTTAACTTGTCTGGGTATACAAAAACATGCCCTTTACCACTCTCCCCTCTAAAAAGTAAATCGCCATAAACGATATCTTCCCCAGATAATAAAGGATAAATATCTTCCAAAACAGTAGGATCATGCAATATATCACCTGAATTTAAAAACAGTAAGTATTCACCGGTAGCTTTACGAATACCTTTATTCATAGCATTATAAATACCCGAGTCTTTTTCACTGCACCAATATGATATATATTCTTGCTTTCTTTCGATTAGATTCTTGCTATTGTCACTACTACCACCATCTATTACAACATACTCAAAGTCTTGAAGAGTTTGTCCTATTACACTCTCCATCGTTTTATTTAGTCCCTCAGCATTATTATAACTAATCGTTATTATGGATAACTTCTTCATATCATTTCTTTATATACTTATGATAAAGTCTTCTATACCATTTATTTTTATATTTCGCTACTTTCTTTCGCAATATAGACAGCTCTCTTAAGTTATCTAACACTCCACCATCAAAGTAGGAAATATAAATGGATTCATATTTTGAATAAAGGTAAAATTCCGTTTCCAATAGTACATCTTTTCTTGTAGCCAGTCCTATCAACGACGATTCTTTGATTCGATAATAAAACAAAGGTTTCTGAATTTGATATACAACACCTTCATTTTCCAAAAGACGAATATAGAAATCCCAGTCTTCGTGCCCTTTAAGCATCTTTTCATCATATCCGCCAATCTTCACCCAATCGCTCTTTCTAAAAAAAGCAGAGCAGAAAATGGCATTTCTAAGAAGTAGATTCTTGTATCCCTGATAAGATAGATCCCAAAGTTCATTCTTTGTTCCAAAGAAAAAGCCTTGACAATATACCAACTTGATATGAGAATTATTTTCAAAAGCTGCTATAGCTTCCTCCATATACTCAGATTTTATAATATCATCACTATCTAATGGTAAAATAAATTCTCCATTCGCTAATTCTATTCCTCTATTTCTTGCTGATGAAAGTCCTCCATTCTCTTTACTTATATATTTGACTCTTGGATCTCGTTTTACATATTCCAACGCAACAATTTCCGTATCATCAGAAGATCCATCATTTACCACAATGGCTTCCCAATTTTGATATGATTGCTGAAATACAGAATCTAACGCTTCGGATAAATAAATTGCTTGATTATAGCAAGGTAGAATAACTGAGATTAGTTTTTGTTCTTTTGGCTTCATCCTTAAGTTTTTTAAATCCATAAAAGTACAAATGTCGTTTTTTTTACTAAGATATACAAACTAAAGATGATTTAATTGAAACTAATAATAATTCTGCCTATCTTTGTTCCAGTCTAAGAAAAAAGTATAAATTACTAATGGAGTACAATAAAGAAGACATTAAGGTAAGCGTCATAGTACCTAATTACAATCACGCAAAATATCTCCGTAAAAGAATAGATTCTATAATCAACCAAAGTTTCACAGACTTTGAACTTATATTGTTAGACGATCATTCAACAGATCACAGCCAAGAGATACTTTTATCTTATAAAAATAATCCTCATGTAACTCACATTGAACTAAATACTAAAAATAGTGGTAGCCCATTTCTTCAATGGGAAAAAGGAATCTGTTTAGCCAAAGGAAAATATATATGGATAGCAGAAAGTGATGATTATGCCGAAGCACTGTTCCTTGAGACTGTAGTTGAGCAATTAGAGAGAAACACAAAAGCACAATTATGCTTTACAGGATCTATTGTTATAAACGAAGATAATGCCCGCATTGAAACAACAGATTTTGATCATTGGCAAGAAGATGGACAAAGTTATATATTTAAGTCTTTACCTTATCTAAAGTCAAAAATGTTAAGACTAAATTCTATTTATAATGCTAGCATGGTTGTGTTTAGAAAAGAAGGATGTCTATCCGGAATTCGACCTGAATACCGAAAAATGCATTATTGCGGTGATTGGTTATTTTGGATAGAGCAAATACGAAAAGGAGCAGTAATTGAAGTACACAAAAAGCTCAATTATTTTAGAAAGCATCCTAATAATACCACAGCTAAAGGCACAGCAAATGGAAACTCATTTAAAGAAATGGCTTTCATCAGAAATTACTTCTACAAAGAAATACTGACAAACAGAGACATAGTAAAAATACTATTAGACAAATCATTTTTCTATAGAGAAGTCAAGCATTTCCCTGTTTCTAAATCTAGGAAGAAAGAACTGTTCAAAATACTTGCAAAAGATGCAAAAATAACATTTATTACATATATAATAGGAAAATGTATACAACTATGCATGAAATATGACCGAAAGGGAAATTATTCAAGCCAACGTTTCTAGTAAACTATGTGGATATAGATTAAATTACTATTGATTTTTTTAATCATACCCAAGAATGCATTTATTATTGTAACCTTAGGTATGATTGTTTAGCTTTTAGGAGGGACAAAATTTAGTCTTTCAAAATGCTTGCACTTATTTTCACCAGTCTTATCTATTATTTCATTAAGATTGTTTTAACATCAAATATTAATCGGTTATTGGGAGGACATAGCATAGAATACCTTCATTCTTCCAGCCCCCTCCTCCATAAGTTGGCATATACACAGTTGTATAATAATGATCCCGACCATTATATGCCTGATATAATGGGATTGCACCTTCCATTGGAGTTGGATATACATAGCCAATAATACACTCATATTTTCTTCCTCCTATTCCATTTGCATTGTAAACCGTCGTATAATAATGGTCCCTATTTCCGTAGTATTGATAAAGAGGGACTGTTTCTGAAATTTTTTCTGTAAATATTGAAAAAAAGGCTCCTTCATTTTTCCAACCTCCACCTCCATAAGTTGGCATATATACAGTTGTGTAATAGTGATCTCGCCCATTGAAGCTAGTGAATACAGGTGCTATTGGCAAGATATTCATTTTTTTCTTTTGAATGTATCTTACTATTGCTTCTTTGATTTTTTCTCTTTTATTTAGGTCAGAGATTAGTTCATAGATAGGGATTGCTTTCTCCCAAGCTACATCAACTAGTGCTGCATTTTGCTCTGTAATTGAGCCTTGCCATGTACCAAGATCAATAGCTGGTACACCACCAGCTGGTGTGTATATGTTATTTATAGCTCTTCCGCCGTGCGATTGAACAAAAAGTGACCAGTTTTCATTTTTCTTCGTGTCAGTTTCTGTTATAGTAACTTCGGAGTCACTTGATGTGTTAAAACTGAGTATTTTGGGTATTGTAGCATTAAAGCCTGATTTTACAATTCTGGTTTTTGCTGTCGAAGAAGTTTCAGTATAGATTAACGAACGGTATATCATATTTAAACGTCCACCTATTGAGACATCACATAGGACATGAGTTCCGTATGCTTCTACAAATTGATCTGGTTGATAGTTGTTTAAATCTTCCAGAAATGTTTGAGATAAACATTGCTTTAATAATGTTATATCTGCATTCAAACGTAGATATTTAATACGAAACACTTCATCATGGCTTGCAAAAGAATATTGAGATGAATAAGAAAATTTAGATGTTAAATGCTTATTATTAGATAGTGTACCGCCAAATAAGCATGACTTAATAGAGTCAGAATTTGCCCCTAATGAAATCTGTGTTTTTCTTATTATATCTTTGACATAATCTTCCGAATTAGCTCCGTAATAATAACCGGAATTACTTCCTGATGCAGTTGATATAATAATTCTGTTTTTATCAATTTTGCTACAATCAATAACTGGCAATCTTACGGCAATATCGCTTAAATAGGTTGTTGTAGCATCGTAGCTCATACCTAAAACATCGTAAAGCCCGTCGCCTCCAGCTCGAGTAATTACGTTTTGAGTGGAGGACATAAGGGAGAAGTCGATGGTATTTTCATCAGAACATCCGGATACAATTATCGTCATCCAGCTTAAGAATTGTAATAACTTTTTCATATTTTCTTTTTTAAAGATTAATCCTTGAATTATAGATTTTAAAAGGAAAAGTAACCACACAAGAACATATTACCCAATTCTATCTGAGTCAAATAGTTACGATGATTTCTTCATTAAGATTCAAGTTGATACCTGTAGGCACATTAAATATTTCTTCATAAGGCGTCTTGTTGATTCATTGATAATGTTTATAATAGCATTGGGAATCAGCTTGTTGAATTCAATTTATACACTATATTATTATATAGAAAGACATTGACTAGTTGGAAGCTACTGCAAGTAACTGAGCTATCCTCCTTGTAGGTTGATGCTTTTCTTCTAGATTGATTCATAGTAATTTCTATAAAATGTTTATTCTTTTTTAGTACATATATCAGGATATTGGTTAAAAAGAGTATTACAACTAAGAAACTGTATTGATTTAAAAGTCTACGAGTTGGCAAGCTCCTATCTATTTCTCATCTTCAAAAATAATGACCAAATCACATTTAAAGAACAATAAAACAGGACACAATACTAACCCTAACAGATAAACGGTAACAAGTTACAAAAAATCTTTTAGATGCCAAAGAATGCAAGAGAAAACATACTCTTCGTTCTATTTTTAATGGCATTTTCTATTGGATAAAAACCGGATGTCAATGGCATATGCTTCCTTGTAACTTCGCTCCTTAGAATACAGTTTACTATTATTATCGTAAACGAAGAAATAGCTGTTTTAGAGGATGTGCATAAAACACTGCGAGAGATGGTTCTACAGCAGAGTGGAAAGAACAAAAGCCCGAGTTTAGGACTGATTGATAATCAAAACTTAAAGACTTCCCGTAATGTTGGTGAATCACATAGTATTGATGGAGGCAAAAAGACAAAAGACCGTAAACAACACATCATCACTGATACGCTTGGCTTAATTTTGGCCGAAGTTGTCCACACTACAAACATACATGATAGTAAAAAAGTCGTTGATGTAATCAGTAATCTCAAGGGCAGATTCCCTAGACTCAGTAAGATTGTGGCTGATGGAGGATACAGAGATAAATTGATTGAGAATGTATGAAAAACATTTGTGTGGGTATTGGAAATTGTACTCAGACCTGATGCTGCCAAAAAGGTTCACAGTACTACCAAAAAGATGGATCGTGGAAAGAAATTTTTCATGGTTCAAAAGTTTTAAAAGGCTCAGTAAAGACTACGAAGTACTCCAAAAAACTTCACAAACCATGATATACCTAACAATGATACAAGTTATCTTTAACAGGATCAAATGATAAATTCAAAATAGCTTCTAATAAAGCGCTCTAATTTATTTATTGAATGATGCAATTATATACTTACTCAAATTTGAAATACAATGCCACAAGTGTTTCCAAGAATATTGCGGATAAAGTATAAAAGCTTTCAAAACAGTCCACTTCTCTGAATAGTCTGTTTTCAACATCTTGCATACAAATCTATTAAAGCAACGTTCTTCATGATATTTCACTTCCTTATTACTTAAAGTAACCCCTTCTGCCATCAGTGGAAGAATCTTAGTCCATTTATAATCATGCAATCGAATAGTTTCCTGACACCAATTTCTATTATAGTTACCTTCTGAAAAATGTTCTATTAGCACTTTAGGCGAGGTGCACACATAGTTCCTGTACTGTCCAGTAGAAGCTATCTGTAATGAGAAATCCAGATCATAACAGTGAAAACCGGTTAACATTTCCTCATCAAAAGGATGCTTTTCCCAAACCTCTTTACGTACAAACATACCTAACCCATCTACACTGACAACTTCTTCAAAATCTTTCCCAGAAATTACATTCATTGCATGAAGTAAAGATGTGCCTCTCTTGACTTGATAAAATAATGTACATGCCCAACGTTTATCCTGTCCCCAACCCGAATAGGTTCTCAATTTCACTTTACATCCTGCAAAGCCTATTATTCCACAATCCGGTTGACTCAGCTTTTCTTCAATAACCCTCCCCCAATCTTGCGAGTAAAATTTCACATCTTCATGTACAAAAAACAAAAAGGGGTATTGTGCTTTTCGTGCACCTTCATTATAAACATGAGCTATCGGAAAATTTTCATTTCTATTATCAACACCAATAACTTCACATTCAACACCAATAGTATCATATATATTTTGGGTCACTTGCTGCAAGTACTCTGGCGAAATAGAGCAAATAATAATGGATAACATACTACTTCCGTTTAATTAAAAGACAGTTATTTAATATTAGTTAAAAACAACTTTTGTTATTTCAATTTTTCTGTTTTATGAGTAGGAATAGAGGGAATAACAATTGAAAACATTCTGGATATCCTTTCCAAATAATAATGCTTTAATGAAGCCCCTATTTTATTTTTTGCTTTCGCATATAATTGCAATTTCACTTTTTTAGGCACAAGCACTTTCTTTATTACTCTATAACATTCTCCTTTAACCATCCATTGTTTATAAACAGATATTTCAGAATGTTGATAAATGTATTGCATAACATCTATTACTTCAGATACTCTTTCATTTGTTTGTTTCACTCTGCAAGTAACTTTGTTCAAGTGTTGCCGAAAATAATTCATCTTCTTACGTACCTCAATAACATCCCCTTTTAAAGCCACTACTACCCAAAATAGCCAGTCACCGGCACAACGCAAGTGCTGAAATGATTTATCTAATCCAGCATAAACATCTCTTCTGAAAACAACCATACTGGCATTATATACATAATTCCTATACATGAGATTATGCTTCACATATTCAGTACCATTAAAAACTTTTACTTCTCCGGTCTCTTTCCACCGATCTCTACTTTTTCGTTTCAGAACTTTACTATGTTCATCTATTAACACAGAGCCTGTAAGGCACATAGTTGCATTCGGATTTTTGGCCAGTGCCGTAACAGTTTCCTCTAAAAAATGATTATCCGCACAATCATCACTTTCAGCTATCCATATATACTTTCCTTTTGCTAAACGAATTCCTCTATCCCATTGAATAAATGTATTACCGGTATTTCTCTCGTTAAATACCAATGACGAAACTTTAGGATGATCTTTATATCGAAGCAGAATATCTTTACTGTTATCCGTAGAGCAATCATCCAACAATATCAACTCAAAATCTTGATAAGTCTGATTAAGGATACTCGCTATTCTCTCCTCCAAATAAACAGAATGGTTATAATTAGGTAAAATTACACTAACTACAGGGAAGTTTTCCATATCATTTAATTAAATTTGCTTACTTAATAGCAACAAGAATGCTTTACCACAATCGTAACGTAGCCATCAAAGGATAGCCAACTCGCCATCTTAGTTTAAATTTACGTACCAAGTTCCAGGGTTTAGAACGTGTCTTGCCTTGAAAATACCATATATAGTTGTTCACTGCATCAAGTACACGTGAAGAAGATTCTCCATCCAAATGAGCCTCATGCTTGCTAACATAGGCACTAATCTGTTGCATTAATTCAGCAGGTCGTGCAATAGCTTTCTCAATACCCGTAGTAAGCGCTGCGGTCAGCCTGATCATGATTTCTCTCGATACAACCCGCTCATCCAATACGGTCAACCGGAAGATACATTACAGCATAATCACTGTATATAGTCTGATTATACTGCACTGGTGCGGAATGGTTATGTATCCCATTGCCCGCACCGCTTTCATAGCATACCTGCCTGTTTTCTTTTCCTCGTTCAGCTTTATTCCCATATTCCTGTACCTGATCACCTACATTATTACGGAAATAGGCGAACGGAAACGCTTCCCGGCATACCATTTCATCCTTCCGTCGTGTTTGACCGTAACTATCTTCGTGATCGCCGTAATAGTGCCGTTCCAGCAACGATGGACAGCAATTTATGATAATGAGGCAAGCCTGACAACCAGAATTATCGACATCACGTTTATCGTCTGTATTTTGCTGAATATTTTATACTTTGGGCTGAGTCTGCTCCGCATAAAGTCGTATAAACGTCAGATAACCGATTATTCGGCTGACATTTATCGGATATCGCTGGATTGGCTGTCCTTTATCATTCTCTTCAGGGTCGTGCTGCAAATCTTGCCGATAGCCGGATTAGTATTGGGCATCGAGCTATTCAATAAATCGGGGTTTATCTGGATATTTACAACATTGCCAGCAGTCTTTACACATATCGTGCTGTGCCTGAATATCCTTTCGGAAAATTATGTAATTATCGAACCTGTTACCGCCAAAGAAAAGAAAATGACTGCGTCGGGAAATTATGCTCAACTGGGGCGGCAGCGAGTCGAGGAGTATTTAGAGAATAAGAAACCTTTTCTAAATCCGGAATTTAAAATAAACGACATGGCCAAGGACCTCTTTTCCAACAGAGCTTATATATCGGCTTTCATTAACCGAGAATATGGCATGAATTTCAACCGTTTCATTAATAATTACCGGTTGAAGGAAGTAGAAAGATTACAGTCAGAGGCTGCACTAAGAAAGCAAAAAATCTCTTCGATGGAGATTGTTATCCATGCGGGATTCAGTAATTATCGCAGTTATTTCCGGGCTAAAAAAATGGTAAAAAACGATCCCATTTCCATAGATTGAAGTTTCAACGCAATTGACAATTTACAGCGTTGAAACTGAGGCAACATACGTAGCACGCAAAAGAGAGCAAACGGCTTATTTTCCAATCTCCACTTTATTCATATCCGTAATAATCCAGGCAGGAATCGAATTCCTTAGTGTAGTACCACCTAAGTTGATAGGGCTGACGGAAGTTCCGACACCATAAAAACGATTGGCTACAATCGGGAAGCGATAAACTCCTTGTGGATCTATGACTCCCGTACCATTACCGGGCGACGAGTTGGAA